>Ga0207013_1229_pt1 | contig 12249 bp, 13 predicted proteins | sample Alteio_BWMinCont_55_FD_153501 | JGI IMG/M metagenome (GOLD analysis project Ga0207013, IMG submission 153501) | Enriched cells from forest soil in Barre Woods Harvard Forest LTER site, Petersham, Massachusetts, United States -... | ecosystem: Environmental > Terrestrial > Soil > Temperate forest >...
TGTGACCATCGTGCATTCGGGGTCAGGATTTAAAGAGAATGATCATGTGGAGCTTTATTAGATGCAAACAGAATTAAGTTCGAAGCAAATTTCTAAACTTAAGAAACTCTCTCCTTATTACAAAAATAAGACGGTCGTTGTGACGGGAGCCACTAGCGGGATTGGCCGGAGTACGGCTCTTATGCTTTCGAGGATCGGGGCCCATGTTGTTATTATGGCGAGAACCTCAAGGGACCTTGAGAACACCTTGGAGAAAATGGAAGGGTTAAGGGAAAATCAAAATCAGAAATTTAAAGCTTATCAAGTTGATCTTCGGGATTCAAAAAGCGTTCAGTCTACGAGTCTGAGTCTCTTGGGCGAGAACAAAGTGGATATTTTGGTGAATAATGCCGGAGTTTATTATACTAACTATTTCGATCAACAAACCCCGGAGCAAATCGAAAGCATGGTTCTTACAAATATAATGGCTCCCCTGCAGCTTTCCAGAGCCTTTATTCCCCATTTTGAAAAAAATGGTTTTGGGCAGGTGGTGAATGTGTCGTCGCTCGCTGCCAAGCTCAACTTTACTGGCTACGGGGTGTATGGTGGAACTAAAGCTGGGCTCAGTCATAGTTCTAAGGGTCTGAATTTTGAATATTCCCCAAAGAATATCCATTTCTCCGATTTTTTTGCTCCCGATTCGCTGACCCGGGGGTACGAAGAAGAGTTAAAGAGTATGCCTATTGAAACAAAGAAGATCAATGGGACCGTAAAACCCATGTCATCGGACGACGTCGCCCTAAGTTTACTTGATGGGGTTTCAAAAAAGCGCCTTGAAATCGTCCCGGGTTTCAAATCCAAGAGCATTTCATTTCTTGCTAAGCACCTTCCTCCGAGTTGGATCCAAGGGATTTTGAGGGTTTTGAGCAAATAACTTAGTTACCCTATGCGCGGTCGCCGACTAGACTAGTGGATTAGCCAAAACTTCATCAAAGTAGACATGGCAGTAAAACCAATTATAAGCAGTGTTCCAAGCTTAATTGTGATGCGGTATTCAAGCTGCTGTATCTTGTTTTCGAGATTGGTCTCAAGCATTTTAAGGTCCTGTTTTGTTGCCAAGTCGCCCTCTATGATCTCAGTACAGCCTGTTCTCTTGAAAAACTGGCCTCCTCAAGTTGCTTGGTGTATTTAAATGCATTAAACATATTGTGCCTCCTACGGGCCCCTTCGTCACCTTCGAATATTCCTTCCTCACCCGCTTTCACAGTCAGATCCAGTATTTGCACAAGTCCCCTGTATCGAAAGGAAGGATTCCTCAGACAAAAATACTGCGTAGAAAAGCTCTCAGCAAGGCGAATTGCGTTCCTCATTGGTTGTTCTCATAACGCTGTAAATCGAGCTTTGAAGAAGTTTGGATTGATACGAGAACCGACGCCAAGTGGACGGCGAGAAATATCCCTGCCCCATCAGGTAAAACAAGGTGGTATGCGGGAACTGTAAAAGCAATTTTAACACGAGCTTCTTCTATTAAAGTTTAGAACTCCTTCTTTACTTTATACCTGACTAATGGTATACATACCATTAGTGAAAGCGATCGAGATTTTACAGCAAAAGATGGTTTTAAAACATGAAGACGGAATCCGCTTGCCATATTTGAAATTGTTATCTGGCAAGTGCCCGTCAGCTCTGAATATCTGCACGGAGTTAAATATCGGGCTTGGCTTTCTGAAGGTGGTGAAACCCACTTTGGTTTTGACAATCATAAGCCAAAAGGGCCTCCCTCCATATTGGAGAAACTGAGATCGGTTACATCTATAGAGGCATCAAGGCATTGAGAGAAGACATCGGTGCCATGATCAGAAAGGAAGGTTTTATTTATGAAGACTAAAAGGGCGCTCCTTATTGTGGAGCCACAGAAACAGGCGATGGACAGAGCCTTTGGCGTATTATCACGGCCTACAAAAAAGAAATATGCAGGTATGACTATTATCAGTTTCCCTGATTTTGAAACTCTTGGCCGTGTTATAACGGGAGCAAGGGTTCAGCTTTTGACAACCATTCGGGCAAAGAAACCAAAATCCATCCAAGAACTGGCTCGATTTGTAAAGCGAGACTTCAAAAACGTTTATCAAGACGTGAAACTTCTGTGTGAATTTGGCCTTATAGAACTTAAAGGTGTTGGCAGTCGTGGATCAGTCGCTCCGCTAGCAAAATTTTATGAATTGGTGCTGGCTGCCTGATGCCAAAATACATTAAAGCCCGGCAAGGCCCAAAAGGTTCCGTGATTTATACCGATCCAGAGGGTAATGAATGGATATTCGAGGGTGGCTATATTCCTTGGAGAAATCAAAACCCTGGTGATTTGGTTCCCGGAAATGTCAGCAGAAGAAATGGTTCGATTGGTTCTGCGAACGGTTTTGCCGTTTTTCCTGATTATAAAACAGGACACGCGGCTTTACTCGATTCTTTAAAAACTGTACATGGCGACCAAGATATACCGGCATTGATGCATGACTACGCCCCACCCTCTGATAATAATAATACTGCACGCTACATACGATTTATTCGTAAAAAAACAGGCATAAAAGACGACAAAAAGGTTAAGAATTTTTCAAAACCTGAATTTGAAAAGCTCTGGCGCGCCATCGAAGCTTTTGAAGGCTGGGGTAAGAAGCCTGGAACAATACACTTATTTCAAAAGAAAGCCCGAATTATTGGAGTTCATCTCGATAAGCATGGAATCATCGATCGATATAATATTGAGAGTTATGGCTGGGTATCAAAAGATCAGGGCGTTGCACTAACTCAACAAGGTAAGGTTGATGCCATCGTCGTCATTTCTCCCCCCGGCCATCCATTTCTTAGAGGGAGACCGGGCCATGCGATATCTTAATACGGTGCTCTCTCTCTACTTTGTATTACTGTCTTCACCCCTGACCTATGCGCATGACAGGGTTCTTCATTACAGACCGGCAGAAGTCGAGCTCTCTGGGGTTTTAGATCTACAAACTTTTCCAGGACTTCCTCATTATGAAAGTATTGCTAGTGGAGATGAACCGGAGAGACATTTTTATCTCAAACTCGACGCGCCAGTAGATGTTTTACCTCAAAGGGGTGATCACATCGATAACCCAGAAGTCGAAAAAAATGTGAAAATCGTTCAACTCGCCATCAATGGAGAAGATGAGGTTTTGTGGTCAAGATTTCGACATGCTGGTCGAGGGGCTCACGTTTCCATTACTGGCAACTTATTCCATCGGTTTACGGGACATCACCATTCTAGAGTTTTGTTGACGGTTGATAAATTAAAAAATTAAAGCAACGTCTGGGTTATTTACAAAAAGAAGAGGCCCCCTGTCTCAAAAGGAATGGCTGAATCAATTTTATATATGGGATCTTTTAAGGCCTCATCAAGAGTGATCCACTTAACCCCTAGCTGTAAGCACGGTTTATTCCGAGAGCTCAACCTTGAAATAAAATATAGCATGAGCCGACCCAATGAAACTGAGCTCCGCTCTGGCAGAGGTTCACAAACGAAACCAGTTCCATAAAAAGCAGTTCCAGTTTGAGACACAATTAAACAATTCTTCCTTAGATCGGTTTAAGTTCCATTCAGAGGCCGTTGGCCGTTGGCACGGCCCTTGCGATAGTCGCCAACCGAGGGTTTTAAATCAGGGTTTTTAACCAGTTTAATAAATTGTATAAAGGAAGGGTAGAAAATGAAAATCACTAAAGTAGTATTTCTTGCGTCTCTAATGGCTGTTCCGTTCGTAGCTGCTCCGGCTTTCGGTGCCGTTGTATTGACAACACTTAATTGCGCCACCCCGGTGACGGCTAATGGTCAAGCGCTCGTTGGAACTCGTTACCAAGTAAAAATTAGGTCTGGATTTAACACCCATGGCGGTGGTCCTGGGAATTTTGGCCTACCCATTCCGGTCACGTTTATGTTAGTGAGAACTGCAGTAGTTCCCGGTGCTGTTCCTGTCACAGAACCGTTGACCCTCGTTTCTCGCGGCGCAAATTTTGAATACAATTTAGCCGGTAATGGGTCACAAATCGTCGTTAATAGCCAGCGAACTCAGGCCAAGGTCATTCTTCAATCTGAAAACGCTGTAACGAGCTGCAGGTAATTATTCCAGGTGCCTATCCACTCGGGACCTATTGCATTGCCCTGTGAAGGAATGATTGGGAGCCCGAGTGTTAGGTGCCACAGTGACCACGCGGCGAAGACCAGGGACGTTTGTCGCCACCATATTTTGTAAATTGGTTTGGTTGGGATTGTGACTGTAACCAAGTTCAAAGAGCAAAGTCCAGATTCCTAATTTCCAAAAAGCATAGTCCTCAAATGTCCCATCGGCGCCATAAACAAGCTTGGTGGAGTTTCCCACGGGATAGCCGCTTTCAACCGTCGCTGCCTGAGCTAATTTCAAGAAAAAATCATCGTAGAGAGTGCCGGTGTCTTGGGTGTCCATCCCCCAAGGATAAGCGACAACGGGATAAAAAGTGTGAAGGGTTGCCGCCACAATAATATTATTCTTCTCGATAAATTGCGCCAAGCTCAGCGTTGATTTTAAAAGAAAAGGTCCCGAACTTGTGCATGGGCCTGGATAATCTCGATTGGGATCAAGGGCCCTCCCGTTAGAATTTCGTTCGTTTCGAACACCATTATTAAATCCCGAGATATTTAAGGTCGGAATGACAAATACGGTAGAATTGGCTACGGGGTTTTTAGCTAAATCGTTAGCAAAGGCTGCCGCGACTTCTGTGCTCCCAAACTCATTGCCATGGTGTGTGGCGACAACAAGATGGTGATTTGGGCCATTTCCGATTTGAAGGCCCCAGATCGTATCCCCACTGTCTGAGTCGCCCACGGGGATGAGTTTAGTTGTTGTGGGGTTGTTATCGGCAACCTGTTTGATAAAACTCTTCACCTTTTCATAGGGCAATTGAGCTTGTGATAAGCTCCCGGCCAATAAAATTACAGATCCAAGTAATATGAAGATTCCCTTAAACATATTTCCCCCCTTTGGTTTAAGAGTTTTAGGATTATTCAGTTGGGAGGAGCTGTAAAGGGAATATTTACATTTGCGCCTCACCGAGCTAGCCTAAAAATATGGAACATCTTTTGGATAACCCGGTGGATGGCCCGGAGATGAATTGGTTAGGAACTTGTGAGTATGAGCGCTCCCTAGAGATACAGGGAAGGGCCGTTCAAGAAGTGAAATTAAGCTCTAAAGCTCAATTCTTATCTTGTGAACATCCCACGGTGATCACCTTGGGTAAGAGAGGGCAGCCTTTAACGGATATTTTAGCGTCCTTAGAGGTGTTAAGAGAAAAGAATATAAAAATAGTGGCCACCGAACGAGGAGGCCAAGCGACTTTACACAATCCTGGGCAGCTTGTGATTTATCCGATTATTCCATTAAAGGTTTGGGGGATCGGCGTGAGAGAGTATGTGGAATGTTTAGAGCGCGCCACAGCCCATTATTTAGCTGAATATGGAATGGAGCTTGAGCGGGGAGCTGAGCCCGGTCTTTACGTCAGTGGTCAAAAGATCGCGGCCTTCGGTATTCGAGTCGATCGGGGAGTGACTCTCCACGGCCTTGCCATTAACATTAACAATGATCTGCAGAGTTTTGATTTTATTCGCCAATGTGGCCAGGTTGTGCGCCCAACAAATTTATCTTTGGAGATGAGTCGTTTTGGAGCCATCAAAGAAGATTGGGACTTCGAGGAAGAATCCCGCAAGTGGATGAAATTATTTTTAGGCGGTATTAGGCGGTACCGGGTACCTTTTCGGAAATTAGGAGCCAATCCCGATGGATTGGCCCCCATTGTTTAGAAGATTAAATTAGTTTCCAGGAGCTGGAGCAGGTGCAGCTGGTGCTTGTCCAGAGCCAGTCCCATTATTGGCGTTGGCGGCGTCTTGACGAACATCTCGTCTATCTTCACGATTGACGCGATTTTCTTCGCGATTTAAGCGAGCTTGTTGACGCTTGGTCAACATATCGCCCTTTCCTTCGGCTTCATTTCGCTTAATCATTCCTTGTTCTTGGTTATAAATGGCCTTGTCTTGATTCTCAATTTTCCCAGCTTGTTGTTGGGTGATCTTGCCATCGCCGGCTTGCTTCTCAGCTCGGTCCGTTTGGTTGTTGAGGCGTTTATTAACTTCGTCTTGCCTGTGATGCCTTTTCATATTGTCTTTGTAGGGACGGTCTCCAGCCATGGCCAGGACGCTTAGACTGAGAAGGCTCAAGGTTACTAAAGTGGAAACTGCATTTTTATTAAACATAAAATCCTCCTTTTAAAGGTGTCTTGTTAATCACGTTTTGAATATACGCAAAGATCTAGCCAGAATATTTAATCTCAACAAGTACCCGAAAATGAAGGGAAATCTTTAAGCCTGCCTAAACTTTCGACAACCAAACCTTCTCATTTTTGAGAACCGGCCCATATTAAATCGGGGGCCGGGTCGAAAATTATCAAAGTGGGGAAAGCCCTCCCGATAAGTCTTTGAAATCCGAATTCACCGTTCTGGAGCTCTTCAGAACATCACCATTTTTGTTTGGACCAGTAACTAGACGAAGGGCTAAATCTTGATCTCTCCAACTGCCGAACAGATGAGTTCGTTTGAGGGGCGTTAAACAATAGAACTCTTAATATTCTCTTCTATTTAGCCGAAAAATACAGTAGGAGGTAAAGGAGCTTATGTCGGATGCATCAAAGAAAGAAGGTCATGTTCCGGGGGGTAAAGTTGCTCGATTTCGCGAAAATCGAGTTACCATTTCCCCAAATCTCAAGAGTCACGCAATATTAAAAAATTTTTACGGGGAAACTCTAAAAGTTTCTGTCGCTAATCTTTCTCAATTTGGCGCGAGACTAGAAGTCGAAGCGAGTGACTTGAATCTGCGAAAAAACGAGCTTATTTCTGAGGCGGCCATCTATGTAGGTGGTGAAAAAGTCTACGAAGGAGCGATGAAAGTTGTAAACGAAAGAATTCTGCCCGATAAACGCCTAGCTTTTGGCGTTATCCTCGATGATGACGGAATCGATTTTAATAAAATAAATGCAATAATGGAAATGGAGTCTGGTGACTCTGATCTATCTTTAACTAAGCGAACCTTTGATTTGTCAGAGATGGTTGATCCAAAGTTTAAACAACTTATTGCGGATTTAAATACCGTTCTCCAAGAGGTACGAGTTAAACTTTTAAATGAAGAAGCAAAGATTAGATCAAGTCATACTGATCAAAAGTACATAGAGAGTCTTTTTGAACACGCTATTTCTATAGCTTTTTCTGTTTATGGTCCTGAAATTACCAAAGTTTTCTCCCAGTTTCAAAACCTAGCAACTAGCTATCGGGGAGACGAGGCTACAATTCATAAAAAATATTTTCGAATTAACTTTCACCCCTTGATTTTAGGCTCACCATTTGCCAACCGTAGTTTTTCTAAACCCCTTGGGTATGCCGGCGACTTTGGTTTGATGGTTATGCTTTATGAGTACAAAGACTTAGGGGGGAATCTCTTTGAGAAGTTCTTTCACCGTTTCTGCTGCAACCAAATTGTAACGTTAGCCAATAAAAATAGAGTCGAGTATTTGGCGAAATTGCTTAAGGAAAGGTACGAAGCAGCAAAAGCTTTGCCCTTGGAGAAGTTTCATATCACTACAATTGCTTGTGGTCCCGCAAGGGAGATTCAGTTGTTTCTCTCAGATTTGGCGGACGATCACGGCCCTCAAATAGCCGTTACTCTAATTGACAATGAGGCTCTCGCCTTGGACCATGCTCGGAGTCGAATTCGAAAAATCGCCGGGCTTCGAAATATAGAAATAAACATTTTTCAAGAAGATGCGGTTTTAGGAATTATAAAAGGCAAGGATTTTGTTAAAGAGATTAACGGGTCCGATGTAATCGTTTGCGCCGGCCTTTTTGACTACTTAAGTGACCGCGTGAGCACTCGACTTATAGAAAAGATCCACGGCAGTCTGTCGAAAAACGGTCAACTGATTATCGGTAATGTTTCGAAAGCTAATCCCGACAGATTTTCAATGGAATATGGTTTAGATTGGCATCTTATATTGCGGTCTAAAGAAGATATGTTGACCTTAGTCGCACCTGAAGTTCAAATGCAATGTAAGAATATTGAGGTTGTAGCGGAATCTTTAGGAATAAATCTATTTTTGAGAATAACGAAAGCTTGAAAAAAAGGTTTGAGTTATCTGGATATCGGGAATTTGAACGCGAGATGCATTTGGCTCGCGCTAAAGTTACCATTGTTTATCTCGCAGTCCCCGCAGTTCTTAGCTGGAGTGTAATCGATCATTACTTTAGACCCGAAGTAGCTTTTAATTTCTTCCTTATACGTTTAACGGTAATTCCGGCGGCAATATTCGCATTTCTCTTGCTCAAAATTGTGACGATAAAAAATAGTAAATTTCTATACGTGATCCCTTCCTATTGGATGACTCTTTATTTGGGACTCTACTCAGCTTATCTTTGTACGAGGACGGGTTACGAATCCTCAATCTATTATGCCGGTATTAACCTCGTGGCGATTGCTCTATATGGTTTTATACCGTGGAGTTTCCTGCAATTAACTCCTCTTCCATTTCTTTTGTATGCTCCCTGGTTTCTCTCAGTATCATACAAAGGATCGCCGATAGATCAGTCCGCGTTTGTTCCTAATACGGCATTCATGGTGTCTACCGCATTAATTGGTTTTGTGATCTCTGTGTATATGAGACGCATTAGAGTCAGTGACTTTGAGGCTAGGGACAGCTTGGCGACAGAACTTAAATCTAAGGAACAGGTTATAAGGGAAAAGACAAAAGAAGCGGTTCGTTTGGAACGCCTAGCAAGCCAGTTTTCACCTCAAATCATTGAAGGTATTAAAAGTGAAAAGATTATGGTCGAGAAAAAGATTAGAACGGAAGTATCGTGCATTTTTATCGACATTGAGAACTCTACCGATAGATCCAACAAGATCGATTATTCAGATTACATTGACGCGCTCACAATGTTTTTCAATCGCTGTATCGAAATTCTTTTAAAGCATGATGTTACAGTTGGAACTTATTTAGGGGATGGGCTCATTGCTTTCGTAAATGCACCTCAGCCCAGGGAAAATCACGAAATAGCAGCACTGGATGCCTGCCTTGAAATACTTGAAGACCACGTTGAAAGAAGGAACATTTACTTTGAAAAATGGCATGGAGAGCTGAACATCAGAATTGGGATTAATACTGGATATTGTCACGTTGGGTTTTTCCCAAGTTACAATCGAGGGACCTATACTGCTCTTGGGGATTCGGTGAATCTAGCAGCCCGTCTTTGTTCAAAGGCGGATGCAAACACCATCTGTATTCAAAAGAGATTTGCAAAAAAAGTAATGCTACAGAAGCATGATCTGGACATTAAAAAAAGTGAGCAAGTTGATAACCTAAAAGGTTTCGAGGATGAAGTCTTTGAAATCTATCACCTTGGAGTTCCAAAAAAGTCGAAGGTGGGACTCAAGCAAAACTGTCCTCAATGCAAGAATATCATGCAAGTAGAGGCAGATCTTGGAGTTAGTTATTACTTTAGGTGTCCCAATTGTAATTTTCAGGACATAAGAGACAAGGATGAACTAGAAATCAAGATTGCGTCCTAATGATCAATCTTTTTGAGCCACGTCAGCTCCCGGGTGGGCCAAGCTTTGAGATCAAGAAATCCGAACAAACCGAACAGTCTCAGAACATGAAAACAGGGATCAATTTGTTCTTTTATAAGATCGTTCCTCGGACTGTTAGGGAATGCATGATGAGTATTATGCCAAGAACCTCCAAGTGTCGGAACTGCTAACCATGGATTGTCCCTGCTTTCGTCCCAAGTTTTGAAATTCTTCCTGCCCCAGATATGGCAGACTGAATTTATCATCCAGGTAAAATGTTGAGTTAGGGTGAGTCGAATGACTCCTCCCAGGCATAGACCCACCAGAAATCCGCGGAGGCCACCAGTTAATAAATAGTCTAGGACGCCAGAGAGGAGAATTCCTAAAATCACGTTGATATAGTAAAATCGATCCAGGCCCCGAATCGTTTTATCTTTTAGAATATCAACGGAATAATTTATGGGGTTTGGGTACCGATAATTCCATTTCCAAAAAATATGGGATTGGATAAATGAACCCAAGGTCAAGTGTTTTCCTATATATGGAGAATGTACATCATCAGGCTTCTCCGAAAACTGATGGTGATGACGGTGGGTAGAAGCCCAAGAAACAATTGTTCCCTGCCCCGCAGAATGAGCTAATAAAATCATAAATATCTTAAAACTCTTCGTCGCGTCGTAGGCCCTATGTGAGAACAAGCGATGGTAACCGGCCTCGATGCCAAATGCAGTGATGACCCACATAAATAAAAATACAAGCCAATCTTTGGCCACAACTCCCACAGAACTCAAATAGACTATTGAAAGTAGGGATGCTGCTAAAGGAACAACGTCTAATAGAAGAAAGTGCTTACGCTGGGCATAAGCAATTGCGGCATGATCCAAGTAAACACTTCTTGTTCTGGCTGCCTTCTTTTCACCGGGTGACACCTTCATAAACTTACATCGGCTCTTTTGCTAATATTCTAAAATTGCCAGCTCCTAATATTACATACAATTATGGTGCCATGGCTTAATAGACTGGGCCTTTGGCTAGGGTGGGACTTGTTGGAGTTACACCTCCTTGGATGTCCTAAAAGGGCTCCTTTCGATAAAAATTTTACAACCGATAGCTGTAGGCCAACCCTCCGACTAAACATTTTTCGATTATCTTGAGAAAGAGTTTTGCTTTTCCTACTTTCTTACAAATTCTGTAACGTCGGCCTTTCTAATGGAAAAGCATGTACTTTTTCTCTGGGGTGGAGTAATCCTCTCCCCGGGGTGGGGACTCTAAATTTAGTTATAGCATTCATAGTAGGTGTATCGCTTTCCGCAGGGGCTGAGGAAGGATTTCGGACTCTTGGGGATGGGTTTCCCCATTCTGCGCTGGCAGCGGAAAATGCAGTGGTTATGGTAAAAGGGCGCTATCATACGGCCACAGCGGTTTTAGTCCGAGTCTATGAAAAGAATAACAAGCGTACCGGGCTCTTCGTGACCAATGCTCACGTTCTAGAGCATTGTTATCGCAACCTTTCTGAAGACTGCAGTAACGAGCAGATTCTCCACCATGAAACTATAAATGGCCTAGGGCTTCAGATTTGCTTAAGTGAAGATAACGATTGCTGGTCCAATTCAATTTCTAAAGTTGTGGCTTACGATCCTCGACTAGACCTTGCGGCGTTTACGGTCAGTAATCTTTCTGAGCACGTCCAGCCAGCGAGCCTAAGAGAATGGTCCTCCATGCGCTCTAAGGCTGTGATTGCCATCGGAAATCCCTATCTCAATTCCAGACAAGGTTGGCGCAAACCTTTTGCGCCCGGGGTTTCACTTAACGACAAATTTTATAAAACTTTATGGTCTGAAGGGCAATTCGTTAAAACTGCCGTAAGAAAACAGGCGATCATCGGAGAACGCCCTAAGCGCGATCCTGAAACCCACGATCTTTTAACTCATTTTACATTTGTCCAAACAATCTATCATACATCCGATATTATTCCGGGTTGCAGTGGTGGACCATTAATCGACAGTGATGGTTACGTCATCGGCATTAACAGTAGTGTCAGCACTGATAAAAAAGGACACGTCGGCCCCTACAGCAAGAGCCTAAACGGCCTCGCCATCCCCGCCAGTGTGGTTGAAAATTTTATCGCCACTATAAAATAACAATTTTTGATTGACAGTGAGTCTCCCTCGCTGCTTTGTAGAGGTTTTCAAAGAGTATTTAGTGTAGCTAGGAGACTTGAAATGACCCCATGTAGTTTTTTATCTTTAGTCCATAGGATTAAGGGCCCCATAATTCTTTGTTTGGGTTTGACCTTTCTATCCCTTTCAGTTTTTGCACAATCTGACTCTGAAACCCATTCTCAGATCCGTGGTACCATCGAAAAAAGGAAGACCTTTTCAAAGAGCACCACCACATTCACGGGCGAAATGGATTTGACCGTGGGTGGATTTACAAATTCGTCCCAGTCGGGGGGTGACTCAGACCTCACTGTCTGGACACCACGCCTTGTCGCAAATTTACCTAGAAATGTGACCGCCCATTTAAGCGTCCCGTTTCTTTGGGAGACAGATCCCTTGGGTAATCACCTCCGGTTTATTGAAAGACCCGAAATCGGAACATGGGTTAAGTTTTATCAAGA
>Ga0207013_1223_pt1 | contig 12186 bp, 13 predicted proteins | sample Alteio_BWMinCont_55_FD_153501 | JGI IMG/M metagenome (GOLD analysis project Ga0207013, IMG submission 153501) | Enriched cells from forest soil in Barre Woods Harvard Forest LTER site, Petersham, Massachusetts, United States -... | ecosystem: Environmental > Terrestrial > Soil > Temperate forest >...
ATATAGGATCATTTGTGATAAAATCAGGGCGGTTATATTGCGCGACTTTGGAATCTAGGAAGGATTTTAGATCTTTTATATCCATATTAGTTTTAAGTGGCAGTAGCAGTAGCACTTTTAAATCTAAACATCCGCGATAAACTGCTGCTGCTACTATTTACTGCAACTCACGAAAGAGCGTTCGATAAATCCTCCAGCAAATCATCAATATCCTCAACGCCGACGCTTAGCCGCAGCAGGTTATCTACCACGCCTACTTTTTCACGTTCTGCTTTGGGTATAGAGCCATGCGTCATGCTTACCGGGTGATTGATCAGGGATTCTACGCCGCCTAATGATTCGGCTAGTGTAAATACCTTAAATGATGAAGCCACGCGGAAAGTTTCCTGCAAATCGGCGCCTTTTAGGGTAATAGATATCATTCCGCCGAAATCGAGCATTTGCTTTTTGGCGATACCATGATTGGGATGATCGGTAAAGCCCGGCCAGTAAATCTTATCCACTTTGGGATGCGTTTTTAAAAACTCTGCTATTTTGCGTCCGTTTTCGCAATGGGCCTTCATGCGCAGGTGCAGCGTTTTAATGCCGCGTAATACCAGGAAGCTATCCATCGGCCCTGGGGTAGCTCCGCAAGCATTATAGATGAACCAAAGGCGTTTATACAACTCTTCGTCGTTCAGCATTAACGCGCCCATTACCACATCAGAGTGACCGCCAATGTATTTGGTTACTGAGTGCATCACAATATCGGCACCCAGATCAATTGGGTTTTGCAGGTATGGTGATGCGAAAGTATTATCAACTGCCAACAGGACATTTTTTTCTTTGCTGATCTTAGCTACAGCTTCAATATCCACAATCTGCATGGTTGGATTGGTAGGCGTTTCTATCCAGATCAGCTTCGTATTTTCATTTATATAATTGCGGATAATGGACGGATCGGATAGATCCAAAAAATGAAATTTGATGCCATAATTGGCAAATATTTTGGTGAACATACGGTACGAACCGCCATAAAGGTCATTACCGGTAATGATCTCATCGCCGGGAATGAACAGTTTCATCACCGCATCTGTAGCACCCATTCCACTCGAAAATGCCAATCCGTATTTGGCGTTCTCCAACGCCGCCAGGCAGTTTTCCAAGGCCTTGCGGGTGGGGTTTGTACCCCGTGAATATTCATATCCCTTATTATCACCCGGCGATTTCTGCCAGTAGGTGGATGTTTGGTATATCGGTGTCATCACCGCTCCGGTTGCCGGATCGGGCTCCTGCCCTGCATGTATAGCTTTTGTTGCGAATTTCATGGTGTTGGTGAGTGGTTGATTGGGTTGATTAGGTGAGTAGTTGATTAGGTACGCAGGTGAGTGGTTGATTGGTTTGATTAGGTGAGTAGTTGATTGGGTAATACTCAAAACCATTCACCTAATCAACCACTTACTACTCTCTAATTCTCACTAAGCTTCCGTCTTCTTATTTTTTAGATATTGAATGTAACCATTTATTAATCTCAAGCAGCTTTCATATTCTGTTTGAAAAGACTGCAATATTTCTTCAGTTATAATTTCTTCGTCAAGCGCTATCATCAAATGATCAAGCGTCTCAGTTAACAAACCTCTTGCCACTATACAAAAACGTATATTATCCTGATAATGGAACCGACCATGCCCCTCGGCCAGGTTATTACCAATAGAACGCGACGAACGAACTATTTGATCTGTAAGCCGGTATTTTTCTTCAGGAGGAAAGTTTTTTACAATAGTTGATATTAGCTTTCTTATTTTTCTTGATTGTTTCCAGGTTTCAAGATCAGTAAATGAGGCCATGTTTGGTTGATTGAGTGAGTTGTTATTTTATACGTTTCGTGACGAATGTAATTTGAATTCCAGTAAATCCTTCGCTATTCTCCTTTTTCCAACCACTCACATAATCAACTTAATCAACCACTCACCGATTAATATGCTCTTGCAAATAATACCCTCTGTTTACTTGGCCTCCCTGTAAGAATGCACTTCCCTTCTTCCTGTTTATTGTTCAAAGGTATGCAACGGATTGTTGCTTTAGTTTCATCTTTTATCTGTTGCTCGGTTTCGGGAGTACCGTCCCAGTGTGCTGATAAAAAGCCGGGCTGTTCGTCCAGCATGCGTTTAAATTCATCGTATGTGTCGACTTCGGTGGTGTTCTCCGTTTTAAACTTTAATGCCTTTTGATAAATATTTTGCTGTATTTCCTCCAGTAACTGCTCAATGTGTGCTGTTAAGCCGTCCTGACTCACGGTTTCCTTGGTTTTGGTATCGCGACGGGCAAGCTCAACGGTTCCGTTTTGCATATCGCGGCTGCCGATAGCTACCCGGATCGGTACACCTTTCAATTCGTATTCAGCAAACTTAGCACCGGGACGGTGGGTATCGCGTTTATCGAACTTAAACGAAATACCTTTTGCTTTAAGTTCTTTTGTAAGTGTGGCCACGAAGTCAGAGATGGTGTTCAGTTCTTCCTCGTGCTTATAAATAGGCACGATAACCACCTGTATAGGCGCTAATTTAGGTGGCAACACCAGGCCGGCATCGTCAGAATGTGCCATAATCAGCGCACCTATCAGCCTCGTTGATACGCCCCATGAGGTTGCCCAAACGTAGTCTAATTTGTTTTCTTTATTTGTGAATTTTACATCAAATGCTTTGGCAAAGTTTTGTCCCAGAAAATGGGATGTGCCTGCCTGCAGCGCTTTTCCATCCTGCATCAACGCTTCAATGCAATAGGTATCCAGTGCACCCGCAAAACGTTCGTTTGGTGTCTTCCGTCCCCGCACAACGGGCAGCGCCAACCAGTTTTCGGTAAAATCGGCATACACATTCAGCATTTGTTCTGTTTCGGCAATTGCTTCTTCAGCTGTCGCGTGTGCCGTATGTCCTTCCTGCCACAGAAATTCGGTGGTGCGTAAAAATAGGCGGGTACGCATTTCCCAGCGCACCACATTGGCCCACTGATTTACCAGTATAGGCAGGTCGCGGTAGGATTGTATCCAGCCTTTATAGGTGTTCCAGATGATGGTTTCCGAAGTAGGTCTAACAATCAGCTCTTCCTCCAGCTTTGCATCTTCATCCACTACAATATTGCCGTTCCCATCATTTTTTAAGCGATAATGGGTTACAACGGCACATTCCTTGGCAAAACCATCCACGTGACTGGCCTCCTTCGAAAAAAAAGATTTCGGTATAAATAACGGGAAATAAGCATTGCTATGCCCTGTTTCCTTAAACATAACATCCAATACCGCCTGCATTTTTTCCCAAATAGAGTACCCGTAGGGCTTAATGATCATGCACCCTTTCACCGGCGAATACTCAGCCATGTCGGCCTTAATTACCAAATCGTTATACCACTGCGAATAATCTTCCTCTTTACTTACAACCCCTTTGCTCATATATATTTTGAAATAGAATAGGCGCCAAATTTATAAATTTAAATTGTCTGAACCATGATTTATAGGATTAAAGGATTTCCATGAGTTTTGCAGGGTTTTAAATACAATTCATTTCGCAATCGACATTCCGACTTCCGCAATCAAAATGCCCCTCATTTTTAGGTTGAGTTGTTTTGGTTGACTAAAATTTACATCGCTAATATTTTATATTCATATTTGTCGGCTATGGCACTACTACCACTTATAAACGAACAGTTTGGCGGCACCATCTGGCGCATGGAAATTGACGAAATAAGTGACACTATATTTGTCGAAGTAAGAGACAGCGAAGAAAAAAGAGTCCATTTCGGGGCGGTAAACCTGGCCAGCAGCCAAGTTTATTTTAAAGACCTCCAAACTTCAGAACGATGGCTTACCGGAATTGAAGCAGCTTATGACGGCGTGCTACTGCTGCATAATTATCAAACCGAATCCGGGCCCGCACACAGGGGATTGGAAGCAATAGACGCCAACACCGGAAAAACGCTGTGGAGTAATTATACTTATGCATTTGATCATTTGTCGGTTAAAGGGCCCATTGTTTATGATACCCGCATACAGCCCCGCAAATTATTTTTAGCTGATATTAAAACCGGTGCAACAACCCGCATCTATGAGCCGTCAGTTTACATGGAATTGAAAAACAACATCGTTTTGCCCATGGTAACAACACCCGAAACCATTCACGACATAGGTACCACTCACCACTCACCACTCACCGCTCACCTTCTTCCGGTACATCCATTTGGAAATACCATACATTACTTGGAGTACAATAATTTCAGAATTGTATCTTTGCACGCGCTCCGGAGAGGACAGTTAACCCAATCCTTATATATTATCGATGGTGTTGATAAAGTTTATGACGATTTATTGAACATAGACATACAAAAAATCCAACCGGAGGCGTTTATTATGCATAAAAACCGTTTAGTTTATATAAAAAACAGATCAGAATTAAAAGTTTTGACCATGTAATTTATTGACCCCTAGTTTATTATGAAATTTAAGATATTAATACTCACAACAACGTTATTTATCATCTCCGCATCCCTTTTTGCTAAACCCGTTATCGACTCAGTTGGTGTAAAAAACCAGGACGGGAAAAAAGTGATTCTTTTTAAAGTTAAACCTAAAGATACTTACTACTCTATTGGCAGGCGTTTCAATGTATCGCCTAAAGCGATAATGAAGTATAATGGCAGTAAAAAAGAAACCTTAACTATAGGCGCCATTGTTAAAGTGCCAACCGATATTCCTTACAAAAAATCCCATAAGGAAAAAGAAACATCCGAAAAAGTAGTAAAAGAAACTAAAAAAGAAAAAAAGGAAAGGCTGGCCAGAGAGGCAAAGGAAGCCAAAGCTGACAAAAAACACAAGCATAAATACACCGAAGAACAAACCCAGGCGGCAACTGAGCAGGCTGAGCCCGAACAGGTACAACCGGCTGCTCCGGTAAAACAACAACCAGCACCTGCAAAAGAAGAGAACGCGCCTGCTTTACAATATAAAGTGTCGGCCGGTGAAACCTTGTATGGTATAGCCAAACGATTTAATACCAGCGTGGATTACCTGATGAAGCTGAACAACTTAAAATCAACCACCCTTAGCCCGGGACAAGTTTTAAACGTAAAGCCCGGATCTGAAGCTCCACAGCCTGCGGTCGTACAAAATACTGATACGCAGGCAGTTGTTAAACACGATTCCATCATTCGGGCGCCAAATAGTGATAGCAGCGATGCCGATCACCATTTAAATGCGAACCGTTTTGGATTGTATGAAAAAAACGAAAAAGGTGTAGCTACCTGGATTGATGATACCAGCCTCGATCCTAATAAAAAACTGGTACTTCATCGTACTGCCCCTATCGGTACCGTTATAAAGATCACTAATCCCATGACTAACCGTACTACTTTTGCTAAAGTGGTTGGCCGTTTTACGGATAACGAGTCGACAAAGGATGTAATAATAGTGATGACTAAAAATGTTGCTGATTCATTGGGCGCTTTAGATAAACGCTTCCACGTATTGATCAGCTACGGTAGTCCTAATGAATAAACCTTATGTTATCGGTATTGCGGGAGGAAGCGGGTCGGGAAAAACCTTCTTTTTAAAGTGTTTCCTCGCCCATTTTACCAGTGATGAAGTTTGCCTGGTTTCGCAGGATGACTATTATATCCCCGTGGCTCATAACATGACCAAGGAGGAAAATAAGCTATACAATTTCGATCTGCCGGGGACTGTTGACAATCAGCAATTTGAGAATGATATTGCCAGGCTGATGAATGGCGAAACAGTTCTAAAAAAGGAATACACTTTTAACAATCTCAACATTATTCCCAAAATTCTGGAGATAAAGTCGGCACCCATTATGATCGTTGAAGGCTTGTTTATTCTGCATTTTAAGAAAATAGCTGCAACCCTTGATCTTAAAATATTCATCGAAGCTGATGATGAAATTGCACTCACGCGTCGAATAAAACGCGATTTTGTCGAACGCGGATATTCATACGAAGATGTTGTGTACAAATGGGTAAATCATGTAACCCCGGCTTACCGCGAATTTCTATTGCCTTACCGGGATGAATGCGACCAGGTGATCACTAACAACACCCATGAGGCAGAGGATATTATTGGTATAACCGAGGCAATTTCCAAGGTATTGCGAGAGAAGTTGTTCTAATTTGACGATTTGATAATGTGCTGATTTGAAGATTATTTGGAAATGATACTCATCTTCAAATTTTCAAATCAACAAATCTTCAAATCATATAACCATTTCCGGTACATCCCCTTCTATAACAAGCTTTCCTGCAGTAGCATTTTTTATTTCTTCAATACTAACTCCGGGAGAGCGCTCTGATAGCTTAAAGCCGCCTTCGGGCAATACATCAAACACGCCCAACTCCGTTACTATTTTTTTAACACAGTTGATGCCGGTTAAAGGCAAGGTACATTTTGGCAGTAGTTTGGATTCGCCGGCTTTGTTTACGTGTTGCATGGCTACAATGATGTTTTCGGCAGAAGCCACCAGGTCCATAGCACCGCCCATTCCTTTTACCATTTTACCGGGGATCTTCCAGCTGGCTATATCCCCGTTTTCCGATACTTCCATAGCACCCAATATGGTAAGGTTTACTTTTTTAGCACGGATCATCCCAAAGCTCATCGCCGAATCAAATATCGCCGAGCCGGGCAGCATGGTTATGGTTTGCTTACCCGCATTGATAATATCGGCATCCTCCTCACCCTCAAATGGAAACGGCCCCATGCCCAGCAATCCATTTTCCGATTGCAGCACCACGTCGATGTCCTCTGGTATATAATTGGCAACCAATGTTGGAATACCAATGCCCAGATTAACATAGTAACCGTCTTTTATTTCTTTTGCTATTCTTTTTGCAATACCGTTTTTGTCGAGCATTTATTAATTTGATGATTTGGAAATATGATGATTTGACAATTAACTTTTCGAACTGGAAATAATCTTCGATAAAATTTTAATTATTGAGTTTAGCTTGTCAGTCAATAATTCATTAAACGGATATGATTTTGAAAACTTACATAGTTGTAAAAAGTATTCAGTTTCGTCTGCTTCTTTGGCTGCAATTTTTAGTTTATGAATGAAATCATTTTTACTTTCGGCATTTTGTGCTTCACGCACATTTGCGCCTATGGAAGTGCCCGACTTAAGAATTTGGTTTGCTATAACAAACTTCCTGCTGCTTTCCAATTCCTCAGTGAATTCAATTATTTCCAAAGCAAAATCAAATGTTAAATTGACGATAAGATTTTCTTTATCATTTCTCATAAGTAGTGTTTAGGTTTCTAAATTTTCAAATTAACAAATCTTCAAATCATCAAATTAATCTCTTTTCCTCACTGTCCTTTGCTCAATCCTCTTTTCATAATTAACTCCCTGAAAAATCCGATGCACATAAATGCCGGGAGTATGAATATGATCCGGGTCGAGTTTACCTGGGTCAACCAGCTCTTCTACTTCTGCAATGGTAATGTTACCCGCCATGGCCATAACGGCATTGAAGTTTCTTGCTGTGGCGCGATAAACGAGGTTACCCATAGTATCGCCTTTCCATGCTTTTACCAATGCAAAATCAGCTTCAAATGCCATTTCCATTAAATAATCCTTGCCTTTAAAGTTCCTGATTTCCTTGCCTTCGGCTACCTCCGTGCCTATGCCGGCAGGGGTAAAAATGGCGGGCATACCATACCCGGCGGCCAAACAGCGTGTTGCCAGTGTTCCCTGCGGTATCAGGTCGACTTCCAACTCTCCGCTGAGCAATTGCCTTTCAAATTCGGCGTTTTCACCTACATAAGACGAGATCATTTTTTTAACCTGGCGCTGCCTAAGCATCAGGCCAATGCCAAAATCGTCAACTCCTGCATTGTTGGATATGCAGGTAAGCCCCTTTACCCCTTTTTTCACGAGGGCGGCGATACAATTTTCGGGTAATCCGCACAATCCAAAGCCGCCCAGCATCAGGGTCATGCCATCTTCAATGTCCCGTACCGCTTCGTCGGCATTGCTTACTACTTTGTTCATGTTTAGTAATTGGTAGCGTAAAAATAGGCAATTCCTAATAGAGTCCATAGTCGATGGTCCATGGACCATGGTGCCCCCAAACATAAACTTAATTATCCCTTGCATAAACTATGGACTATCGTCTATGGACCATGGACCATTAAATTTTCAACAAAAAACAAACAATTATAAAATTGGAACATTATTATTTACACATCAACATATAAACTTATGGTAGTAAATAGTGATGAGGTTGCGGATGAAAAAGACAGTCATTCCAACAAAGAAGAATACAAGGTCAGGCCCCTGGTATGGCGTTCTGACGACAAGGAGGATATAAAAGAGAAAGACCTGGAAAGAAGCTTTTTGTTTAATACCGGCGAAACAGGTGAGTTGAAAAAACCGGTTAGAGAAGGAGAAGGCACCGGGGGCCACAATTTTGGTAAAAGTAACCTCACCCCCGCTGGCGACGATAAAAATAATCCATCGCAAAATGCTGGCTATTCCAATGCCTATTTTGCCAGAACGGAGCCCTCCGAAGAGCATCCTGAAAACAGTAATTTCACGGCCAAACAGCAGGATGGCGAACCTGATTACAGCAAAGCGCAGCCCAACAATTCAACAAAAAGCGAAGCACCTAAACCCGAAGTGCCCAAAAGAGGTAATGGTGAAAACGACCGTCCGCATCCGCAGCAACCCTATCAGGAAGGAACAACTGACAGTGAGAAAACCAATATCCCAGGACCAAACGAATTACCCGATCAGCAGAAGGTTGGCGAAGATGACGAAAGAGAGCATATTGAGACTTAGAGATAGTCCGAAAAGTCGGGAAAGTCCGGAAAGTCCGAAAGAAAGAAAGGAAGCTAATATTCCGCATCCGATAGCTATCGGATCGGCATTCCGCATTCCTAATCTCTAACCTCCAAACACTAATCTCTTTAACAAAATAACAATTACCAACTAACCGTCTGCTCAATAAACGCTGTTAAATCATCGGCCATGGCTTGCTGCTCTTTAGCGCTTGGATGTCCGGGAGTGTTTTTATAGGGAATAAAATGGGTATATATCTTTTTGTCATTTAGCGCTGCCACAGCTGTTTCAATATATCCCGGCCACGGTGAACCCGCCTTGGTGGCATCCATGCTGCCTAAAGTGCAAATGATTTGCGCTTGGGGATATTTCCCTCTTACCTTTTTTAAGAAATCCCGATAGGCATTAATTAAAAAATCAGGGGTTGGAGGGGTGGTGCCAAAGCGGGCCTTGAACTCGGCATGAGCGGGCATATTAACCAACCACGAGTCATTTTGAAAAAGATTGATAACCACCAGATCAGGTGTGTATTTCGAAAAATCCCATTTGCTGTAGGGGTCGCTGGCATCCAGCCGGTCGTACATTTCCGACATTACCAGCGGAAACCAACTGATCGTAATTCCTATTCCGCTTTTTGATGTATTGTACAATTCAGCATCAAAATGTCTCGCAATTATGGCAGCGTAGCTGATATAGCCATCTTCGTAGGTACTGGTGCCCCTGTCTTTCCCCGCGGTGTCAATATCAGCATATCCGCAGGTAATTGAATTGCCAAAGAACTCCATTTTACGTTTCGGCTCAAGGGGCGCGGGCAATACCTTTTCACCTTTTGCAAGCGTGAACTCGTAGAACCAGGTTTTACCCATTGCCCATTCGGTACGTTTAAATAGTTCAAGTGTGTGCTTACCGGGGGTTAAGCCGAATGCAAGCTTATAAGTTTTTTTATATAGTTCAGGGTGAATTATATTGATAACATTACCATCCACAATCACATTGTAGTTGTTGTCCGAGCGTTCGTCTTTTAACACGCCGCTTATCTCGGTGCCGATAAAATTAATTTTCAAAGAGGTGGCCGACCAGGATAATTCGGCAGTACTATCCGTCCGGGCGATCCGTCCCGAATACCGGATGTGTGGATCGTTAGCTTTAATAACGGTTTGAGCCCACGATTCCAGGCTCATCATCACAGCAACAACTGTGAACAGGTGTTTATAGCGCATATAGTTAAATTGGTGCCTGCAATTTACATTTAAAGTTTTTGTTTCAAAATGGCAGATTTAAAGTAATGATTAAACATGCAGGCAAGTGTAATAAACGAACAAACAGACGGGCTAAATGATAGAAAGAATTATAGCGTTCGGATATATTGAATGACTAACTCTTAGCGCCCTTGGTGTATTCCCTTGGTGCTCCTGGTGGTAAAAAATAACCACAAGGAGCACGAAGCCCGCACAAAGGTCACGACGCCAAATATTATTTTGTTTGTTTATTTCGTCAAAACCTTTTGATATAACTACTGCGTCAAATAAGACGGGCTGATCAATTTTACTTAAAATATACATAAGTAATACCATCTCCGCCTCTGTCGGCATGCTCATCTTCCATGCGGTCAACCTGGTCATATTTTTTGAGGTATTGCCGTATCATTTTGCGCAGTATGCCGTCGCCACGGCCATGTATTATCTTTAGGTTACCAAAGCCCATCATCAACGCGCGGTCAAATAACCGTTCAATAGCGTTTAGCGCATCTTCAGTACGCATGCCCCGTACGTCAATCTCAGGACTAAAATTGGCCATGTCGCCGGTATGACTATTAAAGCTCTTTCGCACCTCTTTCGGAATGGTTGACTTCGCGACTTTCATCACCCGTTTCCTCTTGGCAACAGTACGCAAATCGCCGATGGCGATAACTACGCTATCTTTTATCAGTTCAATTACCTGTCCCGTGGTATCACTGTCGGTTAGCTTTACCCAGTCGCCGGGTTTAAGTTCTTCTTCGTTTGGTGTGGATTTAACCACAACCGGCTTAACGGTATTCTTTTGCAGCTCGATGTTTAAGTTTTCGCGTAAGGTGCGGGTCTTTTCTTTATCGGCATTGCTGCTTTTAATTTCCGATATCGTATTCTCAACCAGCTTATTGGCATTCAAAATAATGTTTTTTGCCTCATCCTTCGCATCTCTTATCAACGCTTTTCTATTTTCGTCGAGGTAGTTTTTTAGCTTTTCATTTTCTGCCAATAGTTCATTAACCTGGCGCTGTTGCCTGTCCAGCTTTAATTTGGTATCGAAAATTTCCTTTTTCTCACGCTCAAGGTCAACCAATAAGGTATCTACCTTTTTTTGACCCTCGCTCACTTTGGTTTTGGCAAGATTGAGCACATTTTGGGGCAAACCAATTTTCTGCGCAATCTCAAAGGCATAAGAGCTGCCGGGCTTTCCAACCTCCAGCCTGTAAAGCGGCAGCATTTCCACATTATTAAACAGCATGGATGCATTTTCAATACCTTCGGTGTGGCTGGCAAATATTTTAAGGTTTGAATAGTGGGTGGTCACCATTCCCTTTACTTTTTTATGATTCAACGATTCCAGTACCGCTTCGGCTATCGGGCCGCCAAATTGCGGATCTGTTCCTGTTCCAAACTCGTCAATCAGCACCAGCGTTTTGCCGTTGGCCTGCTCCACAAATTCCTTCATTTTGGAAAGGTGGGCGCTGTACGTGCTCAGGTCGCTCTCAATAGATTGATCGTCACCAATATCTACAAAGATCCGCCTAAAAACGCCAACCTCGCTTGCCTCGGCTGCGGGGATCAGCAATCCTGCCTGCACCATCATCTGCAAAAGCCCAACCGTTTTCATACAAACCGATTTCCCGCCGGCATTAGGGCCCGATACTACAATGATGCGCGTATGCTCGTCCACCTGCACATTTAGGGGCACTACGGTTTTCTTCTCCTTTTTAAAATTCAGGAATAAAAGCGGGTGACGGGCATTAAATAGTTTGAACCGGGCTTCATTAACTACCTGCGGCATTTCGGCCTCAATATCTATCGCGAAAAGCGCCTTTGCCCTAACAAAGTCCAGTTTGGTTAATAAAGCATGGTATGAGAGCAACAGCGGAACATATGGTCTCAGATCGTTGGTTAAGCCAGTTAATATTTTAACGATCTCGCGCCTGCGGTCAAATTCCAGATCCCGGACACGGTTATTTAGCATGAAAACTTCCTCAGGCTCCATGTAAACGGTTTGCCCGGATGAAGATTCATCGTGAATAAAGCCTTTAATTTTTCGTTTGTTTTCGGCTAATATCGGGATACACAAACGCCCGTCGCGCGTAGTAAGCGATCCATCGGCGGTCCAGCCACTGGCG
>Ga0207013_1216_pt1 | contig 12110 bp, 11 predicted proteins | sample Alteio_BWMinCont_55_FD_153501 | JGI IMG/M metagenome (GOLD analysis project Ga0207013, IMG submission 153501) | Enriched cells from forest soil in Barre Woods Harvard Forest LTER site, Petersham, Massachusetts, United States -... | ecosystem: Environmental > Terrestrial > Soil > Temperate forest >...
CGCAATGCATCCGACGTACCATCCCACCAAAGCGCATAATGCGGCGACCCCAAGATTTGCGACGATCTGTGAAGCGCGCCTTCCTCTCCGTGCCTCGGCAACACCACGCTGTTCCTTTTTCTTCCGTCCGAATCGCGTCGCAGCGAATGTGAGCACGAAGAGCACCATCAGGGCAGGTATCGCCGGTCGATAGATCGGAAACGGACTAAAACCGGTCCAAACAGTGGGGACTCTCGCCAGAATTGCACAGACAAGAAATCCAGCCCCAGCCGCAGGCAAAGTCGCAGACCGCAACAGCCACACCAATATTGCGAACGCTAAACTGCAAGTCAATGGAATCGCCGACACAGTTCTCACCGGCCAATAGACCCACACTGTCCCGATGACCAGAAAGGGTACTACCACCCAAACCAGCACCCGCGACTGCAGCCGATCCCTTCCCTCCGGAATCGCTTTCCTCCAGCCCGTATCTCCCTCGACCCCTTGCATTTCCTGGCCCATCGCCCAGCCTCACTGCGTCCAATCATTTACAATCAACCTTGAGCATAGCCAACACCAGCATCAGCGCGGGAGCAGTTTTGCATTTAGCAAGAATCGAAGCAGAAGGAATCACCCAGTCGCGGCCACACCGGCGCGCCGTTCGGTCAGCAGCAAAGGCCCTCCGGTCCCCATTCAGGTTCGCTTTCGCCGCCTCAGTTTTGGCATCCCTCATTGGCTGTGGCAACACGTACCGTCCCGTCGTAAGCGCGATCAATCCGGTCGGCCCAGCAGCTCAGCCACAGAAGTTCGCCGTAGTTATCTCCACCACCGGCACAGTCGCCAATCCCACCCCGGGTCTGGTCACCTTCGTCGACTTCGCCGGCGACACCGTTCTCATCACCGCACAGATCGGCGTCAACCCCTACTACCTGATCCTCAACAGCGGCGGCAACACCGGCTACACGCTCAACAGCGACCACACCCTCACTTCCTTCGACATCAGCACCTCACTCCTGCAGAGCCAGATCCTGCAAACCACCCTTCTCCCCGGTGCGAGCCCTGTGAGCATCTTTCCCGAAGGCGCCAACACTTACGTCACAGACCCCGGCCTCAATGCCATCTCGCAATTCACCGGCCAGCCCCTCAATCTCCAGCAGGAACTCGGTATCAACCCCGCCTTCAGTCCGATCTACGTGGTTGGCATCGCGAGCGCCCCACGCGTCTACGCCATCAGCCAGCGCGTTGGCGGCGGCCTCGGCCAAGTCTCCACCATCGAGACCACCAGCAACACGATCGACCCCACACCCATCCCCGTCGGCCGCGGTCCCGTCTACGGAGTCATGACCAATGACGCCAAGCGTGCCTTCATCATGAACCAGACCGACGGCACCGTCAGCGTCATCAACTCCCAAACCAACCAGCTCGACATCCTGCCCGTGGGAGCCACCAACCCCATCACCGTTGGCACCTCGCCTCTCTGGGCAGACTTCGCCCCAACCCGCAACGAACTCGTAGTTGCCAACGCGGGCGACGGCGTCACTCCCGGCTCGGTCAGCATCATCAGCATCCCTCTCTGCTCCGCGACCGCACTCCCGACCAATCCCAATTGCGATCCCAACAATCCAGTCGACGCCGTCGGCTTCGGCACCGTTCTAGCGACCGTACCGGTTGGCATCAATCCCCGCATGGTTGGCGTTCTGCAGGATGGAACCCGCGCCTACGTGGTCAACGGCGGCAACCCCAACCTGCCCTGCGCCGCGCCCTCAACGGCCAACCCACTCGGCAACTGCACCGTCTCGGTCATCAACCTCAACACCAACACTGTGACAACCACAATTCCCGTCCCCGTCAGCCCCATCACCGGCGGAGCTCCAAACCTCAACGGCCATCCCAACTACATCGGCGTCACCACCGGCACACCCACCGGCAAGGTCTACGTCACTTCGCCCGAATCGAATTTCATGACCGTCATCCGCACCGATACCGACTCCGTCGACACCACGATTCCACTCCAGGGCAACGGCGTCTCGGTTCGAGTCACGCAACCATAAGCAATCCTTTTTTCCCACACAGCGGCAAACAAAAGAGCCATCCGCATCAGGATGGCTCTTTTGCTTGTCTACTGCCCTCGAAATCCGCTCTGCCTATTGTCCCGCCATAATAATCGGCAGCGTCGGTGTCGAAGATCCACCCTCATCCTCCACCGTCACGCCGAACGCCTTCGCCTCGACACCCTTAGGCAGCGGAGGCATAATCACGCTCGCATTGCCTCGTCCATCCGGCCGGAACGTCCCCGCCGGAATCGGATTCTCTCCTGCAGCCGCTGGAATCAGCCAAAGCTCATACGTCTTCCCCGGCCCTAACGGCTCCATGTTGGTCGCCAGAAAGATCAGCGTTCCCTTACTCGCAACATACGTCGCCTTGCCCTGCGGAACCGGAGTCGCCGGACCTTTCGTCAGCGTCACCCGCATCGCCGAACTGTCCGTCATCGCATCCATCACCTGCCGCGCCGCCGCCGCATCCGCAGTCATCCGATCCAACTGACTCGCCTGCGTCGCCATCTCCCCGCGCATCGTATCGCGTTGCCGGTACATATTTCCGACCATCAACCCCAATCCCGCCGCCACCGCCCAGCCCACCCACGGCAACACCTTGCCCATCGTCCCGCCCTTCGGAGGAAGCTCTTCCATCAAAGAAGGAGGGACCATCGCACCCGACTCAGTAAAGATCGCATCACTCCGAACTGCAGCCCGATGTATGCCAGTAGTAGTAGCGTCAATCGGAATGGCCTTTCGCTCGCGAGCCACTTGCTTCATCAGCCGTTCGCGCGTCTGCGCCGGCGGCGAATGCATATCTACCGTATGCGCATAGATCGCCAGGTCACCCTGAATCTCGGCAAGCTCCCGCCGCGCCTCCTCGGAGCGCGCAACATACCCCGCCACCGCCGCCATCTCTTCCTTCGGCAGCAGTTGCATAGCAAACAGAGCCAGATCCTCCGATGTAATACGCCGCTCGTCGCTCATGCTGTAAACGCCTTTCTCAGCGAGGTCAGTGCGCTGCGTATTCTCGTCTTCACCGTGCCCAACGGATCGCCCGTCATCTCGGCAATCTCCGAGTGCGTCAACCCATCAAAAAATGCCATCTCCAGCGTCTTGCGCTGCTCCATCGGAAGCAGCCGCATTACTCCGCGCGCCTTCTCCATCAAACTCGTTCGCTCCGCCTCATCCGCCAGGTTGTAATTCGAGGCCAGCGCCATCTCTTCCACCTGCTCGGTTGGTTTCTTCCTTCGCAGCGCATCGATCGACCGGTTTCTCGCAACCACTCCCAGCCAGCCGCCCAGGCTGCCTCGCGTTGCAACAAACCCTCCCGGATTGCGCCAGATCTGCATAAACACTTCCTGCAACACATCCTCAGCCGAAGCCGGGTCCCGCAGTACCCGCAACGCAACCGAGTACACAACCTTCGAGTAGCGGTCGAACAGCGATGCCATCGCCTGCTCATCGCCCCCTTGCACCAACGCAAGCAGCGCCGCATCATCCTGCGCCGACGGTGGTGGAGAGTTCACGAGTCCCGTTTCTCTATACATAAAAACGCACCTAAACCTGAAGCAGATTGCTCAAACTTCAACTATTTGCAGTCCACTACCCTCTAAAGCGATACCAGTGTAACGTACCCGAAAAATTGCCCAACAACACCTCACCACTGATTAATAAAATCCGATCATGAAAAGATAGCTACAGCTCCTCCAATGACGAATCCTCCAAAAGAGCGCCAGGAAAAGATCCGCCCCGGAAAAGTCCGATTAGACAAGCACCTCGTCGACCACGGCCACGCCGCCTCCCGCGAGCGCGCCCAGGCCCTCATCCTCGCCGGCCGCGTCCTCGTCGACGAGCAGCGCATCGACAAACCCGGCACCTCTATCCTGGCAACCTCCACCATCCGCCTCCTGGGCTCCGACCTCAAATACGTCAGCCGCGGCGGCCTCAAACTCGAGCACGCCCTCGTCAACTGGTCCATCAAACTCACCGGCCTCCACTGCGTCGACATCGGCGCCTCCACCGGCGGCTTCACCGACTGCATGCTGCAAAGCGGTGCTGCCTCTGTCCTCGCCGTCGACACCGGCTACGGCCAGATCGCCCAAAAGCTCCGCGACGATCCCCGCGTCACCCTCCGCGAGCGCACCAACGCCCGCCTCCTCACCCAGGGCGAACTCCTCAACCCCAATCAACCGTCCCCAACCTTCCTGGCGATGGACGTCTCCTTTATCTCTGCCACCCTGGTCCTTCCCGCCGTCCTCGCAGCCCTCAGCACTCCCAACCAACCCTGGCAAGGCGAAGCAATCATCCTCATCAAACCGCAGTTCGAAGCCGGCCGCGAGAACATCGGCAAAGGCGGCATCGTCCGGGACCCCGACGCCCGCCAAGCCGCCATCGAGCGAGTCAAAGCCTGCGTCTTCGACCAACACGGCACCGCCATCGAAGTCATCGACTCCCCCATCAAAGGCATGGCGGGCAACCACGAATTCCTCCTCCACACCCGCTTCCAATAGCTCTCGTTTAGATCTCCTCGCTTTTGAAGCTTATAATCTCGCCCGTTTCTGAGAGCCGTCATCCTGAACGGAGTGAAGGACCCCTGTATTTGCCTTTGTCCTTGCCGTTGTTTTGCCGCGCATTTGCCTGTTCTTAAAATCCGCTTCATTGCGCAAATCCGTAGTCGGCCTTCAGGAACTTTGCCCCCACCCAATCGTCTACTCCAACGAAGAGGAGAATCGCATGCCCCGCTCGCCCTGGTTACTGCTACTGATCCTGCCCATCGCAGGAATCCTCTACCAGCGGCTCGGCGCGCGCAACGACAAAAAGCGATTCCTCGGCCGCGGCACTCTCATCGACTTGGAAGACGGCGGCCAAATTTACCTTTCACAACAGGGCAGCAGCGGCCTCACCGTGATCTTCGAGTCAGGCATAGCAGCCAGCAGTCAAAACTGGGCCGGCCTGCAAAAATCCGTTAGCACCTTCGCCCGAACCATCACCTACGACCGAGCTGGCCTCGGCTGGAGCAGCATCGCCGCCACCGAACGCACTCCTTCCAACATCGTCCGCGAACTCCGCACGCTCCTCCTGCGAGCCAACATCGCTCCCCCGTACCTCCTCGTCGGCCACTCCTTCGGCGGATTGGTCGTCCGTCGCTTCGCCCTCGAGCATCCCGGCGACGTAGCCGGAGTCATCCTCGTCGACCCGATGCGCCCCGAAGAATGGCCACCCCTCTCCGAAGCGCAGCGCCGCACTCTCAAACACGGCAACCGCCTCGCCATGATTGCCATGCCCCTCGCCCACCTCGGTGTAGCAAGACTCCTCATCACCTCGCTCTTCGGGACCTCCAGCAAAGTGACGCGCATCCTCACCCGCGCCGCCCGTGCCGATGGCCAAATTATCGTCGAGCGAATCACCGGCGAGGTCGGCAAGATGCCCCGCGAGGTCTGGCCAGTCGTTGCCGCCCACTTGTCCAGCCCCCGCTTCTATCGCGGACTCGCCGCCCATCTCCGCGCCGTACCCGCCACCGTCCAGGAGATGCACGCAGCCAACCCCATCGAAGGCATCCCCATCCTCCTCCTCACCGCTGGCGACGCCGAACCCCTCTCACCCGAAGCATTGCAACGCATCGCCCCCCAAGCCCGCCAGATCATCGCGGAAAGGAGCAAACACTGGATCCATCTCGACGAACCGGACCTCGTCCTCACCGCAATCCGCGATATGCTCGAACAAATCCGCACCACCACACCCGAAGCCGCCACGGCCGTTCCACACGCAGCAACTCAGTCCCGTTCTCCACTGTAGTTGCGTTTTGCACCTAGTCATCCTCAGCGGAGTGTTTCACCTCGTCATCCTGAACGCAGTGAAGGATCCCTGCATTTGCTCTTGCTTTGGCTCATTCTCTACCGCCACAAAACACGCGGCTCCATTCTTATCCGCCTTTATCCCTCTAATCACCGTTACGCCTTCACGCACTAAGCCGTTACACTAAACCCAATGCTCCAGGCCGCCATCATCTCCAAGCCCCAGAAGCCGGAGGTCGCCGGCATCCTGCGCGATCTCATCGCGTGGCTCGAAGCGCGCAACTACCACTACCTCCTCGATCCCGACAGCTCCGCCTATATCGACGCCCCAAACCCCATCGAGCGCGTCGACCTGCCCAAACACAAACCAAACCTCGTCATCGTCCTCGGCGGCGACGGCACCCTCCTCGCCGCAGCCCGCGCCTTCGCCCGCACCACCACTCCCATCCTCAGCGTGAACCTCGGCTCCCTCGGCTTCCTCACCGAGATCCCCCTCTCCGACCTCTACTCCACGCTCGAGGCCTGGTGCGACAACTGTGCCGAGATCGAAGTCCGCAGCATGATGCATGCCCAGCACATCCGCGACGGCAAAATCCTTCGCGCCTGGGACGCTCTCAACGACGTAGTCATCGCCAAGGGCACCATCGCCCGCATGGGCGACTACTCCGTCGAGATCGACAACCAGCTCGTCGCCACCTTTCGCGCCGACGGCGTCATCGTCTCCACGCCCACCGGATCCACCGCCTACAATCTCGCCGCCAACGGCCCCATCGTCATGCCCAGCGTTAACGCCATGCTGGTGACACCCATCTGCCCGCACCTGCTCACCATCCGCCCCATCGTTACGCCGGGCGAATCCACCGTCAGCGTCCACGTCGTCGGCGTCCCCAACGAGATCTACCTCACCGTCGACGGCCAGGAAGCCGTGCCCCTTCAACTCGACGACTACGTTCACTGCCAGCGCTCGAAAGCCAGTGTCCGTCTTCTCCGCAGCCGCCCCAACGGCCTCTTCAGCGTCCTCCGCTCCAAACTAAAATGGGGCGAGCGCTAGCCGAATATCCATCCCGACCAACGGGAGGACCGACATAGCTTGTCCAACCCAAACAAGGTAAACCCGCCACGAAGGGGCCGCCCGAACCGGGGTCCCCGCAAACAGGTCTTCGTTTGCCGGGTGGCCGAGCGTAGTGGGCCCGTCCGGCAGGACAAAGCCTCTACCGCCGCAAAGTAACGAAAGGTCCACCCACCGGATGGCAAAAAACCTTCCCGTGGCTCAACGCAATCTTCCTTTGCGCCAGCCCCGCCATCTCCGGATCATGCGTCACCATCACGATCGTGTGTCCATTCCGATGCAGGTCCTGCAGCAGCTCCGCCACAATCGCCTGATTCGCTGCATCCAGATTCCCCGTCGGCTCATCCGCCAGCAGAATCGGCGGATTATTAATCAGCGCTCGCGCAATACAAACCCTCTGCTGCTCCCCACCCGAAAGCTCACTAGGCAGGTGCGAGATACGACTCCCCAACCCAACCCGCTCCAGCGCCACCCGCGCCTCGGCCTCATCCGTCATCGAGTGGAAATACTGTGCCAGCATCACGTTTTCAATCGCGGACAGATACGGAATCAGATGAAACTGCTGAAAGATGAACCCAATCTTATCCGCGCGAAAACGGTCCAGCTCCGTCGCACTCATCGAAGCGACATCGACGCCATCGATCCTTAACTCACCCGAAGTAGGCCGGTCCAGGCACCCAATCAAATTCACCAGCGTGCTCTTACCCGACCCCGAAGGACCAGTAATCGCCACCCACTCACCCGCAACAATCGAAAACGAAGCATCTGCCAGCGCCCGCACCACACCCGCGCGTCCCGCATACTCACGCGTCACGTGCTTCAGAGCAATAACTGCGCAGTCGTCCCTGGTGTCTCCGAAAGGATCGGGAAGCGGCCCGGTCTGTACCTTTGCTTCACTCACACTCTCCATCCTCTCATTCCCCCTTCAACAGCGCAGCAGGCTGCAACCCGCGAAGCACCCGCACCGGAAGCAACGCCGCCAGCGCTGCAATCAATACATTCAGAAGCAGCACCAGCGGCAGGACCGAGAGATGCGGCAGCGTCGCCGTGTGAAAGTTTCCCTCGCTGATCGCCCACGCCGCCGCCGACCCCACGACAAAGCCCACAGCAACGCCTGCCAGCGCCAGCACCAGCGCCTCCAGCAAAAACATCCCCATCAACTGTCTCTGCGATCCACCCAGCGCCTTCATCAGCGCAAAATCTCTCCGCCGCTCCAGCACACTCGCCGACAGCGTCGCCAGCACACTCACCGCCACCGTCAGAGCAATCAGCAACACCGCCCCATACATCAGCGCATGTGTGCGATCGACAATCTTCGACTCGCCTTCCACCAACTGCCGCACCGGCTGCACCTGCACCTCGGGCAGCTCCTTCTGCAACATGGCCATCGCGACCTCGACGCGCTTCGCTCCACCCGGCACCTGCAACTCAATCACACTCGGCCCCACGCCCGTCCACGCTGTAAACCCAGCCAACGGCATATAAATCCGGCTGTCCTCATCGCCACCGGTCTTAATGCGTCCCACTCCCTGCAGCGTAATGGGCTTGCCAGCATAGCTCAGCGCGACCGCATGTTCGTTCCCCACAAACTGCGCCGCGCGCTGCCCAATCAACGCCGCATTCCCCACGGCAGGATCAGGCCATGCATCCACCTGCCACCACGAATCCAACCGCTTCACCGCAGCAAAATCCGTTCCCGCCACCACAACCGGCGTCCCCGTATCCGTCGTCGCGACCGCATAAGCAAACTCTGTCCTCACCGCGTCCGCACCCGCTGCACGCTGCACACGAGCCAAAGCATCATCCGGCATCTTCGCATTCGCCGGCGCAGTAATCACAACGTTCGCACCAAAGCTGCGAAACTCCTTATGCAGCTTCGCATCAAGATCCGCATACAACGTCAACAGCGCCGTCGCCACACCCGCCGACACAGTCATCGCTACCAGCGCCGACACACTCCTCGCTCTGCGATGCACCAACGACCGCCGCAACATGCCCGTCAAGCTTAGCGTCGCCATCAGCCGTCCTCCCGCAGAATCGCCGAAGGCTCCATTCGCAGCGCCGCCCGAATCGAAGGCGTACTTCCCGCAATCGCCACCACCAAAGCAAGCGTAACCACCACCGGCAGCAGCACAGGAATCAACACACTCTCAGCCGCCCCGCCATCGCCCCGAAATATCCGCGCTCCCAGCCACGCCGCCAACCCCGACCCGGCAAGATAACCAAGCGTCCCCGCAAACACCGCAAGCAGCCCGGTCTCCGCATAGAAGAGAAAAGCAATCGCACCCTTGCTCGCCCCCAGCGAACGCATCAACCCAATCTCTCCCCGCCGCTCCAAAATCGCAGTAGCCATCGCCGCGCTCACCGCAAACCCCGCAGCGAGCAACGCTGCCGCACTAATCAGCCACATCAACCCGCTAATCCGCTTCAACACATTGCCTTCACTCTGCTCCACCCGCCGCACCTGCTCCGCCTGCGCCCCAGGAACCGCCTCACGAATCTGATACGCAATCGAATTCGCATACGGCCGGCAATACCAAATCTCGTGATCCTGAGGAGAGAGGGTGTCAGGATCTTTGCGCGCAAACGCATCTTCAGGCTTCGTCCGCGCCGAGATATCAACGCGCGAGATGGCATCATCGCTGCCGACGAGAAATTGTGCATATTCCAAAGGAATAAGCACAAGATTGTCCGTCTGGTCTCCTGTCGAGACGATTCCGGTTACGCTGAAGATATTGCTCAAAGAAGCCTTGTATATCTGTGGCGTCATGATACTGAAGGTGTCGCCCAATTTGAGGCCAAGCTTCTCGGCGAGTTTTTGACCTACAACGGCCCCTGTGACTTCAGCAAAACCTTTAGGCATCACTGGCCATAATCCTTGTAGGTGCCACCATGGATGAAGTTGTGGAGCACCCGTACGCAGGCTACCGAAAGAATGATCGAACCAAAGTCCTTTCACCATGACGGGGGTGGTTGCCAATGCCTCCGGTAATGGAAGATGTTTCTTATCCAAGACGAAGTGCTCTTTTCCCGCAAGGTCCTTCATAGGGCTGTACAGCCTCGGGTCAGCTTGTCTGGACGCATCTCCTTTCCAATCAAGTTCCGGACTAACCCCAGTAATGTTGTTAGCCCAAAAGATCGTCTTCAGCTTCTCTAGATCGCTCTCCTTCAAATAAGCCCCACCGCTCGCCGGCTTCACATCCACGCCCCCCACCTTCACCTCCAGCAAATCCGCCTTGGGATAAACAACAATGTTCGCCCCATACACCGCCAGCTCTTTGTGTATCCGGTCCCCAATCGTAGTAGCGAGCGCCAGCATCGCCGTCACAGCCGTCGTGCCCAACAGAATCGCAATCCCTGCCAGCAGCTTGCGCCGCCGCTGTCTGCGAAAACTCTCCATGAGCAGCCGAAAAAACATCAGAGTCCCCTCACCGCTCGAACACCGGTGCCAACTCTCGCAGGTCCGCCGCCTGAATCACCACCTGCCCACCACCCACCGCCGACTTCAATGGAATCGGATTGCATCCACCCTTCTGCCCCATCGACGCAGCATTCAACGGAGAAGCGCACATCTTGCAAGTAATCCCTTGATCGCCGATGTAGAACCCAACCGGCCCGCAGATCTGGCAAGCATCGGCAACCGAAACAATCGTCCCATCCGGCTTCTTGAACAACAAAAACCGAACCTCGACATTACCGCCCTTGCCATCGTCGATGTGCACTCCATAGCGATGCAGTTTGTCGTCATTCACATCCGCCGTAGGCAGCGTCACCTGCGACCCCACCAGCGTCACAGCAGACGTAGGCGACAGCGCAGTCGAACTCTTCGCATAAATAAACTCTGCCGTCGAAAGAAAGATGAACACAAAGCTCGTCGCCACCACCGCATTCATCCACATCTTCTCTCGCCGCTGCGACCACTCCGCCCGCCGCTTGTCCGCAGCGGTAGCACTTGCACTCAGCACCACCGGCGCCCGCCGCCTGTACTCCATCAGCATCATCAACCCGGCCAGCGCCAGCATCGTCACAAAGAAAAACAGATCATTGCGAACAATCGGCCCAATCAATCGCATCTCAGCCGTGCTCGAAGGCAGCACGCCGTTCTCGCTCAGCTCATGCAGCCCGCTCACAATCAACTGGAACGCCACAAAATAAAGAATCACCGTCGTCACGCGAAAGAACCGCTGCAGATTGATCTTCACGCTGCCCCGAATAAACAGCACACCAAACACCACCGCCACCGCAATCCCCAGCAGTGTCCCAGTAAAGCTCAGCAACTCCGTCGAGTTCAACGTCACGGCTGACAAAATCAGCACCGTCTCCACGCCCTCGCGCAGCACCAGCAGAAACACAAAGAAGAACAGCCCGATCTTCGACACCCCACCCGCACCCGCATACTGCGCCACCTTCTCTTCGATCGATCCCTTCATCGTCCGCGCGGTCTTATGCATAAACCAGATCATGCTGATCACGAACACCGCCGCCGCCAGCATCACCCAGCCCTCAACAATGTCCGAGTTATACGGCGTATGCGCCAGCACTACCGCCACCCCGATGCTCGCGACCACCGCCGAACCCAGCGCCCAGAAAACCGTCCGCTTCAACTCGTGCCGGCCAATCTTGCTCAGGTACGCAAAGACGATCCCGACAATCAGCGACGCTTCGACCCCTTCACGGAGCGTAATGATAAATGCCTGCAACATAACGTCTTTCTCTTCTCCGGCGGAGTTCACCAGTCTTGCCGAACCGCAGCTATCGAGCAATCTCCTCAAGGACCAAACCAGTCCTCGTTCCACTATTTAGTGTATTGCGGACTAATTTGGTCGTCAATCAACACCCCGACCTTTTCCCCCCGGAAATTCAAGCGCAGTCGCAAATCCATCGCTATCCTTACGCAATGACACCCCGCCGATCCCTGTTTCGTTTCGCGGCCATCTTCCTCGCCGCCTTGTTGTTGCCCGGTTCCCTCGCAACCCACGCCCAGAATCCGCCTTCGACCCCCCAGCCTCCAGCCACTATCCTGCTGATTCGCCACGCCGAAAAGGCCGACGACAGCGGCTCCAACCTCTCCCCCACAGGCTTCGAGCGAGCGCGCCAACTCCCCAAACTCTTCCTACCCCCCGGCGCCAGGCACGATCTCCCGACCCCTCAGTTCCTCTTTGCAGCCAAGGCCACCGCACGCTCCAACCGCCCCGTCGCTGGATGGGGATACGGCGGCGTTCGCGATGT
>Ga0207013_1231_pt1 | contig 11997 bp, 11 predicted proteins | sample Alteio_BWMinCont_55_FD_153501 | JGI IMG/M metagenome (GOLD analysis project Ga0207013, IMG submission 153501) | Enriched cells from forest soil in Barre Woods Harvard Forest LTER site, Petersham, Massachusetts, United States -... | ecosystem: Environmental > Terrestrial > Soil > Temperate forest >...
ATTTTCCGACTCTTTCGGCACCCCGCCCCAGTAGTAGAAGAAGCGCCGTAAACTCAGGCCAGCGAACCGCGCATAGTCCTCGCGAATGTAAGCCATCGCTTCTCGTTTTCGCTCGGCTACATAGGCAAGTTCCCCGAGTTCTTTATAGCGACGCATCTCGTAGACGTTCTTGGTCGGATGAAGATAATCCATCCAGGTTCCGTCGGCGCCGGGTCCGTTCCCTAATCGAAGCTCGGCGCCAAAGTTCGAACGGATGAAAACAAACTGCCCGAAGACGCATTGGTTGCGGACCAGCCACGGTGTGATGCAAGCAGCGAAGATGAACGACGCGAGAACAATTGCGCCGAGCGAACGCTTATCGAGCTTGGCGCGGTGGTACCAGACCCACAATCCGGAGACGGGTAGAAATGACAACAGAGTAGTGTTGGTCAGCGCGGCTGCGGCCCAGAGCAAGCCAAATTGCAGCCATGGTTTCAATCCGTCTTTCTCTTCTATTGTCAGCGTCAGCCAGAAAATCAGGGCCAGCAGCAGTGCCGCGAGGCTGGTTTCCCAAACCCAGCGCGTGCACCAGAAAATTACGGATGGCAGTAGCGCCCAAGTCCAGCAACTCCAGATTGCGACTCTTTCGCTGAAACTTCTCTTCGCGATCAGAAAGATCGGAATGCAAGTAAGCGCGGAAAAGATGCTGTTGAGCGTTAGCAGAAGTATGGCCGAAGTGCGACTGTAGACTCCGAAGGCTCGAAAAACGCCAGCTATGAGAAAGGGATAAAGCGGCGGTTCCCACGCTGTCGGCCCGGTAGTCTCGTTGAACGGATTGCTGAAACCCTGGCCTCGAGCGAGGGAGCGCCCGATGCGGCCCATCTCGAAGCCAAAACTAAAATCTTTCTCGTTAGCTGCGAGTATTGGATTATTCGAACGGAGCCTGTACGTGTGTCCGATGACGATATAGCCGAAGCGTACCGCGAAGGCGACGATCACGATCCAGAAAAGAGAGGTTCGCGCGCGCGCCCACCAGCGTTGGTGAGCGCTCACACTGGCAGTCGTCGGAGTCGCGGCGTTCACCATCACTTAGATTATCGCGAGGAGCTCTAGCGGGGCCAGAGCCAGCCGAAGGTTCCGGCGGTCAGCAAGCCGTAGACGAGTCCGTCGATGACTTCTTTGATCGTCATCGACCAGGTTTGACCTTTCCAAATTCCATCGCTGACGTGTCCCAGACCGTAGGCGAGGAAAGCGGCGGTTCCGACAATGCGGAACACCACCCGATAGTTTGCGCCGAAGGGAACCGTGTGAGCGGTGAGATAGGCGACAAAAAAACCGATCAACAGGCAATAAAAGAACCACTGGACGAGAAATTTCGGCACGGCGGGCGGCCCACTAGGCATGATGGTCATAAACCCGACCGGCCCCTGTTTGTACTTTTCGATCGCCGCGGGCGACTTCATGTCTTTCGGTAGGAAGTAGGGGAAAACGTAGAGGCCTCGTTTCAGGTTGGCGGGCCGCAGCAAGGCGAGGAACTTGTCCTCGTCAGGGATCTGGTAGCAGTCGCTCTGATGATATTTCAGCAGCACGTGCATGATGGAGCTGGCGATAAAGACGATCACAGCCGACAGAACGATAGGCAGCCAAAGGGCAGCGAGCGAAACCATGGACAGCCTCCTCGTGCGCGAAGGGTGAATGCCGGAATCGCAGGCGACGTTACACTGCTCCCGAGCGGAAGTCAACAGCAAGGCTGGAGTTCGTTGTTATCCCACCGTCCTTGACTTTGCGTTCCTGTGGCCTTTATCCTTAACTTTCGCTCCCTGGAGAAGTTACGCCTCTGAGCGGGCTTCCGCGTTCCTTCGCGGTACCAGGTGGGGGGTGCGGGGGACCTCGATGCTCATCGAAATCAAAGAGTTAGAACTCCATCCGATTGATTTTGAGGAGGAGTATGGTCCGGGCGTGCTCGATTTAGGCCCGGATCTTCAGCAGAGCACGCCGTTGCACGCTGCCGGACGCGCGCAATTAATCGAGGAGCACCACGGAAAGCATCAGCGGATCCAGGACATACGGATCAATGGGGAACTCTCCACGACACTTGAGTTGCCTTGCGCCCGGTGTCTGGAGCCGGTGATCCAAGAGGTTCGGCGTAATTTTGATTTGCTATACCGCCCGCTGGGCGCGGATGCTGGCCGGGAAGAGCTTTCTGTAACCGGAGCAGAAGCCGAAGTCAGCTATTATCAGGGCGAGGGTTTGTTGCTCGAAGACGCGGTGCGGGAACAGGTGCTCTTAGCCGTCCCGCTGAAAGTTATCTGCCGCGAGGACTGCAAAGGCCTTTGTCCGCATTGCGGCACGAATCTGAATCTGGAGCAATGTTCTTGTTCTGAGCCGATGGAAGATCCGCGGTGGACCGCGCTCAAGGATATTCGCAGCAAGTTGGAAGACTGATCGTCATTATCTAAAAACCGCACGAGCGAGACGCTCGCGCCCGCAAAGGAATTTAAATGCCAAATCCAAAACGGCGACACTCGAAAGCACGCACAGGTAGCCGGCGCGCTCATGATTCGCTCAAAAGCCATTCGCTCTCTGAATGTCCGAATTGCCACGAGCGCAAAATGCCGCATCGGGCTTGCCCCAAATGCGGCTACTACAAAGGCCGCGAAGTTTTGAACGTCGAGGAAGCCAGCTAGCGCCGCCGCCCCATGCCAAGCGTCATTGCCTTGGACGCGATGGGCTCGGACCGCAGGCCCAAGCCTGAGATCGAAGGGGCAATCCAGGCGGCGCGGCATTACGATGTCCATGTGCTTTTAGTGGGCCCGGAATCGGCCCTGCTGGCCGAGTTGGCCCGTTATCCCTCCGCCGCCGGGCTCCCTATTAACGTCGTCCACGCCAGCGAAGTCATCGGCATGGAGGACAAAGCGGTGCAAGCGGTGCGTGCCAAGCGGGATTCGTCCATGCGGGTTGGTCTTCGTTTAGTGCGCGATGGACGCGCCTCGGGCTTCATCACCGCCGGTAACACCGGCGCGGCAATGGCCACGGCGAAAATGGTATTAGGAGCGATCCCCGGTGTTGACCGGCCGGCATTGGCTGCTGTGTTTCCCACGGCGATTGGCACCGTCGCGAGTCTTTTGGATGTCGGTGCTAACGTCGATAGCAAGCCGCATAATCTCGAGCAATTTGCGGTCATGGGAGAAATTTATTTCCGCATGCTGTTTGGGACCAAGCGTCCGCGGGTAGGCTTGCTTTCGATCGGTGAGGAAGAAACCAAAGGGAACGAGCTTACTCGCGAAGCGTTCCAGCTTCTGAAAAAGCTCCCCTTAAATTTTGTAGGCAACGTGGAAGGTCGCGACCTCTATAACGGTAAAGTGGACGTTATTGTAGCGGACGGATTTGTGGGCAACGTTGCGCTGAAGATCTCAGAAGGTGTAGCCAATCTGGTCCGCTCCACTCTGAAAGAGTCGCTGAAGGCGACTATCACGCGCCAGGTTGGCGCTTTGCTTTCGCGCAGCGCGTTTGCCGATTTCAAGAAACGTCTTGACCATACGGAATATGGTGGGGCACCCTTGTTAGGCGTAAAGGGAGTTTGCTTCATCACCCATGGATCGTCGAACGCCAATGCCATCAAGAATGCGATCCGCGTGGCAGCAGAGTTTGCCGAGCACCCTATTAATGCGGAAATCGAGCGGACGTTAATCGGAATTCGGGCGTCGAGGGCGGCCCGCAGCGGAATCGAAGACGTTGCCACCAATGTCTCCACGACCATCGCATAAACTATGACAACTTCTTTACCCACAAATGGGTCCATCGCGTTTCTTTTTCCCGGCCAAGGGTCGCAGGCGATCGGAATGGGCAAAGAACTCGCGGAACAATATCCCATCGCGCGCGAGACATTTGAAGAGGCCGACGAAGCACTCGGCCACAAGCTCTCCCAGCTTTGCTTTGTAGGTCCCGAAGATCAGCTTCGCTTGACTGAGATTACGCAGCCGGCGATTCTGACCGCGTCCGTCGCGGCCTGGCGGGTTGTGAACGAGAACGGCCTCACGGCTCGTTTTGTCGCTGGGCATAGCCTGGGAGAATACTCGGCGCACGTTGCCGCTGGAACCCTGAGTTTCGCGGACGCGGTACGCACCGTGCGGCATCGCGGCAAATATATGCAGGAGGCAGTTCCTGTCGGTGTCGGAACGATGGCCGCAATTCTCGGTATGGAATTCGACAAAGTCGCCGAAGTTTGCCGCGATGCCTCGCAGGGTGAGGTGTGCGAACCCGCCAATATCAATTCTCCCGAGCAGATTGTTATTTCTGGTCACACAGCGGCGGTAGAACGCGCTACCAAGCTGGCGGACGATCGTGGAGCCAAGCGCGCGAAGGTTCTGCCGGTCAGCGCCCCATTCCATTGTTCGCTGATGAAGCCGGCGCAGGATCGGCTGGCCATCGATCTCTCTTCAATGATTTTCAACAAGCCCACGGCCGGAGTCGTCTGCAATGTCGACGCCGCATTGCTCGAGGATGCGGACCGCAGCCGCGACGCGCTGATCCGGCAGGTGACGGGCTCAGTGAAGTGGGAGCAATCCATGCGCGTGCTTATCGAGCAGGGCGTAGACACTTTCATCGAGATCGGTCCGGGGAAGGTGCTTTGCGGCCTGATGCGCCAGATCGACCGCTCTCAGAAATGTCTCAACGTCGGCGACGAAGCATCACTGCAAAAGACTTTGGAACAGATCGCCCTCAAAGCCTGATTCGCCGTTTGTGAATCCTCGATGAAGCGTACTACGGTTTGAAGCCCACGCTCTCCCAGAGCGGTGCGCTTTCGTAGAGTACGCCGTTCGCGACAACCGAGCGAACGCTGCGAATGTTGTGAATGTTCTCCAGCGGATTGGCGTCGAGGATATCGAAATCGGCTCGCTTGCCGACTTCGATTGATCCGCTCTCGCGGTCCGTGTTCATCACTCGGGCGGGCACGATGGTCGCGGCTTGCAACGCCTCCATCGGCGTGAACCCAGCCTGGTTGTATAACTCGATCTCGCGATAGAGCGAATAACCCGGCACCGTCTGATCGGTTCCGGCGACGATGCGCACCCCCGCGCGATGCAGCGCACCAATCACCGCCAACTCTTCCTGCACGATCTTCTGTCCGGTCGCGGCGCGCGCGGGTGGCAAGCCTCCGTTGACTAGTTGCTCCCGCAATTCCGGTGCCACGTGATCGACTCCGGGCTCGATTTTATCCGCAGGCACATCCGCCGGACGCTGCGCAAATTCCATCAAGGCCATTGTCGGGTCTATGACGGTGTTGTGCTTTCGCAGGAATGCAACTGCCTGCTTGCCCGCGTCCGAATTCACGTCGAGCGAGGCCATCATCTTCATAGTCTCCTCGCGCGTCGCCTTTTTCGAATCGAAATCCTTTGGCTCGAGCAAGTCCAGGATGAAATGAATGTGGTTGATCTGGTCCATGCCATCGTTCACGCCATCGTACGCGTTCATGCCTTCCGGGATATGCCCGGTAACAGTCATTCCAAGTTTGTGCGCGTCGGTGCAGACGGCTTTGACGTTTTCGGACTTCACCGAGCTGTAAATCTTCATCTGCTGAAAGCCCGCATCGTGGTAGCGCTGCACCAACATCTGCGCATCGGCGGGAGAGTTCACGCGCTCGACTCCCAGCGCATACGAACTGTCGCCGTCCACGACTCCGGCCAGCAGCATGTGTGGGCCAAGTCCCTTGCCGCTGTTCACCGCGTCCCGCACGGCAGTGATGAACTCGAATTCGTTGCCAACGTCGCGGACAGTCGTAACGCCCGCCGCGAGGTAAATCGGTCCCCACTCCACCTGCTCATAATGAGCGTGCATATCCCACAATCCGGGAATGATGTACTTCCCGGTAGCGTCGATCCGCTCAGCATCCGGCGGAACTTTTACTTTGTTGCCCGGACCGATGGTGATCACTTTGCCGTCCCGAATCACGATCGTCGCGTTTGCGATGGTTGCCTTGCCCGTCGTGTTAATCAGCGTCGCGCCGACGAAGGCGAGCGCTCCAGTGCGGCGTCCTGACAGCCCCTGACTAAGCTCGTCAAGCGCGGCCATCTCGTCGCGTGCAGCGTTCACAACGAACTTCGAAAGCGCGGGTTCGTATTCTTCGCGAACGGCTTCGAAGTGGTCGAACTCGGCATCGGTCGAAACCAGTGCCGCCAGGTTGTTGTTGCTATCCATCCACAGCGTTTCTAATCCCCATATCAGACCGCGGATGGTATAGCGCTCCATTGCAATGCTGCGCCCGCCAATCTCGACGGTTTCGGCGCCGCGGTCCTGTATCCTGACCTCGCCCGCGGGAAGCATCGCCAGTTGCGCCGGCGAACCGTGCGCACGCCAATAACGGATCAGCGCCATCTGAATTGCCACAGGGGCATAGCCGGAGATGGTGAAAAAACTCTGCGGAGCGACGACTGAGCGCGTGTCTTTTCCCTGGCGGATGGTCGCGTTGAAGCCGTTGAGTTCGACGTCGGAATCAATGTCCGATATGCGGGAGGTGTTGCCCTTAACAATAAAACTTTGCGGCGTATAGTCGTCAGCCGCTTTTAGCGTGGCCGAAAGAGGGACTTTCGTTCCGCGGTCGGTAAAAGCAAAGTCAGTTTTCAGCGTAAGCGAGCCACCATCGTGCGCGATGGTGTAAGTCTCTTCGCCGATGGGCTGTTCGAATTTGTGCAGGGTAAACTTGCCACTCTCGTTGGCCGGAGATGTTGTCTGCGCGAACAAGACAAACGATGAACACATAAATAGAAGAAGCGAAAAACAAACCACACCCCGACAGCGCGAACTCTTCACGCGAATGAATCCTCCTGAAATAAAGTGTTGTAGGGAATCTTTACTCCGTGTCTTTATTCCGTCACCCAGGTCCACCAGTTCCCGCACTGTATTTCACTGGGCGAGAAAGATAGAGTTTTGTTAGATTTTTCCACCCAAACGTAAGCGTGTTCGGTGCGAGAATTTACCGTGACTTGAACGATGACCCCGCTTCCTCCACCGGGACTTAGAGAGCAGTCAACCGAGTAAGACTTTACCAGGCCCCACTCTCCACCCGGGCCCCAGTCGCGATAGAAGTCATTGAACATGTACTTAGAATATTGGCTGGGATGCTGCTTCCACTCAGAATCGCGAAACCACACAGCGTACGCTTCCTCATAATTTTGCCGTTGCAACGCCGCAAAGAACTTGCTGGCCGCATTCCGCTCAGGATAATCGCGATAGTGATAGACGACCCACGCAGCGAGGAGAGCAAGAACAATCACAATCACGATTCGCCTTCGACGGCGACGGTCACGCGCGGGATCGTATTTCTCCGCATCCATCAGGGTCATGGCTTCCATAAGCATAACGGAAACCGGGGAAGAACAAAAAGTTCCCAGGTGAATTGAGAAATTTAATAATCGGGTAATTGTGTAATCGGCAAAGAGAAGGCCTTCTTATTCCCAAATTACACAATTACTAAATTACGCAATCTCTTTAAAGCGTTCTTTTGAACAGCGGCGTGGCAATACTCAGAGTGATGAGCGCAAATATGGAGAGATAAAGCATGTCCGGCCAGATGGCGGTCAGGCCCGCTTCTTTCAGCAATATCGACTTGAACCCGTGTACTGCGAAGGTGAAGGGGTCCACCGCCGCGATGCCCCGCAACCACTTCGGAAACGCCTGGATTGGATAGATCGCGCCGCTGGGAAAAAAAAGAAGTGTATTGAGGATTCCAAAGATCGCCCGAGGCACGAGGGGATCTTCCACGCGAACCATGAGCAGGAACATCATGGTATTGAATGCGACTGAGGTAAGCACGATCAGGATCAGCAATTGGACAGCGATGGCCGGGTTGAAAACCGTTCCCACGCCCGCCAGCAGCGACCCAATCACCGTGATTACCACTCCAGTCATTATCGCTTTGATGGCTCCCGCTGCATTTAGCCCAAAAACCAGCTCGGTTTTGGTGATGGGCGTAACCAAATATCCTTCGTGCACGCCGCGGGCTTTGTCATCGATGTAAAGCATTCCGCCCCCGATCATCACAGAAACGAACATAGCCAGTGTGATCGAACCGGGCAAAAGATACTTCATATATTCGATGTAAGGATAAAGCTCAACAATCTGCAACACGGTCTGCTGCAGGATTCGCGGCTCAATCGTGGGCTGATTCAGCGCGTTAGTGATGCTGGTGAGTTCGTCCTCGAGAGTCGAACTCATGAAGTTGTCGCTGTTATCGACCACGAGCGCAATGCGCGGCTGATCTTGCTCGTAAACCCGCCGCGAATATTGTGGCGGAATAATGACAGCGCCTTGGATTTTGCCATTGCGCACATCGTCCATTGCGGTCTTTGGGTCGTTATAGTAGACAGGTTCGAAGGTGCGCATGTTTGCGCGAACCGAATCAAAAGCCTCGCGGATCTTGAGAGCTTGGGTGCCTCCGTCCTGATCGACCAGGCCGAGCTTGGCGTCACGAATCTTTCCGCCGAAGGCGTTGCCCAGCACGATGAGTTGCACCAGGGGGAAAACCATCGACGCCATCATGAGGGCGGGAGAGCGAAAGAATTTGCGCATTTCGCGCTCGACGATGGCCAAAATGTGATTCATGGCTGCAACCCCGGTCTGGGTGGCATGACGAAGGCGTGTGCCTTCACAAGCTCATCGCGCAACTGCCGCCCGGTATAGTGGACGAATACGTCGTCGAGCGTTGTGTTCTGCACGGAGAGCGAGCGGATTTTGACGCCGCTGTGCACAGCCGCTTCCACCAGTTCAGTTGTAGTTCGCGATCCGTCCCCAGTAAGGACGCGGTACATGCCCGCGCCCTCATGCTGCACGGAAGTCACCTCAGACATTTTTTTTAAACGATCCTCCCAACCTGCGGGGACGTTGTCGAATTGAGCCTCAATCACGTTCGATCCTGGCACGCTTGCTTTCAATGCCGCCGGCGTATCGAGCGCGACCAGCTTGCCGTGATCCACAATGGCGATGCGGTCGCACAACCGGTCGGCCTCGTCCATGTAGTGAGTTGTGATGAGGATCGTGAGTTGTCGATGGCTCTTGATGTTGGTCAGCATTTCCCAGACGGCGACGCGAGACACGGGATCCAGTCCGGTCGTAGGCTCGTCCAAGAAAAAGATTCGCGGGCTGTGCACAAGGCCACGGGCAATCTCGAGCCGCCGCCGCATGCCACCCGACAAGGTCTTGGTCTGGGCCGAACGCCACTTCGTCAGATCTACCAGTTCGAGCAACTCGTCGATCGCGGCCTTTCGCTTTTTCGCAGGGACGTCGTAGAGCTTGGCGTAGATATTGAGATTCTCTTCGATGGTTAGATCAAGATCGCTGGTAAGCGCCTGCGGAATGACCCCAATCGCTCGCCGAACTGCATCTGGATCGTTCTGTACATCGTGACCGGCGATGCGGGCGGATCCCGCCGTGACAGGAATAAGCGTCGTCATCATTCGGATCAGCGTAGACTTGCCTGCGCCATTTGGCCCCAGCAAACCGAAGATCTCTTCTTCTTTTACGTTGAAGGAAACACCATCGACCGCGGTGAAATCGCCGTATTTCTTGACGATGTGTTCCACAGCGATGGCGTTGGATGCAGCGGGACCGTGCCCGTTGGTGGGAACTTCTCCGCTCGGCTCACCGCGAGAATTGAGATCACTGATCATGGATGCTGTTCCGCCGATACATTCGCTAGCGGTGTACCCTTGAGCTGATCGGGCGAGACTAAGACTTCCGCAGTCATGCCCGGAACATATGCGCCTTTCGGATTGTCCAGGCGAACCTTGAGCACGATGGTGCGGATGTCACGTTTTCGGCGGCTGACGTCGCGTTGGGTGGCAAAGTCGGCCTCCGCGGATTTGAAAAATACTTTGCCCGAGGCAATTGTTCCCCCCGGCAACTGGATTCGCAGCGTGTCGCCCAAACCGATGTGGTCGGACTCGGTTTCAGGAATGGCCGCGCGCACCCAAGTGTCACCGAGGTCGACGACGGTCACGATTGGCTGCCCGGCATTCAACACTTCCCCTTCGCGTGCGGCGCGAACAGAAACGGTTCCGGTTATCGGCGCATAAATCTTGGTGTATCCCAAGCGAACTTCAGCTTGCTTCAACATACTTTCCGCATTGGCGACTTGCGCGCGAGTAGATTCGACCATGCTCTGTGCAGCATGGGCTTGATGAGTATTCGCGATTGCGGTATTCAGGTCGGCTTCAGCAGCGCTAACCTGATTGTTTAACGATTGCACCAGCGCCTTCTGTGCAGTCAGGTTGGTCTCGGCCTGCACGCGATCCTGATCGGATTCCACTCCCTCTTTGGCCAGCTCGATCATGCGTCGGCTGTCGCTCTGCGTGCGCTCGAGAGTCGCTTCCGCTTGCAGTAATTGAGCGCGGGTCGATTGCAACCGGGCCTGTGCGTTCGCGACGCTGCTGGTCGTCGATCCCTGCGTGGCCTGCAAAGTCGACTGAGTTTCGGCAACCTTAGACCTCATGCTGTCGATGGTGGCTGCGGCCGCGCGCTCTTGCGCTTCCAATTCCGAGGGATCGAGCACCGCGATCAGATCGCCCTGTTTTACCTGGGTTCCCTCGTCAACCAAGAGCTTCGACAGTCGCCCCTCGATTTGCGGGCTGACGATCACCTGATTCGAATCGACTGTGCCGATCAAAATCAGATCCTTGTTGCTGGGCGTAGATAAGAGATAGTAGGTCAGCGATATGGTGAAAATCACGCCGAGAATGATCAGGAATTTATTGCGTACACTCACTGTCGTGCTCCTCGCCGCCCTGCACCGGCACGCTGGAACAAAGCGGCAGAAATGAAGTCCAGCACGGCCTTGCGGCGCGCGGCTACCAGCACTGGGGACAGCGGATCTCTGCCGGTGATGACCCGCATCACGGGTGCGCTGGTGAAATAAAAAACGATGACGGCAATCATGGAAGGAACGAATTGCAGGGGATCAACCGCCCGGAATTCGCCGGTCGCCTGTCCGGCCTTAAGCACTTGAGACACCCGTCGAAACAGCGGATGGAAATAGGTTTTCGCGATGCGCTCGAGGTGGTTCGCTCTGCCCCGGCCCGCGCCCATCATTTCGCCTTGTACAATTCGGGGGTAGAGCGGGTGGCTCGCGACGTAATCGAAGTGCGCACCCGCATAGGCGAGGATCTTCTGACGGGGCGGAAGATCGCGAGACAAAACCTCGCCGACGTGAGCAATCAAGCCTCCAAACACCTGATCGAGCACAGCGCCGTACAAAGCGTCTTTATCCTTAAAGTAGTAATAAAGGAGAGCCTTGTTCACCTTGGCCGCGCGGGCAATGGCATCCGTTCTGGCTCCGGCAATACCCTCGTGGGCAAATTCACACACCGCCGCTTGCAGAATCGCAGCGCGGCTTTGTTCAGGCCGTCCGCGAGAGCCTAGACGTGACTTGGAATTGTTAGGCATCGCCATTAATTAACTGGTTAGTTAGATTCTATCAAAAGCGAGAGATATGCGCTAGCGCACTAAAGTGCGTGGATGAAAGTTCATGGGAGGGCTCTCCCTATGGCGACAAGCGACTTGCCCCGGCTAATCCGCTACCCGCAAAATGACGCTTTTACTCTTTCCGATACCCAATTCTGCAATGTCACGGCATGACGCCTCGACTGCCTTCCGCGAACAAGCATGGGTGAGCACTCGAACCTGGTGCTTCTTGGAATCGCTCCGTGCCCATACCGCAGCGGCTCGAGCCACTCCCACGCCGTTCCGCCCCAGGATGATGGTGATTGATCCGATGTCGCTGGGACTGCCAACCGTGACGCGAAGATAGTGCCTGCTATCGCAATCGCGAGCCGCCGCCGCGGCCCGGCCGCCGCGACTCATCGAGAATCCACCTCGGTGGCAGGCAATGTCGACTACATCAGAAAGCACAGCGCTGGCACTCGGCAGAGAACCAGCTCCCTTGCCCGAAAATAACATTTCTCCAACTGCATCTCCGCGAACCAGCACCGCGTTATTTTCATTGCGAATGCCGGCTAGCTGATGCGA
>Ga0207013_1232_pt1 | contig 11992 bp, 11 predicted proteins | sample Alteio_BWMinCont_55_FD_153501 | JGI IMG/M metagenome (GOLD analysis project Ga0207013, IMG submission 153501) | Enriched cells from forest soil in Barre Woods Harvard Forest LTER site, Petersham, Massachusetts, United States -... | ecosystem: Environmental > Terrestrial > Soil > Temperate forest >...
AACGCCTTTTATGGAACACTTTTAATTTCGGCAATACCAATACCACCGCCCCCGACCAGTTTAAAATAGATGTGGGCGTTTATAACCCAATTATTGGCAAAGGATATGGCGAAATGGCCGCCGAAAGCCGGTCCAATCATAAAACACAGGGCTTTGGCTCTGCACGGCAACGCGGACAATCGTTTGAGTATTTCAAAACCATTTTAGGCGATGCCCCGCAAAATGACCTGATGGATGGCGTAAATACAACCTGGGGAAGAATAAAAGGGGGCAATGATATAGGCCGGGAAATCGAAAAAATTCACAAAGAGTTTAATATCAATCATCCAGAAAAATCGGTCCCTGCGTTGATAAAGTTGCTGGATAAAAGGGACTCCATAGCAAAAGTACCCGATCAATATTGGCGAAAACAAAAAACAATAGAGCTAAACGACCTCATTGCAGCTTGCGCCGGATTATGGTTTGAGGCTTACACAGCCGAACCTGATTATGCATTAGGCGATATGATGAATATTCATTCGCAGGTGATAAGCCGTTACGGGTTAAAAATCTCTTTAAATGGCCTGACTGTTATACAACATCCAGATAATTTAAGCAACAATTCCGGCTATTTCATGGCTCCGGTTGCAAACTACGGACCGCTCTTTTCTGACGGAGCCAAGGTTATTCCCGCAAATGAACTTCAAACATTTAATAGCGCCTGCGCAACAGGCAGTATTTCACAACCTTATTGGCTGGAATTGCCGCATCCTGTAGGTACTTACCAACTTGTAAACGACGGCAGTGCAGGCAATCCGGAAAATCCAGACGCACCAATTGTAAGATTTGAATTTTTGATTGAAGATCAGCCTCTTGTTATTGACAGGAAACTTATGTTTAAATATGTAGACCCGGCTAAAGGCGAACTTTATCAGCCGGTGGAAATTACTCCGCCGGTCACCGCAGATATAATAGCTAAAGATTACCTGTTTAATTCGGTTCTGTCACAACGTGTAGAAATTAAACTAAAAAGCTTCACCAAAAGCAATGGAAGTGTGAGCATTCAACCCATTGCGGGCTGGGAAATTACACCGAAAAAAGTCGAATTCAGCAATAAGAATAAAGGAGATGAATGGTCGGCTGTGTTTAACGTTATTCCTGCAAATGATCAACCAAAGACAGCCACCCTTAAGGCTGTTGTTAACGTAAATGGAAAGGATTTTTCGATGGGAATAAAGCAAATAAGGTATGAACACATCCCAAACATTGTATTATTTCCGCCTGCTGAATCAAAACTAATTAACCTTAATTTAAAAATAGCTGGCAAAAAAATTGGTTACATATCCGGAGCAGGGGACTTGGTTTCCGATGCTCTCAAACAAGTTGGATACGACGTACACGAGCTAACAGAAACTGAGATTATGACGGGCGACCTGTCGGTTTATGATGCGATTGTTACAGGTGTGAGGGCGTATAACGTAAATCCCCGCCTCGCTGTAGAACAGCCAAAATTGCTTGAGTATGTTAAAAATGGAGGTAACCTGGTTGTCCAATATAATAACAGCAATGGCCTTGTAACAAAACAAATAGGACCATACCCCTTCAGGCCGGTAAATCAGCGTGTTACTGATGAAGACGCCAAGATCACTATTTTAGATCAGCAAAACCCGGTGTTGAACTATCCAAACACAATTACACAGGATGACTTTACCGGTTGGATACAGGAACGCGGACTGTATTTTGTAGGGGATATTGATCCAAACTATAAGACGCCGCTGCAAATGAATGATCCGAATGAGACCCCGAATAATGGGGCGCTGATAGTCGGCAATTACGGCTCAGGGCGTTTTGTTTATACCTCTCTGGCATTTTTCAGGCAGCTGCCTGCCGGTGTGCCCGGGGCGTACCGGTTGTTTGTGAACTTGTTGAGCAAACCTAAAAATCAATTACCGTAGATCGAAAAGAGGTGGAAAGTAAAAGAAGAGTAATCAAAGTATCAAAGAAACGAGTCAACTAATGGATAATATTATAAATTTGCATTTTATAAAAATAGCATCGCTGTGCAAATGAGTCAAAAGCACTTTAAAATTCTTAAAACAGACATCATAGAAACACCTAATGCGTTAACCGTTAAGACCATTAAAGCGGTACATAATGGAAAAGGAGTTGATAAGCCGATTAAAAGCTTACGCGCTTTCATCAATTCCTTATAAATGCTCATATTACAACTACTGTAAATACATATAAATCAACACCATGACACACCATCACCAAAACGAAAAAATAAACGACAAAAACATCTATTACCTGGCCGGCATACTTGGCGGCGTCTTTATAGGGTTGATCCTCGAAAGCGGGTTTATATGGCTGCCGATTTTAGGAATTGTTGGCTGGTTATTTACTGCTTTTTTCATTTCTGTTTTTGTAAGAGGTCATGGCGACTTCTGATCCTGAACTACCATCATTTATACGTAGCTGGAACCAGTTTTACGGTATCGTTATCGGCTGGCTGGTTTTTTTAATTTTTGTTTTTTGGCTCATTACCGTCCTGTTTGAATGAGCCTGATTGACTGGATCGTACTTGGAGTTACACTGCTCGTCATCGTTTTATACGGTGTTTGGAAAAGCGGCAGTAATAAAAACATCGACCAGTATCTTATGGGCGGCCGTTCCATGCGCTGGTACCATGTGGGTCTGTCTGTAATGGCAACCCAGGCTAGCGCCATCACTTTTTTATCTGCACCCGGTCAGGCTTATTCAGATGGAATGCGCTTTGTCCAATTTTACTTCGGCTTGCCATTGGCGATGATCGTGCTCTGCGTTACTTTTGTGCCCATATTTCACCGGCTTAAGGTGTACACAGCTTACGAATTCCTGGAGCAGCGGTTCGATTTAAAAACAAGGGCGCTAACTTCATTTTTATTTCTTGTTCAACGGGGCCTTTCTACCGGTATCACTATCTATGCGCCGTCCATTATTTTATCAACTATACTCCAAATTAATACGGTTTATACCACGCTGTTTATTGGTGGCCTGGTGATATTCTATACGGTTTATGGTGGCACAAAAGCAGTATCCTATACACAACTCCTTCAAATGAGTATCATCTTTTTGGGTATGTTTTTGGCTGGAGTAGTTGTGGTGAGTTTGCTACCCCACGGTGTGGGTTTTACGCATGCACTTAAGCTGGCCGGTAAATTGGGCCGGATGAATGTGATCGACTGGAAGTTCGACGCGAGTAACCGTTACAATATCTGGAGCGGGATAATCGGTGGCTTTTTCTTGCAACTCTCTTATTTTGGAACCGACCAAAGCCAGGTTGGAAGATATCTGACGGGAAGCTCCGTTGGGCAAAGCCGGATGGGCCTTATCATGAACGGACTGGTTAAAATACCAATGCAGTTTTTGATCTTATTGATAGGCGTGCTGGTTTTCGCTTTTTACCAGTTTAACCGGCCACCAATGTTTTTTAACCGGTACGAGGTTCAACAGGTAAAGCAAAGTAACTACGCGGGCCAGTACAATAAACTGGAAGACCAGTATTCAGTGGTATTTGAGCAGCGTAAACAAAAGGCTGATGATTTGATCAAAGCTTTTGATGGTAAGGATGAGGCACAGATCAGGAGAGCCCAGGAGGCTTTAAAAATTGCCGATAAGCAATCGGCCGCTATACGCCAGGCCGCTATCGGTGTAATGAAAAAGAATAACAGCAAGGCTAATGAGGATGATACCAACTATGTGTTTCTCAATTTTGTTACGCATTATTTACCGCGGGGATTGATTGGTTTGCTGATCGCTATTATTTTCCTGGCTTCCATGGGTTCAACTGCCAGTGCTTTAAATTCATTGGCATCTACAAGTGTGATCGATATTTATAAGCGCATCATTAATCCGGGGGCCACGCCCAATAATTATTTGATTGCTTCAAGGCTAGCCACCGTGTTTTGGGGTGTAGTGTGTGTAGCGATGGCTTTATACGCCAGTAAAGTTGGTAATTTGTTGGAATACGTAAACAAATTAGGCTCCTATATATATGGAACTATTTTAGGAGTATTCGTAGTTGCTTTTTATCTTAAAAAAGTTAGGGGAAACGCCGTTTTTATAGCTGCCATTATTACAGAAGCGCTTATCTGTATCTGCGGATATTATGAAGTAGTGGCATACCTATGGCTTAATGCGATAGGCTGTATTTTAGTAATAGTAATTGCTTTGTTCGTAAATCAGCTTATGCCAAATACTCCATTAAACGGTGAAGAGCTATTGAACACAAACGAAAAATAAACATCCAACTTCGAAGTTACCGGCATTCCGCATCCGATAACTATCGGATCAACATTCCGACCTTGCATTAAATAAATCGTAAATCGTAATTCCGAAATCCAAAATCGAATCAGCTTCCTGCCTGGTCAAGCACTGCCTGGTTCAGCCTTACATATTCGTCATCGTTACTCTCTTTTGCCAGCCTTATGCCCTCTTTTGCAGCCGCAATTGCGGCATCTTTATCTCCCATTTTTAAACGGATACGAGCTTCCCACAGCCTGAACCAGGGACCCTTTGGCTCAACTTTTTCGGCTTCCAGAGCCCAGCCCAATGCTTTTTTCATGTCCTTATTATTCTCATAATAATACTGTATAGCATTAAAATAGTAGGGTTTCCTGTTACCTTTCATCAATTCATCGATATTGGCGGTTATTTGCGCATCGTCATCAGTATTTAAATGGATCGCTATTGCTGTATGATCCCAAACTAAATACAAGTCAGACGACCGGGTGGTTTCATTAGCAAACTGAATGGTAAAGGTTTCTCTTTTTTCATCAAGATAAATGGGTTTAACTTGGAAACGCAAAAAATCATCGGCTTTTTTATAGCTGTAGGCACCCCATTGTTTTACGGTTTTATTAAGGATGACGGTCCACATATCTTTTTCAGGAATAGTAAACAACGAATAAGAACCAGCGGGCACGTTATGCCCTTCTATGATCACGTTCTCAGAAAAATTGATGGTAGTAGCAGCATTGGCCCCTGTGCGCCAAACCTGGCCATAAGGGTTTATGCCTCCAAAAATTAAACGGCCCTTGACACTGGGCCTCGAATAAGTTACGGTGACCTTTCCGAGTCCAAAATCCTGAATGATGGTTTGTGTTGGACTGGCCTCAGGAATCCTCGGCGCCTGAGCATTGGTCTTAAAACTTACTCCGGCCACCAACAGGGCCAACAGACAAAAACAGATAGGTTTCATAGTTGAATATTTACACTAAGTTATTAATTGTAAACTGATTCGACAATAATATGCAGCGAAACGTTTAATCGAAAATAATAAAAAATAAAAGCCCCCCACAATTGCTGCGGGGGACTTTCAACCTAAACCTTATCACAATTGAACCGGTAAGTGTACCGGTCCTATTAGTGTAGGACAATTATTATACCAAAATTATCAGTAATACTATTTTAACAACATTCTGATTAAAAATGACAAAACCCTGTATAAGTTATTGCCTTACCGATGCTTTGAAACCTTCTTTGTACGCAGATAAGCATCAGATAAAAACAAAGCAAGTACCACATCAAAAAAGAAGAAGGCCTCTATTAACGGCTTTGAGATATAATTTTTGATATCGGGCATTTTTAAATTTGCAGGCGCATTAAAGGAAATATTGGGTGCAGATATTTTAATGTTTGTTATAATATACACTAGCAAAGCAAGAATAGTAACTACAAAAAATACCGCAATACCCCAAATTATACGTTTATTGATCACGGATTTAAGGGGCACATTTGCGTGTTCGGTACGTATAGCCTCCATTATATTATAAGTGAAGGCCATCGGCGGCTCATCAAGTTCAATTGCCGAAAACTCTTTATTGAGGTTTAGCAACTCATGATATTTAACCCTCCATGCTTCATCACCGGCTATAAGGGAACTGATATTTTTTTGTTCATCAGGCGTGCAATTGCCATCAATATAGTTCCAAAGTTGTTCTTCTATGTTATTCATATCAGTTCCTTTGCTTCATGTTTTAAATTGCGTTCCAGCTTTTCTTTTAAACGCTGGCGCGCCCTGAATAATTTTACTTTAACCGTATTGGCTTCCATACCCAATGCCCTGCCAATTTCTTCCAGTGATTGTTCGCCCTTGTAAAACAAGGTAATAATGGCAGCATCGTCGGGCAAAAGCTGTTCAATTGCCTGGTTCAAATAAAACGACCGCGATTTATTCTCCGCATTGTTAACGTCATATCCTGATGATTGGTTTTCAATCTGGATATAAGTGTTTTCATCGTCAATGGAATCCGTATCCACTCTTTTTTTACGCAAAAATGTCATGGCTGTTGTGTAAACAATACTATACAGCCAGGTACTAAACTTTGATTGCCCATTAAAAGATGCCAATGAGCGGTATGCTTTTATAAAACAATCCTGCGCAATTTCTTCGGCATCTTCCCTTCCTTTTGCAAAGCGCATAGCCAAAGTAAACACAAAACGCTGGTGACGTTTAACCAGGTCGGTATAAGCTGCCTGGTTTCCCGCCAGTGTTTGCTCTATCAACTCTATATCTGAAAGCTTGCTTTGCATCTGTTATAGCTCTCTGACTACCTGGCAGCCTTTAAGGTTACACCTTATGTAAAGATAGTTATTAATGTTGTTGGAAGGTTGGAAGGTTGTAAAGTTGGAATGTTAGTTTAATGTATTCCCGAACCGTTCTTCAACCTTACAACGTTCCAACTTTACAACATTTCAACTTCCTCTAAACTTTTTTCTTCAAAGCTGTAACCTCCTTTAAAACAAAGTGGTCATAGCTTGCAAGTACACCGAATGGGTGGATGAAACAAAAAAATTATTAAATTTAAATATTATGAATACCGGAAATTTAGCAATAATGGCAGGGATTGTCATTTCACTTGGTTTATTTGCAATGATCTTTAGCATAATTTATCTTGCTAAAAGAGAAAAAATGGCGATGATTGAACGCGGAATGGACCCCCGCAGGTATAAACCACAATCGGCTCCTTTTCAAAATTTAAAATGGGGGTTATTGTTGGTAGGATCTGGAGTAGGCCTATTCTTTGCTTACCTTTTAGATCACACCGCCTTAAGGAGTGTAGAAGATGATAGTAATTGGATTATCTACTTTGCTTTAGTTGCCATATTTGGCGGCGCAGGTTTGTTTTTATCTTATCGCATCGAAAAGAAGGAAACAGATAAAGAGGATAAAGAGAAGTTAGATTGAGTTGAGTGAAGTTCGAAAAGTCCGAAAGTCGGTAAAGTCCGAAAGAAGAACATTGCAACTTTCCAACATTATAACCTTTCAACAATTCTACAAATACCGCTCTTTTAAAATGTTGATATGGTGTATTTCGTGCCCTGCCATCATATAAGCATAAGCTCTTACAGAAAACGGGTTGCCATTGGCAATCCCTTTCTGCGTTGACTGCTTATCAGTCATGGACCTGAACAGATACAAGCTTGATTCCCGTATGGTTTTAAACTCATTTGCAATGTCTTGCAAAGTCCGGCTCTTAAAAATAGCCTTCTCCATGTAAAGATCCTGGTCAAAACCCGGTAAGGTTATTGATTCGCGTGAAAAAACAAGCGCCCGGTATGCAAAAACGCGTTCAGTATCGGCCATGTGGCCTAAAACTTGTTTAATGGTCCACTTATCGTCGGCATAGGCATAATCTGCTTTTTCTGCATCCAAGCCAATAAAAAAATTATAAGTACTTTCTTTAAGATTGTTTAGTATTTCCAATATCGGGTCATTGCCAACAAGATCAACGTATCTGCCGGCATATGCCGAATATTCATCGGGCTGCGGTCTGCTTATCATGTCTTATATTCTTTAATACAATTCTAAAAGTTGTTCCCTTTCCTAATTCCGAATCCCGAACAAATATCTGCCCATCATGATAATTTTCTACCATGCGTTTTGTTAACGAAAGGCCAAGCCCCCAGCCCCGCTTACGTGTAGTGTACCCTGGCTGGAACACGGTATCAAATTTGGATCGGGGAATGCCCTTACCGCTATCGGTAATATCAATAAACACCTGCTTTTTAACCTTATTGCCAGAAATATCCACTTTTATCTTTCCTTTACCTTCGATGGCGTTTACTGCATTTTTCAAGAGGTTTTCGAGCACCCAATCAAATAAGGGAACATTTAAACCCGCCTGTAAATATGGATTTCCCGTCATTTCAAAGCTAATATTTTTGCTTACCCTTATTCTAAAATAGTCAACAAAATCCTTAACCACTTCATATACTTTGTGCTCTTCCAGTTGTGGTTTTGATCCTATCTTAGAAAAACGATCGGCAACAATTTCCAGTCGTTTAACGTCATTTTCCATTTCGGCTATTAACGGGTCATCTTCGGCGTTGAATTTCTCTTTCATTAATTCAATCCATGCCATTAACGATGAAATAGGCGTGCCTAACTGGTGTGCTGTTTCTTTAGCGAGTCCAACCCAAACCTGGTCCTGTTCCGATTTACGGGAAGAGCTGAACGCCGTATAAGCCATCAGTAAAAAAATGGCGATCACAGAGAGCTGGATATACGGGAAAAACTTTAACTGCCTGAGCAAATCGGAATCTTTATAGTAAACCAGCCAGTGCGTATCCAAAACAGTGAGCCGTATTGGGTCGTGTTGTTTTTTCATGTAAGCCAACTCCGATTGGAAATAGGCCGGATCATATTTTAGCTTTTTATTCCCTTCGGCGGCAAGCTTTATATTAACTTTCGTTGGATCAAGCCCCCTGGAAAGCTGAATTTCGCCTTTATCATCTGTAACAATGGCCGGCACAATTGAGCTATCGCGCACAGCGAAAACATAATTTAAAAAATCATTATCGTCTGATGCCAGCACCTGTTTCATGCTCATGGCCCAAACCTGCGCACGGGTGCGTTCGGCCCGCGCAATATTGCGAACCAGGTAGTTTGTATATAATAATGATCCGCTGGCAATAACCACAGCAAAGGTGAGCAGTGAGTATTTCCATCGTTTTTTTTGTTGATAGGGGTTCATTGTTTAGTCGGAAAAGTCCGGAAAGTCGGAAAAGTCCGAAAGTCGGTCCAAATTACATAAAAAGTCGGAAAGTCAATAAAGTACTAAAGAGGGGTTAAGATTTCAATTTCAGATCAATCAAGTGTCAGATTAAGAACAGTTTTTCTCTCTTTCGGACTTTCCCGACTTTCGGACTTTCCGACTCCCCGACTAAAGTCTATCTTTGCCGGACTATGTCTGTTAAAAAAGTTAGGGTAAGATTTGCGCCAAGTCCAACCGGCGGTTTGCACCTTGGAGGTGTTCGTACGGTGTTGTTCAATTATCTTTTTGCCAAAAAGCACAATGGTGATTTTGTTTTACGGATAGAAGATACCGATCAAAGCCGCTATGTGGACGGAGCCGAACAATATATTTTAGATTGTTTAAAGTGGTGCGGATTAACCCCCGATGAAAGCCCTGTAGCAGGCGGACCCTTCGCGCCTTACCGGCAAAGCGAGCGTAAAGCTATTTATCGTGAGTACGCAGAAAAATTGGTTCGACAGGGCCATGCTTATTATGCTTTTGATACGCCGGAGGAACTGGAACAAAATCGCCGTGAAATCCCTAATTTTCAATACGGGCTGGCTTACCGCGATGGCTTACGCAATTCATTATCATTAAAACAGCATGAGGTTGATCAGTTGCTGGATGCACAAACACCACATGTGATACGCATTAAAATGCCCGCAGATGGAAGGGTAACCTTTAACGACATCATACGCGGCCAGGTGAGCTTTGAAACCAACCAGGTTGATGATAAAGTATTATTAAAGGCCGATGGGATGCCTACTTATCATTTAGCGGTTGTTATTGATGATTACCTGATGAAAATTTCGCACGCCTTTCGCGGAGAAGAGTGGCTGCCATCGGCGCCGGTACATTTATTATTATGGGATTATTTAGGCTGGAAAGCTGATATGCCGCAATGGGCGCATTTGCCACTGATACTAAAACCCGATGGGCACGGCAAATTGAGTAAACGTGACGGCGCCCGCTTAGGGTTCCCGGTATACGCAATGACCTGGCTTGATGCAAAAACAGGCGAGCTAACACCCGGCTTTCGCGAGCTTGGCTTTTTACCCGAAGCTTTTTTAAACCTGCTGGCTACCCTTGGGTGGAACGATGGCACCGATCAGGAGATATTTACACTGGATGAGTTAATTGAAAAATTCTCTTTAGACCGTGTAAGTAAAGCAGGAGCGAAGTTTGATTTTGAAAAAGCAAAATGGTTCAATGCCGAATGGATTAAGAAGTCTGAGGCAGGAAGTCTGAAGTCAGAAGTCAGAAAGGTGTTGGAAGATAAGGGGATTGTGGTGCGCGATGACGAATATTTGTTGAAAGTTATTGAATTGGTAAAAGAGCGTTGTGCTTTATTAACTGATTTTTACCAGCAGGCTGTTTTCTTTTTCGAGCAGCCGGAAGAATATGATATTAATGCTGTTAAACCTAAATGGACTGATGCTAAAACTGCCTACTTTAATTCTTTAATGGCAAAGCTGGACACTGTTGACGTATGGGAAGCAACTGAACTGGAATCTGTTTTTAAAGCTTTGGCAGAAGAAAAAGAAATTAAGGCCGGCGAACTGATGCTGCCTTTCCGCATCATGCTGGTTGGGGGCAAATTTGGCCCGCACGTATTTGATATCGCCGCTTTATTGGGAAAAGAAGAGACTGCGAAAAGGATCGAGAAAGCATTGGTCGCGTTTGGGGAGTAGTGGCTTTTTATATTTCTACCGGGATGTTTCTTGTTTTAGCGCTTCGATTATCTTATTCATAGTCGCTTCCAGTTGTGCCGGTGAGCGCTTTAGTTTCGGCCTGGAAAAATTGATGTCGTCCATGTCATTCAGCGGTATTAAGTGAATATGCGCATGAGGCACTTCGAGCCCAATAACTGCCACGCCAATTCTTAAACACGGGATAGCTTTTTTTAACGCTGTTGCCACTATTTTGGCGAAAATTTGTAAACCCGTGTAGGTTTCGTCATCCAGATCAAACAAATAATCAACTTCTTTTTTAGGGATCACCAGCAAATGACCTTCGGCCAGCGGGTTAATATCCAGGAAAGCCAAAAAATCAATGCTTTCGGCCACTTTATAAGCCGGAATCTCACCCGCTACAATTCTTGAAAAGATGGTCATCGTTTAGTTGATTAGATGAATGGTTGACTAAGTTGATTGAGTTAGAATAGTTGATTAAGTTAATTTGCAGTTTAAAAATGAGGTTTCCCAAACCAACCACTCACTTAATCAACTCATTCAACCACTTAACTACCTGGTTATCTCCAATATTTCAAATTCTATTTTACCTGCGGGTACAGTTATCTCGGTTATTTCACCCACTTTTTTGCCTAATAACCCCTTGGCAATGGGCGAGCTTACCGATATTTTACCTGATTTAAGATCGGCTTCGTTTTCTGATACCAATTGATAACTCATAGTAACTCCGCTTTTAACGTTTTTTATCTTAACTATAGATAATGCCAGCACCTTCGAGGCATCTAATTTTGATTCATCCAACAAACGGGCATTGGCAAGCATTTCGCCCATTTTGGCAATTTTAGCCTCGTGCAAACCCTGCGCCTCTTTTGCAGCATCGTATTCTGCATTTTCAGAAAGATCGCCTTTGTCGCGAGCTTCAGCTATTGCTTTACTAATGCCTGAGCGCCCCGTAGTTTTTAATTGATGTAATTCTTGCTTTAATTTTTCTAAACCTTCTTTGGTATAATATGCTACCTCTGCCATAACGCACAAATTAATTAATTAACAATTTAGTTCTATTGGTTGCCAAAAAAAACCGCCCAACTGTTTAAGGAGGACGCGGTGACTTTAAAAGCAAACAAGACTATATCGGCGGCGCCTACATAGTCTTGCTTTGTATTGAACGAAGATAAGTTATTTAAGTTTTAATATCCAAATTTTTTTTAGCGAACCATGAACGGCGAGATATACGATATTTAGCCACTTACATTGCGTGCAAAT
>Ga0207013_1224_pt2 | contig 11959 bp, 17 predicted proteins | sample Alteio_BWMinCont_55_FD_153501 | JGI IMG/M metagenome (GOLD analysis project Ga0207013, IMG submission 153501) | Enriched cells from forest soil in Barre Woods Harvard Forest LTER site, Petersham, Massachusetts, United States -... | ecosystem: Environmental > Terrestrial > Soil > Temperate forest >...
GAAGGTCTAGTGCCGATTCGTCAGGCGTAGCTTCGACCTCGGTTTAATCTCGCGGCGCTGGCAAAGCGATAAAATGAAAATTGAAGACAAAGATAAAAAGAAAGCCGATCGCGCCATGCAGGTCATGCTCAAGATGAAAAAGCTGAATATTGCAAAGTTAAAAAAGAGCTCACGCCAGCTAAGGAGTCTCTCACTGGCACAAAAAGTAGACGTGAAACGGTTTCTTCGTAAAAACAGTTTCTCTTATGATGTAAGTCGCCGGGTAAACATCATCAATTTGTTTGATTTCATCGCGTGCATAAACAGTCTCGGTTTCACCACCTGTCTCATCGTAACCAACGACAACCGGTTTGCGAAACTTCAAGACTTGGCCGTCGACCCAGTTTGTGGCATCGATCAACGTTCGCGTCACACCCGACTGAAAATAGAGCACGTGATTGCCAAACGGATTAAAATCGTCGAATGCAATCTGGCTGCGAAATTCAAATTGATTGAGATCACCTGCGATATGATTTGTTAGTAGATCACCATCACCGCTCAGGGATTTGCCTGAAGGTGAAAAAGCACGATGCAAACACTGAACTCGATTCACTGACTCGGCGATCGATTGCACTTCGCTTTTGGTTAACCCTCTTGCATTTAAAAACTCAGCATGCAAAAGCATTTCGTTTTCGGGGCTATTCTGAGGGCCATAAATAAAACCAGGTTCTTGGCCCCAAACACTTACAGAAATGAGCGACCACAGCAAAAAGCTCATGAATCTACATAAATTCACATTAGCCCCTTTCGAAAGTTATCTACGAACGTACTTTCGAGCCGTCGCTAAAACCAAATTATTTTTTATGATGGCTTCTATTAATCGGCAATTTCATTGAGAAATCAGCGATCTACAGGCAAAGAAAAATATCGCAATGCAAGGCAGAAAAGTGACTTTTGGCGCCCGCGGTACTACTTTTGAATTTAAAACAGGCGGCGTAGAGATTATGTGCAAAACAATTAAGCAAAAAGTAAAATTTAATGCTCCCCCTGAAGATGTATACGAGCTTCTGACAAGCGCTGAGAAGCATCGCAAGTTCACCGGCAAACCGGCAACCATCAGCAAACAAATCGGCGGTAAGTTTTCAATTTATTCTGGGCAGGCCACCGGCATCGTCGTCGATCTCTGTCGCCCAAAGCGGGTCGTTCTTGCGTGGCGCGGCCATAGCTTTCCGGATGGGATTTACTCGATGGCGGCATTTGTTCTTACTCGCCAAAAAAATGGTGGCACTGAGTTGGTTCTCACGCACCGTGGAGTACCAAAAGAATTTATACCCCGAATCGAAGCCGGCTGGCGCGAATACTATTGGCGTCGGATGAAGAATTATTTCTCGGCGAAACGATAGCGCGTATCAAAGTAAGACATAAGTACCGAGCTTCAATCTGAGACAGCCAAGTATATGCACAGCTGTCGCGTTCGTGCGCGGGATTCGCAAGATTCAGTTGTGTCTTTTCATACACTTCACCTTGGCCCAAAAGTTGTATGACTAGATGATATGAGGAATTTTGATCTCGATAAAACGACCGCAATCGTACGCGCAGCCGTACCATTCTTGGTCGTTATCGGCCTGAGTTGTTTGGCTCAGCTGCCGATACCATGGCAAACCCATAGCCGTGTGAATGAAGCCGAGCGGCTTCTGCATGCAGAAAGATTATTAGGTGGAGCGAGATTTGATACTCTTGCCAATTTGACCTTTCCTGACAATGCACTCGAAAAATTCATACTTTCGAGCGTGAGCAAGAAACTAAGAAGCGCCAAAAACTGGGACAAAGATGCAATCTCAGACACGATTATTCGCGAAGCCAATGCGGCTGAACTGGATCCACTGTTTGTATTAGCCGTCATCGAGCAAGAAAGTGGATTCAATGTTGAGGCCCGCGGCAAGTTCGGCGAAATTGGCCTGATGCAATTGCGACCAGGTACGGCGCGATGGATTTCGCAAAAAAGCGGTATTGAATATAGAAAAAAATCAGATTTGCTTGACCCGATGACGAATATTCGCCTTGGTGTTCGATATTTAGCATGGCTCGAAAAACAGTTTGCCAGACCAGGCCACTCGATTGAGGCCTATAATGTCGGCCCTGGAAATTTGCGAAAATCCGTGGCCGCCCATCATCAACCGAAAAGTTATTGTCGAGGGGTGATGAAACGGTACATGCGTCTTTACGCTCGCATTCAAAGTCGCTACACGGTGGTGCGCAACGATTCCACTGGCGACAACACCTCACTTAATTAGAGCGTTACTTTTTTTGCCGTCAGCCTCGGCCATATGCTAATCGAAGCAAGCTTAAGCGTCGCCTCTGTCGAGTCTGGCCTAATCGCGCGAATCTCTTTCCACACCCGCCGCGCTTGCCAATAATGACCAGCCTTCTCTAAAATATCAGCCAGGGTCTTACGAATAGTGAGACATTTTTGTTTGCCGACACTGCGACTTTCACCCAATCGAATGGCCGCCCTTAACAGATCAAACGCCCTCTTAAAGTGCTGCCGATTGGGTTTAAAACCGGTCAACGTGAGCCTTTTATTTTTAAAAGCTAAAATCGAATGGCAGAGAGCTTCTCGATAGAGAAAAATAATGTTGTTTGGAACACGCTTATTGAGTTCTTCATAACTCTTAAGGGCCCCTTCAATTTTATCGTCGAGAAAAGCCATGATCCCTTGATTGTTGAGCAAAACCCACGGAATTTTGCCCAGATTTTGGCCCTTAAATCCGCCGAGCAAATGCCTTTCATCGTCGGGCGAGAACTTTCCGGCGTAGACGAGCTCAATCGAATCGAAGGCTGGAGAATCTAAAATAGAATTGCTGTCATCGGCATGACCGAGATCGTAGGCCGTAATGTCTGAGTCGCTCTCGCCCGCTTTTTCGCGGCCGATTCTTTTACTACGTTCGACTCGGTTAAGTGAGGCCCTTCTAAAACCGAAAAAAGACCCGAATGAAATATTGAGCCCTTCAATTGGGTAGTCGTACAGGCGCTTCTCGATGTAATCACGATTCAGCTTTTCGATTTTTTGCGAATCAGACAGTACCTCGTAAGCCTCGGTGACCTTATGAAACTGCTCAGCCGGCCCCGAGTAACGATCGGGGTGGTAAATGAGTGCCAACTGTTTGTAAGATTTTTTTATTTCTTCAGGAGTGGCTTTGCTGCTGACACTCAAAAATTCTCGATATCCACGCACCACGGGACTTTCAACAACGACGCGTTTGAATTTGCCTTTTACTTGCCCCATTTTCTCTAGAATAGCTTTTCGCCCGCGATATGTCATTATTGGGGCCCCGACGTTGAGCCCCTCAGCCCAATCTAAAAATAACGTGGCTTAGTACGATGGAAGTACGAAGTTTTCAACCCAGTCCACTCGCGCTTCTGGCACATCTGGCTTAGGCGAATGAATTGTATCGAGAAAAATTGCCGCAGCCGTTGGGAATGCGTTGGCCATGGAGTTAATGTTCGCCGGCTCATTCTCGAATGCGCCAATGACTTCACCCATGGCGGCAACGTTCGCATATTGGCTTTCTTTGAACTTTAAATCATCCTGACTCAAGTCAGGTTTCATCATCAAAACAACCTGTTCGGGATTCGTCGGAAAATGATTGCTCACGAGATTTTCTTTTGTGCCCTCGCCCATTCGGGGAGTGTCACGGCCCGTAAGATAAACAATTTTTGTGCCGGTTTGAGCGAGCAAATTCAAATACACCGATGCCCCAGTCGTTTCTATATCTTTAGCGCAGTAGGTATTTGTAAAAAAATTCGCAAGCCAAAACGCATTTGCTTTTTGCACAAGATCGCCGTTATCGATACCTATGAGTTTCATCGTGTCGGCCAGCAAAAAGCGCACTTGTAGAAAAGGGAGGGTCGCTAGCTTTTTTGCATCATCAGCAAAAGCCGATTGAATCGTTGGACGATTGGCAAAATCGTGAAGAATTCTGGCCGTACGATCACGCGTGTTCGTTAGCGTGTCATCGAGATCGAACATGACCACGGGAGATTTACCTTTGGCAGCTTCTATTTTCGCAGTGGCGATGAGCTTGGCCAGACTTTCTGGACTGTATGGCTTAGCAAATGTGCGAGAGCCAAATACAGCTATGAATGTAATCGCTAACGCAAAAAAGAGCCTTTGCGGAATGACAAATTTCTGTGACATAATTTTATACCCCGACTGCATTTAAGATGGCGTTGATAAACAAAACTACTCTAGGAATTTAACACCTAGATGGGAATTTCAGATAATTCGATTTGAGGCCGTGAAATTAATGCTTGAAAAATACAATAATTTTCTTTTTTGCTACAAGATAGTCTTAGACGCATGCAGGATTGAGCACTACCGAACAGATTTAGGTATCTCAAACATGAAATCGTCGATATAGCAGTAACCCCACGCCTCCCCTGGTTCATAGGAGAATATAATCGGATGCTTAACCTGGTGAAAATGTTTGGTCGCGTGCTTGTTTTTTGAATCGTCACAACAGCCGACATGCCCACATTCCATGCAAAGACGCAGATGAACCCAATCGTCACCCATCTCAAGACATTCTTTGCAACCGTCGCCACTTGGAGTGACATTTTTAATCAAATGAGGGCAGTTCATTCGGATATTCTCTACGCTGCACGGTTTGAGTCAAAATAAGTTAGTTCATGTTTCTCTTAAGCAAATTTAAATGTCGGCGTTTGCCGTCGTAACCCGAGTCTATAACTTATTGTAGTGGAATACCAAATGCCGGGCCAGGATTTTGAGGAGTTCCACAAAAGTAGTTGTCATGGTGACAAAAGCACGAACCCACGTAATAGCCAAACAGCCCGTATCTCTCTATAACCACTGGCGGCTCCTTGCTCGTGTACGGATTGTGGCACTGCGAATCGACGAACATCATGTGCCGTTTAAATGGCGACACCGTGAAGTACATTCCACTTAGAGTTTTGCCATCAAAAGTCTGACCATTGTTAGTGATGTGAAACGAGTCACCTTCGTTGCAGTAATTGTTCATGAAATCGCAAAAAATGCAGGTGCCTTTATATTTGAATCCCCAATATCCATTTTGTGCATAGATGTAGGCCTGACCGGTGCCGCAATAGTTATTTGTTTCATTGCAGCGGACTTTGCCGATTGTGTAACTGAGCCCGGCCGAGTCGGGCTCAACCCGCTCAGTTCTGCAGTCTTGCTGAGCAAGAGCTTGCAACGAAAACATCACCAATACGATTACAAAAATATCTTTCATGGTATTCTCCGAGGTCTCCAACGAGCGCATTGTAACGGTCTGTGAGCGAAATTCCTCGTAATCTATCACTGCAGCGACAGTTAGAGTGAGAGTAAAGATTGCATCGAGGTTGATTCCTTGCTCAAATAATATTCGTTTGGCCTCGAGAGCTTAGGTTTATAGACAAAATAATTCTTTTTAGTTAAACCATTGAAATGGTGAACAGAAAATCAAGTCTCTATTTTTATATGGTGGCCGCTTTCATCTGGATACTTGCGCAACCCGCTTCGGCAATAAAACCATGTAACAACGTAAGTCATTGCTACAATGATCCCATCAGTCAAGATTTTGATCGAGCTACGTGTTTAGCGATGGCGGATATCGTAGTTACCGGTCAAATACGTTCCCTTCGTGCTAAACCGTCTTCTAATGTAGATCAAACCTTTGATATTGAAATTGAAAAGGCAGAAAAAGGAAATCCGGCGAATCTAAAAGAAAGGCATTTTGAAACTGCATGTTTTGACGCTGAACTTTCCGTAGGCCTGGTGACAGATAAAAAACAAAAAGATTCTAGATTCCGGTTCTATCTAAAAAAATCTAATAAAGAAAAATCAGGGTTTAGAGTTATTCATTTTGAGAAGTTAAACTGATTAATCACACTTGACCTCTGATTAGCCTCTGACGAGAAACGTTCATCGTGACCCTCGTCCCTTCAGGATTCGCACCGCCGCAGCGGCGGTACTCACGCAAAATGCGCATCGTGCGCATTTTGTGAACCAGCACAACCCCAACCGTGCCTGACCCACACGCAACCCTAAAACACAAAAACTCAAACAGCCTCTACGAGGCCGCTTGGGTTTTTGGTGCCCCCTAGCAGACGAACTTCGAACCGCCATTTCTGAGGCGCCAGATTTATTAACTATTTGAAATCATTACGCTTCACAGTTCGATGGAGAACATATTCTCCAAAATGAGTCGCTTCTGACCTCGCAGAACTAGGATAGATTCAATCGTCACTATTTAGATGTTTTTACTCGTTTGAAAATACAATACGACGTACGAGCGACTGATCCCTCAATATCGAATGAATTTATAAAATAACCGTTCGACATTTGGGCCTCGCTAGTGCTCCAATTGGCTGATTGACTGCCGCTGGTTATGCAACTTGCGAGTTCCCAACCGTCGTTTCCAAGACTTTCGAGTTGCGGCAAAAAGGTTGTTCGAGCGTCGTAATCTACAGCTTTATATTCAAAGGATTTATTCGCTGCTGTGGCTTGGAGGCCGATCAAAAATAACACAGCAAAAGATAAGATAAGTTTCAGCATAAATAACCTTTCAATGAAAGATAACGTGCTCCAGAATTGTCTCCAATCCTGGCTCTAAAAGAGAGTCACTATATCAAATCCTGAGTTTGGCCACACCTGTTATTAAACTGACACCGGAGTGAAATAAATCCTTTGTTTGTAATCGTGTCAGAGATGATTAGGCTCTGCTCTTTTCCTGCTAGAATTTGGCAAGCAAAGTGATGAGGGTTTAAAATCTACCAGAACCGACGACGGCTCTGCTACCATTCGCCGCCCGGCGCGGCAGTTCGAGTAAAGAGGGTGTGTTGGTGCCCTGGGCCGGAATGGCTTCGGGCTCCTGCCCTCGCCGCTCGATTACGAGCGGTTCGCCTTCGGCTCACGCAAAAAAGCCATCGTGGCTTTTATGTGAACCGGCACAACATCCAACCGTGCCTGATCCACTTCAAGCCGTGGCGACAAAGAACTTCAAAACTCTCTTCAGACGAGGCGCAAGGACTGCTGCGAAGACGTTGGCTGAATCTCAACCGGCGGTAACTTCGGTTATCTTTCCAGAAGTGTCGGCGCCGCCTGCGGCGTGATGCGTTTTTAAAAGGCTCCGGTTAGTTGTCAGCTGATTTTGTTGTTTCGGTCGCCCGGGCTTGCTCAAAAATGGGCAAGCCCGGGTCAACTTTGAAGTGTTAAATGGCCTAGCTTCACTTAGCGCAAGCGGGAGTAATACTCAAATAACCTTGTTCACAAGTTCCTACTGTAAAGGTACAACTATTCCCATAATAAGATCGGGTGCTTCCATCGGGGAAGCGAGCTATCGCATAACAAACGTAAGGTGAGTTTTTGTCACAACGCGAATCGTGTCGACCGCCGCGAAAAACGACAGTGCATCGACATCCCGAAGCGGTGCACTCGTTTATTTGCGAAGGTGTTTCCTCAGCGTGTGTTGTTATTGATAGAAAAGTAAGCAACGTGACCATAGTAAAAAATATTTTCATTTAGTCCCTCCCATAGAAAATCTAACTATAATCCTTAAACTAACAGACCTGTCAATATCCGATAGGGCATGATTAAAACCAAATCTCTCGAGGCCAAACTAATGCTAGTTGAGCACCGACAATGCGGTCAGAGGTTTTACTGAAATTTGCATTAAACGGCTGTTTTTGGCAACGCGGGTGGCTCGATTAGAATCGTCGTTTAAAAATCAGAAGCGACGAACTCCCCCATCTTAAATATGAGCGGTTTAATGGCTGACGAAGCACTCAAAGAGATTTGGTTCGTAGACAGCCGAATGGGTCGGGAATATCATCACTTATGTGAAGATACTTTTTTTATTCTTATTCATGCTATCCGGTTGCGCATATCCCACGAGACAAGAAGTTTATACTAGCCAATCTCTTGAAAGCGGAAAGTCAGTTGTGTACGTTTACAGAGCCGACACGGCAATCGATTCACTCAATCCTGATGTTCCAAGGTTTTTTGTTAATGGCGCCAGTATTGGCAGATTACTTCTTGGAGGCTATTACAGGATTGTCGTGGATCCAGGACCTGTTTCTGTCACTTATAGAACGAGTCTTTTTGGAATCCCATTTTTCTGGGATGATGGGGAAGTCAAATTTACCGCCGCTGAGGGTAAAGCATATTTCGTAAAATTTGGCGTTGAAACCATTATGAGACTTAACCGCTTTGAACTTGTGCCCGATGACTTTGGTGTAGATGAAATAAAATCTACCAAGCATCTGGTCAATTAACACTTCGAAGTTGACCGCTGATTCACTGAAAACCAATTCACGATAAAGATCAAAGAGGCCTCGGGTCATTGACCATGTCTTCTGATCCTTTTAGGCAACGGCAAAGCTGATGGCATATCTTTCGGACGGACAAGTTTCTGCCGAACTCGGATAAAGTCATCGTCGACGAGCCAAAAGTTCACGCCTAACGCCCGAAATAGCGTCAAGAGGCTATCAAGACGAGGGTTGCCACCCTTCGCCAGCATCCGGTAAAGGCTCAATCGACTGAGCCCTGTTCTGATCGAAAGGTTTGAAACACCGACGGCTTTAACCACCATAAGTAAGCCTTTTCTGAAGTGGGCCAAGTCTCGTGAGTGATCGTGTTCAAGACAATGCTTTAGAAAATCACGATATACTAGCGGATACGAGATTTTATCTCTTAGATCAGCCTTAGACAGAGCCCGGCCTTCTTTGTCGCCCGCCATCAATACGAGATAAGCCTCAATAGCGATTTGTTCATCCGATAATTTCCAACGCCCTTTAGCCATACTGTTACTTATATGTAACAATAAATCTAATATCTTCTCTTTTCTTGCCAAAAAATACTTCAGTAAATCAATAACTTAAAATCATTTTAAAATTTATTTATCACCGCGTTTTTAGCCAATTCGACGTTGCCAAATTAAATATACCCGTAGCCCACGACCTAAGATCCAACAAAAATGTCAAATCCACCTTTTATATACACCACTTTTTCTTCTTGTCGGCTTAACCAAATCCACTTGTCGTAGACTCGCCTTCAATACCCGAAGGAATCAAAAATTTGACCGATTTCAAACAAATGCTCACTGGCATTGCTATCATCATTGGCGGATTTAATTTCGTCGGCCTCGGGATGATTTATACTGGCGCAAACTATGATTCGAACCCCACTTGGGGGTTCTTTCAGAGTCTTTTCTATTTCGAGTTTGTTGCGATAGCTTTTGTTGTTTGTGGCTATATTTTATTACAAATCCTCTTTTACACAAGCCCGGAGAAGGTTGAGCCCAAGCCTATTGCCACAAATGTGATTCGACCTAGGCAAGAACTCGTTGATGAAAATCCTCCTGAAATAAAACAAAAATCTATTTTGGTTCAGCCACCTATCATCATGCCTAAGCCTGAACCACCACCTAAACCAGTTCCTACCGCAGCAGAAATGAAACGAAAGGCCCTCGAGCAAATCACCGGAAGGGATTTTAAGTGAAAATTAAATTGCAAGACCGAGATCTTACTTTGTTGAAAACAATTTTGCGTTACGGACCCAAGGGCACGTCGCAACGAAGAGAGGACGCAGCAACGAAGTATGAAGAGAGTTTTGAAGTTCTGGTGCCCGCGGTACTACGCTCGAAGAACCACTCAGCTGGATTATAGAATATCCGGCGCAGTGGTGGGAGCCTAGGTTTGATCTCGCGAAGCTGGCAAAACGACGCAGAGAAGAAAAGGCGGCTGTTAAACGTAATACGTAGAATCCAATTGCGTGATCGTCACGCTAAAAAAACAAAAGGCCCCCTGACGAGAGCCCTTCTGTGCAATTTGCAAACTGTAATTATTGACCAACAGTGTCTGCAAGCTCGTTAACTAGCTTTTCAAATACACCTGCGTCGATTTCGTCAGCATCGACAGCAATCTCAACAGGTCTCGCTGCTTGAATATCACGGCTCGCCACTACTTTGATATCAGCTGAAGGGTTAGCGGCCTTAAATTCGTTAATTTTTCTGCCGAAATTTTCTTCTGCTGCTTCAACGACTTCTTTTGAAGTGCCCTTTGCTGCTTCTAATCCGATACTAATTTCGGTGCCGACTTGAAACGCGCCGCTAGTCACTGGCTCTTCGGTAAGAGCCAACTTCACGCCATTTTTTAATGAGATAAGGTGAGTTGGGTCAGTCTCGAATGCCAGCCCGCCAACTTTAGCGATATTTGTTTGAGCTGTAACGGGCAATCTTTACTAGTGCCGCCCCTAACATGAGGGACATAAGTGTTTTCTTCATTTTCGTTCTCCTTAGGATATTGTTAAACGTTTTTTGGCAGATCGCTCCCTCTGGGTCACAGAACGGCAGACACACCAATGCAAACTTAATCGAACATGATCATTTGCAACTGTTAAGCCTCGCGAGCGTGTATATATTACTTCCTGGCTGTCTATGATTCTAACAGTGACTGACAAATGCCGTCACTTTTTAAGGATTTAGGTCCCATCTCCAATAAACCTTGTCTGATCTATGGACAGAGTATTGCAATAATTACCGAGCTAAGAGGAGATATATTGATTATCAGAGGCCTAATTTTAGGATTCTTATCGAGCCTTTTGTGCTCCGGCGTTGTCTACGCGGGCTCGGACTCACTTTACTCACAACAAAATCAGCCAGCTATATTTAGCCCTGCTGAAGAGGCGGTAATAAAAACCCATGATGAAGCGGTAACTTGGCTCGAGGCAATGAATGTCGCTCAATTAAAGGCTCTGAGAGCTTGCCTTTGCAAGGTCAAGGGATTGAGCCAGTGCGACCAAAGCCAAGCTGAATTCAATCACAATTTTATTAGTGCGCGTGGCGATTACAAAACCAAAATTGAGTCGTGTGAAATAGCCGTCGATAAATATTTGACTGGGCGATTACCAGGAGAAATCAGTCAAATGCGTCAAGAGCTGGCACTTTCAGACGCCGAAACAGACACAGGAAAAACTGAAGCGTTCATCAAAGGAGAACTGACTGTGCCCGAGATGATGAAAGTAAACCTATCCCATCCCTTTACTATGGCCCTTTTTGATCAACAGATAAGTCCACTTACAAATAATGAGAAAGACGCAGCTGCAAAGACTTTCAATGATCAACGAGATTTAATTTGCTCACAATTTATTATCGACAATCGAAACTTGATTGAGAAATTTTTTGGCGATTCGAAACAGATTGGTTGTCGCGAGCTAATGGGGATACCGGATAAGCGTGTCAATTACGACCAGGCAATAATTGGTTCTAAAATTTATCGTACGTTTTTGACGTATGTTCAGATTCAGTGGCCTGAATACCGAAGTCGCCACCTGTCAAAATACTTTGAAGCAGTAAATAATGATCCATCAATTGTCTTCTTTAAAAGTTCAGAACCGACGGCCAGCGAGATATATGATGCGATTTCACAAGTTCACGACCGCGCCGTTGCCAGAGCCAGGGAGCCGCATACATATAGCGAACTGTGGTTTTACAAAGAACGATGGGCACTCCCGTATACTAGAGCCTTGCTAAAAAAGCGGTACCCCAATGTGAACTACCAGGACACGATTATTTCACTCTTTAAGAAAGGCCAAAACGCAGAGGCCTTTATCGACTATACCAAGGCCGGCATTTCGATAGGAGTATTTACGGGATGTAACTTCATTCCGGCTGGGCGAGCCTTGAAACTAGTGTCTTTGGCAGTATCCCGAAATATTTGCCGACTTATCGTCGGAGTGACTGCGGATTCATATTTTGTGATCGATGGCATAATTTCTTACCATGATCTTATGGGTCAGTTTCTTTCGGCTATTGAATCAACGCAAAACTCTGTCTCTATAGAGGATCTTCTGTCAGAGCAGACGCAAACTTGGCTCGCTATTGAGTTATTGCCGTTGAGTCCGCTTCTGTCTCGATAATTGGATGTGGTCTGCCGAAACGAACAACGAACTACAAAAATACGA
>Ga0207013_1233_pt1 | contig 11957 bp, 12 predicted proteins | sample Alteio_BWMinCont_55_FD_153501 | JGI IMG/M metagenome (GOLD analysis project Ga0207013, IMG submission 153501) | Enriched cells from forest soil in Barre Woods Harvard Forest LTER site, Petersham, Massachusetts, United States -... | ecosystem: Environmental > Terrestrial > Soil > Temperate forest >...
TGAATTTGCTTCTGCCCGTTTTGGTCAAGTGGGAAGGATTTTCGTAGGTGTAATTGCCTCAATAGTTTGTTTTGGCACTATGAATGCCTACATGGCTGGACTTTCTCGCCTTGGGTATTCGATGGCCAAGGATGGAGACTTACCCAAATTTTTCGCCGAACTAGATAAAGATGGCACACCTCAAAAAAGTATTCTTCTTCAGTTCTTTCTTAATTGCGTGGCCCTTACCTACCAATTTGCTTTCAAAACTGAACTCAAGGTTTTCTTTCTCATCCCCAACCTTTCATTTTTAGTTTTGTATATTTTGGGATGCTTGGCCTCAGCCCACCTTCTTAAAGGACGAAAACTCGCCGTTTTTTCGGCCTACTTTTCAGCCTTGGTCTGTATGGCTATGGTTCCTTTCGCATCGGGAGCTTGGGCCATTCCAACCTTGATTGCCCTTGTCGCGTCAATCAAACTGCTCTGTAGCGAATTACTTTCCGGCAAACGACTATCTGGACCAAAGAACAAGACACCCCCTCTTTAGCTCGTCTCTTTTTTCACCGAAACTATTGCAGGGGAAACGTGAATGACACTCAACGAAAATGAGATTCTAAGGATCAGCTCTGAAGCCATGTTTCGCATGGACTTAATTAGCCTGCCAAGGGGACGAAAAACGCTAGGCCTCCATGTTAGAACTCTCGCTGAAACATCATCCTATGAACTCGCTCCGACTGAGGCCCAACTCTTCCTCCACTTTAACGGCATTAGATCCATCATCGATATTGTAAATATATTTTCGTCACGCTCAAGATCGAGAATCGCGAATGCCAAGACAAAGGATCTTATAATCGGATTCGCGAAAAATCTTGTGGACTTGGGTCTCTTAATGAAAAGCCCCAAACCCACCAAAGACCCCCGAACAGAAGACATGGCTTGTTTTTTAGCATCCATCAAAAAAAGCACGCCGAGGCGATATAAGAAAAAAAATACTCCACGACTTCAACTAAGTAAGAGTGAACAGATTAAGGTATTCACTGTTAGAAAAAGATTCTCCGGACTTTTAAAAGAGAAGGTCAAAGTTAAAGTTTCAAAGCTCACCCCCCCTTTTGCTGAAGGACTTCTGCACCTCTTCTCGACCGAATTCGAGGGTCGGGGTAAAAAATCCGCCTTGGGAAAAATTACTGGATCGGGAGTGGCAACAACCGTTGAAGGGGCGGCCTTGGCTTCAGTGGCCGAAGCCCTCGAAAGACACCAAAGTTTTGATGGAAAAGCTGATTTGAATGGGAAGAGCTTTGAAGAAATGCGATCCATTAACCGAAAGGCCCTTAACCCTCGTTCCTTTCAACCCTATTCACCTGAGCAGACAATTATAAAAAACCATGAGGTGGCCTTTCCTTCTGATAAAACAATCTTTAATTGGGTCAATTTCGAAGACGCCACGGCCACAAAAAGGAAGATCCTCATTCCAAGCGATATCAATGGGACCGTTCCAATATCCAGCTCTAAGGCCTCATTTTTATGTGAGGGGACCAGCAATGGATGCGCTGCGGATATTTTTGTAGAAAGAGCTAAATTACGAGCCACATTGGAACTTATCGAAAGGGATGGAGTCCTATTTTATTGGCGAACTAGGAACACTCCAGAAAAGGTTGATGTTTCAAAGACAAATGAACGCCTGGGCACCCTTCTTTACAGTCTGGGACCCTTAAGAAAGCGCGTCCACTTTTTTCTTCTAAAGACTGAACTTGCCGCAGTGACGGCCCAAGCCATTTTTCTCGGGAAATCGAATTTAAAAGAACCCCTGTTTGTCAGCACTTCAGCTTCGAGGCTAAGCGCCTCAGATGCCATAGAGAAAGCCCTCGTTGAACTCATTTATGTCCTCGAAGGAAATAAGTGGTCGGGTTATCGTCATAATGTAAACTACGGTAGATTTTTCGATAATTCCATTTGGGGCATTGATGATCACTTTCAACTTTATGCAAACCACCCATTGAGGGAAGCCTATGGGTTCCTATTTCCAAGGCGACCGAAAATTATACCGTTCTCTGAGTTACCCACCTTTGAAACAGGAGATTACAAAAAAAATCTCGAGTTTCTTATTTCCGATTTTCGCCGCAACAATTTAAGACTGTACTTCAGAAACAATACTAGGGAGTTGGCCCACTCGGTAGGATTTCACGTAATTAGAGCCTTCTCCCCGGATTTGTTTTACCTCGATGGTTTACATCGTTTTAGAGCCCTGGGGCAGAGGCGATACTATACTTTGCCAAAGCGTCTGGGACTTAAGAGTCGACCCGCCAAGAGCTCTGAACTCAATCCGTGGCCTCACCCTATTCCCTAATATTAATACCGGTACCCCGGAATGCCGGTGCACATGTATTCTGGAGTCCGGTACATGTATTCTGAAATACCATTTCCAAAAAATGGATACCCAATCTCTGTTTGCAATCTTCCATAAGATCAATATATCGTGGCCGTGGTTCACACTTTTTATGGAGGTCAAGAATGTTTAAACGCATTTTAGCGGTTTTATTTCTGGTGTCTTCTGTTAGTTTCGCAGCGCCAGAAGTTAGAGAAACAAAAATTGAACTTTTTCCATTTAGTAAATATCTAGCGAGACCTGAGTTTGCGGCCGCATTGCTTGAAGCCAATCAGAAAGCATCCGGTTGGAAGAGTCGAGTGATGTATTCTAAGGAGCCCTCAACCCGGTTGATGCGAGAAAGAATCCGAGTGATTGTGGTAGGAAAAACTGAACGACCCAACGAGCATTGGTATAAGTCTGAATTCGCATTGACGGCCATCAATAGTGGCTTCGCCATAAACGTGAGTCCTGTGACTACTACAGAAATTTCAGAAAAGGAATTTGTCGAATTTGAGCAATAAAATAAGCTTTTTCAACAAGTTTTAGTCGCCGGGATCCGTTGCTGGCCATCCATCTCCACCCTGATTTACATTATAGGGCGGAGTAGATTGTCCACCGGGAGCGGGCGGTGAGTGCCCTTCTTGCCGTCTTTTCTCCTCAGCAGCTTTTGCGTCGTTATAGGCCTTTGAATACTCCGGAAATTCCGCTCGAAACTCTGACCATCGATCAGAGATACCGGATTCAAAATCCTTTCTTTCGTCTCGAATGCGTTCTTCAAATTCATCCCGAGCATCGTGCGCGTCAGAATTAAATCGATCGCGATCTTCCCCTTGCCGATTAACGAACTGCTCTCGTTTTTCGCTTTTAGGCTTGCTCGAGAAAAAATCCTCACGGGCTTCCTTTTGTTTTTCTTGAAACGCCTTACGCTGATCTTGTTGACTACGAGTGAAATCCTCCCGCTCTCTCTTATGGCGTTTTTCTATAGCTTCTCTTTGTTTACGGATTTCATCACTGAATTTCTCACGCAATCGCTCAGGGGGCATGCGATCGTCTTTCCACCTTTTCAGCATTTCGCTCAAGCGATCGTTAGATTTTCTTCTTTCTTCGGGAATATCCTTGCGCATCTCATTTAGTTTCTCTTGATCCTCTTTGACGCTCACGTCATCAGTGTCTCCCGAACTTCGGCTATGCGTGCTGCTGCAAGCATTCCCCAACAAGACCAAAGTGGAGAGGAACCCTAGGAGGCAAAATTTTCCGATCCAGATTTTCATAGCCTTAGTATAGACAACAGCTCTTAAGCGTGCAAGAAAATGAAATCCCTGGCAAAATAGTATTATGATTCGACTTGGCTTTCACCCACATCGGCAGACAAGGCGTAAACAAGTCCGCACTCAAATGCTCACCGTAAGGCGCTTCCAATATAAATATGCTTTCTACCTCACTTATTTTAGCATCATCATGTCGGCGATTATTGGCGGCATCACTCTCTATCTATTGAACCATAACTACAATTTACTAGTTCGAGCTGAACTTGTGGCTGCCCCTCACGTCGTCGATAATATTTTTCATGAACTAAAACTAGCGAACGAATTTATAATCGGAGCTTACATTGGTTTTATACTTTTTATGGGTATGGCGGGAATCAAGTTCTCCCACTCAATCATAGTGCCCATTTTTTTGATTCAAGAGAAAATGCGTTCGGTTTGCCGAGGGGAGATGTTCGACGCTCAAGTTCGAATTCGCCATTCAGATCAGTTTCAAGAATTTGCCGAGACATACAACTATATGATTCAAGGTCTACAAGCCCAGTTGAGATCGGACATCGACAAATTAAAACAACTCAAACCTATTGAACAAAACCGTGATGCCACTCATGTTTGGCAGACCCTTATCAACGAAAAGGAGTCGCAACTTAGCGGCCCCCCTTCCGAATCTGATCTAGCTCACGTTTTGCGTCGCGTTTCTTAATATCGGCTCTCTTATCATGGGCTTGCTTTCCCTTGACCAACGCGACTTCTAATTTCGCCATTCCGTCTTTGAAGTAAATCTTAAGAGGAACCATACTCAAGCCCCGCTCTTTGAGTTGAGCAATAATTTTATCTATTTCTCGACGATGCATGAGGAGCTTTCTAACTCTCTCGGGGACGTGGTTATTATAACTTGATGCCGAATAAGGGTTTATATGACAGTTTTGAAGCCAGAGCTCATCTCCCTTAAATACCACATACGAATCTTTAAGTTGAACGTGGGCATTTCGCAGACTCTTCACTTCACTTCCAAAAAGAACTATGCCGGCCTCAAATTTTTCAAGGATGTGATAGTTGTGATAGGCTTTGCGGTTATCTGAAATGATTTTAATTCCCATATTTCAGGCCTCGTCTTTGCCATGGACTAGACCTAAAGAGACGATGATCTTAAAGGCAGAGTCAACCGAGATGTGGGTTTCAATAGCCTTACTCTTTGGGATGTACATATAAAACCCCGAAGTGGGGTTAGGTGTGGTGGGAACATAAACACTTAAGAGGGGGTCTTTGACGAGATGTTGAACCTCGACGGGAACATTTTCGGCCGTTACAAAGGCTAGGGTCCAACTTTCGCCATGGGGGTAATTAATCAGAACCACCCTACCAAACTGTTTATTTTTTCCTCCAAAAAGGGTTTCAATAACCTGCTTCGTACTTGAATAAATTGTACCGATGACAGGAATTCTTATCATCACATCGCCGGCACCAGCGAATAGGTATCGGCCAAGAACATTTTTCCCTAAAAATCCGGCAAATAATATTATGACAATAGAAATAAGAAGGCCCAGTCCCGGAAAAGGAAGCCACCGGTCAGTGACGAGAATATTGTCCGTCGTTTCAATTATGATTTTTATAATATAACCGCTGATAACCAAGGGGCCCAAAACGAGTAGGCCTGTGATAAAATAGGTTCGAAATATTCTTTTTAGAGCCGCAAACATCAATATTCCCGGGTTAGGGTCAAACCATAACCAAATATAACACCGCCGATGGAGTAGCCCGGATATCCTATCCCTTGACTATTCGTTTTGACAACGTTGATAGGAACTAAATAATCTAAAAACCCGACTAGATCTAAATTAAGGATCCCATCTAAGAAAAAGTGTTCCCACCTATGTCCCCAGCCTATTGAGGCTTCATTTTTGGTTGAATCGAGAATATTGGATCCTTGGTTAGAATTGGGATCGGGAACAGGAGTGGGGACATACGAATACCCTGCTCGGATGACATCATGATTAAATTGATGCTGATATCCCAAATGAAAAGTGTAAATGTCGTGAAATGGCGTGCTGGGCAGGGTTTGACTAAAAGGGAGGAGATATTGGGGAAACATATAGGCTAGGCCGTTGTACGACCGCTGATTTGTAACCTCCGCCGGAGGGGCAGGGTTCTCCGGTGCGGGAGGATAGGTATCTATACGCGAAACTTTTGCGGGTTCTCCAACATGAGTCAGAGGGGTCGTTTCAAGTTCAAATCCCTTTGATGTTAAGCGAGAGAAGACGATTTGATTTGTACCGTCGTCAAGGGCAGGACTGAGTCCATAAGTCGTAAGATTTGTAACGGGACGTACGCTGATTCCATCATCATGATAAATATTTAAAACTCCCGAACTGCTGCTCACGTAGAAGAATCCGTTTTTTGACCGAGGGTCAGCTACGGGCATTATATCCATGTCGCCAGTGTTCTTAGGCGTCGTAAGGCGTCTCGTCTGACCTGTAGCCAAACTTAAGGATTCAATCCACTCGTGACCGTGGCTGTCTCGGTGAGAATAAATCACTCCATCGCCAAAGGTCCTCGGAGATGAAAGACGGTCTCCGTCGGGAGGATTTAAAAGGAGAGTTGAAAACTTACCCTCACTATTGGCATGGACCAGCTGGGTGTTGTGACTTGTGGCTGCGACGAAAACTAGTGAGCCATCATTAAGAACGGTGGCCTCTCGGGCACGTTGCCCGAAAGTGAGTCTGGTTTCTTCGCCCGTGAAAATGTCCAAGTTATAGAGGTCGCTGTAGTTATTATAATGTTGCCAGAAACCTGTGTGATCATAAACGAGGGTTTTTGAATCCGCGCGCCAAGCAATTTGATGAATGTCGTGGTTGGCGATTAGTGGTTCCGGTAATGTTTTGTCAGGGTCAAAGGAGAGTTTAAAAGGTTCGTTGACCTTGGCGCGGGTCCAAACTCTTACGGTCGGATTATAATCAAAATCTGTGACGATGGCGGCGAGTTTCAGGCCGTCGGGTGAAATCTGTGCTCCAATGTTAAAATATCCAGTTTGGGGAAGAGGTCTTCCGTTTGTAGCCCCGTGTTTTTTAAGGGTACTGATTTGATTTTCGGCTTTCGTCTTTAACGTCGAGTAAGTCAGTTCTAATAATTCTTTGTAGGTTTTATCGAAGTAGTCTTGGACTGGTCCATCCAAAAACCAAGGGATGCGTCCCCCATATCGATGATTGAGAAAGCTATAGATGGGTTCCCGATGGTTATTCTTTTTGGGGGTGACACTGAGCTCATGCATAAGCCATAAACCATAAGTGTAGGGTCGGCTACCCTTGGGCCAAGTAGGGATATTTGTAGCCCCGATTCGATCAAGGGTTTCGGAATCCCAATTGTTGCCTTCGGTTTCTGCGCGGATAAGAGCTGAATAATAAAAACTGCGACCACGCCCCAATGGAGTTATGCGGCTTTCCATCTCCACGGCAAGGCCTTCTGTGTACCAGCGCGGAAGATATCCTCCCGGTTTTATTATCGATCCAAAGAAGAATCTCAAAACTGACATAAATCCGGAGGTGGGTTCAAAGTTCAAGATATGGGTGAACTCATGGCTTATAAGTTCGCGATCCCAGTCGTAGTACTCCCCCGAAGGGTCCGAAGCTCCAGGTAAAACCGGATAAAGTTCGATTTCCGAGCGAGGGACCGCCACCGCTGAGCCATTAGAGGAGTCGGTTATGTCAGCGACGACGACAGGAACTTTTGAGGGCATAACGGTTTTTAAATAAGGTTGAAGGAGTTGTTCCGCTCGTTCTGCCTCCGCTGCAAATTTCATAGCGAGATTGTATTCTTCGGCGGGATAAATGATTTCAAAGTGTGCGGTTTCGATCACCTTCCAGTCCCGATGGGGATCGATGGGTTGGGAATCTCCGCCTAATAGCGAAACCTGTCCAAAAAGACTTTGGGAAAAAAACAATCCAGAGGCTGCTACGCAGCAAATCCAAAAATTTTTGCTCATAGCAGAACGAAATCACAAATACCTTTATTCAACAATATTAATTCTTGGCACTAATATTTGACATCGCTAAGGCTAAGTGTAGGATAACATTTACGTTCAAAAAGGAGATCATAAAGATGATACAGAAGAAAATGACAGCGTTAATAGTGCTTGGTTTTGGTATTGCTCTTTTTATGGCAGGATGCTCAAAGCCTCCTAAACCAGACCAGGTTCTTCCAGATACTTCAGCATCAACCGGTGCAACGGGGCAAGACACAACCATTCAAAATAAAGATCTCTCTTTTGATCCGCAAGGCAGCGATAGCGGAAATATAAGTGGTCTTTTCACCGTTCATTTTGATTACGACAAATCCACTCTGAGCGCTGAAGCTAAAGAAAATCTTCAAAAGGATGTGGATTTCATGAAAGCTCATCCTAATGCGGTTGTTCAAATCGAAGGCCATTGTGATCATCACGGGTCGATCGAATATAATCTTGCTTTAGGGGAACGTCGCGCTAAGTCTGTTCGTGCTTATATGATTAACTTAGGGGTTCAGGGCAGCCGACTCACCACAATCAGTTACGGAAAAGAGAAACCTCTGGATTCATCGGAAACCGAAACTGCCGACGCTAAGAACCGACGGGCCAATTTTGTTGTGCAAGCTAATAAGTAGAAGGATTGTACTGGTTTTAGGTGTACTTTCGGCTTTGCCGGCTTGTACGACGGCGGGGAGCCCGAATTTGGAACTCGTTTTAACACGCGAAGCTTTCACGTCCGCCGAAGAGGTGGATGCCGCAAAGTATTCTCCCGCCAACTTCTTAAAGGCTGAAGAGCTTTATCGAAAAGGCATGGAGAGTTATAAGAAGCGGGATTATGACGGAGCTGTAGACGAGTTTCGTAAAGCTCGAGGTTACGCTGAACGCGCCGAGACCTCAGCGAGAGTTCAGAGGCAGAAAGCGGGAGAAGAGGCCCTTTGAAAAACCTATTCTTGATTTTAATAGCCATGTCTTTGCCAGCGTGTCTACAAACGCGCGAAGAGATTCAAAAGGAAAATGAAGAGCGCCAGCTTAAGGAGCAAGTGTCTTCCATCCAAAAAAGCCATGCCGACGCCGACATGAGATACAATGACTTGGAGAATGAAATACGGGTCGTTTCGGGACGAGTGGAAGTCGTTGAGCACAACCAACAGGTCTATCATCAATCTGATCGGCAAGAGATGGAAGGAATCAAAAAAGCAATCGATGCCCAAAATGAGAAAATCAAACTTATAGAGCAACATCTAGATCAGATGGACGCAAGGCTTAATCAAACCATCCAGACATTGGCCAATTCTCCTGGTCCAGCGGCCGGATCTGGCTCGGCTACAAACGCCCAAGGAGCCGTTGAAACAGGTAAAAAAGGCGACGCTAAGATCTATTCGGAGGGAGAAGCGCTCTTTTCAAGGAAGGAATTTAAAAAAGCTTTGGTTAAATTTCAATCTTACCGGGAGAAAAACTCAAAGGGACAAAAGGCAGCGGAAGCGACCTACAAGATTGGTGTTTGCCTGGTGGAGTTGGGTTTAAAAAAGGAAGCTAAAGAAATTTATCAAGAAACTATAGAGAATTACCCGGGGACTCCGTCAGCTAAGAAAGCCAAGTTTCGTCTGACCCAACTTAAATGAATCGGGTTTGTTTAGCCATAGAGACCAGTTGTGACGATACGTCTGTCGCTCTTGTCGAATCACGCGGTCGAAATGCACCCGAAGGGTCCGACCGGTACGGATTTGTCATTGGTCTAAAAAGTCAAAATCAAGATAGCGTCCATTTACCTTTTGGGGGGGTTATTCCAGAACTGGCTTGTCGTAATCACACGATGCGCTTGCTTCCCCTCATTGACCAGCTCTTTAAAGAATCTAAATGGAGTTGGGAGAAAGTCAGCGGTATCGCCGTAACTTCTAAACCGGGCCTCGTAGGGGCTCTGCTAGTTGGAGTGACGGTGGCCAAAACCCTCGCTCTTTTGCACGATTTACCCTTAGTGGGGGTGAATCATCTTGAAGGACATCTCCACGCGCCCTTATTACGAGACGCCGAATATAGACCCAAGGATGATTTTACTTATCCTTTTGTTGGCCTTTGCGTGAGCGGTGGGCATACAAGTCTCTATGAAGTTCAAGATTTTGGAAAGTACCGTCTTTTAGGTCGTACGGTGGACGACGCCGCAGGCGAGGCTTTCGATAAATTCGGGAAAATATTGGGTCTAGGTTACCCGGCGGGGGCAAAGGTTGATTCTTTGGCAAAAAATGGAGACCCCAAGGCTTTCTTATTTCCCAGAGCCTTTATGAAAAAAGGCGATTTGCAGTTTAGTTTTTCGGGCTTAAAAACTTCTGGGGCTCTAAAGATCAAAGAATTGGGTTCAGCCCTCGGTGAGAAGCAAATTGCAGACCTGTGTGCCTCCTACCAAGAGGCTATCGTTGATATTTTGATTGAGAAGTTGGGCCGCGCCTTAAATAAGACAGGCTTAAAGAGAGCCGTCATAACTGGCGGCGTGAGTGCCAACTCAAGGTTGAGGTTACGAGCTAGCGAAGAATTTAGTAAATTGAAAATGGATCTTTTAATTCCCCCTCTTCGATATTGTACCGACAATGCGGCCATGATTGGTCTTGTCGGATTAAAACGACTCGAAAGAGGTGAAAACGACTCCCAGAGACTTAAACCCGAAGCGTTTATGAAAATTTCAGAGTTGGTTTAGGGCGTGCACGATAAGAGAGAATTAGATAGAAGGTTAGAGCTCGCTGGTATTAGGCCTCTAAAAAAATTAGGTCAAAACTTTCTATTAAATCCTAGAATTTGTGAAACTTTAATAAAGGCCGTTTCTAATTTTAATCCCAATACCGTGGTGGAAATTGGACCGGGCCTCGGGGCCCTTACAGATACGTTATTAGAGGCCAATTGGAAAAATATTCTTGTAGAAATGGATTCTGGCCTCGTTGAGTTTTGGAAAAAACAAAATCCTGCTTTAGAAATCCTTCATAAAGATGCACTTCATGTTGAATGGAATAAACTTGTTTTAAAAAAACCAAGTGTCCTCGTAAGTAATCTTCCATACTCCATAGCGGCCTCTCTCATTGTAGAGCTTTCAAAGCACCCGAGTCCATTTGAGGGCCTCGTTCTCATGTTTCAAAAGGAAGTGGCCGAGAGGATTATGGCTGCGCCCTCTTCTTCAGACTATGGCATGCTATCGGTAGTGGCCCAAGCCAATTGGAAAATAATGAAACTTATCGATGCCGGCCCCCAAGATTTTTTCCCGGTTCCCCACATCGGCAGTCGAGTTCTAATTTTCGAACCTTTAGGTACGGATTTTTCCAAAGAAAAGTTTTTAAAATTCATAAAGCTCGCCTACACGCAGAGGCGAAAAAAACTCTTATCCAATTTAAGCGCCAAGTATAATCGTCAAAATATTGAACGCAGATTTTCAAACCTCAAGCTCTCACCCGACGTAAGGGCCCAAGAGCTCACGCCAGAGCAGTTTATAGACCTTTTTAAGGCCTCAGAAAAAGATGGGATTTAACCCCGTTTAGAGTTAGAAATTCCCCAGTGAAGAAAATAGTATTTCTTATTTTGGTAGCGCGCACTTGTGTAGCCGGGACCTTCAATTTTATGGGTTACGGAGCCGCCAATCAAGCCATGGGAAATTCGACGGTGGCCCTCCCCTTGGACGCTAACTCCCAAGTTTATAATCCGGCTCTCATGTCTTTCCAACCAACCCAGTTGCTTTCTATGGGGGCCGAAGGGGCCACGACCTCCTTTAACGGAATAAATCAGGTTGTAACGAACACTCCAAATCTTGGGGCGGAAAGTGTGACGTCCTCTAACGTCGATACCAGCACTCCCGACACTCTACTTTTTGATATTGCCTACCAAAGCCCTCTTTACAAAGGGGAGCATCCCATTCATGTGGGAGTGGCCATTGTTAGCCCTTTTCAAAGGATTATCCAGTCAGAGACACCCAATGATTTTCAACCCGAGTATTCGATGTATTCCACCGACACCCAAAAATTCTCACCGAGTTTTGCTTTGAGTAAGTTACTTACGGATGATCTATCAGTAGGAATTGGCGCTAATATCTATGTGGTTCAAGGAACGAGTTCCCACCAGACCCTCGTTTCAAACCAAAACTCAACGTCCGTTTATGCGACGGATGTAAGGACGGGAGTTGCTCCAGCTTTTGGTTTGGCGTGGGCTGCGACGGAGCATTTGAAATTGGCGTTTTCATATCGTGGCAAGGAGGACTACAGATCTGAGGTCGATGAGGATGCGACGATAAGCTTGGTTGGTCCAAATGATCTGCTCTTTAGCAATTCAAGTTCTCTAGCTTACGATCCTGATATGCTTATGCTGGGTTCAAGCTTTT
>Ga0207013_1234_pt1 | contig 11908 bp, 9 predicted proteins | sample Alteio_BWMinCont_55_FD_153501 | JGI IMG/M metagenome (GOLD analysis project Ga0207013, IMG submission 153501) | Enriched cells from forest soil in Barre Woods Harvard Forest LTER site, Petersham, Massachusetts, United States -... | ecosystem: Environmental > Terrestrial > Soil > Temperate forest >...
ACAGGGAGACTCTGCAAAAACTCAGGATAAAAAGTGAAGTGACGCTGAAACCATAAGAGAACATCGACGAACTGGTGGGCATTAAAGGAGTTCTTCCTCGTAAAGCCCGAGACGTTGCTTAAATTAAATCCGGCCCCAGACCACCCCAATTCGTCTTTAAGAAATTGTCGAATCGCCTTGAGTCCCTCCGGCATATGACCGCCACCTAAGTTTTTTGCCAGCATTTCTGCAATATAATTATTAGAAAATTTATTCATATCATTGATAATGCGATACAGAGGTTCTCCTTCGAGATCTGCGGCCAGAGTTGCTGACTTGGGAACCACTCCCGTCCTGATGCCGCCTTCAACAAAAACACCCCTTTCTTTCAAAAACTCCTTTAAGTTAGCCGCCGCATAAAGGGGAGGATTAGAAATATCTTTGTAAATATGATATTCTTCTGCACCAACCGCGATCTTACCCTTCACATTGATTTCATCGTAGCTTTCAGCACTTACACGTTCTGCGCTCAAGTCAGTGCCTTTGCTACTTGTCGTCACGTTATTTTTTAGAACCACAAAACTATTTTCTGGATCGATAAAAACCCGAGCCCTGTCGCCGGGAGCCTTCCCTGGACGAACATAAACTGTCGTACTATTCCAATTAAAGGAAAGTGCTCCTACCGGCGCGTCGTAGGCTCGATCATTTCGATCGGGTTCCCGGCCGGGGTCGTATCTTTCAGCATCGAAGGTCGTGTCATCGGCAATAATATCTCCAGTGATCTTTTTAATTCCAGTGCGTGCAAAATCATTGACCAGCATCCACATTTTCTCAGAAACAAAATGGGGGTCACCAAGGCCTTTAAGAATAAGATTTCCTTTTAAGACCTCAGCGGTTTGCTCTCCGTCTATGAATATCTGTGTATGAAATTTTGTATTTGGAGAATATTTATTCATTACAGCGGCAGTTGTAAGTAATTTAGTGATTGAGGCAGGTATAAAATTTTTCTCGCTATTTATTTCATAAAGGACTTTTTTGGATTGATCTGAAATATAAATCCCCAAATCCCCCTTTTTGAGCCCCGATTTTTCTATAAGCCTATTTAACCTTGGTTTTAGGGAATCTTCACTCGCCAAGGCATAGCTTTGGAGTATAATGCAAAGCGCAACTAAAAGTTTCATATATGCTGAATATACATGAAAACTTCTAAGGAGTGAAATGCTTCCACGTCTTCTCATAGTAGATGATGAGCCCTCGACTCGTGACGCGATCAAACGTACTTTGCGTGCCGACTTTGAAATCATCGAAGCAGCTTCAGCCAAAGAAGCCCTCGAAACCCTGGCTTCTGATTCAAATTTCTCTGTTGTTCTCACAGATGAAAAAATGCCGAATAAAAGCGGGACGGACCTACTCGCCGAGGTTAAAATTCTTTATCCCAAGATTGCCCGAGTGATGATCTCAGGGCAAATGCATTTAGAGCAAATGATGGCCGCTATAAATAATGCCGAGGTTCATCGCTTTATTTTAAAACCTTGGGAAAATGAAATGTTACGACTTCAACTTCAGGAGGCCCTTCTTTACCACCATAGCCTAGACGAAATTAGGCGGCTTGAGAGATTGGCCATCACCGACCCCGTTACGGGACTTTCCAACCACCGATATTTTCAAGAAAAAATCAGAGAAGAGCTCGAAAGGGCGAGCCGCCATTCTAGAATTTTTAGTCTAATGATGATTGATGTGGATCATTTCAAAAAATACAACGACAACTTTGGCCACCCCGAAGGAGATAAAGCTCTCGCCCTCATAGCAAAACTTTTGAAATCAGCGATTCGAACGACCGACTCGGCGTCTCGTTACGGGGGAGAAGAATTCGTTATCATTCTTCCGGAAACAGACAAACCCGCAACCCTCGAAGTGGCTGATCGGATTCAACGGGATTTAGAGACCCTGTCTATCGGAGGCCAAATCACCTTAAGCATTGGAATCTCTGGTTACCCTCATAATGGATCCACTTGCGAAGAAGTCATCAACGCCGCTGACCAGGCCCTCTATCGAGCTAAGGCAAAGGGCCGTAACACCATCCAACTAGCTTAGTGACCTAGGCCAAAATCCAGCTAGCCCTTATATATCTTGGTAAAAAACTACTTTGCTCACGGACAGTTTGATAAAATAGGAAGATGAAAAAACAGGAATGGGCTTGGGCGCTTTTACCTCTCATTTTTTCTTGGGGTGTAGACAGGATTTCTAAACTATGGGCATCCACGCTAGCCACTCACAGTTTCTACGGGCCCGTAGGTTTTATATTACATCACAATCATGGAGCCATTTTAGGCATTTTTAGTGATCTCCCCAGCGTCCTTCGGATCGTGAGCCTTTCCACAGGTGGGGCATTCTTGCTTTTTCTATTTTTTATTATGCAATTTCTTTTACCCACAAAATCACTGGCCCTCCGCGCCGGCCTCTCTTTTCTTATTGGAGGAATTATCGGTAATGTGACCGATCGAATTCTCTGGGGTTATGTTGTGGACTTCATTGTTTTGGGGCGTCCAAGTTATTTCTCACCGGCGTTCAATTTGGCCGATGCCATCCAGTGGATCGGATACGGACTTATCGTTGTGGCCATTTTGAAAGAAGGTAAAGCCCTTTGGCCCATTGAGAACTTAAGAAAGAGTTATTGGATCAATCCCCATTTTCAACTGAAATATTGTTTTACCCTCATGTTATGCGGCATGGGCCTAACCCTTATATTGGGAACCTACAGTTATACCTACCTCAGAGTGGCTCTTAACGAGAACCAGGGAACAGGCGGGATGCAAACGAATTCTTTTTTAGGACCCTTTGTCGCCACTTTTACAATGGTCAGCCTATCTTTTTGCCTCGTTCTCTTTGTTGTGGGACTCATCCTTTCTCATCGCACCGTGGGTCCCCTCCATGCCTTTCAAAGATTTCTAAATGATTATATTGAAGGCAAGTCTACGCGCTTGAAACTACGTACAAGCGATGAGTTTAAGGAGTTAGAGGCCCTAGCCGAAAAACTAAATCAAAAATTGGTTGACGTTAATCCAAAATCTTCGCGCTCAAAATCCGGTTGAGATAGAATCTCTTCTCCGTATTATCGTTATGACAAAGCCCAACAACGTAATCCCCGATCGGATTTCTCACCAAACCTTGAGGAGTGATTCGTCTAGGCTGCCCAGATTTTACCCCACCCTGGTAAGTGATTTCCAAAACCAATTGTTTTTTTGACCCTTCGACTAAAACTCCAGTGACCTCGTGAGAAAGAAGATCAGTCATAGAATAACGGGGCCATAAAAGAGCTCCCCCTTGCTCTTTAAAGATTTCATCGAGGGAACCTTGAGAATTTATCTTTTCCATACTTTTTATTGAAATCTCCTGGCATGCGCGACTGTCATCTAAGGCCCTATGGGCCTGGCTAACCTTAATATTGAGTAGGCCCACCAAGGTCGCCAGTCTGTGATTTACAGACTCCGGGAAGGCTTTGCGTCCTAACAAGCAACTATCTAAAGTAGGCGCTGTGGGAAGGGACATAGAAAGGTGATCGTATTCAATAGCCAAGAAACCCAGATCAAAGGCTGCATTGTGTCCCATTAATATAGAACCTTGAATAAATGAATCAAAGGCAGGGAGAACTTCGTGAATTTTAGGTGCACCTTCCACCATCTCATTTGTAATATGATGAATCTTCATTACAGCCTCGCCCATGGGTTTCGTGGGTTTCACAAAAGTTTGATAGGTGTCCATTATTTTACCCCCTTGCCATTTGACCCCAGCAATTTCAACGATTTCTCCAACGAGGGGGAACTTTCCGGATGTTTCAGTATCAAAGGCGACATAAGTATATTCTCGCCAGGGCTTAGGCCAACTCTCTTCAGTTTTCATAAATATAGACATGTTTGTAGCATATGAGCTAAATCTCCTATAGGAGAAAGATATGCTATTAAAAGGAAAACGAGCCCTCGTTATCGGCGTGGCTAACGAAAGATCCATAGCGTGGGCCATTGCGCAGAACTTTAAAAAAGAAGGGGCGGAAGTCGCCCTCACTTACGTGAATGATGCTATAAAAAAAAGAGTGGAGCCTTTAGCTCAGGAGTTGGGCGCCCCAATAGTTCTGCAATGTGACGTGGGTTCGGATCAAAGTCTTCGTGAATGTTTTCAGAAATTAAAAGAAAAATGGACCCATTTTGATATTCTTATCCATGCCGTCGCTTTTGCTAATAAAGAAGAACTGAGCGGAGAGTTTTTAAATACGACCCGTGAGGGATTTAAAATAGCCTTAGATATCTCAGCATATTCGCTCATTGGGGTAACCAAAGAAGCATTGCCTCTCTTGAATAGCGGAGGGTCTATTTTGACGCTAAGCTATTATGGTGCCGTAAAAGTGGTACAACACTATAATGTCATGGGTGTGGCGAAGGCAGCCCTAGAGTCGACCGTTCGTTATTTAGCATGGGACTTAGGTGAAAAGAATATTCGCGTCAATGCTATTTCCGCAGGGCCTATTAAAACCTTGGCCGCCGCGGGAATCCGAGGGTTTAGGAGCCTTCTTGATTCTGTCGGAACCTTAAGTGCGCTAAAAAGGAATGTCACTGCAGACGAAGTTGGAAAGGCCGCCATCTATTTTGCGAGCGACTTATCCAGCGGCGTCACAGGAGAGATTCACTATGTAGACGCGGGATACAGTACCGGCGCTCTCACAATTCCAGAAACAACTACCTTAAAAAACTAGAAAATCACAACATTCATCCATTTTTGACTTGTCGACCTCTTTAGATCACTGCTAATTCTTTGGTGGGTATTGAAATCAAGGGGTGGGGCAAATGTCATTTCGCGTCGTAGTTCTTCTCTTTTTTGTATTTATTAGAACCCAAGCTTCAGATTTCGCGAAACTTCGGTCTCCTTGGCTAGAAATACTCCCCGCCGGGGTCGACGAATCTAAACCTGCTAATCGCGGTCCCTTGAAAATTCCATTTTCAAACACTCCGAAGGGAAAAAAGGAAAGGGCAACCCCAAATGCTTGTTCGGCCCTCGAACTCAAAAGCGAAATGATCTCGGCAGGAATTGAGCCTAAGAATCAAGCCCGTGCCCTTCAAAGCTTTTTGGATCGTTGTGATAAAATTCTTCAACCTTTTCCAGAAAATCGCCTCATCGCAATGATCAGAGTTGAAGAGGGGAATTACCCTTTAAATGGCCGAAATGATTTAAGGGAGATTGTTCTTCATCTTCCCTATGACAGCAAGGTTCATGGACTGCTCGCCATTAAAGACACGGTTCGGCCAAGACCCATGCTTATCGTGATCTGTGGGGTGGGTTGTAATCTTTCTGACGGGGCCGCGCGCTATCTCCTCACTCAAACTTTTGACACCATGCCTTTTAACGTCCTCATCCTTCCGAATTTAGCGGCATCAGACTTTGTTCGAGATAATCGTGGATTCGGCATGGGAGGGTTGGAAGAAGGGCGGCAAGCGTTTGAAGTCGTTAGGCTCTTCGGTCGCGAAGATTCGCCTTTTCGAAAACTCATAACGAGTTTTCATATACTTGGCATAAGCCTGGGAGGTAACGGAGCCCTTTTCACCTCTGCTTACGGAAGTTTTAACAATGATAATTTGGTGGGACCAAAAATCAACAGCGTCATCGGTTTTTGCCCCGTTGTAGATCTAAAATCGACCCTCTTGGACGTCGATCGCAACGACGCTGTGGGACGTCACTTTGCAAACCTCGTCAGCGAAACTTTAATTAAGAACTTCGCCTACGTTTTTGGCTCCAGTCGAGACATGCCTACCCTTTATAAGCCAGGGCACAAACAGTCGGTTCCATTTTTAGAACAATATATTTATCCAAGGTATAAAGCACTCTCGACAAAAAATGATTTTCAATTAGCGCCAATGACCCAAGGAGATCTTACCACTCCCGAGGCCTTCTGGAATGCCAATAACTATCTTAATTACTATTCAAAAGTCACAATACCGACTCTTCTCTTTTATTCAGAGGACGACTTTATCGTTTCTCCCAAAGTTAATTCTAAAGCCTTGAGAGCCGCCTTAGAAGTCCACCCGAATCCCTTCGTCAACGTTGTTGGAGTAAGCAAGGGAGCCCATTGTGCCGCGGCGGAGGTCTACGGAGACGATATAATAGATGGGGCCCTTGAAACTTTTGTTTTGTCCCATGCTCCAGAGTTTAATTTCTCACAAGGCGATCGAGAATTAGATCTAAGTACCCTCAAAGATTTTAACAAGATCGAACTTGCCCCCGGAGAAAAATTTTTCGGGTACGAATTCGGGGCCAAAAAGGGCTCAAACTCAGTAACAATGGAACTCAAGATTTGGAACCCTAGTCATAATGATGGGAACTACCGATGTGGACAATGGGATCCCTTTCACGCCCTCGAAAGTTGCTTTAGACGCATTTCTTTGGAGATTCCATCCGCACATTTTTTCCCCTTTTTGGATGGCCTACCCTCAAAAGAGCAGGCTCAGAGCTTAACAAGATGGCTTAACAGGCGAGTTCAGGTCTTGACCAAATCGAATAATAACCCGGTGGATACAACGGACTTCCCATCGGTTGCAAAATGGACTATGGATTAAAAAAAAGGATTCTTTATGACAGTTTTGATTTCAAGTTTTTTTCACACCGCAATAGCCCTTGCTCTTACAGTTGGGACCTTAGCTCCTAACTTTTCTGCAAAAAATCAAGATGGAAAAACCATTAAGATTTCTGATTTTGCTGGCCAACCTATTCTTCTTTATTTTTATCCCAAAGATGAAACCCCAGGCTGCACTAAAGAAGCGTGCCAGTTTCGAGATCAATTCACTGAGTTTAAAAAGCGTGGGGCCGTTGTTTTAGGAATTTCAAGGCAAGACGAAAAAAGTCATAGGGAGTTTAAAGCAAAACACCATCTTCCCTTTGATCTCCTCGTTGACAAAGAGGGCACCATAGCCGCAGCGTATGGCGTCGGCAAATATCCAATCTTAGGTTTGCTCAAACGACAAAGCGTGCTTATTGGAAGGGATGGTCACGTTATTAAAATTTATGAAAACGTAGATCCTGAAAGCCATCCTGCCGAGGTTTTAAAAGATCTTGCTACCAGTGAAACCCACGACACCAAGTGATTTGAACGGAGTTAACCGGCGAATCATGAATAGAAAAAGTCTTTGTCATTACGGGCTCTAGTTTTGTACACCGTTTTTCGTCCTGAGGTTTAAACTCAAATCCTTTCCAGTTAAGTACTAAAAGATCTGGTGCTTTAGATTGTCTTTCTTCCCAAAGATCAAATTGATCGAACCTCTCATCGATAACAAAAATTGAGGCAATGTCGCCAAGATAAAAACGGGCGCGACTTCCTAACGTCCAATTAGGTACGACTATGACAAAATGGCCTGGGGGTTCTTTCTCTATAATAAGCTTAATACTTTCGTGAATTTGATTCCAACCCATTAAATCCGCATAGGGAGATTGATAGGGAGGGAACTTTATAAACTGAAAACTCAGTTCGCTCATGGCAAAGAAAAGCACAATTCCACTGGCGACCACAGTCCCCTTGAATAGAGTTCTATTCTTGATCCCGAGTCCAATTCCAAGAGGAATAACGATTCCCCAACTCAGGAGAGTCCAATGGGGCAGGACCTCATCTTTCGTAGCGGTATAGACAAAAAATAAAAACGTGGGGACTGCAATCCACAGTGATATACGAGCGTATTGAGTTAAGGTTTTTCTAGAAATCCAGATTCCCCACAAAGCAGGAAGGGTCAAGAAGGGGCTATAGGCTCCAATTTGAGTGAGTAAGAAAACTAGAAATTTTTCTAGACTCAAATGGACGCTTCCCATGACATGGTTCTGCTGGTAGGCAAAACTAATCCAATGATGGGTCATATTCCAATAAAAGACAGGGATAACAAAAATGGCTCCAATGAGGGCGGCCATGGCCAAATATATAGGCTTGATTTTTCCAAAGGCCCTCTCTGTCACGACAATTCCCGCCAAAGAGACAAGTAAGAAGACCGCAGTGTATTTACTTAAACCAGCAAGGCCCAGACAGATCCCCAGAGAGATCCAATCCCATACATTCTCCCGATTTAAAACGTTATTGATAATCTCAAGGAGCCATAGAGAAAGGATGAAAAGCAACGTATCAGGTAAGAACATGATCCATAAGGCTGAAGGCAGAAATGAAAAGTTTAAGGCGAGTACCGACCAAAATGCCGTCTCCTCACTCCGAGTTATTTCTTTAATAAATTTAAAAACGAGAAAAGAACTTAATATTCCCGAGAGAATGGCTGGAGTCCTGGCTGCCCATTCCGTCCGACCTAAAAGAGAAAGAAAGGCGCCCTGGATCCAACCAATCAAAGGCGGATGGTCAAAGTAACTCCAATCTAAGTTTAATCCGTAGAGAACATAATGAGCCTCGTCAACCCCCAAGCCATGACGAGTTCCAATAAAAAATCTCCAAAAACTCAAAAAAAGAATGGCAATCCAAGACTTTTTTGACACCTCTATGTTCTCGAGATCAAGAATTGGTGGACCTGCTTGAAAACACTCTCTGGGTTAATCACCTTCAGGCACTGGTTATCGGTGCATGGAGTATTGCGATGATTGAAGGCGTGAACACAAGGTGAGCAAGCCAGTCCGGCATAAATTGGAGTCGCATTTCGTAGGGGCCCGTAGAGGGCTGGTGTTTCTGGACCAAAGAGCACAAATGTTTTTAAACCCACGGCGGAAGCAAAATGGCCCGGCCCAGAGTCATTGGTGAGCATCCCTTCTGAGATCGAATAAAGGGCAGGCAAATCTTCGAACCTTAAATCTCCCGCAATATTTACGCAACGATCAGAATTAATATTTAGCGCCACTTCATCCACGCTCGGTCTCTCTTTAGGGGACCCGGTCAGTAAAACAGTTACACCTGCATTACTAAAAATAAGTTTTTTAATGAATTCTTGAAATGAGCCCTTGGGCCATTTGCGTTGTGGGAGAAAATCTCCTGCATTGACGTTGACGAGAAAAAATTTTGTAGAAATATTTTTGACCCGCCTGCGAATAGCCTCCCAAACTCGGTCCACAGATTCTTTGGGCGGTGAAACTTCAGTCAAAAGAATCTCGTCATCCCCGATAACCCTTTTTATAAGGGGAGACTCTCCGGCGGCTGAGGAGAATAGCGGATCAGTCAGAGCTACAATATTCTTAGCTATATGAATATGGGGATTATAACCTACGGGGTGGGTTAAGATGGCCCCTCGATAAAGGCCCTCCGAACGGGGATTGTAAAACCCTATTCGGATGACCGCACCTGTCAACGCGGAGAGAGCCGCTGTAAAACGAGAAAACGTTTCTAAATCGATAACCGCTTGAATTTGATTTTTTCTACACCAAAAAAGAAACCTAAAAACATCTATAACCAAGGTCAAAAAGGAATCATCTCGCATTTTAAAGATATTTTTTTCTGGAACAGTTTTGAAAATTCCTAGACTTGCTGCATTCTTTTTGAAAATAACAAAGAATATTTCCCGGGTTTTCCCAACTCTTTTTAAAGCTGGGTCAGCTAGTATCGCGCTCCCCATCTCTGAGAGTTCAATAAAGAGAACTCTCTTTACGTCTTTGTAACTAACTTTCGCCTTTAATTTATCGACGACCCGAATCCAAAGAGTAAGAAGGGCGGTTAAAGGAATACCCGCCCAATAGTCTACTTTTCTCATGAAATCGATGGTCATTGAAACTTTTTACCGGGGGGCCAACACCCCGTCAAGGTAATCGAGTTATTTGGTCACTGTAAAAGTACTAAGAACCGTCAAAACAAATAATCTCGGGTCATTAAGGTCAAACCCATCTTTAGGTGTCAACTTCACGTCAAAAAATCCGAATCGACCTCTCGAAAAGGCTCCTTGGCCTCTGAAGGCATTATTCTTTCCCAATTTTGCCTCGAAACTGGCATTGTAAGTCGAAACGGTTATGGCCGTCTTGGAAACTGTAGCACGGACAGGATAGTGCTGAATTGTTCCGCTATAGGTTGTCGTGTCACCTGAATTTGTAATAGCGAGATCAATTTGCGTTGAACCTCGATCCGTGCATCCCGTTGCTGTACACAAGAGATTGTAGGGAGTTCCTAAAATGAAACCTTGAATACTGCCGTCCTTATTTTCTTGGGCAGAAGTCAAAGTGCTACTTGCAAACGGTCCATTTCCAAAAGCTCGGAACTTTCCGTTCTGTGCACTAAATTCAAGATTGGTTTGAGACCCACGGCTGGGATTGACGTCAATGTAAAGCTCACCAGCCAAAGCAGAAGACGCGAAAAAAGCCACTACAAGACTTAATAAAATTTTCATAATTCCCCCTTTTGTTTATTTCCGCCGTAGAGACTACTCCAAAGTGGACCTGAAAAACAATAGGAAATAGGGCTTGCCGAAGCAAGCCCTATAAGATCGAACAACCCGTTTGCCTCACCCTCAGGGTGAAGGAAACTTTAGTTATTTAATGCATACCACAACTCAGTATGACCTGAGACGTTAAGAGCTGATAGTCAGGCGCAAGAGCGTCGTCAGCCTTGGCTTTGTACAACTTTTCAGCAAGACCCGAGTTCTTTACACAGCCCTGAATCTTGGCGACTTCTTCGGGCCTTTGCTCTATCCAAGGCGGACTCAAAGCTGGAAGAGCATTGATATAGTAATCTTCTTCTCGGAGACTAAACTTTTCGTCTTCTGTCGCATTTGGAGAGGGATCTATAGGGAAGTCGGGAGTTATCCCTACCACTTGATTGGTGCGCCCTAACGGCTGATAAAATCTTGCAAAGGTTTTGTAGATATATATCGATGGCGTTAGGTTTGAAGGCTGCTGCACTGTGGCTTTACCAAAAGACCGAGATCCAGCCATCCAGCTTCGTTTATAGTCTTGAAGGGCTCCGGCTAAAATTTCAGAAGCGCTGGCCGAGCCAGAGTTTATTAATGTCACCATTGGAAGATCGCTTACAGCCTCAAAAGGCCCCGTATAAGGACTCATTTGCCCATTTGTAAGGTCTTTGACGGAAAGAATAATTTTTTGTCCGACAAAAAGCGACCCGATACAAATAGCCTGGTCGACCAAGCCCCCTCCGTCGTCACGAAGATCTAGAATGAGCCCCTTGGCTCCCATCTTCGAAAAAGTCTCAAGATAAGCTGCAATAGTACCGCAGGCCTTTTTCTCTTGGAAATTGGCAAGCTTGATGTAGCCCAGAGGGATTCCCGCATCTCCTACCAATTTCGCTTCAACATTTTTTATGTCAATCTTACCTCGGACAACGTTGAAGGTCATGGCAACGCCTTTTCGGGTCACTTCTATCTTCACGGTCGTACCTTCAGGGCCCTTGAGTTTCTTGACAATTCCGCTCACCGTCGAACCAGCAGCGCTAACTCCGTCGACAGATTTAATTATATCCTGGGCCTTTAAACCAGCGCTTAAACTTGGGCTGTTGGGCATAGGACTTCTGATGATCACCTGGCCATTCATGCTTTGCAAGGTGGCGCCGATACCCGCGTAGGACTTGTCGGCAGATTTATATTCGTCATTGATCTGAGCGACGGGGTTGATGTGAGTATGGGGATCCACGGCCGATGAGAGATACATATTATAGACTTCAGCAGCAATAAATCCTTCACTGTTGGCAAGGTCCCCTTTTATAAGTTGACCTCTGAAATCATTAAGAATGGCTGCAAACTGAAGATATCTCGAAGAGCCACTGAACGCAGCCGTTGCGCCGTCACGTTGTGCGGCACGAAGGCCTTTTTCCCTAGCCCAATAGGCCTGTGGACTGGGTAAATCAGGAAGCTTCTCCAACAGGTACAAATTGTAGTCTCCATAAGTCTTCACAACTTTGCCAAAAAGTGCCGGGTTTTTGGCCGCTTCACTGGTCGAAGCAAAGGCCTCCGCGGGACTAAAAAATGATGCAGCG
>Ga0207013_1235_pt1 | contig 11813 bp, 10 predicted proteins | sample Alteio_BWMinCont_55_FD_153501 | JGI IMG/M metagenome (GOLD analysis project Ga0207013, IMG submission 153501) | Enriched cells from forest soil in Barre Woods Harvard Forest LTER site, Petersham, Massachusetts, United States -... | ecosystem: Environmental > Terrestrial > Soil > Temperate forest >...
GCAACATATATGAAACAACCTTACGTCCGCGCAATAGGTGGCGCACCCTCCGCCTCAAGCGCCTGCTGCACCTTGCTGTGCTTCACACTATACGTAAAGTAAATCAGCAACCCAAACAACAGCCAGCCAACCACCACAATCTTCGTTATCGAGGGCAGCGTCCAGATCAGGTACAGTGCGCTCAGGATACCAAGGATCGGAACCAGCGGAACGAGAGGCGTCTTGAACGGCCGGTGCAGGTCCGGATTACGCCGCCGCAGAATCCAAACCCCGGCGCACACAATCGCGAACGCGAGAAGCGTGCCCATGTTCACCAGTTCACTCAGCTTGCCGATCGGCAGCAGCGCCGGCATGAAGGCCACAATCGCCCCCACCACCATGTTCGAGATCCACGGAGTCCGGAACTTCGGGTGAATCTTGCCAGCCCACTTCCACAACAACCCATCGCGCGACATCGAGTAGAACACCCGCGACTGGCCCAGCAGCATCACCAGCATTACCGTGCCCAGCCCAAACACCGCACCAATCTTTACCAGAATCGAGCCCCAGCGGACACCTGTCGCATCTATGCCCACCGCGACAGGAGCACTAACATCCAACGCACGGTAGTTCACCAACCCGGTCAGAGTGCCTGACACGAGAATGTACAAAATCGTGCAAACCACCAGCGAGCCTAGGATTCCGATCGGCATATCCCGCTTCGGATTCTTCGCCTCCTGCGCCGCAGTCGACACTGCATCGAAACCGATATACGCAAAGAAGATCGATGCCGCCCCCGCCGTAATGCCGCCCAAGCCGAACCTGCCCGGCCCTTCGCTCGGTGGAATAAACGGAGTCCAGTTCGCGTGTGCCTGGTCGGGATGCTTCAGAAGGAAACCAATCCCCAGCACAAGAAAAATTCCCACAACGCCCAGCTTCACAATCACAATCGCCGTATTCAGGTTCGCCGACTCCTGAATCCCGATAATCAAAACCGTTGTCACAATCGCGATCGCGATAAACGCCACCAGGTTGAACACACCCGTCACATGCGGCAGCGTCGATGCGTCAACACCCGCGGGCAGCGCCGCCAGCGCCTGCCAGCGATCGTGAAACAGATACAGCACAGTCCCCGGCGTCGTAGTTATTTGCGGTGGAATAGTTATCCCAATATCCGCCATCAGTCCAACAAGGTATCCGCTCCAGCCCGAGGCCACCGTCGCCGCGCCGAACGCATACTCCAGCACAAGGTCCCACCCGATGATCCACGCCACAAACTCACCCAGAGTCGCATACCCATACGTGTAGGCCGAGCCGGCAATTGGAATCAACGAGGCAAACTCCGCATAGCAGAGCCCCGCGAACGCGCACGTAATGCCGGCCACCACAAAACTCAGCACCACCGCCGGCCCTGCATGTTTCGCCGCAGCCTCGCCAGTCAGCACAAAAATTCCCGCGCCGATGATCGCGCCGATTCCCAGCGTAATCAGGTTCAACGGACCAAGAGTACGTTTGAGTCCGCTTTCGCCCTCATTCTCCGCCTCTTTCAGCAGACGAGAGAGAGGTTTGACTGCCAGCAGCTTCGCCATCGAATAAAATTCTCCACTTTCCTAAATCTAGACCTGTTCAGACTCTTGCCTCGCACCCGACATCCGCGTCCAAACCAGGTACACAGGAATACCCAGAAGAACGATCATCAGACCCGGCCACGTGTACTGAGGTTTGTACCGCAATAGTACTGCACAAATCCATAGCGCCATCACGATATATAGCGCCGGCAACACCGGATAACCCAGCGCCTTATAAGGCCGGACCGCCTCCGGCCGACTCCGCCGCAACACAAACAATCCCGTAATCGTCAGAATGTAAAAGACCAGCACCGCAAAAATCACATAATCCAGCAGCTGCCCATAACTCCCCGACAGGCACAACAAACAAGTCCAAACCCACTGCACCCAAAGTGAATTCACCGGTGTCTTCGACCGCTCACTCAGCTTCCCCACAGATTTGAAAAACAAACCATCCCGGCTCATCGCGTAATAAACCCGCGCCCCTGCCATCAGCAGCCCGTTCACGCAACCGAACGTCGAAATCAAAATCACCGCAGCCATCAGCTTCGCGCCACTGCCTGCAAAGGCCTGCTCCATCACCGCCGTGGCAACCCGATCCTCCGAAGCAAACTGAATCCCCCGCCCCGCAATCGTTGCCGCCGCCGGATCTCCCGCCATCGGCAGTACACTCAGATAAACGAAGTTGCAAAGTACATACAGCAGCAGCACAACACCGGTCCCAATCACCAGCGACAAAGGAAGATTCCGCTTCGGATCCCGAATCTCCCCCGCAGTAAACGTAACGTTGTTCCACGAGTCCGAACTGAACAACGACCCAACCTGCACCACCGCCACCATCGTCAGCAGCCCGACATAAACCGTCGGCCCTCCCACGCCCACCTGCACCGCATGCAGCGTCCCCCACCCCGCTCCGGCCCAAAAATTATGCCACCCAGCTCCAAAGTTGGCGGCAATCGCAACCGAATTCTTCGCAACAACTCCAACCAGCACTACCGCCGCTAGCGCCAGCACCTTTGCAGAGGTAAACACATTCTGCACCGCCGAACCCATCTTCACGCCCAGCGAATTCAGCGCGGTCAGCAACGTGATCACCACAATCGCCGCCAGGTTCGCTGTGTTCAATCCAATGTCCATGTTGCCCAGTACCATCGGTCCCACGTGCCACGCCGGAACATGCCCGATATGCCAGATCCAGTTCGATCCACTCACACTCGGGAAGAACACCCCAAGGAACTTCCCGAACGCAACACCCACCGCAGCCACCGTGCCCGTCTGAATCACCAGGAACAGCGTCCACCCATAAAGAAATCCCCACAGCGGCCCTAGCGCCTCGCGCAGATACACATACTGCCCGCCGGCCTTCGGCATCATCGCCGCCAGCTCGCCATAGCTCAGCGCGCCGATGATCGTCATCACCGCCGTCACCAGCCACGCCGCAATCAACAACGCCGGCGAACCCAGCCCCCGCGACATCTCCGCCGAAACGATAAATATGCCCGACCCAATCATCGAGCCCATCACAATCGCAGTAGCCGAAAACAACCCCATCCCCTGCACAAACTGAGGAGCGGTCGAACTCAACTGCTTGTCATCTTGTAGTGAGGTAGAGGTATCCAACATCGTTCTTTTCGAAAAATTCACGTTCCGTCAGTTCTACCGTAAAATTTCGAGAAAGTCTCCCACCACTTTCTCAACCGTCTCACCTTCAACAAACAGAGCACTTATGACCGCCACTGAATCAGCCCCGGCGTCAATCACACTCCGCGCATTCGCCCGCGTAATCCCACCAATCGCCACAATTGGCTTCTTCGTCAGCGCCCGCGCACGCCGCACTCCATCCAACCCAATCACCGGCTCCGCATCCATCTTCGTGCTCGTAGCGAACACAGGCCCCACTGCAACGTAATCCGCACTCGTCTCATTCGCAATCCGCACCTGTTCGTCGCTATGCGTCGAAACCCCAACCCACCGCTTCGCCCCAACAACTCTCCGCGCATCCTCCGGCGAAAGGTCTCCCTGCCCTACATGCACCCCACCAAAACCGGCCCGCCCCACCAGGTCTGCATAGTCGTTCAGTATCAGCTGGCAATCACTCCCGGCAAACACCTCCCAGATCACCGACGCATGCCGCAAAATCGAGTCAGGTTCCCCAACCTTATTTCGATACTGCAGCAGTATCACCCCAGCAGCCTTCAAATCCTCAGCGACCCGGCTCACTGCAACTCCACGCAGTTCAAGCAATTCCTGGTCAACAATCGGATAAAGCCGCGGAAACCTCTGCTGACTCACTGACTCGCTCACTCGCTGACTAGCTCTCCTTCTGCCGCTCGAAGAACCGCTCCATAAATTTCGTATCGAACTGCCCCGCCCGGAACTCCGCATCCGCAAAAATCTTCTGATGCAGCGGAATCGTCGTATGAATTCCTTGCACCACGAACTGGCTCAGCGCTCGCTGCATCTTGTTCATCGACTCTTCGCGATCGGCCCCATGACAAATCAGCTTCGCAATCAGCGAATCGTAGTAGGGCGGCACAACCCCCTCAGCATACTGCGCCGTATCCACGCGAACCCCATTCCCACCCGGCAGATTAAACGCCGTAATCTTCCCCGCACTCGGCGTGAACTTCTCCGGATGCTCCGCATTGATCCGGCACTCAATCGCATGCCCCCGAATCTCCAGCGGCTTCGTAATAATCGACGTCAGCTTCTCCCCCGCCGCAATGCGCAACTGCGCCTTCACCAGGTCAATTCCTGTAACCATCTCAGTTACACAATGTTCTACCTGAATGCGCGTATTCATCTCGATGAAGTAGATCTTCCCATCCTCATCCATTAAAAACTCAATCGTCCCGGCGTTCCAGTACCCGATATTCTCGAGCGCTCTCTTGATCGTCTTCCCCAGTTCCTCGCGCAGCTTCGGAGTCACCATCAAACTCGGAGCCTCTTCAATAAGCTTCTGGTGCCGCCGCTGAATCGAGCACTCCCGCTCACCCAGACTCATAACATTCCCATGCTCATCAGCCAGCACCTGGAACTCGATATGCCGTGGCCGCTCGATGAACTTCTCCATGTACATGTCGCCATTGCCAAACGCATTCGCCGCCTCAGTCGACGCCTGCTGATACATCGAGGGCAACTCCTCCGCGTTCCGGCAAATCCGCATCCCGCGTCCACCACCACCAGCGACCGCCTTCAGAATCACCGGATACCCAACATCCTTCGCCCACTCCAGCGCCTCTTTCTCATCCGCGATCACCCCATCCGACCCCGGCAAAATCGGCACTTTCGCCTTCTTCATCGTCTGCCGCGCCGTGGACTTCTCACCCATCATCCGCGTCACTTCCGGTGGAGGCCCGATGAACTTGATATTCGACGCCCGGCAGACCTCGGCAAAATTCGCATTCTCACTCAGCAGCCCGTATCCCGGATGAATCGCGTCCACATCCGCAATCTCCGCAGCCGAGATCACTGCCGGAACATTCAAATAGCTATCGGCCGACCGCGGAGGCCCGATACAAATCGCCTCATCCGCAAACCGCACATGCAGCGAATTCCTATCAGCCTCGCTGTACACCGCAACCGTGCGAATCCCCATCTCTCTACACGCGCTGATCACCCGCAGCGCGATCTCTCCACGATTAGCGATCAATACCTTACGAAACATGTAACTCCTGCGATACTGCTGGTTCCTGACAACTGAGAACTGTGAACGGAGAACTGACAACCAGCCTTATCGAGCCCTGATCGCAAAAAGTGCCTGCCCATACTCCACCGGCTGCCCGCTCGAAGCGATCCGCCTGACCACTTCGCCGGCAACGTCCGCCTCAATCTCATTCATCAGCTTCATCGCCTCGACGATGCACAATACCTGCCCCACCTCCACCTGGTCTCCGATCTTCACAAATGCAGGCGCACCCGGCGATGGCGACTCATAGAACGTCCCCACAATCGGCGACTTCACCTCATGAAGCTTCTCTTCCATCTCAGCAGCAAGCTCTGCCGCAGCACTCACCGGAGCCGCAGCATGAACCGGAGCAGCCGCAGGCGCCGAAGCCATCAAACGACTCAGCTGGGCCATATCGAATCCGCCAGCCCCTGGCTCCCCGGCAAACTTGATCCGCACCTTCAGGTCGTCCTGCTCCATGTCGAACTCGGCGATACCGTTCGCCTTCAAAAATTCGACCAGTACGCGAAGCTCTTCCAACTTATTTCCGTCCATCATGTCTCTTCCCGGTGCTCAAAACACCTGTAGCTCTATTCTCTGTTTCTTGCGTTTACAGTTCGATCCAGGCCTTCACGCTGGGCGTCAAAATCTCTCCGCCCCTGGCCGTGACCAGAACCATATCTTCAATGCGCAACCCGAACCGACCCGGCATATACACCCCCGGTTCGATTGTGATCACCATTCCCTGCTCTAAAACCTGCTTCTGTTTCGCCGCAAGCCTTGGTCCTTCGTGAATCTCCAGCCCAACTCCATGTCCCGTCGAGTGGCTGAAGTACTGATCCAGCTTCACCCTCCGCAACACGCTTCGTGCCGCCTCGTCCACCTCTCCGGCCGTCACTCCCGGTGCCACAGCGGCGACCGCAGCTTCCTGCGCTTCCAGCACAGCATCATACACGTCCCGCTCACCCGGCATCGCCTTGCCCATGTGCACGGTACGCGTCATATCGCTGCAATATCCGTCGAGAATAACACCGAAGTCTAGCGTCACGAACCCCCGCTTCGGCAACTTCGCCACAGTCGCTCGTCCATGCGGCAGCGCCGACCGCTCCCCGCTAGCCACAATCGTATCGAAGCTCATTCCCTCCGCCCCAGCCAGCCTCGCCGCATACTCGAGTCCCGCCGCAACCTGCACCTCCGCCAGCCCCGCCTCCAGATACGTCAGCATCCCATCAAACAACTCGCACCCCACCAGAGCCGCCGCACGCATCTTCGCAATCTCGTCCGAGTCCTTCACCTCGCGCATCCTCGCCACCAGCGGCCCCACCGCGACAAACATCCCGCGCCGCATCTTGGCCGGAACCGCCTTCCGCATCCCTTCCAACCCCGCCACCGTCGTATGCGCAGCATCAAATCCGCACCGCTTCACCCCACTCGCCGCCATCCACTCACACGCAGCCGTAACCGCCGGCTTCGCAGCAATCACAACCCTTGTACCCACCGCTTCGGCTTTAGCCTGCCCCGTATATCTTCCATCGGTAAACAGGGCCGCTCGCCCACCCGCCAGCACCAATGCAGCATTCGACCCCGTAAATCCAGACAGATACCGCACATCCGGAAGATGCGTCACCAGGAGCCCATCCACACCAGCACTCTTCGCAGCGGCCGCCGCTCTTTTCTTTCGCACACTAAAGTTCATCCCTTTGATTCTACTCAACTCCTGTCTTGTTTTGGCCCGCCCCGTTCAACCCGGTATCATGGCATATGCCCCGCGTTACTGGTCCTCCCCAAGCTTCGCGTTTCACCAGAAGAAAATTCCTCATTGGCTCTGGCGTCACTGCCGCGGGTATGGCTCTCTATTCCGGCGAGATCGGACGCCACGAGCTCGACATTGTCCAGCGCCCCATCGCCATCAACAATCTCCCCGCCCCCTTCCACGGCTACCGCATCGTTCAACTCAGCGACATCCACCTCGACGAATACACCGAGCCTTTCTTCCTCGAGCGCATCGTCCGCAAAGTCAACGACCTTGCCCCCGACCTCGTCCTCCTCACCGGTGACTTCATCACCCACGGTTCCCTGACCTTCATCGCTGGCGGCCACGCCATCCGCCGCTGCGCCGAACTCCTCGCCACCCTCACCGCTCCCCTCCGCTACGCCATCCTTGGCAACCACGACGTCGCCTTCGACTCCGCGACCGTCATCCACTCCCTCACAGCCCATGGCATTCCCGTTCTGGTCGACCAGCACATCCCTATCGAGCGCAACGGCGCCCGGCTCTGGATCTGCGGCGTCGACGACCCCGGTCAAAGCCATCCCAACCTCGATCTCGCCCTCCCCGAAAAGCCCGACGGCCCTGTCATCCTCATGGCACACGAGCCCGACTACGCCGACGACGTCATCGCCCATCCCCGCGGCCATCTCGTCGATCTCATGCTCGCCGGCCACTCCCACGGCGGCCAGGTCCGGCTCCCCTTCCTCGGTCCACTCATCCTTCCACCCATGGGCGAGAAGTACCCCGAAGGCCACTTCAACTTCAACCGCATGCAACTCTACGTCAACCGCGGCATCGGCACCGTGGGCCTCCCCTTCCGCCTCAACTGCCCACCCGAAGTCACTGTCATCACCCTCCAACCCGCCTGAAAAGTTCTCAGTTGTCTGTGCTCAGTTCTCAGTCGTCACCTGTTACTGCCCTCGACAACTGAGCATGGACTACTGCCTTTCACGCCCCAAAAGCCACAAAGAAAATCATCACAAACCCCAACCCAAGCAGCCCCAGCGCAGCCAGCAGCCGCCACATCTTGCTGTACCACGGCTTCGCCACCACCGACCAACAAAGCTGAATCGCATACCAGAACGCCGCAACCGAGATCGCGGCGAACAGCACTCTATAGATGTCAAAATGTGAGATCAGCCGGTGAATCAAGCCCTCTTACCGCGCCCGCGCTACCGGCTTCTTCTGTCTCGGCACCACCGCAATCGGCGTAGGAGCCTTCACTCCTGACTTCTCATCCATCCACGCATCCAGCAGCGACTTCTTGAACCGCCACCGGTTCCCCAGCTTGAACGCCGGAATGAACCCCTCAGACGCATACCGGTACAACGTATCGCCGCTTATGCCCAGATACTCCGATGCCTGCCGGATATCCATCACCTCGCGCACCATCGCTTGCACCGCTACCGCCATCACAGGTCTCCGTTCATCCACGTCAGAGCATGCCAGACTGGAAAACCAATCCGGCACCCTCTTTGTATTCCCTTTTGCTCCGCCATACAACAAAAATCTCAGCTATTAACCACTAACTAACTGATACCAAAGTACTACGAAGAACTCCAGAACACTTTCTTTCGCCTCGCTTTTGGTGCCAATCCAGACAGCAGCGGCAAGAAAAAGCCCCGGACATTTAGCCGGGGCTCTTCTCACAACAACTCAACATCACACCCCTACTTCTTTGGCTGCAAACTCGTCATCACATCCAGCAGGTCCTGGCCCACCGTCCGTGTCTTCGCGATCGCGTCCGCAATCGGAATATCGGTGATCTGCGTGCCCTTCAACACTACCAACCGGCCGAACTTACCCGCATGCACCAGGTCAATCGCCGCCACGCCATACCGGGTAGCCAGCATCCGGTCAAACGCCGAAGGCGTCCCACCCCGCTGCGTATGTCCCAGATTCACGCTTCTGGTCTCATACTTCGTGCGCTTCTCAATCTCCTCCGCCAGCGACTGCCCAATCCCGCTCAGCCGCACATGACCAAACGAGTCCACGCTCTGTCCAAGCGTCGCCTGGCCACCTTCAGGAAACTTCGCTCCCTCGGCCACCACAACAATCCCGAACTTCTTCCCATGATCATGCCGATACTTCAACAGCCGGCACACCTCATCAATATCGATCGGCACTTCCGGCACCAGAATCGCATCCGCGCCACCAGCAATGCCCGCCGTAATAGCAATCCAGCCCGCATCACGTCCCATCACCTCGCACACCAGCACGCGATTATGGGCCTCGGCGGTCGAGTGCAGCCGATCCACCGCCTCAGTCGCAATCGTCACAGCGGTATCGAACCCAAAACAGGCATCCGTGCCAGACAAATCGTTATCAATCGTCTTCGGCACCCCAACGCACTTCACCCCGAGCTCACTCAGAGCCAGCGAGATCGACTGTGTATCATCTCCACCCAGCGCAATCAGCGCGTCAATCTTGTTCTTCTTCAGCACTTCGACGCACTTCTCAAACCCACCCGGAATCTTCTTCACATTCGTTCGCGAAGACCGCAGAATCGTCCCGCCCTTCTGCAAAATCCCCGACGTCGTCTCCAGCGTCAGCGGCATCGTCACATCATCCAGAACCCCGCGCCAACCCTCCATAAACCCGACGAACTCGTCTCCATGGTGCAAAATCCCCTTGCGCACAGCCGCCCGAATCACTGCATTCAATCCAGGGCAGTCTCCGCCGCCCGTCAACATCCCAATCCGCATCTTGTTCTCCTGAAATATCAACAAATGTGCAACAGACGAATCATACCGCAGACAGAGCTGCCATTTCGCGCCCGGCCTTTCCCAACATCCGCCCACACCTCAGAACTAGGTATGCGCTTGGCATAAAACTCGCATCTAAAAATCTGTCATGGCTCTTCTATCTGACACCCGAGAGATTCGACTACACTTCGGTTCCCACATCGAACAGGCGCAGCACATTCTTCGCGCCCACCAGGTAGACTTTGGAACTCCATTCGACCTCCCTGCAGTCGCTCAAGCCCTCGAAACCAATCCGAAACTTCGTGAGGACCTCACAGACCTGGCAAACTTCATCATGGTGCGCGAGAAGAACATCTCTCTTCGCACGGTCTTGAACATCATTGCCATCGCCGGCGGAGGGCCACAGATTGCTACTACCGAGGAAGACATCAGCGAGCCAATGAACACAATAGGCGACTTCGTGATCGGTACTGAAAGTAACAGCACGCCTCTCCCTCAGAATCCTCAAAGCCTCTCTCTAGCCAACGACGCGGACCCACAGCCTGAAGCCATTCAAACCATTCGCCTCGCCCCATCTCCCTCCGACACCGAAATGTACATGGACCGATCCCGCGGGGACGAAGAGCTGAACACGCTCGAACCCCTCGGACCCCTCGATCCGCCAGTTCACTACTCACCCTCCGTGGGGAGAGATGTCTTCGCCGATTCCCTGACTCGCCTCGAATTAAACGCGCTCGAAATGATGCACTACCTGGATTCAATTGATCAGCGCATCTCCAGGATGGAGCCCCGGCTGGAGGATCGTGCTACTTACGTCTCGCCATCGCCGAACCAGCCTCTGAGACATCCGCCAGTGGAGCGTTACTCCGCATTGGTTGCAACAGAAACATCTCCCTATCCCTCACAAGAGGAGCCTCTGCCGCCACAACCAACTCCCGAGGAATCAAACCAGTCGCCCGAACTGCATAAATTGACAGAAATCCTCTCCAGTGCCGCGTCGGATTCAGACCATGACTCATCCACGCCGCTGCTCGCCATTCCTGCCGTCGCAATGCTTGCAGCAGTCGCGCTTACGTTACTGCTTTACTGGAGCGCAAAAGCAAATACGTCCATCTCGATCCATCCAGTATCCCCGACCGCCGCCACCGGGCCAACCAGTCTTCCCACAGACCTCGCGCCCGTCACCGCAGCATCCACTCCTGGGTCGGAGAACGGCCCTGCGCCGCCGCGGAAACCCAACGCCGGAGCGCTTCCTCCAGTAACACTGAAAGGGCAAACATTCAGCAGCGCAACCGCAATCCACCACAACGCATCGTCCTACAAAGCTGCAAATCACCCGTCTTCTACGGTCGAAGAAAACGGTCCTGCCGAGCAACCCGGGTCATCCGTCGCAGCACCAGCGCTCCTTGAAACGGACTATCCATCCTCTGCCACCATCCGCCCTGTCAACGTCTCCTCCGGCGTCATGGCTGCAAATGTCCTTTCAGCGCCGCAACCCGCATATCCACGTATCGCGAAGCTCGCGCACATGCAGGGCGAGGTCGTCATGCAAGCCATCGTCTCGCCAGAGGGGACGATCGAAGACGTGCGTGTCATCAAGGGCCATCGTCTCCTGCGCGGCGCGGCAACCAACGCTGTACGCACTTGGCGCTACCGCCCCTATATGATCGGTGGCCGACCCGTTGAGGTCGCCACCACCGTCAGTGTCGACTTCAAGCTGGAACGCTAGGTCCAGCCCATCATCCCAATAAACCTCGCCGCGACAATTTCTCATCTCCCCACACGCGTCACACCACCATTGCCGGGCGGGCAACCTCGCTCATCATCCCAAGCGTATTGCCCTCTGTGTCCTTCAAAAAAGCCATCCACAGATCATGACTCGGCATTCGGGCAATCAGGTGCGGAGCTTGCACGAACTCCACGCCTCGGTCCACCAGCACACGATGCACCTTCTCAATATCCTCAACCTTGAAGTACAGAATCGTTCCGCCGATCGAAACTGTCTCCTCAGACAACCCAATCATCAGCCGAATCGCTCCGCACTGAAAGAACGCCATCGTCCCCGCATCAAAGAGAAACTTCATCCCAAGCGTGTTCTGATAAAAGTTCTTCGCCCGCTCTAG
>Ga0207013_1236_pt1 | contig 11775 bp, 7 predicted proteins | sample Alteio_BWMinCont_55_FD_153501 | JGI IMG/M metagenome (GOLD analysis project Ga0207013, IMG submission 153501) | Enriched cells from forest soil in Barre Woods Harvard Forest LTER site, Petersham, Massachusetts, United States -... | ecosystem: Environmental > Terrestrial > Soil > Temperate forest >...
CGGGCTGACGTTCACGTATGTCGACACGAGCGTGGCGGAGAATGTCGCCTCGGCGATTACTCCGGCGACGAAGCTGGTGCATATCGAGACTCCGACGAATCCGATGATGACGATTACGGATATAGCGGCGGTGGCGCGGATCTGCCATGCGAAGGGTGTGGAGTTGAGCGTGGACAATACGTTTTTGTCGCCGTATCTGCAGCAACCGATTGCGCTGGGCGCCGATATCGTGATGCACTCGACGACGAAGTTTTTGAATGGGCACTCGGACGGGCTGGGTGGCGTGCTGGTTTGTACGAAGCCGGAACAGGCGGAGAAGTTTCGGTTTGTGCAGAAGTGTACGGGTGGGATTTTGTCGCCGTTTGAAAGCTATCTGCTGCTGCGCGGAGTGAAGACGCTGGCTGTGCGGATGAAACAGCATGATGCGAATGGGCGTATGGTTGCTGACTTTTTGAAGGGGCATAAGAAAGTGCATCAAGTGTTTTATCCGGGACTGGCTGAGCATCCGCAGCATGAGTTGGCGAAGAGGCAGCAGCGCGGGTTCGGATCGATGATCTCGATGGAGTTGGGTTCGCTGGAGAATGCGAACCGGTTTGCGAGTTCGCTGCGGCTGGGATTTCTAGCCGAGTCGCTGGGTGGAGTGGAAACGCTGATCTGTCACCCGGCGACGATGACGCATGCTGCAGTTGGGGCGGAGGGAAGGGCGAAGCTCGGGATTACGGATGGGCTGATGCGGGTGTCGGTGGGGATTGAAGATGTTGAGGATATTGTGGCGGATCTGGGGCAGGCTTTGGATCGGATCTGACCTAGAAAAGACTTGTCCTGCCGGACGGGCCTCCTGCGCGGAGGGCGGCCACTTCGTGGCGGGTATACCGGTCGAGGAGGGACATTTTTTGTGGTCCGACCGTTGGTCGGGTGTGAATATCGCGCGGGCCAGAGTATGCGTGAATGTGATACATGTATAAGCATTGATTATGATGCCGAGGAGGCGGGATGTTTGGATTGACGGATGAACAGAAGCAGTTGCAGAGTGCCGTGCGGGCCTTTGCCGAGGGGGAGATTGCGCCACACGTCTCTGAGTGGGACGAGAAGAGCGAGTTTCCGCATGAGGTGGTGAAGAAGCTCGGCGAGATGGGACTACTGGGCGTGATCTTTCCGGAGTCGCTGGGTGGCGCGGGTATGGGGTATGTGGAGTACGTGTTGGCGATCGAAGAATTGTCGCGAGTGGATGGGAGTGTAGGGATCATTGTGGCCGCGCACAATTCGCTGTGCACCAACCACATTATGCTGGCCGGGAATGATGAACAGAGGAAACGGTGGATTCCGAAGCTGGCTAGCGGTGAGTGGCTTGGAGCGTGGGGTTTGACGGAGCCGGGATCGGGTTCGGATGCCGGGGGCGCGCGGACGACCGCGGTGAGGAAGGGTGACAAGTGGGTGCTGAATGGATCGAAGACGTTCATCACGAATGGCAGCCACGCGAACTGCGCGGTTGTGCTCGCGGTTACGGACAAAGCGAAGGGAGCTAGCGGGGGGATCTCGGGGTTTGTGGTGGAGAAGGGGACACCAGGGTTTCGGCCAGGGCGCAAGGAGAACAAGCTTGGGTTGCGGGCGAGCGATACGTCGGAGCTGATCTTTGAGGATTGTGAGATTCCGGCGGAGAACATGGTTGGCAAAGAGGGTGATGGTTTCAAGGACGCGATGCGTGTGCTGGATGGTGGGAGGATTTCGATTGCTGCGTTGAGTCTGGGGATGGCGCGCGGTGCGCTCGATGCAGCGATGAAGTATGCGCAGGAACGGCGGCAGTTTGGCAAGACGATCAGCGAGTTTCAGGCGATTCAGTTCAAGCTGGCGGACATGGCGACGCAGTGGGATGCGGCGCAGTTGTTGACGATGCGGGCGGCGCAGATGAAGGATGCGGGGCAGAAGGTGACGCTTGAGTCGGCGATGGCGAAGCTGTATGCGAGCGAGGCGGCGTGCAGGATCTGCGATGAAGGTGTGCAGATTCATGGAGGGTATGGGTTTATTAAGGACTATCGCGTCAAGAACAGCGGACGTAACGGCTCGCAAACCTACACTCCTGGAATTGCCATGGAAGGGCTGCAGCAGTTACAGATGGAATCGGCCATGCGAAACGCACTTGAGGGGGGAGAGTTTGAGATTCTATACCAACCGCAGATATCCTTTGCCGACGGGCGAATCCTCGGTGTGGAGTCCCTGCTTCGCTGGAACAGTTCGGAGTTCGGGCTCGTCGGACCAAATACTTTTATTCCCTTGGCGGAAGAAACTGGCCTCATCGTAACCATCGGTGAATGGGTTCTTGTTCAGTCCTGCAAGGAGATCGCCGCACTGCAACGTCGGCTCGGTGTCGAGTTCTCCGTCGCCGTCAACATCTCTCCTCGTCAGTTCCAGCAGAAAGACTTCCCTTCCACCGTCGAACACGCGCTGAAGATCAGCGGCCTCAAGCCGGAGCAACTGGAGTTGGAGATCACCGAACATCTGCTCATGGTCGACTCAGAAGAATCGCTCGAGATCATGCAGCGCGTTCGCAAACTCGGCGTCCGCTTTGCCATCGACGACTTCGGCACCGGCTTCTCCAACATGGGGTACATCACGCGCTTCGCCGTCGACCGTATCAAGATCGACCGCTCCTTCATCTCCCGTTGCGATATCGACGAAAACAGCCGCGCCGTCACCGCAGCCATCATTGCACTCGCGCACAGCCTTCAGATCGAGGTCATCGCAGAAGGCGTCGAGACTGATAAGCACGTCCAGATGCTTCGCCAGATGGCCTGCGACCAGGCACAGGGCTACTTCTATTCACGCCCGCTAAAACTGGTTGATATGCAGAATTTCTCAGTTCGTAATCTTCACGAAAATCCGCACCGCAAAAACACCGCGCCTCGCAAAACCGATTCGAACTCCGTCACTCTTACAGCTCTGAGTTCATTGGCACAGGTTTGAAGCGGTTCGCAGCCGCGCAAAAGAGACAAGGAACCCTTCGCTCATGAGCGAAACGAATAAGAAGCGATGCATCGTGTTGCTCCCGAGCGGGCGCCACTTCGAACACCTCTTGGATCAGGTGGTCGGTCGCGCCATCACCCAGCTCGGCAAGGTTCCGTCGAAATGGAACGCGTTGGGTCCAACTCCAATCAATGTGTTCGTGGACGAGATCGAACAGGCCGGAGCGCTGCTCGCCGATATTTCGGAGAACACGCCGGAGATATGGCTGGCCGTGGGCTGTGCTGTTGCGCTGGGAACTCCTCTTTGCCTCATTTCGCAGCGGCAGGAGTGGAGCGCAGCCTTTGGAATTCAGCATGTCCCGTTCATTCCCTACCCTGCTAACGCGTTCCCGAGCGACTACGTTGACCTTCAGCAGCAGATCGCTGCCCAGCTGTCAGCTATCATGCCCGAGGCAAACATCCAGCAGCCGAAACAACAGCTCCACACTCCGGCGCGTTCGTCTGCTCCTTCTTCGAAACCCTCCGACGACCTGGTCTCCTACGAGATTCTCGCGCTGACCATCATCGATCGCCAATCAGGTGACACTGGCCTCAGCCCTAAAGACCTGGGCGAAGAGATGCAAGCCAGCGACTGCGGCCATCTCACCAGCCCCGCCATGACCGCGCTGAGACGAAGACGATTCATCGAACGAAGGCCCGTACAGGTCAGCGAACGGAACGAGGTTCACACATCCGAGAACCTCTTCCTCACCCGCAAGGGAAAGGACTGGCTGGCTCACCACACCCGAAAGGCAACCGCACGACGCACCGCCGCTCACTCGCGAGCACAATTCGTCAACGGCAGGTAATCACACTCATGGACTGACAGGCTTACCCAACGACACATGCCGATACTCCGGCGTATACCCCAGCTCGCGCGCGTAGTTCAGAATTCTCTCGAAGTCCAGGCTTATCGTTGCTCCGGCCTTCTGGGTCACCTCATCTTCAATCGGCAGATCGAAGTCATCCGCCCCGTAGTTCAACCCTTCCAGCGCGTGCTCATTCTGCGTCAATACTGAAGTTCGGATACGCGGAATATTGTCGAAGTAAATCCGGCAAAGCGCCAGATGCCGCAGATACTCGGCCGTCGAAATCTCAATCCCGCCGATCTGCGTGAAGTAGGGCTTGAACGTCCAGCAGAGAAAACTGGCCAAGCCGCCCGTCTCATCCTGAAACTTCCGCGTACGCTCCAAGTGCTCCAGTCTCTCGTCGATGCTCTCATCAAACCCAATCACCATCGTCGCCGTCGTCTTCACTCCCGCCTCAACGATGGCCCGCTGCGCGTCGAAGTACTGCGCAACCGTGTACTTGAACTTCGAGTGCCGCGCCCGGAATTCCTCGGTCAAAATCTCCGAGCCGCCCCCGGTAATCCATCTCACCCCAGCGTCCTTCAACTTCGCCGCAGCCTCTGCGTAGCTCAACTTCGCATGATCTGCGAGGTACATAAACTCCGCGATCGTCAGCGCATAAAACTCGAGCTCATCCCCATATCGCGCACGAATCGCCGCAAACAATTCGCAATAGTAACTCAGTGGCAGATACGGGTTGAACCCCCCATTGAACGCCGCCAGATCCCCACCCAGCGCCAGCAGCTCATCAAGCTTATTAAAGACCTGCTCGTGGCTCAGCACATAGCCACCGTCCTGCGTAGGAAGTCTGTAGAACGCGCAATAATCGCACTGGGCCACGCACACATTCGTGTAGTTGATGATGCGCATCACCATGTACGTACACGAGCCCCGCGCATTAAACCGGTCCCGCACCATGCCGGCCAGCGAGCACAACTCCGCATCCGAGGCATTCTCCCAGAGCCACCGCGCCTCATCCCGCCCAACACGCGAGCCTTCGGCAATCTTTGCCGCGATCCCTGCGATCGTCGTCTCGAGCGCTGCCGCTGAATCGTTCATTCTTCTAGTGTAGTGCGCCCGCGTCCCTACACGCCTCTGATCTCATATTCCGAGTAAGAAACTATTTCCCATTCGCATCCGTCACAGTGTATAAATCTTTCGCACCCTTTCGAGCGCCATCCCTGTCTCGCCAAATTCACGGTACGGCGCCGTACTGGAGGAGAGTTCCATCATGCCTTCCCTCATCCGCTCCACCGTCTCGTCCCTCGCGCTCATCACCGTCCTCTCTCCCTTCGTCCACGCCGCCGAAGTCCCCAAGACCTGGGTCGACAAGGACACCGGCCACCGAGTCTGGCGCCTCAGCGACGAGCCCAACTCTGGCGGCTTCTACTTCAACATCAACGCCTACACCGCCGATCGCAAGCAGATGATCTACACCGCGCCCGACGGCATCCACGTCCTGGACATGGACACGCACAAGGCCCGTCTGCTGGTCCCCAACCCTCCCGCCGCCGCACTCTCTGAGTCCGCCGACCTCGGCGCCGTCCGCGGGGCCGGAGCCGGCCGCAATCCCCACGCGCTCGTCGCCGGCAACAAGACCAACAGCGTCTTCTTCACCCAGCAGGATACCGCCACCCACACCGCCGCCGTCTACAAGGCTGACGTCTACACCGGCGCCATTCGCAAACTCACCGACCTGCCGCCCAGGATCGGCATCGTTAGCGTCAACGCCGACGAAACCCTTGCCGCCGGAACCTACATCGAAGGCGACGCCACCGGCAAGGAGTACGGCTCCAACGCACCCGCACCGCCCAGCCCCGCCCCAAATAGTGCTCCAGACAACCGTACCGCCTCTGCCGCGCAGGGCCCCCACTACCAGCCCGAAAACAAGGGCCTGATGATGGAGCGCCGCCTCGCCGCGCGCCTGCCGCTCGTCCTCTTCACCATCCGCCTCGAGCCCGGCCCCAATGGCGAAAAGCCGGGCGAGATGAAGACCCTCCTCCACTCCACCGACTGGGTCAACCACCTGCTCTTCTCCCCCACCGACCCCGACCTCCTCATGTACTGCCACGAAGGCCCCTGGCAGAAGGTCGATCGCATCTGGATGATTCACACGGACGGAACGCACAACACCCTCATCCACAAACGCACCATGGCCATGGAGATCGCCGGCCACGAGTTCTGGGGCCTCGACGGCGAGACCATCTGGTACGACTGGCAGTACCCCAAGGGCGAAGACTTCTTCCTCGCCGGCTACAACCTCAAGACCGGCAAGCGCACCGCCTTCCACATGCAGCGCAACGAGTGGTCGATTCACTTCAACCTCACCAAAGATCTCGACCTCTTCACCGGCGACGGCGGCGATCCCGGCCAGGTAGCAAAAGCCTCCGACGGCGAATGGATCGAACTCTTCTATCCCCACACAATCCCCATCGGCGAAGGCGTGCTCAACGAACCGACGTTCTGGCAACCCGGCGTCTTTCAGTCCGAGCGCCTCGTCAACATGTCGCATCACTACTACCGCGAGGAACCCAACGTCCGCTTCAGTCCCGACAAAAAACTCGTCCTCTTTACCAGCAACATGTTCGGTCCCAGCTACGTCTTCGGTGTCGAAGTCAAGAAAGCCGACAATCCTCCAGCCGCCGACGTCGTCTCCACTCCCGACCTCGCGCGCAAGTTCAACCCCCAGGACCCACCCAACAGCAAAGGCCCTGTCATTCAACCCCAAGCCGTTCAACCCCCAGCCGTTCAGCCTCAATAAGTCGCCGCCATACAGCGCCGCACGTTCGCATCAACAGGAGCCTCCGCGCATGATTCGCCTCAAGTTCTCGTCACTTGTCGCACTTGCACTCGGCGCACTTCCCTTCGCGATGAGCGCTCAGTCCGGCTCTGTGACAGAACAGCTCCCACCAAAAACCTGGGTCGACAAGGATACCGGCCACCGCGTCTGGCGCGTCTCCGACGAACCCAACTCCGGCGCCTTTTACTTCAACGTCAACGCCTACACGCCCGACCACAAGCAGATGGTCTACAACTCGCCCGTCGGCATCCGCGTGCTCGATCTCGCCACCATGAAGACGAGCATGCTCGTCCCCAATTCACCACCGCCCGCCAACGCCGATACCTCACCTATGGCGCGCTTCGGTCGCGGAGCCCACGCCATCGTCGTCGGCCACAAGACCAACAGCATCTTCTTCACTCGCATCGTTCCCGCCACCCACATCAACGCCATCTACAAAGCCAACACAAACACCGGCGAGATCCGCAAACTCACCGACCTCCCCGCTCGCCTCGGCGTCTCCAGCATCAACGCCGATGAAACCCTCGGCGCCGGCACCTACAACGAAGCAGACGTACCCGGCGGCGACCCCAACGCACCCAACGCCTTCGTCGCCAATGCACCGCTACCGCCACGCGCCGCCAACGCGAACGCCGCAGCCAACCTTGGCGGCGCGCACGTCCAGGCCGACGACAAAGGCCAGATGATGGAACGCCGTCTCGCCGCACGCATTCCGCTCGTCTTATTCACCATCCGCCTCGAGCCCGGCACCAACGGCGAAAAGCCCGGCACCATCAAGCTGCTTCTTCACTCCACCGACTGGGTCAACCACCTCCTCTTCTCCCCCACCGACCCCGACCTTCTCATGTACTGTCACGAAGGCATGTGGCAAAAGGTCGATCGCATCTGGCTCATCCACACCGACGGCACCCACAACACCCTCATCCACAAACGCACCATGGCCATGGAGATCGCAGGCCACGAGTTCTGGGGACTCGACGGCCAGACCATCTGGTACGACTGGCAATATCCCAAGGGCGAAGACTTCTTCCTCGCCAGCTACAACCTCCAAACCGGCAAACGCGCCGCCTACCACATGCAGCGCAACGAGTGGTCGATTCACTTCAACCTAACCAAAGATCTCGATCTTTTCACCGGCGACGGCGGCGACCCCGGACAGGTCGCCCAGGCCCCCAATGGTGAGTGGATCGAACTCTTCTACCCAAAAATCGTCCCCCAGGGCGAAGGCGCACTCAACGGCCCCGACTTCTGGCAGCCAGGAGTCTTCAAGTCCGAGCCCCTCGTCAACATGGCCCACCACAACTATCGAGCCGAACCCAACGTCCGCTTCTCCCCCGATAAGAAGTTCGTCTTCTTCACCAGCAATATGTTCGGCCCCAGTTACATATTCGGCGTCGAAGTGAAGAAAGCCGAGAACCCACCCGCAGCCGACATCCAATCCACACCCGAGCTCGCACGCAAGTACAACCCTGTCGATCCCACCCCCACAACGACGCCCAAGTAGCACGTGCTCTCTGCCTTACAGCAGAAGAGACCTCGTTAGCGGTACAGTTGTTCTCGTTGCAGTTGCTGTCGTTGCAGTTGCTCTTGTCATTGCAGTGGCCTTTCTAGTTGTCATCCCCGAAGGGGATCTGCGTTTCGCCTCTCGGCATCCACACAATCGACTTTAGGGAATCTAATGCACCGCACGACACTCCTCGCGACGTTCCTTCTAGCGCCCGTACTGGCAGCAGCCTCCACTGAGCCTCGCCAGATCCAGCAATTCACCACAGACTGGCGCTTCCTCCAATCCGACGCCTCCGGTGCAGAATCCCCCACCTTCGACGATTCCGCCTGGAAGCCCGTCAACCTCCCCCACGACTGGGCAATCGCCGGCCCCGTCGAAGAAAATGCCCCGAGCCGCGCCGCCGGAGGCTTCTTCCCCACTGGCATCGGCTGGTACCGCCATGCCCTCACCCTCGCAAAACTCGACCCAGCCAAGCGCACCTTCATCGCCTTCGACGGCATCATGGCCAACTCCGACGTCTATTGCAACGGCGAACTCCTCGGCCATCGCCCCTACGGCTACGTCAGCTTCAACTACGATCTCACTCCGCACCTCCACGCCGGCAAAAACATCATCGCAGTCCGCGTCGACAACTCCCAGCAACCTGCCTCCCGCTGGTACCCCGGCGCCGGCATCAACCGCCAGGTCCGGCTCATCACCACCAACGCCATCCGCATCGTGCCCTGGGGAACCTTCGTCACCACCCCTGACCTCCACAACTCTGAGGCCACGGTCAACGTTCGCTCCACCATCCTCAACGACTCCGACACCACCGCAGAGATCACCCTCTCCATCGCTATCGAAGGGCCGGGAAGGATCCTGGCCGCGTCATCCCACGGTCGTATCGGCAAACTTATCGCCGCGCACGCGACCGCCGACCTCGAAGAATCTCTTCACGTCACCAACCCCGATCTCTGGGACCTCGACCATCCTGCCCTCTATACCGCCCACGTCACCGTCTTCCGCAACGACAAACCCATCGATAACGAAGACGTTCGCTTCGGCATTCGCGAGTTCCGCTTCGATCCCAACCAGGGCTTCTTCCTCAACGGCGTCCACCACAAAATCTACGGCGCAGCCCTCCACACCGACGCCGGAGCCCTAGGCACCGCAGTCCCACTCGCCGCCTGGGAACGCCGACTCACCGCTCTTCGCAAACTCGGCGTCAACGCCATCCGCACCGCTCACAACCCGCCAGCCCCTGAGTTCCTCGACCTCGCCGACCACATGGGCTTTCTCGTCATGGAAGAGATGTTCGACTGCTGGACCGTCGCCAAGAATCCCTACGACTACCACCTTTACTTCAAGGAGTGGTCCGTCCGCGATACCGCCGACACCGTCCGCCGCGACCGCAATCACCCCAGCATCATCCTCTGGTCCGCCGGCAACGAGATCCACGACACTCCAAAACCCGACATCGCAATTCCAATCCTCAAATCCCTCGTCGACACCTTCCACGCCAACGATCCCACGCGCCCGGTCACGCAAGCCCTCTTCCGCCCCAACGTCTCGCACGACTACGACAACGGCCTCGCCGACCTCCTCGACGTAGTCGGCCAAAACTATCGCGAGCAGGAAATACTCAAAGCTCACGCCGACAAACCTACCCGCAAAATCATCGGCACCGAAAACACGCACGACCGCAACCAGTGGGTCGCCATGCGCGACCACCCCGAATACTCCGGCCAATTCCTCTGGTCCGGCATCGACTACCTCGGCGAGGCTGGCCGCTGGCCTTCCATCGGCGCCGGCAGCGGCCTCCTCCTCACCACATCGCTTCCCCGCGCTCGCGCCTACGAACGCCAATCCTGGTGGGCAGACCCGAAGACACAACCCATGGTCCGCATCGCCCGCCGCGTGCAAGCCGCCCGCCGCGGCCCCGTCGATCCCGGCTACACCTCACCCACTTCCAACAGCCAAGCCGCAACAACCGCACCCAACGCCCCGCTCGACCCCACCACCCGCTTCGGCCAGCCGCTACTCCTGGACTGGAGCCCCAGGGATGAATCTCCTCACACGGAAAATATCGAGATCTACACCAACGCCGAAGAGGTCGAACTCTTCCTCAACGGTAAATCCCTCGGCCCCCAGAAACTCCACCCCGACGCTAGTCCCATCACCTATCAGGTCCCCTTCGCTCCCGGCACTCTCAAAGCCATCGCCCGCACCAACGGCAAAGTCGTAGCACAGGACGAACTGCACACCGCCGGCAAACCGGCCCGCCTGCTTCTCACTACTGGTCTCGCCGCAGCACAACTCACGGCGAAGCCCGAAAGCTCTCCCGCACCACTCACGCCAGACTGGAACGACGTAGCCTACGTCACCGCCACCCTCGTCGACGCGAACAACACCGTCATCCCCGACAGCGAAACCCGCATCCACTTCTCCGCCACCGGCCCGGGCCAGGTCATCGCCGTCGACAACGGCAATCTCCTCGATCACGACCCCTTCCAATCCACCGACCGCAAGCTCTACGAAGGCCACGCCCTCGCAATCCTTCGCGCCACCTCACCCTCCGGCGCCATCAGCCTCACCGCCACCACCGAAGGAATTCCGCCCGCCACCATCACTCTTCACGCAGCATCGTCGAAAAAAGAACCCATCGAGCGAAGCTTTTGACCTCCCGGTAATTTTCATCCGCGCATAAGATCGTTACGATGAACCGTCGCCGCTTCCTAGCAACTTCCATCGCACAAACGCTCGCCCTGCGAGTCACATCACCCGCGTCACCCCCCGCGTCCCACGCCTCCGAACCCGAACCAACCCTCATCGACTCCCACGTCCACGTCTGGAAGCACGACCCGGCCTTCCCCTTCGCGCCCGGCGCCCATCCAGCTGCCGAAGACGCCTCTGCCGAGACTCTTCTCGAACTCATGCAAGCCAACCGTGTAGCCCGAACCGTCCTCATCCAGGTCATCCACTACCGCTGGGACAACAGCTACCTCGCCTCCGTTTTGAAACAGTACCCCACAAAATTTCAAGGCGTCTGCCGCGTCAACCCCGAAAATCCCGCCGCACCCGACCACCTCACCGGGCTCACCCACGAACAAGGTTTCCACGGCGTCCGTCTCAGCCCTTCCGCCACCACAGAAGGCGACTGGATCCGCGGTCCCCTCATGCCACCGCTGTGGCGTCGATGCGCCCTACTCAAGATCCCCATGACCATCCTCGCCCCAGTCACCCGCATGCCCGACCTCGCGCCTCTCATCGAGGAGAACCCCGACCTCACCGTCGTCATCGACCACATGGCCGATTCACCACTCGACAAGCCACAAGAGCTCGACCTTCTGATAGCCCTTGCCCGCTACCCGAAAGTCTTCGTCAAAATCTCCCATATGTGGTCGCTATCGAAACAGCCATACCCCTATTCCGACGCGCTCGTGCAAGTAAAACGCCTCCTCCAGCACTTCGGCGCACAACGCCTCATGTGGGGAACCGACTGGCCCATCTCCCTCAAAGACCTCACCTACGCCCAGGCAGTCGCACTCTTCCGCGACCACCTCGGTTTCCTCTCACCCACGGACCGCCAACAAATCCTCTACAAAACCGTACAGCGAGTCTGGCCCTTCGGCATCGCCTAAC
>Ga0207013_1238_pt1 | contig 11709 bp, 9 predicted proteins | sample Alteio_BWMinCont_55_FD_153501 | JGI IMG/M metagenome (GOLD analysis project Ga0207013, IMG submission 153501) | Enriched cells from forest soil in Barre Woods Harvard Forest LTER site, Petersham, Massachusetts, United States -... | ecosystem: Environmental > Terrestrial > Soil > Temperate forest >...
CCTGCAAAAAACTCTTCGCAACTAAAGTGGCCTTACGAGTCGCCGCGACGGGGCGCAAGCACGGGGACCCGTAATTTTGGCGACTTTGACGGCGCTTTTGGCGGATGGGACCTTGACGGCGAACCTTATACCACCAAGGACAAAACTGAATTTTACTGGTTCCGGTCGCGTATGATGGGCGGGCGTACCAACCATTGGGGGCGTATATCATTGCGCATGGGGCCTAATGACTTTAAGGGGCATCATATAGATGGCCTAACCGATGACTGGCCGATAAGCTATGACGATGTAAAACCTTTTTATGATAAGGTTGACCGAATGATAGGGATTTACGGCACCGTTGAGAATTTACCCAACGAACCCGACGGAATATATTTGCCGCCCCCGAAGCCAAGGCTAAATGAGCTATACATAAAAAAAGGTGCGGCAAAAGCAGGGGTAAAAGTAATTGCCGGGCGTGGATCGGTACTTACCGAAGCATTGCCAAACAACAAAGACCGCGGCGCTTGTTTCTTTTGCGGTCAGTGCGGGCGTAGTTGTAAAGTATATGGCGATTTTTCCTCCTCATCGTGCCTTGTTATCCCGGCCATAAAAACCGGTAACCTTAAGCTGATTCCAAACGCTATGGTACGCGAAGTACTTACCGATAATAATGGGTTGGCTACAGGCGTATCCTACATTAATAAGGATGACATGCAGGAGTACCAGGTAAATGCTAAAATTGTTATACTTGGGGCAAGTGCGGGCGAGTCGGCAAGGTTGCTGCTTAACTCTAAATCAGCCAATCATCCCGGCGGGCTGGCCAATAGTAGTGGTGTTGTAGGTAAATATTTGCATGATTCCACCGGGTCAAGTGCTGGTGGATGGTTGCCTCAATTGATGGACCGCAAACGCTATAACGAGGATGGTGTAGGCAGCATCCATATTTACGGCCCTTGGATGGGCGATAATAAAAAACTCGATTTTCCACGCGGGTATCATATTGAGTTTGGCGGCGGTATGGGCATGCCCGAATATGGCTTTGGTTGGGGCATTGAAGGTATGAATGGCTCTGTACCGGGCCGTGATGGCAAAACAAAAGAAGCCGGCGGTTTTGGCGCTTCGTTAAAAGATGACTACCGTCGTTTTTATGGTGTTGGTTTTGGTATGGCAGGTCGCGGCATGGCCATAGCAAGGGAAGATAATTATTGCGAGATAGACCCTAATGTGGTTGATAAATTTGGTATCCCTGTTTTACGCTTCCATTATAAATGGAGCGATTATGAGATAAAACAAGCCAAGCACATGCAGGAAACTTTCCAATCCATCATGCATGAAATGGGCGCTATTTATGATCCGATGGAAGGACCTGAAACTAATTATGGTTTAGAAGCCCCTGGGCGTATCATTCACGAAGTTGGTACTGTTCGTATGGGCGATGATCCTAAAAAATCGGCCCTTAATAAATGGTGCCAGGCGCATGATTGTAAAAATTTGTTTGTGGTTGATGCCAGTCCATTTGTTCAGCAAGGTGATAAAAACGCTACCTGGACTATTCTTGCATTATCGATGCGTACAGCCGAATATATCCTGGACCAACGAAAAAAACTGAATGTTTAACCTGCTATTTAATATTAGTAAAACATGAACAGACGCGATTCACTTAAAGCTATAGGTTTTGGCACCATATCGGCAACCATGCTGTTGGATGCCTGCAAGCCCCATACCGAAAAATTAGCAGAAGATACAAGCAATAAAGCCGGTGTTGATGAAGATGCCAGCCGCTTACCAAATGAAATTGAGCGTGATAAAAAATTAGCTGCAGAAAAGTTTTTTGATGAACACGAAATGGCCACGATAACCGTTTTGTGCGATATTATAATTCCGAAGGATGCACGCTCGGGCAGCGCATCGGATGCCAAGGTGCCCGATTTTATTGAGTTTATTGTAAATGATATGCCGCACCATAAAACCCCGTTGCGCGGCGGCTTGCGCTGGCTCGACCTGCAATGCCTTAACCGTTATAATAAAACTTTTGTTGATGCATCCAATGCCCAGCAAATAGAAATGGTTACGGAAATTGCATATCCCAAAAAAGCAAAACCCGAAATGCAGCAAGGCGTATCATTTTTTAACCTGATGCGCAACCTTACCGCTACCGGGTTCTTCTCGTCCAAAATGGGTATTGAAGATGTTGGCTATGTGGGCAATGCGCCCAATAAATGGACTGGCGTGCCTGCCGATGTGCTGAAACAATACGGTATGGAGGATGTAGTGTAGGCTTTATTAAATGTAATGGTTTGTAATTAACACCGCAAACCATTACATTTATAAAACAAACTTATTCGCCTTATTATGTCTCCACGCACCCTTTGGAATATCGTCCTCAAAGTATTTGGTCTTTACATTTTTTTGCAGCTACTATTTTTGATACCGCAATTATTTACCATTGCTTCACTTTTATTTACCAAGTCCGATTATGGCGCAGATGCGCCGGCTGAGATAGCAGCAATATTTTTTAATACCAGCGTTTATCTCTTTATGTTTATAGCTTTTATTTTCAGGACGGACTGGCTTATTAATGCATTGCGGTTAAATAAGGGCATTGCTGAAGAAAAACTCGAACTGAATATACACCGGTCAACTGTTTTGCAAATTGCAACAATTATTGCCGGTATAGTATTGTTGGGAGTAAACCTGCCGATACTTTTAAAAGAGCTATTTACCTATTACCAGGAAATGAATATGGTAGAAGGGTTTAGGCGGTACTCAGGCGGTGGATGGATTATATTTCACCTTGTTGAGGTCTTCATCAGTTTCTTCATGATAACCAGTAGCAGGCTGATCGTGAATTTTATTGAGCGTAAAAGAAAAGGCAAAGTGCAAATACCCGGTACCGAGGTTTGAAATACTACTTCTTTTGTTTCCCGGGTAATTGCACAATAATCCTACTGCCAGATTAACCGTTTTATTGCGGCTTCCAAGTCGTTAGCTATTAAATTTTCGTTGTATCCGCCTTTTCACGCGGAGACAAATCAAATGGAACTACCACTTTGAAACTCACATTTCGTCCCATGTTAAAAATGCCCGGCTGAACGCCTGCCGGCACCGTTGGGTTATCAAAGTATTTAAGCCTGCTCATGTTCGATTGGTAGTTTACATTACCCAGGTTAGTCCCTTCAATAAATATTTCAATAACTTTCTTTCCGGCAGCATTAACAATATTACCACCTACACCGGCGCTTAACAAATTATATCCGGCAGTAGCTGTTTCTGTGCCGTAAGCTGAAAAAAAGTGGTCTTGGGCATCATAATGATCAAAACCCACAAATGCATAAACGTTTCTGAAATTATCAAACCCTTTTGCAAAAGTACCCCTCAATTCCGAGTGGGTATGCAGCGGCGGTATAAATGGTAAATATTTTAAACTATCAGGAACGCGGCCACTGGTGCCAAGGTTGGTACCGTACGTTAAGGTCATGGAGTTTTCAAAGTGCAGCCATTTAAAAGGGTGGATATCCAAATAAAACTCACCGCCATCAATTCGCGCTTTACTTTGCGTATAAGTAAATTTACTATACGGCCCAACGGGGTTTGGCGAGCCATCGGGATTTACCCTCTCCGGATTGCCATTTGCATCCAGTATCTGTTCCTGGAAAATATAGTTCTGAATATTATTATCAAAAACTTCAACGCTGGCATTAACATTTGGTAACGTTAAAAAAGCGCCCAGGTCGCCCTGTACACTGGTTTCGGGTTTAAAACTGCTGTTCCCCACATGATATATTTGCGAGCCGGGGTCGGGGCCATTGGCAGAAAGCTCGGCAATGCTTGGCGCCCTGAAGCCTTGTGCTATGTTTCCTTTTAGCAGGAACTTATCCGAGAAATTATAAGTAGCCCCTATACTCCCTGATGCACCAGAAAATGTTTTATTAAGCGCGCTGAACTGCTGGGTAACATTAGGCGTACCGCCTGGGTTTGGGCCTGTGTAAAGTGTTGGGTAATATTGGTTGGTATTATCGACATAAGCAGCCTGGCCGCTGAAAGAGCGGCTATCATACCGTGCACCGCCCGAAAGGTCGAGTTTGCCATAAGTCTTTTTTATCACAAAGAACGGGCCGATATCAAACTGGTGGTAGGCTGGGATCGGGAAATCGGTACTATACCCCAGGGTATTATTCTGGTACATCCCGTTAAGGCCAAAAGTGGTTTCGTAATCTTTGCCGAGGTCAAAATCATACTTTACATCATACGTATAGGTAGTAAGCTGTAAATTCAAGCCCGGAATATCTTGCTCGGTAGGATGGGTATATTCTCTGCGGTGACTGTATTGGTAGCCCAAATCTACCAACAGGGTACCGCTTCCTAAATTGAAAGTACTATTATCATAAATACGGTATAACTGCACATGCTGGTGCAGCTCCGGGATGGTATATGAGTTTAATGCTGATCCGGGGACAATACGCCGGACAGTATCAGCATCGCTAATTTGCTGTGTAAACTGGCGGGTAACCGGATCGCGGCTGCCATCAGGTATGGCCTGTAAATCGTCGAATATAGAAGCGTTAAGATAGCTTGTTCCCCACGATTTATTGAGCCCTAAAACTACCCTTGCATCTTTTTCTTCAAAATTAGTAGCGTACACCCGGCCATCGTGCTGGTCCTGGTAATCCTTCGCCATTTTGTCCGAGATCTGCGTACCCCAAATCAAACCGTTTTGATTACCCTGTAACCTGAATGAACTATTGATCAAGCCGTTATTCGTACCGTACAATTCAGTTAACGATCCCAGTATTTTACCCTCGGATACTGGTGGGGTTGTAATTAAATTAACTACGCCGCCAATGGCATCGGGCCCGTAACTTAAGCTTGCAGGGCCTTTTATAATTTCAACGCGGTCGATAGAGTTTTGGTCAACCTCAATGCCATGTTCATCACCCCATTGCTGCCCTTCCTGGCGTATGCCATCCTCGGCAGTAACCACCCTGTTATAACCAAGGCCATGGATAAATGGCTTTGAAATATTGGGGCCAGTAGTAACAGCGCTTATACCCGGCAAATTGGCAATCTCATCAATAACATTGCCTGATGCCGAATGTTCATCTATGTAGTTTTTACCAACTGCAACCATTGGCACCGGGTCGCGCTTTATTTCAGTGGCCTTACTTACACCGGTAATGATAACCTCGCCCGTTTCAATTGATGAGGCCTGCAATTGTATGTCAAGCACTGTGGTTTTTGTAAAATCTATTTTTTGATTAAAGGTAGCATAACCTATATAGGTTACCTGTACCAGGTAAACGCCTTTTGGTAAGTTACCCAAATTATAATGGCCGTTTACATCGGTAATAGTACCGGCCCTTATATCCGGGATGCTTATCGTTGCGCCAATAATTGGTTTTCCATCGGCTTTATCCGTAACCGTTCCTGTAAGTGTGCCTACAACCCCATCGCCCGGCCCATGATTTCCCGCTGCCATAACAGCTGTTGCAGTGAAAAAAAGTATTAGTGATAATATATATGATCGAATCCTGGTCCGCATAAAATTTAGTAGAATGATTTTGTAAAAAGAAGCTGTATTTAAAACGATTAAAAACCTTCAACATACAACCGATTAAATCCTTTTAAAGTATAAGTAAGACGCATGTAATAAACAATCGTTTTAATTAACAGACAAAAGTGTTTTAGTTTTATGTAAGATAGTTGCTGAAGGGAGGCGCACGTCCGCCGGAGATAATCAGCTGGATACTGGTAAAACTGTAACTAACAGTCTCAAAAATATGAAGTGTTGTTGTAACGGGACTAAAGTATGCCTGGGAAGTGATAACCATGGAATTATGGTTCATCACATCGCATAAATAGCATTTTTCCTTTACAGTTTGCTGTTGTATATTTTTACTATTGCTATGGTTTTGGGGTAAACCTTTGCCGGTATTGTGCTGATGGCCATATACCATAAACTGGCCTGCAATAAAACAGATCAGCAATATCCACGAATGAATAATATGATATTTACTTGTTTTCAAACCGTCAGTTACCCTTTTTACAATTATTAACAAAAGTAGCCAATAAAAGTTTCCAAATGTCGGCTAAACGTAACAATCTTGTTAAATGCAACGAAATTGCATTGGTTTATTTTAGTACATAGCTCATAGCCCATAGTCGAAAAGTAATAAGGAGATATAGTATAATAAGAGTTGCCGTGAATTTTACTATGAGCTATAGTCTATCAACTATGAACTATCATATATTTGCTTCATGAAACCTGCGGAGATCAATTTAAAATGGAGTGCGTTACAGCAGCGGATCGCTGACGAGTTTGATAATGAGAAACCGGATATTAAAGTAATGCTGTTTTTAATAGGCGTACAGGAACTTGGCAAAGGACCGAAGAAATTCAGCAAACGGCAAAAGGAAGAGCTAATGCATATTGCTAATTGTAAGTTATTCAGCATGATGGGTTTTTATGAGCTTGAAGGGCTGGACCAGGATGGCTGGCCACATTGGAAGCTGGTTAAAACGGTTCCCAATTATACTATACTTGAACAGGAAATGATGTTAAAATCGTTAATAATTAATTATTTTGAGGAGATTGGTGAGTAGTTTATTGAGTTGATTAAGTGAGAGGTTTTTAGCAGCCTACAACTTAATCAACTACTCACGTAATCAACCTAACCAACCGGAACATGAAAAAACTCTTTACAACAACCTTATTATTGCTCACGCTGGCAACAGCATTTGCCAAAGGGCCGAAAAACCAGTATGTGCGGGTAAAAACGAGCTACGGCGAATGTATTATCCGTTTGTATAACGAAACTCCAAAACACCGCGACAATTTTATAAAACTGGTAAAAAAAGGGTTTTATAATGGCACCTTATTTCACAGGGTGATACAAAACTTTATGATACAGGGCGGCGACCCGGATTCCAAAGACACCACTAAAGCAAAACGAGGCGCTGAACTTGGTAACGGCGATGTTGGTTATACGGTACCGGCAGAATTCAGGGACAGCCTTTTTCATAAACGCGGGGTATTGGCCGCTGCGCGGGATGATAACCCGGCCAAGGCATCCAGCGGGTGCCAGTTTTATATTGTTGAAGGTAAACGGTTTACCGATGGTAAGCTGGATACCCTTGAGCAAACGCGTTTAAAAGGCCGTAAAATACCGGCCTGGCAACGGGAATATTATAAGTCGGTAGGCGGTGTGCCGCACCTCGACCAAAATTATACCGTTTATGGTGAGGTAGTTACCGGCATCGATATGGTTGATCGTATTGCTGCCGTTAAAAAAGATAAGAACGACCGCCCCCTTGAGAATGTGCCAATGACCGTTGAATTGTTGAGTAAAAAAGAATGCAAACAGTTGGATAAGATACTGGGGCTTACGCGCTAAGCCTTTTTTTATTTCGGAAGTCGGAATGCCAAATGCGGAATTGTTTGATTTAGGAGGTCTGAGTTTCGGAATTATTTTTTTAGTATTGAGCTAATTAATTCTTAAATCCCAAATCGAACATCCGAAATCCGAAATGAAAATAATCACCTATAACGTAAATGGCATCCGTTCGGCAATAAACAAAAACTGGCTGGCCTGGCTACAGGCTACAGATGCCGATGTGGTTTGCTTACAGGAAATAAAAGCTACGCCCGATGTATTAACCGACCTTACATTGGTTGAACAATTAGGCTACGAGCACTATTGGTACCCTGCCGAAAAAAAAGGCTATAGCGGAACGGCTATCTTCACCAAAAAAACACCCAAACATGTGGAATATGGATGCGGCATAAGTGACTATGATCGTGAAGGCCGCAACATCCGGGTTGATTTTGATGATGTTTCGGTAATGAGCGTTTATTTTCCATCCGGCTCAAGCGGGGACGATAGGCAGGCTTTTAAGTATAGGTTTCTTGATGAGTTTGGCCGGTACCTGGAACTGTTGCAATCACAATGCCCCAAATTGGTGGTATCCGGCGATTATAATATTTGTCATAGGCCAATCGATATTCATAACCCAAAATCAAATGCCAATTCATCAGGCTTTTTGCCTGAAGAACGCGAATGGATGGAAAATTTTATAGAGTCAGGCTATATCGATACCTTCAGGCATTTAAACAAGGAGCCGCATAACTATACCTGGTGGAGTTTCAGGGCAAACTCACGCGCTAAAAACTTAGGCTGGCGTATCGATTATAATATGGCTACAAGCGCGCTGGAAGGCAATATTAAACGGGCGGCTATATTGCCTGAGGCAAGGCATTCAGATCATTGCCCGGTGTTGCTGGAGTTGGAGTTTTAATATATCTTCATTCGCTCAACCATAAGCGCCATGAAATTGCTTTTATTATACCTGTTGCTTAATAAACCAAAACTATCAATGGATACAGTAATTCACAAACCGGAATATTTCATCGCTATGGAATACAAGGGCTTATCAAATTGTATTTATAAGGTTTTTATTACTGATAGTTTAATTATGTGTGCCAAAGTGAATGGGTACATTAGCGTTGAACCAAACTTTGGTATGGGAACATCTGTCCCGAAGGAACTAATGCATAACCCCGAAGCTTATGTAAATAAAGATATGGAGGCGAAATACCACGGCCTTTTATCCGACATCCAGGGCTTTCTTAAGGCCAACAAGCAAAACTTCATTATCAGGAAAAAAGATATTCTTAAAATATTTAATAATCCCGAAAAAAAATGGGGCATGGGGTATTACCCGCAAAGTGGAAGGATCATTACTCAAACTATCAAAGCGGATTATAATAAATTGCCGGAAAGAGAGCTTATATTGGTTGGCGACCAAAATCCTGATGAAATATTGAGCAAACTCTGTAAATAAAACGACACCGCTTTATATGCTTTTAAACCACAGCTAAAAAGTCCAAATAATCTATCCGTTTATAAATACTGCTACTGCCACTAAAACCTGCTACTAATTCTTCACCCGTTCTACATAAGCACCCGTAGCTGTATCAACTTTAACTTTATCGCCGATATTAATAAACAGGGGCACTTTTATTTCGGCGCCTGTTTCAACAGTAGCATTTTTCATTGCGCCGCTCGATGTGTCGCCTTTAACGGCAGGCTCGGTATAAGTGATCTCCAATTCGGCAGAACCGGGAACCGAGCCCATTATTGGCTCTTCGCTTTCAAAGGCAACTATTACATTCATGCCCTCTTTTAGGAATTTTACTGCAGGGCCAAATAACGCCTTTGGGATATTGTGTTGATCGTAGGTGGTATTATCCATCACTACTAACGAACTGCCGTCTTCATATAAATATTGATAGTCGCTGGTTTCAACGCGGGCTATAGTTACATCTTCATCAGTACGGAAACGGTATTCAACCAGTTTGCCGCTTTTAACATTACGCATACGTGCCTGGTAAAAAGCACGTAAGTTGCCCGGTGTACGGTGCAAAAATTCTTCTACCTGCAGCAACTCCCCGTTAAAGCGGATGATGTTGCCATTCTTTATTTCGGATGCCTTTGACATAATAGTACAATTGAGGCGCAAACTTAGGCACTTACGGGGAAAGAAACAAGAGGGTTTTGAGCTGAAAGCTTAAAGACCAAAGCTAAAAGCCGTGAAGAAGCGAAAAGCAGAAAGACTAAGGCTGAAAGCTTTTATTCACCAGCAGTACCTTTAAATACTTTTGGCTTTCTGCTTTACGCTTTTAGCTTATATCAAAAGCTTTACGCTTTCTGCTTTGCGCTTTAAGCTAAAATCCCCACCTTTGCACGTCTAAATTATACATCCAAAATGAGTGTTTCTTTATTAGCCCAAAACTTGCATGGGTCTGAAATTATAAAAATTGCAGGCGAGATCAACGAATTAAAAAGACAGGGACAAAACATCGCCAATTTAACAATCGGCGATTTCGATTCAAATATTTATCCAATCCCGGAGCAGTTAAAACAAGGTATTGTTGATGCTTATAACGATAACCAAACCAATTACCCACCGGCTGACGGAATGCTTAACTTGCGCGAAAGTGTTTCGGCATTTTTAAAAAGCAGGTATGATTTGGACTATGCACCAAACCAAATACTCATTTCGGGTGGTTCAAGGCCATTAATATATTCTATTTTCAGGGCAATAGTCGACCCCGGCGATAAAGTAGTATTCCCGGCGCCATCATGGAACAATAACCATTATTGCGATCTTACCGGTGGCGAAGCTATTATTATTCAAACCCGTGCCGAACATAATTTTATGCCAACGGCCGATGAAATTGCACCACATATAAAAGGTGCCACCTTGCTGGCTTTATGCTCACCATTAAACCCAACGGGCACCATGTTCAGCAAAAAAGACCTGGAAGAAATTTGCGACCTTGTTATTGCCGAAAACAAAACACGTAAGGCCGGCGAAAAACCGCTTTATATTTTATACGACCAGATATATTCACAATTGACATTTGGCCATCATCAGCATTTCGACCCCGTTACTTTACGCCCGGAATTAAAGGACGTAGTTGTTTTTGTTGACGGAGGGTCTAAATGTTTCGCAGCAACCGGGGTACGCGTTGGCTGGGGATTTGGTCCTGCCCACGTTATCACCCACATGAAAGCCATTGTAGGACACATGGGTGCATGGGCGCCAAAGGCTGAACAGGTAGCTATGGCTAAATTTTTGAAACAAGATAATGAAGTGAACAGCTACCTGGCCCAATTAAAAGAAAATATTCAAAAGAGCTTAACTACTTTATACGAAGGCTTTCAGCAACTAAAAGGCGAAGGTTTTAATGTTGACGCCATCGAACCTATGGGCGCCATTTATCTTACCGTAAAGGTTGATTACAGCGGCAAAACCACGCCTGATGGCAAAGTGTTAAAAACCGCTACTGATATTAACTTTTACCTCATTAAAGAAGCAAAAGTGGCATTCGTTCCATTCTCAGCATTCGGCACCGGTGAAGATATAAACTGGTTCAGGGTATCAGTAGGGGCAAGTACCTTGCAGGATATTGTGGATTTGATACCAAGAATAAAAGAAGCGCTGTTGAAGCTGAAATAGACCATAGTTGATGGTTCATAGCTCAGAAACAATTCCGCATTTGGCATTCCGATTTTCGCATTCAATAATTCCGAAATCGAAATTCCCAAATCCGAAACCCCTCAATGTACATTCCCGAAGCCAAACTCCTTATAGGTGCTCGGTACTTCGTCACTGCTACTGAACGGGAAGGTGTATGATGCCCACCAGCTTTCAAAATCGGCGTCTTTATCTTTGGTTGGCTCAACACGTACCGTGCGCAGCATATAAATACCTTCGCGGCTCATGGTGAAAGTTACTTCCCCTTTGTTGTCGGCATTCAAGTTTTGTGTGTAAACATTCCCGCCTATCGATTTAATATAAAGTGATATACTTGCACCGCTGGCCGCCTTGCCTTTAAATTTTACCTGCGCGCTCATATCCTCGCCATATTTTTTACGATAGGGGTCGTCCTTCAAAATGATCTCGTAATCTTCTTTAAGGTTTTTCTCGTAAGCGCCGCCATCATGGTTATCCACAGAGAATAGGGTTTTCATGTAACGTGTGTATTTTTCTTTTATCCTGAACTGGTTGCCATTTTTTACCTTATCAGATAGTTTATCATAACCCAGCTGCGCTAAAAAATCGGCATAATTGTCGCGCGAGGCATCGCTGTGTTCAATGCCGCGGGTCATTTCAACCAATACCTGCCCATCGTTTGGTATAGGGTAATTAGCTAAAAGCACGGCG
>Ga0207013_1239_pt1 | contig 11621 bp, 11 predicted proteins | sample Alteio_BWMinCont_55_FD_153501 | JGI IMG/M metagenome (GOLD analysis project Ga0207013, IMG submission 153501) | Enriched cells from forest soil in Barre Woods Harvard Forest LTER site, Petersham, Massachusetts, United States -... | ecosystem: Environmental > Terrestrial > Soil > Temperate forest >...
TAAAGCAGCAATTACGGTAACCGCAGCAACAATAAACAAAATTTACAGCAATGCCGACCCTGCGCTTACTTATACCATTACCAGCGGGGCACTGATCGGAAATGACGCTTTTGCAGGAGCGTTGGTAAGAGATGCCGGAGAGAGCGTAGGTACCTATGCAATAAGGCAGGGAACATTGGCATTGAGCAGTAATTATAACTTAACTTATGTTGGCGCAAACCTGGTGATAGCGCAGAAACCTGTGAGCATCACCGCAGATGTGCAAAATAAGATTTATGGCAGCGCTGATCCCGCACTGACCTATACAATTACATCGGGAAGCCTGGCTGCCGGGGATAGTTTCGCTGGGTCATTAACCAGGAATGCAGGAGAAAATGTTGGCGCTTACCCTATAACGCAGGGAACATTGACCCCTGGTGGTAACTATGCGGTAACCTATACAGGTGCCAACCTCACCGTAGCTGCCAATGCTATTACGGTATCAGCAGATGTTCAAAACAAGACTTACGGAAATACAGACCCTACGCTAACCTATAAAATCACATTGGGAGGATTGGTGGGCAGCGACGCATTTACAGGCGCGCTGACCCGCAATCCGGGAGAAAATATTGGGACTTATGCAATTACGCAAGGAACGCTGGCATTAAGCACTAATTACAATTTAACTTATGCTGGCGCCAACCTGCTTATCAGCACCCGGCCCATTACTGTTAACGCGGATCCGGAAGCGAAGGTTTATGGCAGCAGCGACCCTGCATTAACCTATAGCATTACCAGTGGCTCGTTGGCCGGCAGCGATGTGTTTACAGGTTCCCTCACCCGCGATCCCGGGGAAAACTTAGGTGTATACGCAATCAAACAAGGAACGCTGGCTTTAAACGGAAATTATAATTTGACCTTTGCAGGCAATAATCTGACCATCGGGCACCAGTTGCTAACGATCACCGCTGATAATCAGAGCAAAACTTATGGACAGGCAAATCCCGCTTTAACCATAAGCTATAGTGGTTTTGTAAATGGGGATACCCCAGCTAACTTAACAAGTGCAGCAAACGCCGCCACTACGGCTACATCGGTTTCACCTGCTGGACCTTACGACATTATCGCCAGTGGCGCAAGTTCACCAAACTATACGATAAGTTATGTTAAAGGTAATTTAACAATTAACCCGGCGCCGTTGACTATAACTGCCATTGCCCAAAACAAAAACTATGGGCAACCAAATCCGGCTTTTACCTATAGCTATACCGGATTTGTAAACGGGGATACCCCGGCCAGTTTAACAAGTGCTGCAATAGCAACTACTACTGCTACCGCAGCTTCAGCGACCGGCACTTATAATATTGACCCAAGCGGCGCAAGTTCACCAAACTATAGTATAATTTATGTTAAAGGCCAACTAGCGATTAACGCAGTGCCATTAATTGTAACCGCTGATAATCAAACCAGGGCTTATGGTCAGTCGAATCCGGCATTTACCTTCAGTTATAACGGCTTTGTAAATGGCGATACGCAAGCAAACTTAACCACGGCGCCATCGGCCGTAACTGCGGCAACAGCAAATTCAGCGGTTGGAAGTTACTCTATAACGGCAAGCGGAGCTGTTTCGGCCAATTATACTTTTAGTTATCTGAATGGCCAGCTTACCATAACACCGGGCGTGAGAACACTAATATTTAATAGTTTAGCAACAAAGGTCTATGGCGATCCGGATTTTACTGGAGGGGCAACAGTAAGCAGTGGAGAGCCAATTATTTACAGTAGTGATAATACTGCGGTTGCCACCATAGCAAATGGCTTGATACACGTTGTTGCGCCAGGCACTGCAAACATAACTGCCACCGTGGCCGCTAATGCTAATTATACATCCACACCATCGGCAAGCGTCTCACTGATCGTAAATAAAGCAAATCAGACCATTAACATTGCAACTATACCCGCACTGTTGCCGGATGGCACTTATGATCTCACCATAGTGACAGCCAGTTCGGGCCTGCCGGTAACCTTTACAGTAACTGATCCCACTATTGCCTCCATAAATCAACTAACGTTAAAAGCGCTGATTGCAGGCACAACAACACTAATCGCCTCACAAGCTGGGAACGCCAACTACAATGCGGCACCCAGCGTAACGTCAGCAGTAATAGTTAATAATGCAACTGGCAATGAAATATCCGTGTCGTCCGAGGTATCACCAAATGGGGATGGAATAAATGACATTCTTTATATCGAAAACATCAAAAACTACCCTGTGAATACAGTAACCATAGTTAACCGCAATGGAGTAAAGGTGTTTCAGATTTATAGTTATGATAATACCACTCGTTTGTTTGACGGACACTCCAATATTACCGGGGCGTTACAGCAGGCAGGCACCTATTTCTACCTGGTAGAATATACGGTTAATGGCGAACGGAAGCGTAAAAGCAGCTATTTCGTATTAAAATATTATTAGGCCAACAAAAAATCAAAAGATGAAACTAAAAATTATAAATGGTAAAAATACCGGAGGCCTGTTAGCTGTTCTGTCTTTTCTAATGGTGACGACAGGCGTTAGGGCGCAGCAGCAATCCTTCAGCTATACGCAGTATATGGACAATTTAACGCCGTTGAATCCGGCCTATTCGTTATTGGATAAGGCAGGATCGATTAGTTCACTGGCGCGCAGGGAATGGGCGGGAATAGAGGGAGCCCCAACTACCTTCCTGTTTAACGGAAACCTGCCGATACCATCAATCAACGCTTCGACAGGATTGATCGTGCTTAATGATCAGTTCGCCATTGAACACCAAACCGAGGTGAATGCCTACTTTGCAAAGGCGATACAATTAGGACCGGAGCATTTTTTAGCAGTATCCATAAATGCAGGCGTAAGAAGCTACACCGCCAATTTTTCGACTTTGGGTACTGTTGACCCGGTGTTTGCCAATAACATAAATGAGACGAGGCCCAATGTAGGTTTTGGAGTGCTGTATTATTCCAGTTGGTATTATTTGGGCGTTTCTATTCCCGAATTAACCATCAACAGCTTAGGAACAGCGTCGATACAGGATAACACCAATTTCAGAAATCATTATTACTTTTCGGGGGCATTGATAACTACGCTTAATGACGACTTTAAATTTAAACCCGCAACCTTATTTTCTTACGCAAAAGGGGTGCCGCTTATAGCGGATATATCCGGCACTCTTTATATAAAGGACATAGTGGGGATCGGACTAAACTACCGCACCAATAAAGAAATGGCTGGTATGTTAACTTTAAACTTAGATGCCTTTCGTATAGGCTACAGCTACCAGTTTGGCACGGCGCCGGAAAACCTTGGCGGTCTTAATAATGCCACACATGAGGTTACCCTAAGTTACCGTTTTGGAAAAGGCGCAGCCAACCCTAAGCTGTTATAATGATATTCAAAAATTAAAACTTAGCTGCCCTAAGCCGGAAATGGCAATAATTAAATTGATTGTCCGCCGTGCTTCCGTTCGGTAAGGCTCGCATAAAAAAATGTAGCGCCTACAAACGTGAAGATTATCCCAATAAATATGGGCCATTTGGATGCCATTTCGCCACCCGGCTTAACCGATACAGGATCGGAGTCAACAACGTTAAGTACAGATTGGTAATAAAAAACACAGAAGATGATATATGCTACTCCCAGGATAAAAAGAATGATACTGATTTTTTTCATGATACTTTAATAACGGTAAAACTGTTAACCGGTTTCGCCGTAAAGGTATGATTATTTTATTTTTTTATCCATTTAGCGCTTAAAATTATAAAATTAAAAAGTAAATAAAATGTTACGTTAATATGTTTGTTTTTCGCTATAAAGCTGAAACTAATCGTTTAACTGCCCGTATAAAGGCAATATTAATGATTAGCAAACCCATGGGCACTAAAACTGAAGCATTTTTTACTAAAGCAGACCGGGAATATCCATACCCAAATGCCGTTACCCTGCAAAGTGCTGAGAAGCTGCTACATTATATACAAGACATTAATTTGGAAGGGCCCGGTAAATTTCTGCCTACACCATCCGATAGCCTTTACCTGCTATGGAATGTTGAACATTGGGAATTTCACATAGAGTGCATAAAAAATGGGAACATCATTTATACATTCAGCAAAGACGGACATAAAGAAGCCAGCGGCTCCTATCCGGTGGATGAGTTTATCCCGCTACTGGAAAAGTATTTATTGCTGGTAGACGCCTGATACTTATTTGCTGCTCCATTTAAATCGCTTAATGCCCACTGTTGAAAATACAGCGATATACAACACAGTCAGTAAAAGCGCCATCGAGGTATCATTGTTCCATTTACCAAGTTCCATTCCTGCCGCCACAATAGTTTTAACGGTACCGTACGGCGACCACTGTTCAAGGTCGTGAACTGTTTGGCCCAATACGTTCAATTCTCCAAACATCCCAACCATAATAAATAGAAAGTAAACCAGCCGTGTAGTCGAGTTAACTGTCTCTGGACTAAGTATAAGTCCTACAATTAACTGCCCCAGGCTTAGGTAAACTGCACCCCCGACAATAGCCGTAATATAAGTAAGCGCATATTCAGCTGGTGTCAGCGTTATTTTATCATAATAATCCCCCGCAATAAAAACGGCCGTTGTTACTAATATTATCATCACCAATTGTACGATTAGCCGGCTCGCCATAATTGACCACGAGGGTATAGGCGCCACACGTAATCTTTGAAATATACCCTTGTCGCGGTCGCGGGCAATAGAATTGGAATAGCCCATTAAGCCGGTTGCGATCAGCCCGATAGTAATGGCGTTTGAAAGCGCAAAAGGGCCGCCAAATTTGGCAACCAGCCCCTTCCACGAAATTAAAATAATAACAGGAACCACCAGGGTAAGCATTACTGCGCGCCGGTTGCTCCATTGTGTTGCGAAATCTGCCCGCAAAAGTGCCGAAAGGGCGCCGGATGTTTTAGGTATAGTAATTTCCATTGTTTTTTAATTTTTATGAACGGATGGTTTTGCCTGTAAGCCCGATAAATACATCTTCAAGTGTTATTCTTCCTCTTCGTGAAGCGGCGATCACATCAGGATCATTCCTGTGCTTGTCTATCATCGCCTGGGGTGTGTCGATAGCGATCACTTTGCCGTGATCTATAATGCCGATCCTGTCGCAAACGGATTCTGCTTCCTCCATTGAATGGGTGGTGAGCAATACGGCATGGCCCCTCTCGCGGATAGCTTCAATACGCTCCCAAAGCTGCCTGCGCGACTGTGGGTCGAGACCCGTTGTGGGCTCATCAAGCAATACGAGCGAAGGGCTGTGAATAGTTGCAATTACCAGTGAAACGCGTTGCTGCTGCCCGCCAGAAAGCTGCCCGAATTTTTTAGTGGCGGAATCCTCCAGGTTGATATCTCTCAAAATGGCCAGCAGCTGGTCTTTGGTTGATGAAAGCCCGTAAATACCGGAGTATAACTGTAATATATCCAATACCGTAAGCTCGGGCTGGAAACTGGTTGATTGCAGCTGAACGCCCAAACCCGCACGTGCGTATAGCGGTTTTTCGCGGGCATCGTAACCGTTTACGTTAATAGAACCCGACTCCGGCTTTAAAAGACCTTCAACCGCACTAAGCGTACTTGTTTTACCAGCGCCGTTTGGGCCGAGCAAGCCAAATATTTCACCTTTGCGTACATCAAAAGATACATCTTGTACCGCCCGGAACTTGCCATAACTAACATTCAGGCCGTTAACAGTTAAAATACTGGTCTCTTGCTGATCATTCATATGGTTGTTTTATGTGATTGCCATTATACCATGATTTGCACCATAATAATTTCAATAAATATATAATATGTATAATGAGTCTTTAAGGAAAATTAAAAATAGTTTATAATAGGGTGGTTTAAAGCTCAAGAAATGGATTATAATAAGCTGTAATTGCATAAACACACTTAGCACCTCATCGATTTTTCAACTAATTTTGGCCGTTTCATTAATTTTTTGATAGGTTTATTAAATGAAAAGTTATACCGTACTCATAGCGATAGTGGCCGCTTTAGGTGGGCTGCTATTTGGATTTGACACAGCAGTAATTGCTGGTTCATTACAATATTTGAAGCCGTTCTTTCATTTAAATAATACCGAGGAAGGATTAGTGGTAGCGGCGACCTCGATAGGCTGTATCCCCGGTGCGTTGTTCGCCGGGAGCCTAGCCGACAAATTTGGCCGTAAGAAAATGATGATCGTAACTTCCTTATTGTATGTTGTAGCATCCTTGGGCAGCGGCATAGCGGGAAGCTTTGAGCAATTGATTGCTTATCGGTTTATCGGAGGAATCGCAATCGGAATGGCATCAGCTTTAATACCTATTTATATTTCAGAAATTGCGCCTCCGGCTTTTAGGGGGAGATTGGGCATGCTGCAGCAATTGGCTATAGTCAGCGGTATATTGTTATCCTCTGTTTCTAATTATCTTATTGTAAAATCGGGGTTTCACTTTTTAAATAATGAAAATTATTGGCGCTACATGTTGGCAGCCGCAGTTATACCTTCTATTATCTTTTTTATTCTGCTGCTTTTCGTGCCAGAAAGTCCAAGATGGCTGGTAGCGAAAAATAAATTGGCTAAAGCACAAAAGATATTCGGTGATATCTATTCAGATGACGAAAGCCTGGAGCAGGTAAATATGGTGCAACAGAATATTGCATCAGAAAGTGCCCCGGCATTAAGTGATGTTTTCACTCCGCGTTTTAAAAAGGTGCTTATTATCGGTTTCGTTTTTGCCTCCGTAGCACAGCTTACAGGTATTAATTTGATCTTTTATTATGCCCCGCTAATATTTGAAAAAACTCATGTAGGTCTTAGCCCATTGGAGCAAACAATACTGGCCGACGGTGTAAATCTCTTGTTTACCGTTGTTGCCTTTTGGTTGATCGATCGGATTGGCCGAAAAAAACTATTGCTTACAGGGTCGGCAATAATGGGAGTGTGCATGTTGACGCTTGCCGCATTATTTTATCTGAATTTACTGCAAAACTATTTTGTGCTGATCACCATATTTGTGTACATCGCAGGCTTCGCAAGCACGTGGGGCGTAGTGCTTTGGGTGTATGTTGCCGAAATTTTCCCTAATAAAATACGTGGAACTGCAACCTCCATTGCTGTATGTGGTAATTGGGTTGCAAATTCTATTGTTGTGGCAACCTTTCCTTCAATGCTTGCTCAATTTGGCGCTGTCGCTACGTTTGGAATATATGCTGTTATTAATCTCAGCATGATATTATTCACCATGCGCTATGTATTTGAAACAAAAGGAGTTCCGCTCGAGAAAATAGAAGAGCTTTATACACAGGTTTAATGTAGGCATTATGGCATTTGTGTTATTGTGTGGCGAAGGGCGATTTTCGGTTTAAGGCTGTATATTTGAGAAATAAATTGGCTCTATGACATATTGGGTAGGTAAGATACTCAACAAAAAAGAGGCATAGCCTCGGCTGATATTGTAACAACGGATTTCAATCCGTTAAAAAAAGCAACAAATGATAAAAGAACCGGAGGTTCGGCCAATACAATCAGGCAGTTGCCAGGCTTGGCAATTGAAAAGCAACAAATGCGGACATCAAATTACGATACAGGCCGTGCCTAAGGCACTTATATTATCACCGTTAGGTGTAACGGGTTGAAACCCGTTGTTACAAAATGTTAGAGCCTCTGGCTCTTTAAGAAAGGTTTGCATAATAACTTAAAAATTTAGTACACACGCACAACATTATAGAACCAAAAAATTTGAGTAGCAATTAATGAAAAAGAACTTTTTTATAGCCTTTGAGGGAATCGACGGAAGCGGCAAAAGTACACAGGTAAAACTGCTGGCACAAAGGCTTGAAAAAGCAGGGTTAAAAGTTCATGCCACTTTTGAGCCTACTGAAAGCCCGATGGGTAAAATCATAAGGGATGTATTTAACCATAGGATGGAGGCCGACCACCGCACCATCGCGGCGCTTTTTGTTGCCGACCGGCTGGATCACCTCTTAAATAAAACAAATGGAATCCTAAAGATGCTGGATGAAGGTTATACCGTAATAACCGACCGTTATTATTTATCGTCATACGCTTACCAAAGCCCCTATATGGATTTAGATTGGGTAATTGCAGCAAATTCCTTAAGCGCAAATTTATTGCGGCCGGATTTGAATATTTATATCGATATATCCCCAGAAATAAGTATAGAACGCCTCAATAAGGGCCGAAGCTCCATTGAACTTTATGAGACCCTGGAGAACCTGCAAAACGTGCGGGGTAAATATTTTGAAATAATGGACCTACTAAAAGATGAAGAGAAGTTTTTAGTTACCGATGGAAACCGCTCGGCCGATCTTATTGCAAACGATATATGGCACAAGGTACATTACAAATTTGTAGAGGCGCCGGCCATGTAATTAAATGAATTTAGCGTCCTCTGCCAATTCACACCATTGATCCAAACTATTTAACTCAACGCCATTTGCGGCACATACCCCGCCCGAAAGGCATTTACAGCCGATTTTGGCGTTAAAACAGGCAATTTATCAACCCGGGGAATGACTATTCCTTTTTCGTACCCCAACGGCGACCATAAATACATTAACCCGTTATAAATTAAGTACGGCTGATTATTAAACAATACAAAGACCCCATTGGGTATCTCATTGATGTTTTCGTCATGGGTTACTTTTGACCGGCCGCGGTTTATTCTTTCGCTGTGAAGAATATCGTCTATCTTTTGGATGGAAGTTTTTTCGTTAAAACCATATTCTGGGTTGCCCTTTAGCCAGTAAGTTTTGAATTTATTATAATCCTCCCTTCGGCATTCAAAACATGGTCGGTGACCGGCAGCAAAGGCGGTGGCCTCGTCTATGAAAAAAAGTTCGGTGTAACGGTTGGGGGCCATCACCTGCCTTTTCCTGCCCCTAAACTCAAGTTTACAAATCAGCCATGCTTTTAACTTAAATGACCGGAGCAAGTTTTGATGTTGGTCGTGCAGAATGCCCCGGTTCCCCATCCATGAGCCCCGTGCACTTGTTTTTATGATATTGCCAAATGGATCAACCCTGTTTTGCAGCATAGTAAATTTATATTATTCCATAACGATTTAATCCAACTCCAATTATAAGCGGTGTTTTAATTAATAAGTGCCAACATCGATACTACCAGTTGCCAATACAATTACTGCTACAATAAGTATTGCACCCACAACTGACGAACCAATTATCAAGATATAATGTCCGGCTGAATGCCTTTTCCTGGTTTTTACAAAGGCGAAATGGCGATATGCCTGCACATAATCAGAATCCTTCAGCAAACGGATATCGCTTACATCGGCAGCCTTCGGCTTAAAAAGGTCGGAGTATCTTCGTCTGGGGCCTAATCTCCGAAATGCTTGAAGGTCGGTTTTGTTAAGCATAAAGTTTTTGGTATCAGCCGCTGCTATGTCGGTAACAGAATCCTTGTGCGTAGTTTGGGCCATTAGGGACGCGCAGCAAAATATCAGCAGCAAAATTAATAACGGTGATTTTTTCATGTTACTAAGGTTTAGTTTACGAAATATTTGCGGTTTACCTGCAGGCAAAAGGTATGCATTTAAATTGATACAAGTGTTATCGCATTAACAAAGTATGTTAATGACTATGAAATTCTAACCCCACACCATTTGAGCGATAGTGATACAGTTAAATTGACGAAAATTCTATCGTCTGGTTCGTTAATCATAAAAGACAATAACCACCGTTCATGCGAGTTCTCACCTGTCTATGCTTTAAAATGGTCATCCGGTAAAGTTATACTGATAAGTTTATCCCCCTGCCCCAAAATGCAGGTTATTAAACTTTAAAATGGTCATCCGGTAAAGTTTTATTGGTAAGTTTATCCCCTTGCCCAAAAATGCAGGTTATTAACAAAGCGGCCGATCCTGTTATTATTGATAATCTGAAGGATCATTGCGACCTCGAAAACTGGGTATTAAAGAAAGATACGGTGGGTTCAAAGTAAGTTGCCGTTCCATCCGGTTCATGAACATTGCGAACTCAATATGTCTCACGTCTCAAGTCTCACATCTCAAGTCTAATCAAAGTAACAATTTCACTTGTGCAACATCTTATTAAAAACTTATATTTAACCATCAAAACCAAAAATCATGATAGTAACAACAAGCACACACCTGGAAGGCTATAAAGTAACCCAGCATTTGGGTATTATAAGAGGTATAACCGTACGCTCACGCGGCCTGGGGGGCAATATTTTGGGCAGCCTGCAAACTCTTGTCGGTGGTCAGAACAGTGTTTATACCGAGCTCTGCGAAACAGCGAGGCAGGAGGCTTATGAATTAATGATACTGCACGCACAGGAACACGGCGCTAATGCTGTTATCAATATGCGTTACGATGCCAATGACGTTTTGCAGGGAGTAACAGAAGTTTTAGCATACGGCACTGCTGTGGTGGTAGAAAAGTTGTAGTTTTGTGGGCTAAATTGTAATTGCCCATGTCGCCAAAAACTAAAAAGATATTTTTATACCTGAGTATATTTGTTCCGTTCGCGGCGTATTGCGCCTATTACTATGGAATGGTGTTGAAGGACGCACCTTATAAATTCGCCGAGTTTAAGTCCATCCAATTTCAATATGGAACAGGCGATAGCCTGGTTAATAAATACGATTCAAGAACAGGAGAATATCAATATCTGAATAAACACGACTCCCTGGTAAAAATGCACGTGTTTTTAAATAAAAATGAGTTGTTATACCTGCACCACAAAGCCAGCGACCTCGGTTTCTGGGATTTCCCATCGAACGAAACCAGTAATGACACTTCGAGCCATGGAGGAATAAAACCTCCGCGTTACCTGATTGTGTTTAATTATCTGCACAAAAGCAAAAAGGTGATCTTCGACGCCAACTTTTCGGGCCCCGAAAAGTTGGTGGATGCCAACCAGCGGGTTATCAAGGAAATTCAAAGTGTTTTGAACGAAGCTGAGGCGAGAGAGAAAAAGTAAAATTATGAGATACATTTTTATACTAATGCTTTTGCTGATCGGTCCGTCATCGTTTGCCCAGCAAATGAGTTATGCAGACTGGAAAGAAGAAGCCAAAACTCACATCAATTTACTGCCCGAATATGGCAATGTGGTAAAATCACAGGGACAAATAGACGAGAATAATAAATTTATTGAAACAGTATTGAGTCAGGATACGACCCGCAGGAAGGGCTCTGAGCACCTGGTGAGGCTTGGATTTACTTATCTATACAGAGGCGATCTAGAGACCGCAATGCGCAGATTTAATCAGGCATGGTTGCTTGATCCAAAAAATGAGAACGCATATTGGGGATTTGGCGCTATTTATTTTACTTTTAATGATACCGAAGAAGCTTTAAGGCAGTTGGAAAAAGGATTGTTGATCAATCCTAACAGTTCAAATATTCTTACAGATAAGGCCACCATTTACACTTCTTTTTATCGGAATGATCACAACGCAGACCATTTAAATAAAGCAATTGAGATATTTAATCGATCCTATAAAATAGATCCATCCAATCAAAATACATTATTTAAACTGTCAGCGGCGTATTATTATAAAAACGACTGTGCTAATGCCCGGAAGTTTTAT
>Ga0207013_1221_pt1 | contig 11603 bp, 10 predicted proteins | sample Alteio_BWMinCont_55_FD_153501 | JGI IMG/M metagenome (GOLD analysis project Ga0207013, IMG submission 153501) | Enriched cells from forest soil in Barre Woods Harvard Forest LTER site, Petersham, Massachusetts, United States -... | ecosystem: Environmental > Terrestrial > Soil > Temperate forest >...
AGCTAAAGATTATTTATCCCAAATTATGGGTGTGGCCTTGTCGGCTACCTCAAATATGAAACTTTTTCATTTTGTTTATGATTGGATAGGTACCCCATACCGTTTTGGCGGAAGTTCGAGAAAGGGTATCGATTGTTCGGCATTTACAAAAGAACTATACAGCCAGGTATTTAATATGGATATAGAGCGTAACTCGCGCGATATATTCAGCATGGTTAGTCCGGTGAAGAGAGATGACCTTAAAGAAGGCGACCTGGTTTTCTTTAAAATACACAGTCGCCATATATCACATGTTGGGATATATTTAGGAGGCAATAGATTCGCGCATGCTTCATCAAGAGGGGTTGCAATAAACAGCCTTGACGATGCTTATTACAAACGGTATTTTTATCGGGGAGGGCGTATGCTTGAATCCTTTAAAGAGGAGCTTGAAAAAGAAGACGCTAATAAAAATTAGAATATTATAAACCGAATAAATTAATCCTTTCATAAACGAAAGGATTTTTTTTTGAATGAACATACGCCTGTCACTTTTTCTTTTAATTGTCGCCTTTGCGTTTTCTGCCTGCCAGGAAGGGCCGGTAACGCTTAAGCCAGCGCATCATCCTAAAAAGAAACCTGTTGCTATAATCGTTGTTGCCCCCGTTATCCCCGATTCCGTTTGTATTGCCGCCGTGGGTGACATAATGCTTGGGACGTCTTATCCCAATAAAAACACCCTCCCACCTGACAGCGCGAAAAGCAGTTTTATAAACGTAGCTGACGAACTGCACAATGCCGATGTGGTTTTTGGTAACCTTGAAGGTACACTGCTTGATGCAGGCGCCCCTGCACATTATAAAATGCACCTGCTTAGCAAAGCCTATTTATTCAGGATGCCGCAATGTTATGGCAATGTTTTGAAAGACGCCGGTTTTAATGTGCTTAGCGTGGCCAATAACCATATCGGTGATTTTGGCGATAAAGGCCGTATGAGCACCATGAACGTGCTGGATAGCCTCGGGATTAATTATGGCGGGCAATTGAGCCATCCATCGGCAATTTTTAAATTGAAGGGGATAACATACGGCTTTTGCGCATTCGCGCCTAACGCCCAGACGTTACCCATACGCGACCTTAAAAACGCTGCGGACATAATCCGCAACCTGAAACAACAATGCGATATTGTAATTGTTTCGTTCCACGGCGGGGGCGAAGGTATTGCATTTCAACATGTTCCCATGGCAGAAGAATCATTTTCACGTGAAAAACGCGGCAATGTGCGCGCCTTTGCTCATAACGCCATTGATGCCGGCGCAGATATCATCCTTGGAAATGGCCCACATGTATGCAGGGCAATGGAAATATATAAAAACAGGCTTATAGCTTATAGCCTTGGTAATTTTTGTACCTACAAAAGTGTAAGCGTTGGCGGGGTTTGCGGGATTTCGCCATTGCTTAAAGTCTACCTGAATAAAAAGGGAGAATTTTTAAGCGGCCGTATCATTTCCAATAAGCAAACCCATGATAAAGGTTTAGAAACCGACAGTTTAAACCGTGCAATAATCACAATAAGGAAACTTACCGAAACCGATTTTCCGCAATCCGGATTGAGTATAAGTGATGATGGGAGTATAATACCTGTAAAGAACTAACCCGTCATATAATAATCATCGAAATCAAAAAAATCAGTTAAATCAACGGTTCAGACAACTACGCCGCATCGCTCGTCGTCCTTATCAAACTTATTCCTGTAAAGAAAAATATTATTCCAATTATACCTACTACGGTAAGTGTTGTATAACCGCCACTGCGATTTATTATACCTATACCTGTGTAAATTAGCCCTACTATACCTAACACGGTTAGTATTGCCCCGAAAGTGCGTTTTAAGTTCATGATGATTGTATTATTTTTAAAGCTTTTTTATTAAAAACAAATAGCACACCAATAATTACTGTTATCTTTATAACCACAAAACTATTGGTCATGACACCCGAAATAACCTCATTAATTATTGTTTTCATTTTATTGGTAATTATATTTTCATCTTTTGTGTCTGTAAAACAAGGCACTATAGTAGTAATTACAGTTTTTGGCAAGTACCGCAGGATATTAACCCCTGGCTTGAATTTCAAGGTGCCGTTCATCGAAAGTATTTATTCCAAAATATCCATACAAAACCGGTCGGTTGAGCTGGAGTTCCAGGCGGTAACTTTCGACCAAGCCAATGTTTATTTTAAGGCCATGCTGTTATACTCGGTACTGGACCAGCAGGAAGAAACAATTAAAAATGTTGCCTTTAAATTTGTGGACGACCGTAACCTGATGCAGGCGCTTATCCGCACGGTTGAGGGTTCTATTCGTGCTTTCGTAGCAACCAAAAGGCAATCGGAAGTATTGATATTAAGGCGTGATATTGTTGAACACGTAAAAGAACAGTTGGATAAGGTACTGGAAGGCTGGGGCTACCACTTACAGGATTTGCAGTTGAACGATATTACGTTTGACGAAGTGATCATGAAATCGATGAGCCAGGTTGTTGCATCCAATAACCTGAAAGCAGCAGCTGAAAATGAAGGCCAGGCATTATTGATCACAAAAACAAAAGCGGCCGAGGCCGAAGGTAATGCCATTAAAATATCAGCCGAGGCCGAGCGCCAGGCTTCGCAATTGCGTGGGCAGGGTGTTGCTTTGTTCCGCGAGGAAGTGGCCAAGGGTATGTCGGTAGCTGCCAAAGAAATGCAGGAAGCCAATATGGATACTTCAGTTATTTTGTTTACCATGTGGACGGAATCGATAAAACACTTTGCTGAAAACTCACAGGGCAATGTTATTTTCCTTGATGGATCAACCGATGCCATGCAACAAACCATGAAAGAAATGCTTGCGTTAAACCTTATGCATAGTGGCAAAGTCAAAAAGTAAAATTTTTGCTTGACAGATGATGAAATTTAGACTTGTGTGGTTGATTGGTGTTGCATTACTGGGGCTTTCTTTTACAAAAGCCAATGCCCAGCCTTACCGTTATTTAACGGTCGATGACTTTCAGGGTGTTCCGGATTCCCATAACGGTGAAAATGTTGCCTTCACTAATTGTAATATTGAGTTTAGTTATACGGCCCACAAAGAAAGAAATTACTACCGGCTGGATTTTAGCATCCTGGTGGTAATGGACCATGAGAAATCATGGCTGGACAGGAACAAAGCCCCATCACGAGAATACCTTGCCGAAATATTAAAGCACGAGCAGGGACATTACAATATGGCTTACCTTGAACAACAGGAACTACTGCGAACAGTAAGCCACACTGTTTTTTATGCCGATTACCAAAAAGTAGCCAATAATATTTTTAACCGCATTGATGCCAAATACCAGCAGCTGAACCGGGATTATGATGATGATACACAGCACATGATCAATCGGGAACAACAGCACAGTTGGGATATGTATTTTAAAAAAGTCCTCGGATCGGAATATATTGCCAGGGATTAATAGTTCGAAAAGCCCCGATCAAATTAAAGAAGCCATCTTATAACGACCTACCCTCGGGGAAAATATCACGTTTGTTGATTTAACCACATTACCCGCTGAGACCACTCCCGCGTCCTTGGCCGGGGCAGCGTCCGCCCTCTTTGTTAACTTGACCGACAAAAATATGCCCATTTTAAGAAGTTGCGTAAGTTGGATAAGAAGGTAATAATTTATGTAGAAAATGTAAAAAATATTGCATGTGCAATATAAAATGTAACTTTTAAATATTTTTTATATAGATAACCCTTACATTTGCAGCCAAAATCAAGAGGGCAAAAACTACGCTTATAAACAAGTTAAGATTGCCCTTATTAGCTTGGATAACTCATGAAACAAACTATAAATACTAATGGCATACCTATTTCGCCTTTATTAAATTATCAGGAAGAATGCCTGCACGCGCCGAAAAATAACACTGTTTTAAAAAAAAGGCTTTTTAGTATCTCCTGTTTAGCGGTAATGGTAGCTGTAGCTATTTCCGTTATTGCCAAACTGCTGGTTTGGCTTATCAATATAGTAACTAATATATCTTTTTACGGTGCGTTTTCGGCAACCTTTCATAGCCCATCGGTTAACCATTTAGGGTTATGGGTTATAATTATTCCAGCTATTGGGGGTATAATAGTAGGGTTGATGGCCTTATATGGGTCGGCAGCAATAAGGGGACATGGAATTCCTGAAGCGATGGAGCAAATATTGACGAATCAAAGCCGGATAAAGCCTGCTATTACATTTCTAAAGCCCATATCGTCGGCAATAGCTATAGGAACAGGTGGCCCGTTTGGTGCCGAAGGGCCCATTATAGCCACGGGCGGCGCATTAGGGTCGACTATTGGGCAGTTGTTTAAGATTACCGCTAACGAACGTAAGGTTTTATTAGCTGCCGGTGCCACAGCCGGTATGGCTGCTATATTTGGTACGCCGATAGCTGCGGTTTTTTTGGCGATAGAGTTGTTACTTTTTGAGTTTTCGCCTAAAGCTATTCTTCCGGTGGCATTGGCCTGTATTACCGGCGCTGCCGGGCACCATGTATTATTTGATGCCGGGCCGGTTTTCCCGATGCCCAACTTAGCCACACCATCAAATACTGCCTTAGCAATTTATAGCTTTATCGGGCTAATTACAGGCTTTGTATCCCTTGGCCTTACAAAAATAGTTTATGCTGTTGAAGATGTCTTTGAAAAAATACCTGTTCATTGGATGTGGTGGCCTGCTATCGGCGGCCTTGCAGTAGGCACTATAGGTTATTTTGCACCGCATACCCTTGGCGTGGGGTATGATAATATCATCAATGTTTTGTCGGGCACCCTCACGCTGGTTATTGTAATAAGGCTTTGTTTTTTTAAATTTTTATCGTGGGCCATTGCGCTTGGAAGCGGGACTTCCGGTGGCACCCTGGCGCCACTATTAACGATAGGCGGGGCTGGCGGCGCCATTTTAGGTGCCGTTATATTAAATCTGTTTCCGGGTTCGGGCATAAGCATACCGATGGCCGCGTTGGTAGGGATGTCGGCCATGTTTGCCGGTGCCTCAAGGGCCTATTTAACCAGCATCACTTTTGCGCTGGAAGCCACCATGCAATCACATGCTTTGCTGCCGCTGCTGGGCGCCTGTACTGCCTCGTACATTGTTTCGTTCTTTTTGATGGAGAATACCATCATGACCGAAAAAATTGCCCGTCGCGGTGTTTTTACCCCCGATAGTTTTGAAGCCGATCTGTTAGGGAAACTGACCGTTGCGCAGGTGATTAGCGAAGACGGGTTGGTGCTCAGTTCTGAAAATACGGTTAAAGAGGTTCGGGACTGGTTAAAAGTTAACAACGGCCACGCCAATTACTTTGTTATGGTAAATACCGATGGGGCCTACATCGGTACCATAAACCGCACTGATATTTTCAGGCACGGGCTCGACCCGGTTTCACACCTGGGCGATATTGTGAAAGATGGCCATGTATATGTCAGAAGCACCGACAGCCTGCGTACTGCGGTTGAACTGATGGCAAAACAAACCGCCGAGGTATTGCCTGTTATTGCTGCCGGTAGCAATAAAGTTATTGGTGTTTTATCCTACCGGGATATCCTTTCTACCTATAAAGAACAAATGGAAGAAAATGAAAACGCCTATATTCATATCTCATTAAAACGCCGGCGCTTAAAGATGCTGATAAGGGGCAGGAAGCTTATCAACATGGACGAGGAGTTAAAGGAGGGTTAGTAAGGTCTTTATTTATTAAATTTATATTTTGTTTTAACACTTGTTACATATTTAAAGGGTGGTACGTATTGTGAGATATTGTTACTAATCTTTTATTAACAAGCAATTATAGATTTGGCATGAAAACCAGGGCAATCTTCACCTTAATTTTTATTATCGCGTTTACCGGGCTTGTAAACTCATGTAAAAAAGGGGAGGGTGCAAGCCAGCAACTTGTACAAATTAATGCCCTGGCCAATGGCAAAACAACTACAATTTCGGAGGGGCAAACCTTAGCCATAACCCTTGGCGATCCTGGCGACGGCGGTTATACTTTTGATCCCCTGCAATATGATCAATCGGTACTAAAACTTGTTGTCCACAAGCTTAACCCACCACCTGCTAATTCGCCGACGGGTGATTTCGGGACGGATACCTGGAGTTTCAGCGCCTTAAAAGCGGGGGCAACCACCGTAGTAATTACAGCTTCACAGGGTAACAATGCAAATAGTACTGTTGCTATGTTTTCGGGGACTATTGCAGTTAAGTAATCTAAACCTTTTCTTTTAACAATAAAAACCATCTCTTTTTTATTGTCAAGGCTTTGTGCCTGTTATAAGTCTCCCATCAGCCAGGGTCAAGCTTAATATTTTCCAATGCCCGGATCAAAAAACCTTACAATCATCACGGCGCTTCCACTACTTAATTTCTTTCCCGTTGGTAAATTCGCTTGGGTGTTTGGCCTGATTTGAATATTTTAATATGTTTGCCCTGTAATATTGACGCGTCAAAACATTTGTGTTTTATAAATGTAGTATATTGTACAAAAATTACTAAGGCCAAATGAGTAATCCCGAGAAGAGGATAGCAATATTCGATGATGATGAAGAGATCCTGTCGATATGTCGCTTTATTTTAGAAGACAAAGGTTGGGAGGTATTTACTTTTATCGATTGTAATGAAATAACTGAAAAGGTTTCATCCGTACTACCGGACGTTATATTAATGGATAACTGGATACCTGATGAAGGGGGGGTTATTGCCACCCGGAAACTTAAAAAGGATGAGAAGTTAAAAAATATCCCTGTTATCTATTTCTCTGCTAATAGCGATATCGAACTGCTTGCCAGCCATGCCGGGGCCGAAACTTACCTCGCCAAACCATTTGATATAGAAGAACTGGAACGCTATATCAATACTGCGGTAAAAAATAAATGAATCTGCGGATTTATTCTGATTTCCGATTTCGGAATTCAAAAAAAACACTGCGTTTTATAACAATGCAGATCATTTAAATATCAAACATTGACATTTTAAAATCTGCACATCCTGGCATCCGCACGTTTTTTAATCGGAATTTACTGCAGATGGGCCGCCAGGAATGCCACCCCCTCCCGGAGGGCCGCCACCACCAGGACCACCGCCATCTCTTCTAAAGCCTCGCATGCCCGGGCCTTGTGTCGGCGCTTTGCCAGCAAATTTCTCCAATCTTAATGTAAACGTTGCCAGGTAGTAGCGGGCAAGCCTGTTAACATGGGTCTCGGTATTTGAGGTAGCCGATGCTACATCTGTAAATCCTGTATTTTCGTTAAATAAGTCAAATGCTGATAAGCGGATAGTGCCCCTATGGTCTTTCATAAACCGGCGTTCAACATACAGGTTCAAAATGTTGGGGTTAGTCACTTTTATATTTGAGGCATACCCATAATTGGTAGCTTTTGTATAATCGTAGCTAAAGGTCCAATCGCCAAAATAATTTTTTCCGTTCACCCCTATGTTCCATGTGCGGATATTTGAAGTGCCGTTGGTTAGCGAGTCCCTCACAGAATTATCGGTCCGGTTAATGGCGTAATTGGTTAAAAACTGTGCATCGATCACGTCAGTAATATCAACCCTGAATTGTAACTGAGGCGTGAACTGTAAATTTTTTGAAATATTTTCAGCGGTAGTCATCTTATAACTGGACGAATCGACATTAGATATAAAAGCAATGTTGTTAGCGTAGGTAACAGTTCCCCTAAAATAGACGGTGAACTTACGGTTATCAAAAGGCTTTGCATAAGTTAACTGGCCCGAAGTTGTATTGTAACCGTTAGCATTTTGGTATTGTGTTAGTATAGTATTTGCAAACCTGGGATCGGGTGTATATTTGCCCGGATAGGTAATAGTATTTGAAGCTACGTAGTTTGATATTGCCTGGTATTGAAAGCTGGCAAAAAATATGTCGCCGGTTGCAAAGCTAAAGTTGTTGTAACGTATAGAAAAATTATTGGTGAACTGCGGCTTTAAATTCGGGTTGCCCTCTACCGGATAAAGGGCATTTGAAAAATCAATAACTGGCTGCAATTGCGAAAAACTTGGCGTACTGCTGCTGCCGTTATAGTTTACAGTAAAATTCCGGCTGCGCGAAAAATTATAGGCAAAACGGAAGGTTGGTATTACGTTGAATGTAGAAACATGAGTTGGTGGCAAATCAGTTGTCGGCGAATTGCCATCGAGTACTGACGGCTGAAATCCTAAGCCCACGGTATAATTGTATTTCTTTTGTATAAAGCGGTAATTTAAGCCAACCTTGTTTGTTGTAAAAGTGTAGTTATACATATTACTTAGCGCACTATCGCTTTTAAATGTAAAGCTCGCCGGGTCGTATAAAGTATCTGTTTGTTTGTTGTTGGTTGTAATTGCGCGGTTGAATGTATAATTAAATTCCAGGTACGAAAGTTTACCTATCGGCGCAAGGTATGAAACGGTAGTACCATAGCTGTCTGTGCGGCTATAGGTATTTATTACCTGGTTTGCAGGGGCAGTTGGCGCTCCGACCGTATAGTCATAGGTAGGGTTTTGATAGGCCCAGCTTGGAGCGGAACTTGCAGTAAAATTGATACTTAAATTATGACGGTGTTTAAACCTGTGATTAAATAATGCGGTAAAGCCATAAGTAGGCGCCTGCGAGTCGCCATTTGTTAAAGAAGTATACGCTGAACTTACAGTTTGAGCATGCGAGAAGGCGACATTTTCATTATCATTTGTATTTGTGCCGGCATAAGCAAATGTTGGCGTAACTTTTAAATAATTAATGGTGTCGGGCTTGTACTCCATATTCCAGGTAAAGCGGTGGTTTATATTTTCATCTGTTTCCTGGCTATTTTGTGTTTCAGATGACGGTCGGGCAACTGACGTGTTTTGCTGAAAAATATTATTGGTAGTACTTACTGTATTGTCGGCGAAGCTATAGCTGCCATAAACCGAAAGGCTTTTACCCCACTGGTCGCGAAAGTTGGCGCCTAATGAATGCGCATCGGTTAAGCCGTTCTGCGTAGTTATAAGGCTGCCATTGTTTTGTGCGCCCCGGGCTGCATTACCGCGGCCACCGCCGCCGCCAAAACCTCCTCCTCCGCCGCCACCGCCACCACCGGTGCTGCCGAAAGAGAAAGTATTTACGTTAGTATTATTTATGCTGCCCAGTAATGCTATTTGCTGATTTCCACTAAAATTAAACGCATTTACAGAGCCTATATACCGGTTTTGGTTAGCTATGCCCTGGCTTGCCGGAAGTGCATCTTCGCCATCGCCTACAGTGGCCTGTCCAAAATATCCGTAGTTTTTATCCTGCCTGATAGTGATGTTCATTATTTTATCAGGTTCGCCGGTTTTTACACCTGTCAGGTTCGCCTGGTCGCCATAATCATCTATCATCTGTATATTTTCAACAACATCTGCCGGGAGGTTTTTTGTAGCGCTTTGCACGTCGCCGCCCATAAAATCCTTACCATTTATGCGTACTTTGGTTACCTGCTTGCCTTGTGTGGTAATATTGCCGTTTACGTCAACATCGACACCCGGTAATTTTTTTATCAGGTCTTCAACGGGTGCATTTTCGCGTACTTTGTAGGCGCTTGCCTTATATTCAACAGTATCTTCTTTTAACGTTATCGGAACAACACCAACAATGGTAACCTGGTTCAGCATATTCGATTGCGTTTTTAATACAATTATGCCCAAATCGGCCGGGGTATTATCATTAGCCAATGTATAATGCCTTTTAAGTGATTGATAACCCATGGAGGTTAGAACTATGGTTACTTTATTGCCCTTAACAGAAGGGAAAACAAATTTACCTTTTGCGTCAGCAATGGTTGTCGTACTGTCATGCTGATCAGACGTAATTGTAATAGCGGTTCCGGGCAATGTTTGTTTAGTCGAATCGATAACAGTGCCGTGTACCTCGCGGCCACTTTGAGCATGTAAAGAAGTAATTGCAAAAAAAGAGGCTGCTAAAGCTATTATTACTGATTTCATAGAGTTTTTAATACGCTGCAAATGATGTTCGTGATGGTAAAACAATAATTAAACGCAAAGGTTCAATTTATAAGCGTTAAATAACTAAAAATCATATCATTGTTACATATTAACCCACAGGGCGCATAAACGCAAAAAACCCTCCGGTTTTACGGAGGGCTTTGTATAAAATTATTTTCTTTTTAAACTATTTGTTTTAGTTAGCCAGGTGCAAAGCTTTTGCAACTTCTGCATAGTTTTTAAGGTTTGGATTGGCAACGTTTAAGGTGGTAAGGCCTGAGCCCGATACAACAACTATTCTGAAATCAAAGGCATTTGCCAGTGTAAAGTTTGCCTTAAGGTCAATATATCCTACACCAAAATCCGAAAGGTCAATAGTATTGCCAGCCTCTGAGTAAGGTATAGCATACCAGTTTGAATTTGTTCCCGTGTTTCGCAGATATACTAATACTGTGCCATCATCAACTATAGCCTGGGTAATTGCAGGTACGGTAAGCCTTGTTAAGCCAACTTCAACAACACCCTGATCAAGCAATAGGTAGCTTTGAACATTAGCGTTACCAGTTGCACCTGTTGCCCCGGTTGCGCCGGTAGCACCTGTTGCGCCGGTGGCCCCGGTTGCGCCCTTAGCCCCTTGTGGTCCCTGTGGCCCGGTGGCGCCTGTTAAGCCAGTGGCTCCTGTAGCGCCTGTGGCTCCCTGTGCGCCAGTAGCGCCTTTAGCACCTTGTGCCCCGGTAGCTCCTGTTGCGCCAGTAGCTCCTGTAGCACCAGTTGCCCCTTGTGCACCAGTGGCTCCCTGTGCACCTGTGGAGCCTTGTGGTCCCGCTGGACCGGTAGCTCCCGTAGCCCCTGTTAAGCCAATAGCCCCAGTAGCGCCAGTTGCGCCGGTAGCACCTTGTGGTCCTGCTGGCCCAGTAGATCCTGTGGCACCTGTTAATCCAGTTGCACCAGTTGCGCCTGTGGCGCCGGTAGCGCCTACGGGTCCTTGTGGCCCTACTGGTCCGCCGGCCGGTCCTGCTGGCCCTTGTGGCCCTGCTGCACCTGTAGCACCTGTAGCTCCTTGTGCACCCGTTGCGCCCTGTGCTCCTGTAGCACCTGCCGGGCCAGCGGTTTTATCTTTTTTACATGCTGTTATGCTAAACAGGCATGCAAATAAAATTGGAAGTAAAAGTCTGGTTGGTTTCATAATAAAGAATAATTTAATTTTCTTATAATTTCAAGTTTGATTTTGATTGTTATAGTGACCTTCTACGTAGCTGTTATCAATTTGTTACAGTTCTTGTTTAATGAAAATAATTTGCTTTACATTTTATTTATTAACGAGATGGTAATTATGAGAAAATAATTAACAATTGTTTAAAAATTTTCATCAATAATTAAAAACAAAAAAAGGGCGATTATCGTTAAATTAACTACAAAATTCTGCCCCATGAACAACATTAGCGTGTCTTTGCACACAAAAGTGCACAATTGGATTGATACTATTGGCTTCAGGTTAAATGCTTCGCAAACTAACCTTAAAAATAACATCACCACCAATCATTATTTTTTTGAAACTTTCAATTTCTTTGAAAAATCGAAGAGTGATGATCTTAAA
>Ga0207013_1240_pt1 | contig 11596 bp, 8 predicted proteins | sample Alteio_BWMinCont_55_FD_153501 | JGI IMG/M metagenome (GOLD analysis project Ga0207013, IMG submission 153501) | Enriched cells from forest soil in Barre Woods Harvard Forest LTER site, Petersham, Massachusetts, United States -... | ecosystem: Environmental > Terrestrial > Soil > Temperate forest >...
GCCAACGGCGATTTTAAATTCACAGATCTTTATTTATCAGACACTGCAAGCCTTGTATTAAAAGCAAGAAAGGTGAACAATGATGACCATGCCATCATTTCAATAAAACAGGCGGATTATCCGGGGATAACATCACGGGGAACGGAGGATACTATAGCAGCACAACTACAACCGCAAGCCCTGGCAGCAATGCAGAAGAAATTTACTGATTACCAGGCTGATCAAAAGCAGGATTTTACAAAAAATGGGATACTTCTCAAACAGGTCAACATTCGGGGTAACAGGCCGCCCAAGCCACCTGAGCTTATACATTCCGACAATTTAAATGGGCCAGGTCATGCCGACCAAGTAATTATGGGCGATCAGATCAATGGCTGTGTTAATATTTCGGATTGTTTACAGGCAAGGCTTTTAGGAGTTCTTTTTAGTCCGCCAAACAAATGGGGCGAACGCATTCCATACCTAGCCCGGACAGGTGGGCGGCTGGGGCAAGGTTCAGGCCATGGGCCGCCGGCGATGGTTATAATTGTTGATGGAATAATAATGGACGGGTTACATCTGGACGAATTGAACGCAGCAGATGTTTATAGCATTGAGGTGTTACGGAGTGCGGCATTTTTAACTATTTATGGCTCCAATGCGCCGGGTGGGGCGCTGGTAATTACTATGAAACGCGGCGGCGAAGATGCCAAAAGCCTTACAGCTAAACCCCTATATGGTTTACTTGCCTATCAATTTAACGGTTACTACAAAGCAAAAACATTTTACACACCGAAATACACCGACCCTAAAACCAGCGCTCAACAACCTGATTTGCGCAGCACCATTTACTGGAACCCAAACATCATCACCGATAAAGATGGCAAGGCATCATTTGAGTATTTTAACAATGATACCAAAGGCATTTACCGGGTGGTTGTGGAAGGTATTGATGATAATGGCAATTTGGGCAGGCAGGTGTTTAAATACAAAGTGGAGTAGCGGTTTTGGACTAAAGATTTAGTATATTCGTATTAATAAACCTATCCTATGAAATTCGGTGCAATTTTGTTAGCTTTCTGTTTTGGGGCACTAAAATTTAGTGCGTCAGCCCAAACTGACAGCACCTTTCTAGTTCATACAACAAATATCCTCAAAAGCCAGCCTGCTGTTGAAAAAGTTTACCTGCACCTTGATAAACAAAATTATAGCTTCGGTGATACCATTTGGTACAAAGCCTATACCGTAATTGGCGAACATCACCAGTTATCGGCTTTAAGCGGGGTATTGTATGTTGAATTGATCAGCCCAAAGGACTCATTGGTGACAAGGCAAATATTACCATTAATATCAGGTATCGGCTGGAGTGACATTCCATTATCCCATACGCTTAAACAGGGCAATTACCATATCCGCGCCTACACCAATTGGATGCGCAATGCCGGGCCGGATTATTTTTATAACCAAAACATAAGGATTGGCGGGATACCTACCGAAACAAGTCCACAAAAACAAACTACCCAGGCCAGTCCGGATGTACAGTTTTTCCCCGAAGGCGGTGCACTGGTAAATGGCGTGCGTTCGCGGGTTGCCATTAAAGCAGTAAACGGTGAAGGTTTTGGCCAGGATATAAAAGGTGTTATTGAAGACAACCAGGGCAATATAGTTGCCGATTTTGCAAGCCGCCATTTAGGTATGGGTGTTTTTGCATTTACCCCGCAAAGCGGAAAAACTTATAAAGCTAAGGTAAGCTGATCAGGGGAAGCCGGTTTTTTTGTCGATCTGCCAAAAGCGCTGGATGAGGGTTATACATTAGCTATCAACAACAGCCTGCCCGACAGTATTTATTTAAAAGTAGCTGTAAACGAAAAAGTATTGGCTCAACAAAAAGACAGTACATTTTATATAATAGCACAAAACAGCGGCAAAGTTTACTATACATCCGAGGCTAAGCTCGATGGATTGGTTTATGCCGCTAAGGTGGAAAAAGGCCGTTTTCCATCTGGTATTACCCAATTCACTTTGTTTTCGCAGCACGGTGAACCTTTAGCTGAGCGTATCGTCTTTATTCAAAATAACGATACTTTAAAAGTAAACCTGGCAGCATTACCGTCAAATCAAACAACCAGGCAGGCTGTAAAGTTGAATATCGTGACAAAAGACAATAACAATAACTCTGTCACAGGCAGTTTTTCGGTGGCTGTAGTAAATGATAGCCTGGTAAAAACTGATGAACAGGCTGAAAGCACCATTACAAACAACTTCCTTTTAACGTCAGAAGTTAAAGGGTATATAGAGCAGCCCAATTATTATTTTAACAATACCAATGACAACACCAGGGAAGACCTTGATATTTTAATGCTGACGCAAGGTTATCGAAGGTTTGACTGGAAACAGATGCAAAAAAACAGTGTCCCAACGATAACCTATCTGCCGGAGAAATCGCTTGAGTTAAGCGGGACTATAAAAACGCCATCCGGTAAACCTATTCCCAATGGTAAGTTAAACTTAATAGTAACAAAAGATAACCTCCTAAGGGATACAACAACTGATGCTGAAGGCAACTTCAAATTTACTAACCTTTATTTAACTGACACGACAAGCCTTGTATTAAAAGCCAGGAAGGCAAACAATGACGACCACGCTATTATTTCGATTAAACCAATGGACTATCCGCCAATAACACCACAGGGAATAGAAGACACTATAGCAGTACAATTGCAACCGCAAGCCTTAGCGGCAATGCAAAAGAAATATACCGATTACCAGCAGAACCAAAAACAGGATTATTTGAAAAATGGGATACAATTAAAACAAGTAACTATCCGTGGTAACAGGCCGCCAAAACCACCTGAACTTATTCATTCTGACAATTTAAATGGTCCCGGGCATGCTGATCAGATAATTATGGGCGATAAAGTTGAGGGTTGCGTAAATCTTGTGGATTGCCTGAATGGAAAACTTGAGGGTGTCCGGTTTAGTAGTGATGGCCGCAGCCATATTCTTCGCGGTGTCTCTCACCCGCCAATGGTGTTGATTGTAGATGGAATAATAATGGACAGCAATCACTTGAGTGAATTAAACGCGAATGACGTTTACAGCATCGAAATATTGCGCAGTGGGGCTTATTTAGCTATTTATGGTTCGAATGCATCCGGAGGGGCAATAGTGATTACTATGAAACGCGGCTATGAAGACCCTCAAAGAGTCAGCTCTAAACCCCTGTATGGCTTATTGGCCTATCAATTTAACGGTTACTACAAAGCGAAAACATTTTATACCCCCAAATATACCGGCCCAAAAACAGATGCCCAGCAACCTGATTTACGTACTACTATTTACTGGAACCCAAACATTATAACCGATAAAGACGGCAAGGCATCCTTTGAGTTTTTTAACAACGATACCAAAGGCACTTACAGGGTAGTTGTGGAAGGCATTGATGATAACGGTAATTTGGGCAGGCAGGTGTTTAAGTATAAAGTGGAGTAGGGTTTAAGGATTTGTGATTAGCGGTTAGGAAAAACGGCCCCTTTTTGCTAAATCCCGAAAGTTTTATTTTCATTTAACTATAACATATTTTTTGATATGTAAATAATTTTAATAAGATTGCAGCGTTCATCCACTAAACAACACTTGATAGACGTTTCGAGTGTATTTGGTTAACAATTTTACCTAAACCTTATGTCGATACTTACCAGGGATAATAATCCAGATGCCGCAGTAAATAAACTTTTAAGAAATTTATCTATAAACATTGATCCGGCCACTATCAGCGCCGAACTGGAAATACATCCCGATTACCCCAGTCTGCTGGCTATCAGCGATGTACTATCGGCCTTTAGTATCGAAAACTCCGCTTTCCGGGTCGACCATGCCAATTTGCTAACTGTGCCATGCCCTTTTATAGCCCACACAAATTCAAACAACGGCGAATTTGTGGTGGTAAGTAAAATTGAAGACGATAATGTTTTTGTATCCAGCGAAAAATGGAACAACCATAAACTAAGCTTAAGCAACTTTAAGAAGACGTTTAATGGTGTAGTTTTAACTGCCGAAAAAAACATAGTTACCAATAACATTTCAACCTTACAACATTCCAACCTTGCAACAACAATAAAAACCCCGGCCATAATAACCGGCCTGGCGCTGATGTTTTTGGCAGCGCTTATATTTCTTACCGCTTATTTTGCAAACCTAAGCTGGCAAACCGGGTTGCTTACTTTGTTTAAAACCGCAGGGCTTATAACTTCAATATTGTTACTTATTCAATCTATCGATAGCAACAACCCGCTGGTGCAGGTACTTTGTCAAAACACAGGCAAAACAAATTGTAACGCCATACTCTCGTCAAAAGCGGCGACAGTATTTAAAGGGCTAACCTGGAGCGAGGTTGGTTTTTTTTATTTTGCGGGCACATGGCTGCTGTTAATGCTTGGCGGTGGCTCGGCTTTGGCATTCCGGGCGCTGCTGGTCTTAAATATCATCAGCCTTCCTTATACGTTTTATTCTATTTATTACCAGGCGCGCGTTGCTAAACAATGGTGCATTTTATGCTGCACAGTACAGGCATTGCTTTGGTTAGAATTTATAACATTTACAGCATCATTTTCAAAGTCCCCCCAACCCGGAAGGGTTTGGGAGGGGCTTGCAACTATTTTCATCTGCCTGCTGTTGCCAGTTATTTTATGGGCTATACTAAAACCACTGCTATTAAAACTACAACAGCTACAACCTATAAAACAACAACTGCGCAAATTTAAATACAATACCGAACTGTTTAACAACATGCTGAACGAACAACCCAAATACACCCAGCCCGATGAAGCCTGGAGCATAGTATTAGGTAACACGGCGGCAACCAATATCATAACCATGGTAAGCAACCCTTATTGCCCGCCTTGCTCAAAAACACACAAACACCTGGATAAACTGCTGCAGCAACGCGGGGACATACAGGCACGTATTGTTTTCACAGCCAATAATACCGACGGAGATTTGAAAACACCCATAAGCCGCCATTTAGTAGCATTGAACGAATTGCAGGATAAAACAAAAGTAAAACAGGCGCTGAACGACTGGTACCAACAAAAGCAAAAAAACTACGAAGCCTGGGCCAGGCTATACCCTGTTGCTTTAAACGGCATTGAATACCAAAAAATAGAACAACAAAAAGCCTGGTGCCAAATGGCAGAGGTTACCGCTACGCCAACATTATTGCTTAACGGTTACCGCCTGCCACAATTATACCAGCTCACCGATTTAAAATACATGCTTGAATGAAGCACGTGAAGATACTTTTCGCGAAAGTAAAGGAGCATGCACTTTAAATACATGCCGCTTAAATACCGGAGCGTGGTTACGGTAAAGATAAAGTTTATTTAAAATAAAAATAAAATGGAAAAGTTTAAAAAGCTCAGCAGAGGTGAGATGAAAAATGTCATTGGAGGTAGGACATCGCCGGCAAGTTGCAGTGCAAAATGTTTTAATGGTCAAAGTGTATCATGTTCGGGTGCAAATTGCAATGCAACAGATGCCGATGGTATTACGGATGGAAGTTGCTCTTCTGCCGGGACACCTCCAACTCAGTGCTCAGGAGCTTTATAATTAATTAAAAAAATAAAATCATGGAAAAATTTAAAAAACTAAGCAGAGCTGAGATGAAAAATGTTACCGGAGGTAGGACAGAGCCAGCTGATTGTAGTGCAACCTGCGGCGATGGCTCATCAGTATCGTGTTCAGGATCTGGATGTACTGCTATCGATTCCAACAAAGGTGTCGCCGGTTCTTGCACCGGAGGTGGAACGACTAATAATTGCAAAAGCTAACAACGGCTCTATTAATCCAGCATTTAAAAGGCAGGGTGACCTGCCTTTTAAAAAAAAATCCTATTCAAATGAAAAAAGAAATCCTGTTTATTCTCTTATGTATTCTTTGTCTTAAAGTACATAGCCAAAACGCACCACAGCCTTCTAAGTTAATAACCATTCCGTTAAAAGTTATTAACGGTGATAGTTCCTGGCTGCGAGAGGTAATGTTGTCCTCCGCAATTAATAACCCTGATAACTATACATTACCGGCGAATTATAAAACCTACCGGGTTGGCGCATTTATATTAAATACGGCGCAGGAATATTACGAAAGGCTTCACAATGGAAAAATGACTGCCGAAGCATTTGCTAAATTACCTAAGGGCTATAACATAGATACTTCTATTTTGTATAACGGCGTATTAAAGGGAAACCGCATCAATGTATTTACGGCTATAGATTCGGTTAATAAATATGTTATTGTAGATGCCAATAACAATTATTCATTTTTAGATGATAAAGTATATGTTTTCCCATTAAAAAATCATCATATAGATACACCAAAAATATACGTTTCGATCACAAAGTATGATGGCAAACAAAAAATTGAATTATCGGTGCCAATTAAGATCGTTGCGTTTGAAGAGAATATTTCACAAACGGGATTTGACAAGAGCCTTGATGTGTCATTGATAGCAGGGTCAATGCGGCTAGGACAAATTGAGGTGAATGGTAAAACTTACCTGATCGGGTTAAACAACATACATTTTGGGCTAACATCATCGCACAATACGGATTACCACGTCACTATCAGGCAATCGCCTCTCAATGAAAACGACATTAATGATTACTTTTACTTTCCTTTCGAAAATATCGATGTTGGGGGGAATATATACCGTATACAGCAAGTAACCGATGAAGCTATAACTTTAGCTTTTATAAAGAAACGCGAAAATGCAGGCGGCGGGTTATACACCATAGCGCCTGAATTTGATATGCCAGATGTAATGACAGGTAGACCCTATAAGTTAGACCTGCATTCGGGAAAATATACAATTATTGATTTTTGGGGAAGCTGGTGCGAACCATGTATCGAAGAATTGCCCTTGCTGGTAAGCACACACGACAAGTATTTAAATAAAGTGAACTTTGTGAGCATTGCTGTTGATTACAGCAAGAATATTGAAAAGCTAAAAGGCCTGATCACCCAAAATAACCTTGTTTGGCCGCAGGTTTGGGTCGACAGGCACGAGCGGGATAACAACCCGGTTTCCGATTATAAAGTTGTGGGATACCCAACAACTGTTTTACTTGATGGCAACGGCACTATTATTTATCGCGGCATAGGCGCCTATGCGTTAGAGAATATTATAAAAATTTTGCAGAATAAACTGGGTGGGTAGTATTGATTACTTTCCATTTTGCACTAAAATTTATAACGGCATTGACGTCTTTAAGGATGTTTAATATGAAGGAGCATGCACTTTGGTAATACATGCAGCTTAAATTACTGGTGCTTATCCGGTAAAGTAATTACTCAAATTATTATATTATGAACGTTCAAAAAAAACTCAGTAAGGCTGAATTAAGAAAAATCGTAGGCGGTGTAGCAAGTGTCACAGTTAATTGCGGTAATGGCTCTTCCGTTACTTGTAGTGGGCAGGGAGTCAGTGCAAGCACAGATGGAAAAGGCTGCTATAGCAATGGCACATACACAGGTTGTCCTTGATGCTAATAAATTGGATGGGCATATTTATCAAAGCATTTTAAAAAGAATTTCTGGCCGGGGTAAACTAAGAGGTGGCAAGATGTCTTAAATATGAGACTCAAAATATTTTGTCTACACTGAAAATGCCTTGTAAATAAAAATCATTTATACCAATGTCTTTCCCTTACTACAAACAACCCGATCAAATGGACTGCGGTCCTACCTGCCTGCGCATGGTGGCCAAACATTATGGGCGCAATTTTAAGGTACAAACCCTACGCAGGCTGTGTGAGATCAGCAAAGAGGGTGTTTCTTTATTAGGCATGAGCGATGCAGCCGAGAAGATCGGCTTTCGCACCTTAGGCGTTAAACTAAGTGCTGAACAGTTGAAAGAAGCCGAACTGCCCTGCATTTTGCACTGGCGGCAAAACCACTTCGTGGTACTGTATAAAATTAAAAACCATAAATATTATTTAGCTGATCCGGCAGCTGGGTTGGTTACCCTTAGCGAAGCTGACTTTAACCGCAACTGGCAGGGTGATAAAGAAAAAAATGAAGGCATTTCCCTGCTATTATCCCCCACCCCTCAATTTTATGAGCAGGAAGACGAAAAAGGCAGCGAGGTGCGGTGGTCTTTCCTGTTGCGTTATTTAATTACCTACCGCAAGTTGGTGATACAATTACTTTTCGGGCTTGGCATCGGTAGTTTGTTACAGCTTATCACACCATTTTTAACACAGTCTATCGTTGATATCGGTATCAATACCCGTAACCTTAATTTTATAACCATTATCCTTATCGCCCAGATCGCATTAATTATAGGGCGGGTAAGCGTGGAGTTTATACGGTCGTGGATATTGCTGCATATCAGTACCAGGGTAAATATATCTATCCTTACCGATTTCCTCATCAAGCTGATGAAACTGCCAATGAGCTTTTTCGATACCAAAATGACGGGCGACATTATGCAGCGCATGAGCGACCAACGGAACATTCAAAGCTTTTTAACCGGCTCAACGCTAACCACCATATTTTCCATGTTTAACCTGCTGGTTTTTTCGGTTGTACTTGCTTATTATAATATAGCTATCTTTTTTGTGTTTGCACTAAGCAGTACATTATATACAGTGTGGATCGTCCTGTTTTTAAAACGCCGCAGGGCGCTTAACTACAAAAGCTTCGAAGTTTCGGCCAAAAACCAAAGCAGTATCGTACAACTGATAGGCGGTATGCAGGAGATAAAACTCAACAACTGCGAACAGCAAAAGCGCTGGGAATGGGAGCATATACAAGCGCGTTTATTTAAATTTAATGTAAAAAACCTGGCGCTTAGCCAGTACCAGCAAGGCGGCGCCACTTTTATTAACGAAGGTAAAAACATACTCATCACTTTCCTGAGCGCAGAGGCTGTTATAAACGGCAACCTAACCCTTGGCGCAATGGTAGCCATTCAATACATTGTAGGCCAGCTGAGCAGCCCTATCGAGCAATTGCTGGGCTTTATACAGGGCTTCCAGGATGCAAAGATCAGCCTTGAGCGTTTAAACGAGATCCACCAGATGCAGGATGAGGAACCTGCCGGAAAAGAGTGGGGCCATACCCTGCCCGAAAATAAAAGCTTGTCTATTAATAACCTTACTTTCCGTTACCCTGGTGCAGGCAATGAGCCGGTGCTCGAAAACATTGACCTGCATATTCCCCAGGGAAAAACCACAGCTATAGTTGGCATGAGCGGCAGCGGGAAAACTACTATATTAAAGCTTTTGCTCAGGTTTTATGAACCTCAAAAAGGGGAAATAAAAGTAGGCAGCCAATCCATCGGCAATATTGGTTTTAAAACCTGGCGAAGCGAGTGCGGCGTTGTGATGCAGGATGGTTTTATTTTTTCGGACAGCATTGAACGTAATATTGCGGTAGGTGATGAATATCCCGACAAGGAAAAACTACGCCATGCCATAAAAGTAGCCAACATACAGGATTTTATTGATGGCCTGCCGCTTGGCCTTAACACAAAAATTGGCGCCGAAGGCAACGGGATAAGCCAGGGCCAGCGCCAGCGGATGCTGATTGCACGTGCAGTTTATAAAAACCCGCAGTATATTTTTTTTGATGAAGCAACCAACGCCCTCGATGCCAATAACGAACGCGTGATAATGGATAACCTGGCCGGTTTTTTTAAAGGGCGTACTGTTATAATTGTTGCCCACAGGTTAAGCACCGTAAGCAATGCTGATAATATAATTTTGTTGGATAAAGGCCGTATCATTGAACAGGGTACCCATCACGAATTAACAGCCCTTAAAGGCGATTATTATAAGTTAGTTAAAAATCAATTAGAATTGGGAACGTGAGGAAAAAGTGGGCAGTAGCAGTTGGCAGTAAGCAGTACCGGCGGCCAGTTAATCGGTGAAATCATAATAAACAATCGGTGAAATCATTTTTCAACAATCGGTGAAATCAAAAAAATAAATAATGCCAGAAATACACCTATATAACGAACAGGAAACCCGGCATAGCGATGATATGCAGGATATTATAACTACAGTGCCGTCGTGGCTGTTGCGATGGGGTATCACCTTGTTTTTTGGAATTTTGGTGCTGATTGTCGGCCTCGCGGCCCTGATCAGGTATCCTGATGTTATTAGCGCGCAACTAAAGATCGACTCGCCAAACTCGCCCAAACCCGTCGTATCAAAAATACCCGGGAAACTGGTTAAGCTCCTGGTAACCGAAAGTGAAAACGTAAAAACGGGACAAGCCTTAGCCTATTTAGAAAGTACCGCAAACCATGATAAGGTATTAACCCTTTTAACAAATTTAAAGGGCCTGCAGCAACAAGTGTTGCAAAACAAACCATTTAACAGCCAGTTGTTTAACGAGGCGGATAATATACAGTTTGGCGAATTGCAATCGGCCTACCAAACATTTTTTCAGGAATATTTACTATACAAGTCATCTGTAAATGATGGTTTCCTTGTTAAAAAGAAATCATATCTTCAAAAAGACCTTTCGTTTTTAGGCAAGCAGCAACAGCAATTAAATGCCGAAAAAAACATCCAGCAAAAGGATTTTGATTTAGCCGCAGACGAGTACGGAATGCACAAAAAACTTGCACAGGAAAAGGTGGAAACCCCTGCCGAACTAAGGCAGGAAGAGAGTAAGTATCTGGCTAAAAAATCGTCCTTATCGCAAACTGAGTCGGCTATAATAACAGGTGATAACAATTATGTAGCAAAACAAAGCGAAGTATCTGAGCTGGATAACCAGGTACAGGAAGAAAAAGCCAAATTTTTGCAGGCGCTGAACAGCCTCATAAGTATGGCCGACGATTGGAAAAGCAAGTATATTTTGAGCGCTTCGCAATCGGGTAAGCTTTCATTTGCAGGTATAGTACAGGAAAACCAGGTACTAACAGCCGGCCAGGAAGTTTTTTATGTTAATCCGGGCAATGAGCAGTTTTTTGGCGAAATGGCTATTGCCCAAAGTAATATGGGCAAGGTAAAAGAGGGGCAGCAGGTGCTGGTAAAACTTAAAAGTTACCCCTTTGAAGAATACGGCATGATACGTGGCAAGATAGCATATATAGCTGAGGTACCTTATAAGGACAGTATTTTTATGTCGAGAGTTGATTTTAAAATAAAAAACTCGTCCGATTTGAGAAAGCCCATCCATTTAAAACAAGGTATGATGGCTGACGCTGAGATTGTGACCCAGGACGCAACTATTTTACAGCGACTTACGAGGAGCTTTTTTAAGATCGTCCACAGTAAGTAATATCGGATTTCGGATGTTCGATTTCGGATTTATTTCATTGGTTAAAATTCCTGAGGTTTATCAGCCAAAAAACCTTCCGACTTCCCGCCTTTCCTTAAAATCACTTCAATAGCCAATTATAAAACTCGGGAAAATCACCATTCCACTGTTTTTCGTTATGACTGGCACCTTAAGCCATATGTAGACGCCCATTACCGCACCAAAAGTGATGTGCGGCATACTACTATAGCCGGCAGTTCAATGGGAGGGTTAATTTCGATGTATGCTACCTTAAAATATCCGGAAGTATTTGGCAATGCCGGTATATTTTCGCCCGCTTTTTGGA
>Ga0207013_1241_pt1 | contig 11558 bp, 10 predicted proteins | sample Alteio_BWMinCont_55_FD_153501 | JGI IMG/M metagenome (GOLD analysis project Ga0207013, IMG submission 153501) | Enriched cells from forest soil in Barre Woods Harvard Forest LTER site, Petersham, Massachusetts, United States -... | ecosystem: Environmental > Terrestrial > Soil > Temperate forest >...
CCATTATGAAACCCGTTTACGTGGGAGGCGTCACGATCACCCACGCTACGCTTCATAATCAAGATGAACTCGATCGAAAAGATGTTCGAATAGGGGACACCGTCATTATTCAGAGAGCCGGGGATGTTATTCCAGAAATTGTTTCTGTCGTCTTGGATAAACGCCCCAAAAATACAAGCCCATTTAAAATTCCTGATCGCTGTCCGGTTTGCCATTCTAAAGCTTCACGCAACGAGGGCGAAGCCGTTATTCGCTGTGAAAATCCGCTCTGTGAAGCAAAGATCAAAGAATCTCTTAAACACTTCGTCAGCCGTAGGGCCATGAACATCGAAAAGCTAGGGGATAAGATTATTGATCAACTGGTGGATCTCAAACTGGTTTCGACGTTCTCCGATCTCTATTGTCTAAAAACTGGGGATTTAGAAAAATTGCCCAGACAAGGAGAAAAATCGATTGGCAACCTGGTTGAAAGTATCGAACGTTCAAAAAATTCATCTTTAGCTAGACTTACTTTTGCAATGGGCATCCGCTTTGTAGGGGAGCAAACGGCAAAACTTTTGGCGCGCCACTACGAAACCCTAGAAAACTTTTTGAATACTAAGGAAGAAGAACTTCTTAATGTTGAAGAGGTCGGAGAAAAAGTGGCCTTGAGCATTTTGAATTCCATAAAGAATAAAGCTTTTGCTGAAGAAATGCGGACGATCGTAAAATTGGGTGTCAAGCTTGCCACCGATGGTCACAAAAAAACCTCTAGATCTCAAAAGCTCGCCGGCAAAAGTTTTGTCATTACCGGAACCCTAGAAGGCCTCTCGCGGGATCAAGCCAACGACTTCATAGAAAATAATGGTGGATCGGTGACCTCTTCGGTGAGCAAAAAGACTGACTTTCTTTTGTGTGGAGAAAGCGCGGGATCAAAGCTTGAAAAGGCCCAAACTCTTGGAGTGAAAATCATCTCGCTCCAGGATCTTGAAAAAATGCTGAAATAGCTGTCCGACGAGAGCCTTCGCACCTCCCATATTGACACTTCCCCTTACCTCTAAGATTGACCTGATGCTTGGGCTGAACAGAAAAGACTTGGTGACGCACCTCAGATTCAAGCTCTATATCGACAGAAGTACTTAGTACCATCGTTCACGATGACAACAATAAATTGTTCGTTGTTGGATTTAATTACAAGGTGAGGAGCCGCGGGCACCCATGAGACTCAAGACCCTTGAATAGGGATTTTTTACAAAAAAGATACCTAGTGTGGCGTTACCGGGCGTATTCAATTCAATCGAACTGTTGATATGACGAAGTAAAAGCCGGAAAGTAAATATAGAACTGGCTTATTTTTTGCTGATTACGGTTCTAGGAAACCGTAAAGTGAATAAAAACCTATTGACCTATTTTATTTCTATTCTGATCACGATTGGCGGTTCTAACGCCGCTCACGCTAATTTCTGTGATTGGCTTCTAGGAAAATTCTCCGCAAAACAGACTCAACTTGATGAACCGGCTTTTGTTTCAACACCTCTTGAAACTTGGACGAGCTTTAATGAGAGACTCGCTGAGAATAGAAGGGCTCGCGTCGAAGATCCGTATGAGTTTGCGACCCCAGAATTTAACTCATCTCTAGATTACATGATTAAACAGAGTAAAGATGTTGAACCATACTTTCAAAGGCGGCCACCGGTGACCCCAAAATCCCTGTGACCGAACCAATGAAAGGTTGGGGAGAGAGAACTTATACCAGTACCCTTAAATTTTTTGCTCCATTTGAGCCACCGTTTTCATCCTCAGTCTTAGCTATTTGCGATGAGGTTGTCCCGCCCCCGACCCCTTAAGTTCCATTCTTGAGATAGCCTCGAGGCCCTCTATCTTTAAGGCTAAACAAGGCTAAAATTTATCTAAGGCCTCTTGGTACTTGTCCGCCAGGTCGTTTCGGTCCTTACGGGCTAACTCCCTTTGCTTAGACAGAAATTCAAAACGATAGTCCCGATCTACTTTGCAAGCTTCAATGAAAAGAGGGAGTGCGCGCTCGTAATACCCAAGCTGGAAGTAACTTCGGGCGAGATTGATCGCCGCCTCATCGTCGGTGGGATCCAAACCGAAAGCCTTTCCCAGATCATTTATAGCTTGTTCATAGGCCTTTTCTTCGTAATAAATAAGACCTCGAACCCGATAAAGAAGTGAGTTTTTCGGATAAGCGAAAAGCGCTTTTTGAAAAACCTTGAAGGCTTCAGGGCGCTGTTGACTAAGATAATAGGCTCGCGCCAGAAGGGCCCATGAATCCCTATCCGCCCCGTTCATAGAAACGGCCCGCGTGCATTGTTTTATTGTTTCGGAAAAAAAATTATCTTCAAAATTGAGGCGACAGAGTTTGGATCTTATGGACGCAGCATCTCCTGTCTTCGCCAGAGCCGAAAGGAATATATTTCTCGCGTCGTACCTGTCCCTCGAAAGTTCTAAAATTTCTCCGAGGGCTAAATATGTTTTTTGGGTCGTGGAACTCATAACGAGAGATTGCCTTAGACTTGAAACGGCATCGTCGATTTGTTTATTTTGATGTTGCGCCAAACCCAGCTTGTAAAAAATCTTGGCATTATGTCCATCTCGGTGGCTCGCAATTTCAAAGTAGTGAACTGAATCGGGCCAGTCACGAAGTCGTGCATACAATGTCCCCACCTTTTCATAGGCAGAGGCCGATTCTTGGGTGGTTAGATATCGGGCGATGAGCTGCTTCCCTTCTTCTTTTTTTCCAGCTCGGAGTAGGCCCTCGGCTTTTGAAACTGGATCTTCTCCTGCAAAACCGAGGGAACCATTAAAGCTAGCAAGGTTTGCAGCAAGCAAAAATCCAAGGGTGGCTTTAACTAACATACTTCCAGGCTATAATTAAATTAAGGGTCTTAACAAGTAGACAATTTCTTAAGGCACCTCCCAGGACGCATTGACAGTGCCCTTTGCTTGGGACATTCTTTAATGGATGAGCGATCCCTACACAGAAAAGCCAAAAGTAAGCGGGTACCTTTTGGTGGCCGTCATCGCCTGGACCGGTACCGCCCAAAACCAAATGCCTAAGTGTGTGCGTCCGACAGATTTTTCAAATGGAAAATTTGTGGCAAGTTATGAAGCTTGCCTCAATCGACAAGAAAACTTTTGCGAAACTCATAGAGAAGATCCTGCATGTTTAGAAAAGCCTAAAACCGGAAAGCCCTATTACAAAACTACAACTGACGAGATTGACCCTTCAATAAGATGCAAGATTGAAAAAGACGACAGTTATAAGTGTCTTCAAGACCCCATCAGAATTATTGTCGCTGATGATCAGAAGCCCAGTCCTGCCGCCCCGGCAACTACAAATTCCACGGCGCCAGCTCCCACACCAAAAAGTTCAGGAGCCCCTCCCGACGAAGGGGCCCCAGGGGACGAAAAAACTCCGCAAGTTGTTATTCCGCCGCCCCCTCCACACTAACTCTAGATGTGGTCTATAATAATATCGCGAGCCATTACGGTTTTACGGCCGTCTTGTTTTGCGTGTTCTATGCCTTTTTCGCATAGACGCTCAATGGCCTTGCTTAAAACCTCGACGGTTTCAGAACTCGTATTGCAATCGCCCTTTTCTTTGATGAATTTCTTGACCTTGCTTGTGACGACTAGTACGTCCGCCATATTTTGTTCTCCCTAAATAGTAATAAGTTACTTGAAATCAATTAAAAGTGAGCTTTACGACCCATTCAAGCTAAATTTTTGCCGAAATTGCCTTTAAATAGCCATCTATTTCTGCGGCAAGGCGCAAATCCTTCTCGGTCACTGCATTTTCAGTGTGGGTCTGAAAGGTTAAGGTGACATTATTATACTTAACTAGGATATCGGGGTGATGGTCCCTTTCTTCAGCTATTCTTGCCACGCCGTTTACAAATTCCATCGCCTTAGAGAAGTTTTCAAATTTGTAGCTCTTAGTTAAGGTCTCCATGGGCGCTAATAGACAAGGTATTGGCGCCCCTGTCAAGGGGAAGCCTAAGGGCCACGGAGGCTGGGCCGGGGACCTAACTATTTAATATATGACGTTTTTTGGCTTTTTGTAGGATGGCTAAACACGGTCTAGGCCCATAGAGGCCCTTAAATTGCTGCCTACCGGGCACTCCGATTGCTCATTAAAGTCTCTGAATGAAGACACTCAAAATTAGGACCTTATTCTTACTGATCAGCTTTTTGACTGGATGGCATGCCCAAGCTTCTGAAGTCCATGGGATTTGGGCAACCCACGGAAGAAAATGGAGTGATCTGGTGGTCCCTGCCCTATCAACGACGTTTACTTGGGAAGACGCATGTTCGGAATGGATTAAGAAAAAGGTCGATACCGATAACTTCGATCAGTTTTTACCTCTATTTAAGGATATGCAAAAGCCCGCCGCCACACCGGACTGTGGACAGGCCGCAGCCTTAATCCATCTTGAGTGCGCGATGAAGTTTCGTCTTCCTTATGCCCTCCATGGAAAAAGAGAGTATTCCAACTCCACCACAAAATTCGATTACATAACCGATCTTAAGAAGCGTAAAGAGGAGTACATAAAATTTGTCATCTTGAATTCTCACCCAGAGAGTTTGCCCGAAGAGACATACCCTACTAAAATTAACAGAGCTGGCGTGCGGCCGGGCTCGATTCTTCTTTTTCTAAGGGGCTCCCCCCACAATCACACTCTTACCGTAAAATCTATCGGACCCTTAGGTTATGTTAATTTTATTAATTCCACTATGCCAGCACCGATCAACACCGGATTTATACCCACACTTTTATGGCTCACTTTCGGTATTGCAGACGAACAACAACCCTTTACACCGGCTGAAAGCGCTTTTCGAGAATGGGGTTACAAAGACGGGTTTCGAAATTGGCGCCATTACGATGAGACCAGAGGGAGCTTTCTCCCTGATAACGAAGAAAAGCTCTTCAGCCTTGAGCAGTACGACGAATCTTTTAATCGCTTTTCTGATGATAATGATTCTCTCCCCAAAGTTCATAAGTGGTACTTATCTGTCCTCGAACGAATGAAACTTTATGACGGAGAACCCATTGATTTCGTAGACGAGCTTCAGCTAGCCGCATGTAAAAAAACTCAAAACCGGATCAACCTCGTTTCAGAAGGGGAGAAACTAAGGCTCGCTAAGGTTCATCTTGATAAAGCCACTTATGATCGCTACTACACCGACGATACAGACAAGAACTTAAAGGCACGCTTTCAGGAACTCGAAACGTATTTGTCGGCTCTGCCTCGCGACAACCAAAAGGATTACCTCATAAACTACAAGAACAAACAATTCGCCCAGTGCCTTATCTCTTATAGCGATGATAAAACGATCAATCTTACAGACTTTGAGCTCGCTCTTTTAAAGGATACCGTTGATTCAGGAAGCCAGACGGGCGCCGTTTATTTTGATCCAAATCATAGTCTCGACGAAAAATGGGGCCAACCAATAAAATTTAGTGAAGGGCCAGAAGTTGAGTAACGCCTTTAAGTGCCGGGGCGTAGAAAAGTGCTGAGAGAATCCCCATCGCCAAAGTGAGAATAAGCGTAGCTGCTACAACAAAAGAAGATGATTTTCCCGCCGAGGGCGTAACCTCGAAAACCGGCTCTTTCATATAAAGCGCCACTAGAATACGTAAATAGTAATAAGCGGAGATAAGGCTATTCACCACCCCAATTATGGCAAGCCCTAGATAGCCCTCTTTAATGGCTGCCGCAAAAATATAAAATTTCCCCATGAATCCCACCGTTGGAGGAATCCCCGCAAGAGAGAACATAAATGCTGCAAGGCCGATTCCCATAAGCGGGTATTTATATCCGAGGCCACAATAGTCCATAATACTTAGGTTACCGCGTTCCTCTTTTTCAAAAACATTCACAATAGCAAAGGCACCAATATTCATCACACTGTAACCTACGACATAAAAAAGTGTAGCGCTCGCAGCTTCGGGAGATTTGCTGGTGCAGGCCGCAATAATCCCCACCAAAATATATCCAGCATGAGCAATGCTAGAATACGCAAGAAGGCGTTTAATATTCTCTTGAACAATGGCCGTCACATTACCAACGGTCATCGTAAGAACAGCTATAATCTGAAGAGTTGAGATTATCTTTGGCGCAGAAATAAAAAGGTGAGTCATGGCGAGCCTCAAAAACACCGTGAACATAACCACCTTCACGCCGGTGGCCATAAAGGCCGAAACAGATGTCGGAGCACCCTGATAAACATCGGGTGTCCAAGTGTGAAATGGAAAAAGACTGACCTTAAAACCAATTCCCACCAGCAAAAGCATGAGCCCCAAAAGAAGCAAAATATTTCGAGATTCTAAAAGCGGCCCCTGAAGAGCCAAAGATGAAATCGTCGTTGAACCGGTCGCGCCGAAAATAAGAGCAATTCCAAAGAGAAAAATGGCTGAAGCGAAACTCCCCAAAATAAAGTATTTGAAAGCGGCTTCTTTTGAATAGAGCTGTTCATGGCCAAGTCCGATGAGGACGTACAGAGCTATGGACATGATCTCTAAACCAATAAATGAAACGATTAAATCGTTACTGCTGGTGAGAGTGAGCATTCCCACAGCACTTAGCAAAATAAGAAATGTATGCTCGGCAAAACTTGTACCCTTTGTGTTCACGCCAGACTCTGACAAGAGTAAACTGAAAATTGTTATGCCCAAAACGGCCAAATTAGAATAGGAAGCCATCCCATCAAAAATTAGGGCTCCTCCATACACGGCCCCCAAAGAAGGGCCTACCAATACAGCCGCCACTCCACTTAAAATAATTCCCACAATCGCAATAGTGAGAGTCAAGGCATTTGAAGGCTCTTTATTCCCTTTCAAGACTTTTATGGAAATGGGAATACAGGCAAATAGGGATAATATAGTCATAGGAACAAGAAAAAATGTTTCGGCTAGTGTGGGAAATGAAAAATCTTGCATCCTTACTTCCTCGCCACGGGAGATAATGGATCTCCGGTTTTAACGGTCAGTTGATAATGGTCATGTTGGGTCACAAAGAACTCTATAGACGCCTTTGATTTATCCAAAAAATGATTGGGAAATAGCCCCATCCAAAAAACAAAAATAACAAGGGGAATAATCACCGCCACTTCTCTTGGAGAAAGATCTAAAAGTGCATGTTTGTGCTCATGGCCTTCTTCAGAAATAAGCTCCCCAGCTTTCCCAAAAAACACTCTCTTATAAAGCCACAACATATAAACCGCACCCCATATAACACCCGTCACAGCCACAACGGCGGCATATTTACTTTTTTCAAAGGTCCCCATGAGAATCAAAAATTCGCCGATAAAGCCATTTGTTCCAGGAACTGCGATACTGGAAATTGTAATGAGAAAAAAACTAACGGCAAATAGGGGTAGAACTTTCGCCAATCCTCCATACTTTGAAATCTCCCGAGAATGGGTTCTTTCATAAATCATTCCTACAAGAAGAAAAAGCCCTCCAGTACTTACCCCGTGATTCAGCATTTGGTAGAGTCCGCCGGTGACCCCCTGAGAATTGAGGGTGAACAGTCCTAAAATGACGTACCCCAAGTGACTCACAGAACTATAAGCCACGAGTTTTTTCATATCCGGTTGAACCATGGCAACCAAGGCTCCGTAAACAATGCCGACCAACGCCAAAGCTATAAAAAGCCAGCCGTACTGAGCCGCCGCTTTTGGAAAAAGAGGAATGGCGAGCCTTAAAAAACCGTAGGTTCCCATCTTAAGCATAATCCCCGCCAGAATGATTGACCCCGGCGTTGGAGCTTGAACATGGGCATCGGGGAGCCAAGTATGAAGGGGGAACATGGGCACCTTTATGGCAAAAGCCAAAGCAAATGCAAAGAACATCAGGGTTTGAGGACAAAAGAAAGTGCCCTGATCAAAAGGAATCTGAAGTTTATAAAAATCTAAAATATTAGAGGTTAAGACACCCGTCTGACTTTTAGCGTAATACATCAGAGCGATAATCGCGAGAAGCATGAAAACTGAACCCACCATCGTGTAAATAAAAAACTTCACCGAGGCATAGATCCTGCGCTCACCACCCCAGACTCCAATGAGCAAGTACATGGGTATGAGCATGAGTTCCCAGAAAAAATAAAAGAGGACGGCGTCCATGGCGAGGAACGTCCCCAACATGGCCGTTTCTAAAATAAAAATACAAATGTGAAAGCTTTTAACCTTTTCGCTTATGGAATTCCAACTCGCCAGTATTGTGATCGGAGTGAGGAACGTCGTAAGAAGAACCAACCACAAGCTGATCCCATCGATACCCACAAAATAATTGATTCCATAAGAAGGAATCCAGGAGTAGCTTTCTGAAAATTGAAGCTGATGTGAAGCCCCGTCAAAGCTTTGCAAGATAAAGAGGCTCACTACAAATTCGACAACAGAGAAAACCAGGGCCGCCATTCGGATAGCTTTATTTGCTGAAAGTATGACAAGTAAACCTGCAAAGAACAGGGGTAGAAAGATGATTACACTCAGAAGCATTTAAGACCTCTTCTATAAAATCCCATCCATGAAAGCCTCAGGCTTGTTGAAAAACTATTCCGCGGCCTGTTCAAAAAGGTCCCAGCCCTCCGGGTGCAAGGCGGTACCGGCCGCAATGCGAGGCCGCGAGCAGGGCAACGGGCCCCTGCGAAGCAAATCGAGCGAGGCGCACCCTGGCGGTACGTTGAGCGAAGATTTGGCGCCTCCTTCCGGGCCAAGACGGTACCGGTCGGCGAGAACGACGCAGATGGGCCTTTTTCAACAGGCCCCCTCATTTGGCAAACACAAAAGCTAAAGAAGCAATAAGTCCAAAAAGAATATAAAGGGCGTACTGTTGGACATTTCCATTCACCATAAGTTTTAAATTATCACCCGTACCCTTAACAATATCGCTTAAAAAATAAGTCGTGCGGTCGATCACCCTAACATCAAGATAAGCCCAGAGTCCTCGACTCAAACGAACTACGGGGACGATGATGGTATTTCCGTAGAGTTCATCAATAAAATATTTATTATACATAAAATGATGGATGGCTTTGAACTTCTTGAAGAGCGCATCGATAACTTTTGGTTTTTTGACATATAAAACGTAAGCGGACCAAGCGGATAACCCCGCAATCACCACGGAAGTCGCCATGGCCCCCCATTCTTCCCCAAGCGAACCCGTTCCCCTGATCATTTTCACACTGTGACTGAGCCATTCTTCGAGCAGATTGGGAAAGTGACCACCACCGAGGATCCGAGGAATACCAACCCATCCTCCCATCAAAGATAAAATGGCTAGAACCATTAAAGGTAGGGTCATCACAAGGGGTGATTCATGGACCTTTATGTGAGAGGAAACTCTCGATTGTCCCCAAAAAGTAAGAGCCATGAGTCTTGTCATATAGAAGGCCGTCATACCTGCCGTAATAACGCCAACAACCCAGAGCGCGTGACTGCCAAGGGGAGAGGAATAGGCATTCCACAAGATTTCATCTTTTGAAAAGAACCCGGAGAAAAAAGGCGTCCCTATAATGGCGAGCCAACCAAATAAAAAGGTATAATAAGTGACGGGCATTTTCTTTGATAGGCCGCCCATCTTTCGAATATCTTGCTCTTCATGCATTCCATGAATAACCGATCCCGCGCCCAGGAACATTAGAGCTTTAAAAAAAGCATGGGTCATAAGGTGAAAAAACCCAGCCCCAAAAGCCCCAACTCCAACGCCCAAAAACATATATCCCAATTGACTGACGGTGGAGTAGGCGAGAATTTTTTTAATATCGTTTTGAAAAAGCCCAATGCTCGCCGCAAATAAGGCCGTTGCAGCGCCAATAATGGCTATAACATTCATCGTCGTAGGCGCTGCGACAAAAAGAAAATTAAGGCGCACTATCATATATATTCCAGCGGTCACCATGGTTGCGGCGTGAATTAAGGCCGAAACCGGAGTGGGGCCCGCCATAGCATCGGGGAGCCAAACATAGAGCGGAATTTGTGCGGATTTTCCGGTCGCCCCAATAAATAAAAAGAGAGTCGCTAAGGTGATAGGACCCACGATCCCTACCTCGGGCGTAAAGGTCAGTTTGGCTAGCTCCTGGAACTGGACTGTTCCAAACGTAACAAAAATCATAAAAAGCCCCAGCAGAAATCCTGCATCGCCCACACGATTTGTTATGAAGGCTTTCATTCCGGCGGCCGCCTTTTCAGGATCTTCAAACCAAAACCCAATTAAAAGGTAAGAGCAGAGGCCAACGCCTTCCCAACCTACGAACATCAAAAGAAGATTGTCCCCTAAGACAAGGATTAACATATTGAATAAGAATAAGTTCAGATAAGCAAAAAACTTGGCGGGTTTTGGGTCGTGCCCCATATAACCCACACTGTAGAGATGAATGAGAGAACCAACTCCGGTTATGATCATGATCATGACGGCACTGATAGGGTCAACGAGGAATGCCATATCAGCTTTAAACTTTCCAACCTCAAGCCAGTTGAAATAAAAAACATGAAGGTGACGTTCCGCGCCTTCCGTCCCAGCCAAAGTTGAAAATAAGATTGCCGCACACAAGAAAGAAAGGCTGCTGGCCAAAGTACCAATAACTCCAGCTCTCAGCGCACTTTTGTTATTCTTTTTGACCAGAAATCCGTTAACCAGAAAACCCATCAAAGGAGACAGAAGTAAAATAGCCACTAAGAGTTTTGCCAGAGCTTCTGGTGACATCTTTAATTATCCCTTTAAATTCTCAAATTTAGAAATATTCACTTCTTTAAACCGCTTGAAAACGGCAACGGCAATGGCGAGACCAACGGAGGCCTCCGCTGCCGCTATAGTCATGACAAAGAACACCATCGCTTGCCCATCGATATTGTGGCTGTACTTGGCAAAAGCAACAAAGTCTAGATTCACGGCATTGAGCATAAGCTCAATGCTCATCAAAATAACGATGGCATTTTTTCTCGTTAAGACCCCAAATACGCCGATTGAAAATAAAATCCCACTGAGAACTAAGTAGTGATTCAACCCCACGTGCAGTAGCCCTTGAAGATTATCTGGGGACATGGTGGGTCCCTCCTTTTGATTTAGCTAGAGCTACCGAGCCCACTATTGCGACTAATAAAAGGAGGCTCACCGCTTCAAAGGCAAAAACATATTTTGAAAACATATTTCTACTTAGAACCGATGTGGTACCAAACTCTTCAACTGGACGCTTAATCTCGTCTTTCGGAGACTGGGGAGGGAGCTTTGCCCCCGCGGCCGCACTGTCCACCAAATTGGCCTCTTCGGCAGCCGTCAAATCTTCATCAGGATTTAAAGTTGTAGTTTTTGGATTTAAGGCAAAAGCCCTAGGGAGCTGACTTGCGCTTATTCCTAGCCAACCAATTCCGATGAGAAACCCACAGAGCAGGGCCACGCTAGTGATCTTCACAATCATGACCGGAGAAAATTTTAAAATATCCTCTGACTCCCTTTTTAAATCAAAGAGCATCACAACCATTATAAAGAGAACCATTACGGCTCCGGCGTAAACGGTGAGTTGAGCCGCTGCAACAAACGGAGCCTGGAGCATAAA
>Ga0207013_1242_pt1 | contig 11428 bp, 9 predicted proteins | sample Alteio_BWMinCont_55_FD_153501 | JGI IMG/M metagenome (GOLD analysis project Ga0207013, IMG submission 153501) | Enriched cells from forest soil in Barre Woods Harvard Forest LTER site, Petersham, Massachusetts, United States -... | ecosystem: Environmental > Terrestrial > Soil > Temperate forest >...
ATTTTGGCTGTTTTGTCGGCGTTTAAAGAGCAATCGCCCGATCGCCGTCTAGTCGTTTTGTTTCAACCTCATCGTTTTTCACGCACTGAGCAGTGTTGGGAGCAATTTCTCACCTGTTTTGCGGGTGCCGATAAATTGTATTTGCTTGATATTTACCCAGCTGGCGAACGGCCAATTGAGGGGATTCACTCACGTAAACTTGTTGAAGAGATTCGTCACTCTGATCGATTTTATTTTGAATCGCGCGAGAGGGCTCGTGATGTGATCGCTAGTGAGTTGAAATCAGGAGATATATTTTTGACTCTTGGAGCCGGTGATGTCTGGAAGCTCGGAGAAGATATCGCCGTGCAAACGAGAAAATCGTAATGGCCAATATTCTCGAGAGGCAGCCGCTTCGTGAACTCAATTGGTGGAAGGTCGGCGGCGAGGCTGAGTTTTTCGCTTTGCCGCGCACGATTGATGAGCTTCGTGAGGCCTATGTGTGGGCAGGGGCGCGCGGTTTGCCTGTTCATGTGTTGAGCGCAGGTTCGAATGTTTTATTACCTGATGGTGTACTGAAGGGTCTTGTGATTTCGGTGCATGCTTTGGTGGGTGTTGAGAAAATCGAAACGGTTGATGGTCACGTGCAGATCGTAGCCCTTGCCGGCACACCAAAATCGGATCTCGCAAAATATTTTCTTCAGAACAAATTGGCACCGGCTATTTTTCTAACTGGTATTCCTGGTGACGTTGGTGCTGGTGTTGTCATGAATGCGGGCATCGGCGAGTCACGCACTCCACGAGAGTTCTGCGAGATTGTCAGTGAGGTTGAAGTTTTGCGACCGCCTGTTGAGGGGCGGTGCGACCTTGTTCGTGTGCCGGCTTCACAAATTCGTTGGGAGTATCGGCGGTCAACAGGGTGGCAGCCTGGAATTATTGTTCGCGTTGTGGTTCGTTGGCCTGCTGTGGCTGATGTCGAGGTGATGACGGCGGTTCGTGAGCAGACCCGTAAGCGGGTGTCGACGCAGCCTCTTGATTTACCAAATTGCGGTTCGGTATTTCGAAACCCGTTGGGGCACAAGGCCGCGCAGTTGATTCAAGGCGCGGGGCTTAAAGGTTTTCGTGTTGGTGGCGCGGCTGTTTCTACGAAGCATGCGAATTTTATCGTGAATGATCAAGGCGCCACGAGCGCTGATATCTTGGCGGTCATTGATCACGTACGCAGCGAGGTTTTTAAGCAGAGCGGTGTGCAGCTTGAGACCGAGGTGGTGCGGTTGGGTGTGGAGTCGGGGCATTGATAGGCGCGGTTGCAGCTTTGCGGCGGCGGACCCGGAGTCGGTCCTGAAGGCACTGCCACTGTGGCGGTAAAAAATTAATTTCATTTGACGTGATTTCTTGGCCTCTGCGTGACTTGCCATTGCACGTCCGGGCAATGGTGCTAGAGGCTATGCGAGCGCAAAATTTAGTTCGCGCATTTCAAATTTTTGATTCAACCAACTAGTCCGAGTCATCACGGACGCCGGACGGACTAAACGCGAAGTGTCTCGAAGAAATTCGATTTTTTAAATCCATGATAGGTTTCGATCGTGGAGGTTAAGAATGAATTTAAATTCGGTGAACGACGAGACTTTAATAACCAAAATTGAAAACCTTGTTCGTGAAGAGCGTGAGATATTAATGAGTGTTCTTCATGTATTGCGAGAGATCGATCGGCGGAGATTGTACTCATCGCTGGGTTACAAGTCGCTTTTTGATTTTGCGGTTCGGCGACTCGGTTACCCTGAAGATCAAGCCTATCGACGTATCTCGGCCATGCGATTGCTCAAAGAATTGCCTGAAATCGAAGAGAAAATTGTAGGCGGCGAGCTTTCACTCAGTCATATTGGTCTTGCTCAATCACTATTTCGCCAAGAAAAGAAACTAGAAAAAGAAATGTCGCAGGATCAGAAGCTAGAGGTTCTAGAAAAAATTGCGGGACGACCAGTTCGCGAAGCCGAACGCATGACTTTGGCAATGTCATCTGCACCTGAAATAGCCAAACCTGATCGTATGAATTTGATTTCTGCTGAACATATTGAGATCAAGTTTAAGGCGAGACGTGAAGTCGAAAGTAAAATCGAGCGGCTTAAGGGTTATCTGGCACACAAACATCCGAATATTTCGCTAGGTGAGCTTTTTGAAACCTTGTGCGATCTCGGGCTAGAGAAATTTGATCGCGGATCAGAAACCGCGGCGTCGAGAAAACGTTGCGTCATAAAGCCGCGATCGCAGGCGCAGGTAAAGCGCGAGGTTTTTCAAAATGCAAGGAGCCAATGCGAGAATTGTGGTTCGACCTATGCGCTTGAAATTGAACATATCATTCCTCAGGCAAAACGTGGCCCGTCTTCACCAGATAATCTCAGGTTATTTTGTCGTCGTGCAATCAAAGAGCCGCCGTCAAAGAGTTTGGTCAAAATAAGATGGATAGGTATATCAACAGCGAGTAAGCGATTTTCGGCTTGGGTTTGGGTATATCAGCACGCGTTCATTTTTCTTTAAGCTTGTGGACCGCTTTCAAACCCCCTAGGTAAAAGGCGACTGGATTTCTTGTACGCCTGAATAATTCGCGATAGCCTGCTTGTATATGACAAGCAAAAACAAAAAAGTGGTGTTGCTTCAAGGCGGATTGAGCGCTGAACGCGAAGTCAGTCTCTCGACGGGTAAAGGCTTCGCCCAGGCTTTGGTCGAGCTCGGGTATCCGTTTGAAGTCATCGATTGCAAAGAAGATCTACTCACCCAAATCACCAAAGCAAAAGCCAACGGTGCACAAGTGGCGCTGCTCGCCCTTCATGGCAAGTATGCTGAAGACGGCATTGTGCAAAGTATTTGCGAGTACATTAAACTTCCGTACTCAGGCAGTGGTGTCATGGCCTCAGCGCTTTGCATGGATAAGATTTTTACCAAAGAAGTACTCGTCAATCACAACATTCCAACTGCTGAGCATCAACTTCTCACCAAAGATCAAATTCCAAATTTTAAATTGAAAATCCAAGGCTCGGTGGTGGTCAAACCCTCGCGCGAAGGTTCAAGTGTGGGAGTGACCATACTACATGACACCAAAAATATTCGCCAAGCACTCGACGAGGCCGCCGTTCACGATACTTATATTTTGGTGGAGAAATTTATCGCTGGAATGGAAGTCACTGTGCCGATCTTAGATGGCAAAGTGCTAACGCCAATTGAAATCGTGCCGAAAGTGGACTTCTACGATTACAAAAATAAGTACACCGCGGGTCGTACTGATTATTATTTACCAGCGCGAGTGTCAGAAAAGACTCTCCAGCTTATCAATCAGTATGCTCTGCAAGCGTTTGAGGCTTGTCGCCTCCGATGCTATGGCCGAATTGATTTTAGAGTCGACAGCGAAGGCAACCCGTATGTTCTTGAAATCAACACGTTGCCGGGTTGCACGCCGACGTCGCTGCTGCCGAAATCAGCGGCGCATTCGGGCATTCCGTTTAATCAGCTCGTTGAGATTTTAGTTGAACGCGCAACTTTAGATTATTTAGGCGTAAAGTAAGACGAGCAAAGTGAGACTAGCAAAGTGAGACCGGAAAAATGAACAAGACTCTGATTGCGAAAATTTCAGTTGGTGTTTTGTCTCTCACGATGATGGGCTATTCGATCTATTCGCTTGTGACCGCACCGACATTTCGCATTCATGCCCTCGACATTCAACTGTCGCAAGAGGCCTCGCAAGGTTTTAATTTCGAGAAGATTCGTGATTCACTTAATCTTAGATTGAAGCCGATCATCGGTCAGTACACTTGGAATATCGACATTCAAGACGTGCTTACGAAAATTGAAAAAGATCTTCGAATTAAAGATGCCAAAGTCAGACGGGTTTTGCCTGATCAAATTGAAGTGACGGTGACGCCGTTTACTCCCATTGCGAATATTGTGGCCAATCGGTCTGATAAAGCTTATCCGCTCGCACGCGATGGTGAAGTGTTGCCGGCCATTGATATTGTCGATGCGCCTGATAGTGCCATCCTCAGAGGAGACATTTTTCTATCTGATGCAGCGTTAAGAAAAGATGCAGTGGCGCTACTTTCGTCACTTCCAGAAGATGGTGGAGTGAGTGGCAAACACATTTCAGAAATTCAATTTGATAAAAAACGTGGATTTGTTTTAACTGTTGCACCCTCTGGCACTACAATTTGGGTGGGCTTTTCAGACTTCGCTATTCATGCTTTACGAGCGCAAAGAGTACTGGACTATCTAAAGGACCAGCATTTGACCGGACGCATTATCGATGCACGTGTCGCCAAAAAAGTTGTTGTCAAGCTGCGTAACGAACCCTAGGCTTTTATATAGACTTTCGACGGAAGAAAGTCCCGACATGAAAGTCGGTGTTTTTCAAAAGCATGAAGCCGCGGCAAAAGAGGACATGATGTCAACGCCAGCTCCACGAGTGCACAATTTAATTTGTGGTCTCGACATCGGAACGACCAAAGTCGCTTTCGTCATCGCCAATGCATCATCTAAAGGTCTTGAAGTTTTAGGTCTTGGCCAAGTCGCTCATCTCGGTGCGAGACACGGCGTGATCGTGAACATCGAAGCCGCTTCTGAAGCAATCAAAAAAGCGCGCGAAGAAGCTGAGTTGATGTCAGGTCTCAGAGCCGAAAAAGTTTGGATCTCTGTTGGCGGTTCGCACATTCACTCATTTGATTCGCAAGGTATGGTCGCGGTACGCGGTCGTGAAGTTTCACAAGAAGACATCTCGAGAGTGATTGAAGCGGCGAAAGCCATTGCCATTCCGTCAGATCGACAAGTGCTTCACGTATTACCCAAAGATTATAAACTCGACGGACAAGAAGGCATTGCTGATCCGACTGGTATGAGTGGCGTCAGACTTGAAGCCGCCGTACATATCATCACAGGCAATCGCGCCATTATTCAGAATGTTGTGAAATGCATTGAGAAGTCGCAACTTCAAGTGGCTGGGCTTGTGCTCACTCCACTTGCCTCGGCATTAGCTGTACTGAGCCAAGATGAAAAAAATCTTGGTGTCAGCGTCGTCGATATCGGCGGCGGCACTTGTGATGTGATCACCTTTTTACGAAGTAGCGTGACTCACTCAGCATGCATACCCGTCGGCGGTCAGAACTTCACACACGATGTGGCGCTGGGTCTCAGAACTACGCAGACCAATGCTGAAGAGATTAAAAAGAAACACGGCTACGCATTGCCTGATATGGCTGGCCCAGATGAGAGCATTGAAGTTGAAACGGTCGGTGGGCGTGCACCGAGATCAGTCGCTCGTTCAAGTCTATGTGGAGTGCTAGAGGCGCGCGCCGACGAAACACTTCGTCTCGTCAAAAAAGAAATTGAAGACAAAGGTTTCAGAACTAAACTTGGCTCTGGAGTTGTACTCACTGGTGGCGGCGCTGAACTTCGTGGCCTTGTTGAAATGGGTGATTTTGTTTTTGATGTTCCGGTGCGCAGAGGTTTGCCACAAAAAGTGGGCGGTTTGACTGACGTTGTGAGCAGCGCCGCTTTTGCGACGTGTGTTGGGCTATTGTTATTTGGTTTTGAACTAGAAAAAGCAGCGATTATTGAAAGAGAATTGGACCCAGGGATTGGCGTTCGTCTTGAAGGATGGGGCCGCCGGGTTAGAGACTTTATTGCGAAATCTATCTAATTATTGTTCGGAGGGGTAAAATGTTCGAACTCGAAGAGACATCTAGTGTGGGGGCTAATATAAAAGTCATCGGTGTCGGTGGCGGCGGCGGTAACGCCGTGCAAACGATGATCGAAGGCGGCTTAACAGGTGTAGAATTTGTTGTAGCCAATACCGATCGCCAGGCACTCGCGCACAATAAATCAAATAAGAAAATTCAATTGGGCAGCGATTTGACCAAGGGACTTGGTGCAGGCGCCAACCCCGAAATTGGTAAGCGTGCAGCCATTGAGTCGTACAACGATATCGTTGAACAACTTGAAGGTTCAGACATGGTGTTTGTAACTGCCGGCATGGGCGGCGGAACAGGCACAGGCGGCGCGCCAATAGTGGCGAAAATTGCCAAAGAAATGGGCGCGCTCACCATCGGTGTGGTGACTCGGCCATTCTTATTCGAAGGCAAGAAGCGTAAGAAACACGCTGATCTTGGTATCACTGAACTTAGAGAAAATGTTGATACGTTGATCGTCATTCCGAATCAGAAATTACTGACGGTTGCCAGCGAAAAAACTCCACTTTTAGAAACTTTCAAAAGAGCGGATGAAGTGCTGTTGCAAGCCGTAAAAGGTATTTCAGACCTCATTAACATTCGCGGTTTGATCAACCTTGATTTCGCCGATATCAGAACAGTGATGGCGAATAAAGGTATGGCGATTATGGGCACGGGCACAGCTCGCGGTGAAAATCGTGCAGTTGAAGCGGCATCGCAAGCGATCTCGTCACCACTTCTTGAGAATATTTCAATCGAAGGTGCAACCGGCATTATTATTAATGTGACGGGCGGCCCAGATTTGACATTGTGGGAAGTGAACGAAGCTTCGACACTTGTGACCGAAGCGGCCCATGAAGATGCCGAAGTGATTTTCGGCGCGGTGATCAACCCCGACATGAAAGACGAAATCAATGTCACTGTGATCGCCACTGGATTTCAACAACAGCCAGCGGACGTCATGTCAGATCAAATTCAGCGCATGCAGGCAATGGCCCAAGCGCAACTTGACGGTATGACACAAGCTGAAATCTATCGCAACTTGATGAACCAACAAGCTTTGCAAATGCAGGGTCTTCAGCAAAATCCTGCACTGTCTTTACAGGCACAACTTCAGCAGCAAATAAATGCTGAACGCCGAGCTGCGGCCATTATATCTGCTCCAACTCCGATGGCGGCATATGTTCCGGCGGCTCCAGTTGCTCCCTCGGCGCCAATGATCGCTGATCACACCGCAGGGCATTTGCATATTCCATCGGCTCAGCATCAGCAGGCATCGGTCGCGCCGACCCAAGCGGCGGCATCGCGCCCCCAGATGCCGATAGCGACCGCACCGACAGCTCCGATCGTTCCTACTAAACAGATCGATATGTTGTCGCCGCTACCGGCTGAACCTGTGCAGCAGTTCAATGAAAACAAAATGCTTCCGCGCGATCTTTTGATTGCCAAAGCTAAGGCTTTTCGCGAAGCTCAGCACGCGACGCGACCGGAAGCCGAACAGTTGTCGATGGCGTTTCAAGAAGAAGCTGAAGCGCAAAGACGCAGTGGTGACGAAGTGAAGTCACCATTTGAGTCTGACAATTTAGATATTCCGGCCTATTTGCGACGGCAAATGGAGAACGACCGCGCGCCTTAAACTATGACCGCGTACTTTCTGTCTGACATTCATCTTTCTACTATCGAGGAGCCGAATACACATCGGCTCCTTAGTTTTTTGCGCTCAATTCGTGGGCCTCAAGATGCCACTCACTTATTTCTGCTCGGCGATATTTTTGATCTGTGGGTGGCCGGCCATTATTACTTTGTTCAGAAATACTCAACTGTCATCGAGGAGTTACGGCGTTTACAAGCCGCCGGTGTTGAGATTCATTATTTCGAAGGCAACCACGATCTGTATTTGGAGCATTTCTTTGGTCATGAGCTGGGTCTTAAGATTCATAGCGCGGCTGAGTATTTTCAATTGGGGCGCTTTCGGGTGCGTCTTGAGCATGGCGATCAAATGGACCCTTTCGATCGCGGCTATATATTTTTGCGTAAACTTTTGCGCACACGTTTTATGCAATGGTTGGCACCGCGGTTACCCAGTGGGTTTGTGGTGTGGCTAGGCGAACGCATGAGTCATTCGAGTCGCAAGTATACCTCTGCAGTTAAAACCATATCGACAGATCGGGCTGTGCAAGTCATTCATATGCACGCCATGCGGGCATTTGTTGAACAGCCCTTTGATTTTTTAATATGTGGGCATGTTCATGTGAAAGAAGACTATGCCTTACCCGATAGCGACAATGCCCGAGTGATCAACCTTGGGTCATGGTTTGACGGTGCCTATACGTTGAAACTCACCGATGGTGGGCCCGAGTGGGTCGGACTGTAATCTGAAAGTTACACGTTCGTGACACCAATACGCATTGCGTGTTTAATCGTCCAATCATGAAAATCATCAGTGCATTTCTTTTTATTTCTTTACTGTGCCCCTTTATCTTTGCCGAAGAAAACAAGCCGAGTCCTTTCAGCACCGCAGGCGCCATGAGTGGCACTGGTTTTATGGGCCCACCGATTCCGACAGCAAGCTACGAAGGACGTGTATTACCGGCCAACGAATCTCCTGGGCTCACTGAGAACCGAGTGACGGTTTCGGTTCCGGTTTACAAATCGTTGATCGATACCATTTCGCTCGCGGCAACAACGGGCGATTTGCATTTTTCTCGACCGACGGTCTTAGACAATACTGGTACCGTTGTTGCGGCCAATTTTTATCGCGATGAAATCGGTGGTCTTTATTTTCATCAGCTCGAAAATGAAAGGGCCTGGGGATTTCGTGGTTCAATCGGGTCGGCGAGCGATAAACCTTTTGAAGCCAACCGAGACATTTCATTTAGCTTTGGCGCCAATTATACCTTTCCAGCTGCCGATAAAAATCGATGGGTGTTACTGATATTTTTTAGTAACAATAGTCCGTTGGGTGACTATGTACCTGTGCCTGGTTTTATCTATGTGTATAAAACCGAGAAACTTATCGGATTATTTGGGTTTCCTATCGCATCGGTTCAATGGATGCCCAGTGATCCTTGGAGCTACTCACTCTCAATCTTTGGGCCCATTATGAGTGCCGAAGCCGCTTACGGTCACGTCAACAAATTTCAGACCTTCGCGGGTTTTACTTGGACCAGACAACTCTACATGCCCTCAGATCGCAATAACGACAAAGATCGGTTAACTGTCGAAGAGAAAAAAACAATGTTGGGCTTTCGTATGCCGATTGTCGGGTCGATGCTGGGCGAATTTCAACTTGGCGAAAGTTTTGATCGCTCACTTTACATCGGCAGCAAAACCTTCGACAAAGATGGTGGCTCGGCCACTCTCGATTCGGGCGTATACGTCAGTTGGAATTTTAAGGCTTCGTTTTAATTGGTCCGAATATAGAATCATTTCGGATATTTCTGTCTGTCATTTCGATTTAAACGGTCCAGAAATGGCAAGAGGTTTGCTCTCGCAAACCCCTTGTCACCGAGCCTCCGCTTTGTAATCAGAAGGGAGGACCGAATGAAAAACTCACCGCGTGAGTTCAAATTCGGCAAGGCTACAGTCAAACTTGAGAGAGCTCTCATACTGATCATTCTCGCTCTCAAGATCTTGACCATGGTCTTGCATATAGTACAGATGTAACGGGCTATAAGAGACTATTTCGTCATTCCGTGGGCTATATCTCCGCTTTGTAGATGAACGGTAGAGGTTCGGTGGCACTACTTTTCGATAAAATTTAAATCACGACGAAAAGTTTCTTCAATTGATATCAAACAAATGCCCGCCACTAAGATGACTGCCGCTCCCAAAATAAAAGCGCCTTGTAAATCGCCAAAGCGAGATTTCAAAAACTGAAAAACAAATATCATGGGTATGACGGCGCCTCGAATAAGATTGGGCACACTTGTCGAAACGGTGGCGCGCAGGTTTGTACCAAAAAGTTCAGCGGCAACACCGATGGCAAGCGCCCAATACCCGTTACCGACGCCAAAAAGAAAACACACTAGATAAAAACAAAATGGTTCAGCTCCGCGAAGCCAGACGAAATAGGTGGGTAAAACTAACATAAGAATGCCGAGAAAAATAAGTATGACACGCTTTCGACTTTGTAAGATCTGGCTGATCACTCCGCTTGAGATATCGCCAATAGCAGCGCCGGAGTAGTTCCATAAAATTGCATAACCCGCGAGCACTGGGCCGGTAATACCAAGTGATTTTGCAAATTCAGGGGCAAAATACATCAAAATACCAGAGATGTACCAAATCGGAATGCCCACCATGATAATTTTGAAATAGTTAAGAATGCGTTCTCGTGATGAGAACAGTTGAACCAAGCTGCCGCGAAAATGGGTGGGAACCTCGTTGATCGAGCTGAACAACGGTGATTCTTGTGAACGCAGTCGTAAAAATAGTAGAAAAAAACCGAGTGCACCGCCGAGTACATACGAAATCCGCCAAGTCACAAGCGTCGCTGTGAATGAAGCGATAATCGCGCCGATAAACCCAGCGAGCCCCACAATGGTAGTGCCGTAACCACGTTTATTCTGCGGCAATATCTCGGCGACCAATGTCAGCGCAATGCCGAGTTCACCAGCGAGGCCAAAGCCCGCTAGAAATCTCAAGGCCGAGTAGATTTCGATGTTGAATGCCAATGCATTCAATAAATTCGCCAGTGAGTAAGTCGCAATCGACGCAAAAAGAATACGCACGCGACCGATTTTATCGCCGAGTAGACCCCAAACAAAACCGCCGATCAGCATGCCCGCCATTTGATAATTGAGGATGTGAGCGCCGACACTTTGCAAATCACCATCTTGAATACCAAGATCACGTAGGCTTGGAACACGTACGACGCCGAACAGAACCAGGTCGTAAATATCTACTAGGTAGCCGAGCGCGCAGATCCAGACCATTTTTGATTTCAGAATTTCAGCAAGGCCATCAGATCGCATAGCCTCAATTTTTCAGTAATTCTCTCGCATGCTCAAGAGAACTTTTGGTGATCTTCTCGCCCGATAGCATTCGCGCAATTTCACGAACGCGTTGATCGGCAGCGACATCGTTGACTGTCATTTTGACCCCGCCGCCAGAGTCTTCAACCTTTTGAATGACGAAGTGGTATTGAGCGTGTGCTGCCACTTGCGGCAAATGGGTCACGCAAATGACCTGTTGGCCTTTGGCGATGGCTGAAAGCTTGCGGCCAATTTTTTCAGCCGTCACCCCGCTGACCCCGGCATCGACTTCATCAAAAAGATAGGTGCGTGGGCGATCGGCATCACCGACGACTCGCTTCAACGCGAGTAAAATTCGGCTCAGTTCGCCACCTGAGGCAAATCTTGCTAACGGTCGCGCCTGATCTTTTTTTGAATTTTGAATCATAAATTCAACTTCGCTCTCGCCCGAAGAAATGGGCTCAGCCAAAGCTTCAATGCGAACACTAAAGATCAAGCCTTTCATATTCAAATCGGCCAGCTCATCATTGACCAATTTCGCCAATTTTGAAGAGCCAGCCGTGCGTTTCTTATGCAGTTCAGCGGCGATTCGTTTTGATTCGATAGCCAATGCTGCAATCTGCTTGCGAAGGGTTTCGATATGCTCATCAGAAATTTCAATTTGATGAATCTCATTTTCAATATCGACCAGGGCCAACAAAATAACATCAACCGAAGCGCCGTACTTCTTCTGGAGTTTACGAATTTGACTCAAGCGATTTT
>Ga0207013_1243_pt1 | contig 11374 bp, 10 predicted proteins | sample Alteio_BWMinCont_55_FD_153501 | JGI IMG/M metagenome (GOLD analysis project Ga0207013, IMG submission 153501) | Enriched cells from forest soil in Barre Woods Harvard Forest LTER site, Petersham, Massachusetts, United States -... | ecosystem: Environmental > Terrestrial > Soil > Temperate forest >...
ATCAGCTGATTCTTCAGCGCCACCAGCGCCGGCACCCGCCCTCGCGTCGACGCGTCCAGCAACTTCAACGGACTCTCTCTGCGGTCCTTCGCCTTCCATATCTTGTGTTGCATCCGCCGAATCTGTTTGCGCCGTTCCTGACCCAGCGCAAACCGTTCATTCGCATCAGGTAATCGCGTCAATGCCATCCAACCCTCCAGCAGAAATAACTCGTCTATAGCCTACGCCCCGTCCTATCCACCATACGGCGAGTCGTCTCCCGTATCCCAGAGCAAACCCGTATCCACCTTAAGGTTGGCGTAAAAGATCAACCTTTTGGGCGAAGACAACATTGGGATCCGTCAGTAGAGTGATCCCACACTTCCAAAACCCCTGTCTTGGCCAACAAGCAGGGGTTCTTTTCGAGACCAGCACCGCAAGGATCACCCATGAAAAACAAGAACACACTCTTCCTCTGCATTGCACTCGCCGCAACAACCATCTCCAGTACCAACGCCTTCGCTCAAGGATGCGTCGCCGCACACTCCAACCAACGTACCATCGACCAGCTCGTAAGAACGGATGGCGGTTTCGCCGGCGGCGGCTGGTCCATCCACAACCTCACCGCCGACATCGGCTATCGCGTCTTCAACTCCAACAAGTACTACATCGGCGACGACCAGTTTGCCCGCGCCAACGCCATCAGGAACCATCAAAACATCTTTGATATCGGCCTCGAGTATCGTCTCTCCCCGCGTTGGAGTCTCATCGCCGACATTCCGGTCTACGACGGCACTCGCAATCAGGGTTATCCCCCCTAGCGGTATCTTCCAGGTCAGCGGCCTCGGCGACATTACCATTGGCGCCCAGTCCTGGATCTTCCGCCCCCCTACTGAGAACGGCGGCAACATCGCCGTCAGCGCCTCCCTCAAGATCCCGACCGGCATCAACAATGCCACCGGCTCTGCTCTCTATAAAGGACAGATCGTCAAAGCCACCGCAGACCCGTCCATGCAGCCTGGCGACGGAGGCTGGGGCTTCGTCCTCGGCGCACAGGGCTACAAATCCCTCTGGAGCCACTCCGACCTTTACGGGCAGGGTCTTTACCTCTTCAATCCTGAGAACACCAACGGTGTCCCCAGCTTCCGTTCTCAGCCCGGCCAAGGCGTCATCTCCGTCACCGACCAATATCTCTTCCGCACCGGCATCTCCCAGAGCATGCCCAAATTGCATAACCTCGCATTCAGCTTCGGTGTTCGCGCCGAAGGTGTCCCCGTACGCGACCTCATCGGCGGCAGCGACGGTTTCCGCCGCCCGGGCAGCATCATCTCAATCGATCCTGGCGTCATGTACAACTTCCGCAAAACAGTCCTCTCCGTTAACGGTCCCTGGGCTCTCTATCGCAACCGTCCCCCCAGCGTCCCCGAGTTAGAGAACGGGACCAAAAATGGTGACGCCTTCTTCGCCGACTACACCGTCATCGTCATGCTCTCGCATCACTTCTAACCCCCAAACCACCAGCACCTCCAATCGGCAGTCTGCGCGGGTACTCAACGCAAAGCTCAGGCTGCCGATTCGACGTCCAGTGCTCCTCCCCAAAGCTCCTCCGCCCGCCATCAGTCAATCCCCGCCAACTTCATGTATTCTTGCCCGAACAAGACAGTCCATCCATCACGGCTCCGTGAGGTCGTATGTCGCATGCTCGAAGCACCGAGATATCCAGGGTTGGGCCATTTCTTGTGCTCATGGTCACTATCCTGATCCTCTACTTCGCCCGCGAGCTGCTCATCCCGTTCGCCTTCGCCCTCACCCTCGCGTTTCTACTCGCCCCTGCCGTCGGCCGCCTCGAGACTCGCCGTGTCCCACGCATTCTCGCAGTCGCTATCACCGGCTTCCTCGCCTTCACCATCCTCTGCACAGTCGGATACGTTGTGACACGCCAGCTCCTCAACGTCGCCAGCGATCTCCCGGCCTACCGCCTCAACATCCAGCACAAACTTGCCTCAGTCCACTCCCCCACAGAGCAGGCCTTCCAAAAAGCCTTCATCGCCATCGAGGAAATCAGTCAGGATCTCCTCGCCAGTGGCGGCACTGCGGCCCCAAGCCAGGAATCCCCCGCTCAGGGACAGCCCGTTCGCGTCATCGACGCCGATCGAACCCAGCTTGAGTCCTCTGTCGACCTCATCATGCGCTTTCTTCGCCCCATCGGCACCTTCGGCGTCGTCATCATCTTCACCATCTACCTCCTGATGAAGCGCGAGGACCTCCGTCACCGCATCCTCCTCCTCGCCGGCATGGGCCGAATCAGCCTCATGACCCAGGCCCTCCAGGATGCCGCCACCCGGATCAGCCAATACCTCATCTTCCAGGCTGCCGTTAACGCAGCCTACGGAACGTTCTTCGGCTTCGGCCTCTTCCTCATCCGCGTTCCTAATGCCACCCTCTGGGGAGTCCTCGCCGCAATCCTCCGCATCATCCCTTACGTCGGCACCGCCACCAGCCTCATCCTGCCTCTCATCGTCTCCATTGCGATCTTTGACTCGTGGATTCCTCCCCTCCTCATCCTCGCCCTCTTCCTCACGCTCGAACTTACCTCCACCAACTTCGTCGAACCCTGGCTCTTCAGCTCACGCACCGGAATCTCCTCTCTCGCGCTCCTCGCCATGGCTATCTTCTGGGCGCTTCTTTGGGGATGGCCCGGCCTCATCCTCTCCACTCCGCTCACCGTCTGCATCGTTGTCATGGGCAGATACGTTCCCCAACTCTCCTTCCTCCACACCCTCCTCGGCACCGACGCCGAGCTCTCCGCCGAAGCCCTCTTCTACGAGCGCCTCCTCGCCATGGACCAGCAGGAAGCCCACGCCGTCGCCAACCGCTTCCTGCAAAACAAGTCCCTCGTCGAGCTCTACGACTCCGTCCTCATCCCCGCCCTCTCCCTCGTCGAGCAGGACCGTCACCAGGGCAACCTCGACGACGTCCGCTGCAACTTCTTCTTCCTCAGCATCGGCGAACTGGTAGCCGAGCTCACCGACTACCGCGAAAAAACTCCTGCCGACTCGAGCCCGGCCACACCTTTCCCCTCGCGCACTACCCGCCGCCAGGACTTCGCCGTCGTCTGCATCTCCGCCAACGACGAGGCCGACGAACTCACCACCCACATGCTCGTCCAGCTGATGGAGCGCGCCAACCACCAGACCCTCCACCTCTCCGCCGCCTCCGTCTCCAGCGACATCCTCGACTCCCTCGGCAACGAAACCAACACCGTCATCTTCATCTCCGCCCTGCCTCCCTTCGCCTTCTCTCAGGCCCGAGCAATCTGCCAGCGCGTCCGCTCCCACCTCCCCAATAACCGCATCGTCATCGGCCTCTGGAACCCCTCCGAGGATCCCGAACAGACCTCCGACCTCACCATCGAGCGCTTCGGCAGCGGCAAGCCAACGGCCGTCGTCAACTCTCTCGCCCAAGCCCTCCAGCAAGTCACCCACTGGACCGAACAAACTCCAAGCCACTACATGCGCATGTAATCGCAATGCCAGACACCCACCCCGACTTCCGCTCTCCCCTCACGCTCGCGCTAAGCCACGCGCTCAACCACCTCGCACCCCAACAAGACCAGTCCGTCGCCGCCACCGCAACCCTCGCCACCCTTCGACAAAAAATCGACATCCCCCTCAACCAAACCGGTATCGACGCCGAGACCGTACTCAACGACCTCGTCTCCCAAGTCCAGGGCGGCATCATCGACTCCGCCGGAGGCCGTTTCTTCGGCTGGGTCATCGGTGGCTCTCTCCCCGCCGCTCTCGCCGCCGACTGGCTCACCTCCGCCTGGGATCAAAACGTCGCCCTCTACGCCTGCGCCCCCGCAGCCTGTGTCATCGAAGAGACCGCCGGCCGATGGCTCAAAGAAGTCCTCCACCTCCCCTCCTCTGCCAGTTTCGCCTTCGTCACCGGAGCCCAGATGGCCCACGTCACTGCTCTCGCCGCCGCGCGCCACGGTGTCCTCGCCCGCCACGGCTGGGACGTTGAACACGAAGGCCTCGCTGGCTCCCCCGCCATCCGCATCCTCACCAGCACGGAAAAACATGGCACCCTCGTCCGCGCTCTTCGCCTCCTCGGCTTCGGCGAACGCCACATCACAAATCTCCCCATCGACTCCAACGGCCGCCTCCTCGAAGACTCTCTCCGCCGAGCCCTCGAAGCCGACCCTACCTCTCCCACCATCGTCGTCCTCCAGGCCGGCGACGTAAACATCGGCGCCTTCGACGACTTCGCCCGCCTCATCCCCCTCGCAAAAAAACATAACGCCTGGGTTCACGTCGACGGAGCCTTCGGTCTTTGGGCCGCCGCCAGCCCTCGCCACAAGCATCTACTCCACGGCGTCGAACTCGCCGACTCCTGGATCACCGACGGCCACAAATGGCTCAACGTCCCCTACGACTGCGGCTACGCTTTCGTCGCCGACCCAGCTCCCCACCACGACTCCTTCGCTCACACAGCCTCCTATCTCACCCACGAGACCCATGCCCGCGACCCACTCGACTGGAACCCCGAACACTCACGCCGCGCCAGAGCCTTCGCCACCTACGCCGCTCTCCGCCAACTAGGCACCACCGGCATCGCCGACCTAGTCGACCGAACCTGCGCCCACGCCCACGCCATCGTCACCCGCATCGGCTCTCTCTCCCACGCCGAAATCCTCTGGACCCCACAAATCAATCAGGGCCTCGTCCGCTTCCTCCACCCCGGCAAAAACGCCACCGACCAGGACCACGACGCCTTCACCGACCGGATCATGGCCGACATCCTCGTCACTGGCGAAGCCTTCTTCACCGGCACCAGCTGGCGCGGCCGCCGAGCCATGCGCGTCAGCGTCAGCAACTGGCAAACCTCTGCCACCGACGTAGACCGCGTCATCCACTGCGTATCCCAGGTCCTAGAAAAAGCCACCACTACCATTACATAAAACAAACCGTCTCTATCGAATAACCGTTGGCTAACGCTATGGCAGTTGCGGATCAGTTCGAGGCTGCAGAGCCGGCGCTGGAGCCTCTATCACCGGAGCGTTAGCCACCGCCGCCGTGCTGAGATCTGTCGTGCCCATGCGGCCATTTGTTACATCTCGAACCACAAATCGCAGCCGCTGGGTCTTCGGTGGAATGCTGAGCATAATTGAAACCTCCGAGCCTATAGGAGCATTGTCCGTTTCCAGCGGCACCGTCAGCTTCCATGTCGCCGTCTGCGACGAAGCCACATTCTTGGCCCATACCGAGCCCAGCGCAGCACCCGACACAGTTACGTCCGCCTCGCGAACCCCCTTCGTCGAATCGCTCTTCCACTGCAGATCGTTCGAGTCCAGCCGGAATGTGAAGAACACCTTGTCTGTATCCTTAACGCGCTCAACGTCTGTAATAGTCATGCCAATCGCGCTGAATGGCATCTCTTCAAACGTCGCTGCGCTCAGGTCCAACTGCGTTTGGTGTGCCAGGTCTTTCTCGCCTCCGAATTGCATCGCATAGTAGCCACCCTTCGTCAGGACCGTCCACTCCGGATGTCCTTTCACTGTCACATGAATGCGACGAAACTCACCATCAAAATCATGCTTCGACGGCCTGTAGCTCATCGTGTAATAGATTGACCCATAGTTCACCGACGTCTGTATCTCTCCGCGAACATCATTGCTGTTCCGCCACTGGCCCCCGCTGGCCGAAATGTAACCAGCAAATCCAAAGTCACTCTCATAGCGATAAGTCGCCACATAGTGCGAAACGTTCCTTCCATTCACTCCCGGCGTCGGCTTGTCACCCCCGGGACCAATCACGTTCAGGGTGATGCGCGCTTCCACCAGCAAGTCCATCAGCTCTCGCGAGTACCGTTCCGCAGGAGTCAGGTTGCGAGCATTCGAGGGCTTCGGCATAACCGAGTTCGGCCCTCCAATACCCAGCCAGATCACAACTTTGCGACCCGGAACGCCCCGCTGCTGCAATGCCAGCGACTCTAACGCCTTCATGGAGTTCTTGGTAAGCGTCAGGTCAGCACTCCCCCCATAACCTGTCTCTTCGACGAGGTCGCGAAACGGCTGCCCTAGCCCCGGGTCATGCTTCCCAACTCTGTCAAGAAGAAGTCCGCGGTCGCGCGTCGGCTCCACGAGAATGCGATATCCGTGGTGTGTCAGAATCAACACCTCAGCAGGCTCACTCAGCACCTTAGGTTGATCGCGCAGATAACTAACCAACTCCTGCCGCTCATAGACATACTCATTCAATTGCTCCATCACATTCCACGACGAAGTGTTGAATCGCTGATAGGCATAATTTAACTCGTCCAGCACAAAGATCAGTAACGGCGCCTTCCCCGCATCCCCGCTCGCCGCCGTCATATGCTCCGCAGCCGACTCGAAAGAATAGATCTCCTGTGGTTTCTTGTTCTCTTCAATCAGAAAGTCGTCACGCCCCAGCGGTTGCGAGACAACGCGCCCGCCCTTGTCCAGCACCGTCGCATCGAGCGTCACCAGCTGCGTGGTCACATGCAGCGTATCAACTGGCGGCGCCGGAACCTGGGCCGACGCTGCTCCCCAACAAACCACCAGCCAGACCAATACGATTCGCCGCCGAAAACTCTTGGGCATCTTCCTCTCCATCGCATCCATCATTGGACGTCATACCGCTGTAAACAGTCTCACGCGGCACTGCCGGCGCACAAGAAATTTCCCACGCCCCGGCGGTTTGCCGACTTTCTGCAAAAGGATCTGATAACGTAGCCGTCGCCACACCTGACAAACCAAGCGTCAAAATAAAAATGGCAGGTGCATAAAAAGATTGCCGCGCCGTGTCGATTCCACCATTCCCCGTTCGATGTTACAGATAGAGGGCCAAAATCGAACCGGCTCCACCACGAAACACAAGGAGAAACATCAATGCGATGCATGGTAGTCGTCAAAGCAAGTAATGAGTCCGAGGCAGGCGTCCTCCCCAGCACAGAGCTCCTCACCAAGATGGGCAAGTTCAACGAAGAACTCGTCAAAGCAGGCGTTATGCTGGCTGGCGAAGGCCTGCACCCCAGCTCCAAAGGCAAACGCATCACTTTTACCGGATCCAAACCCACCATCACCGACGGCCCTTTCGCCGAGACCAAATAACTCATCGCCGGCTACTGGCTCTGGCAAGTTCGCTCCATCGAAGAGGCCGTCGAATGGCTCAAGCGAAGCCCCTTCGGCCCCGGCGCCGAAGTCGAAATCCGCCCCGTCTTCGAAGCTGAGGATTTCGCCGCCCAAATGACCCCCGAACTCAAGGAGCGGGAAGAACGCCTTCGCGAACAATTGAGCGCAAGAAAATAATCGAAACGCAAAAAATAATCCGCCAGAGTGTCGATTTCAAAAGACCCCATTCGACGCATCCATAGAGCAGGAATTAAGTCCGGCCGAAACCGCACAGAAACCGGCTCCAACAAATCAAAGGAGAAACGATCATGCGCTACCTATGCATCTACAAACCTGCCAAAGCCGAGGGCGCCCCTCCCACCCAAACAGAAATGGAAAAAATGGGAAAGTACATCGAACAGTCCTTCAAGGAAGGCACACTCCTCGCCACCGAAGGCTGCCTCTCAAGCTCTCTAGGCGCACGCGTCCGCAAGACCAACGGACAATTCAAAATCACCGACGGCCCCTTCACTGAAGCCAAAGAAATCGTCGGCGGCTTCGCCATCATCAACGCAAAGTCCAAAGAAGACGCCATCCGAATCACCAAGGATTTCCTCAACATCGCCGGCGACGGCGAAACCGAAATACGCCAGCTCTACGAGCAACCCGCAAAGTAACGTCTATCCCACATCAATCTCCAACCCGAAAAGGACAAACAAATGAGATTCATGGTCATCTTCAAAGCAAACGCAGACTCAGAAAAAGGTGCACTCCCCGACCCGCAGGGCATTGCAGACATGAACAAGTTCACCGATGAGCTCTTAGAAGCCGGAGTCGTTCTAGGCTACGAAGGCCTCCACCCCTCTTCCAAAGGCGCTCGCGTTCACTTCTCCGGCAACAACCGCACCGTCATCGACGGTCCCTTCGCCGAAACCAAGGAGCTCATCGGCGGCTTCTATCTCTGGCAGGTCAAATCCCTCGAAGAGGCCATTGAGTGGGTCAAGCGAGTCCCCAACTGCAGCCCCACCGGCGAAGGCGAAGTCGAGATCCGCCAGGTCTTCGAGCCAGAAGACTTCGCATATGCCTTCTCCGAAGAAGGTATTCAGCAGGAAAAAAACCTCCGCGCTCAACTGGCAGCTCAGGCAGCAAAGAGATAGCCCCACTTGCACTGACGTATCCAAAACTGGTGTGATCGGTAGCAGTGTCCGCTACCGATCCACATCACGCCACACACCGCACCATCGAAGCCGTCTGGAGAATCGAATCCCCGCGCCTCATCGCCGGCCTCACTCGCCTCGTCCGCGACATCGCCCGCGCCGAAGACCTCGCCCAGGACGCCCTCGTCGCCGCCCTCGAACAGTGGCCCCAGTCCGGCATCCCCGACAACCCCGGCGCCTGGCTCATGGCCACCGCAAAACACCGCGCCATCGACTACCTCCGCCGCAACACCCGCCTCGAAACCAAACTCGCCGAACTCGCCCCCGAGATCGCAGAAAAGGAGCAGGCCGTGCCCGACTACGTCACCGCAATCGACGACAACGTCGGCGACGACCTCCTCCGCCTCGTCTTCATCTCCTGCCACCCCATCCTCTCCACCGACGCCCAGCTCGCCCTCACCCTCCGCATGCTCGGCGGCCTCACCACCGACGAGATCGCCCGCGCCTTCCTCGTCCCCGAACCCACGATCGCCCAGCGCATCGTCCGCGCCAAACGCACCCTCACCGAATCCCGCGTTCCCTTCGAAGTACCCCGCGGCCCCGAACTCGACGCCCGCCTCGTCTCCGTCCTCAAAGTCATCTACCTCATCTTCAACGAAGGCTACTCCGCCACCGCCGGCGACGACTGGCTCCGCCCCACCCTCTGCGAAGAAGCCCTCCGTCTCGGCCGCATCCTCGCCAACCTCGTCCCCAACGAACCCGAAGCCCACGGCCTCGTCGCGCTCATGGAGATCCAGGCCTCCCGCGCCAAAGCCCGCACCACCCCCACCGGCGAACCGATCCTCCTCCTCGATCAAAACCGCACCCACTGGGACCAACTCCTCATCCACCGCGGCCTGGCCGCACTCCAACACGCCGAACAACTAAGCGACAATCAACATCGAAACTCCGGCCCCTACACCCTGCAAGCCGCCATAGCCGCCTGCCACGCGCGCGCCACCACCGCCGAAGCCACCGACTGGCCCCGCATGGCCGCCCTCTACGAAACTCTCACCCGTCGCACACCCTCGCCCATCATCGAACTCAACCGCGCAGTAGCAGTCGCGATGGCCTCTGGCCCCCAAGCCGGACTCGACATAGTCGACCAACTAACCAACGAGCCATCCCTAAAGAATTACCACCTGCTACCCAGCGTACGTGGCGACCTCCTCACCAAACTTAACCGCCACACCGAAGCCCAAATCGAATTCGCCCGCGCCGCCACCCTTACCCGCAACACCCGCGAACGCGACCTCCTCCTCAAGCGAGCTCAGGAGTGCACCCAATCCAGCCAGACCCTGCCGCGCGAATAGCTCCGCCGCGACTGTAGGAATCAACAGTTGCCGCTGCCGTTGCTTGCCCTTTTGTTTCTCATTCCCCAGGGATCTGCGGTTGCATTCCCGCCGAAAAATAAATCTCAAAACCGAGGAAAATTTTCGACTTCCAGCAACGTGGTCTCTAAGAACCAGCGAGGGTACACCAATCACCACAAATCCACCACGCAAAAACCACGTTCTTGCACCACAAAAAACGCAGACCACCCTGCAAAAACGCCTACTCCACCACAAATAAAAAAACACAAATAAAAGAAGACCACGAAACCGTTTTCCGGTTGCAGGGTCATCGTCGAGTGCCTCATTCATCGAGCGGCTCCGCGACCATACCTCTCCCAGACCTCTCCACCAAATTCGTCCCTCCAAACGGTGGATAGAAAAACCATCCTTTCCACCGGCGACAGCCACCTTCCCCACGCCTACACTCCATCGAGATCAATCGACTAATTTTCGCTGTACCGGAAACCATCTTCGCAATAACTGCGAATCTTGAGGCCGCCCTTGCGTCCTTCGTCTCCACTCGCACTCACCGATACGGAGAAAGTCCATGAGTTCCATCCGCGCGCTCCTCCAGACTGGCATCCACAGCACATTCCACCGACATCTGCCGCCACGACTCAGACAATTCGCCCCTCTCTGCTTCCTCTTCGCGCACCTCTACCCATCGCTCCACGCCCAGACCATCGACGACGGCATCATGCTCGCGAACAAAACCCTCTGCGCGGGTGCACTCTACTCCCACGATAGTTGGGACCACTACTGGGAAGGAACCCTCGAGCGCGTTAACGGAAACATCGGAACCGTCACCACCCAGACCTTCACGATGGCCGCGAACTACGGCCTCACTAGCCGGCTGGATCTCATCATCAATGTGCCCTACGTGTGGACGAACTCCAGCGAAGGCGTGCTCCACGGCCAGGCAGGATTTCAAGATCTCGTGCTCGCCGCAAAATTCAAGTTCCTCAGCATTCCCGTAAAAAAGTTTGGCGCGGTGCGGGCAATGGCTGTCCTATCGGGCACTCTTCCCATGACGGATTACACGCCCGACCTCCAACCCCTCTCTCTCGGCACCAACAGCAAGACCCTCAGTGGACGCATGACCCTGAACTATCTCGGCAACAACGGCCTCTACCTCAACGGCACCGCGGCGTACACCTTGCGCGCCAACGTCACCCTCGACCGCCCCTACTACTTCACCAACAACCAGCTCTATCTCAGCAATCAGGTTGCGATGCCCAACCTATTCAACTACGGCCTCAGCGTTGGCTATCGCAAGAACGACTTGTCGCTCCTCGGTGACTTCTCCGTTCAACAAGCCCGCGGCGGCGGAGACATCCGCCCCCAGGACATGCCCTTCGTCTCCAACCGCACCAACTACTCCAAAGCCGGCGCGACGATCAAAGTCCCTGTCCCCAAAGTGAAACGCCTCCAGTATTGGTTCATCTACTCCAACACATTCCAGGGCCGCAACGTCGGACAGTCCAACACCTTCACCACCGGCCTCATGTACACCCTCCCCTTCGAAAAGCGAGCCACACCATGACAATGAAAACAGCCCAGAAAATGATCACGAAAACCAGCCTCCGCAGCAGATCCCTCTCCGTGGCGGTCTTCATCGCCCTCGCGTTCTCCAGTTCCAGCTGCAGCAAGGACCTCACTCCCACCGAGGTCCTTCCCGCCGTCACCCCCGCGAACGCCGACGCGACCGCTGGTTCATGGAAGATGATCGT
>Ga0207013_1253_pt1 | contig 10978 bp, 13 predicted proteins | sample Alteio_BWMinCont_55_FD_153501 | JGI IMG/M metagenome (GOLD analysis project Ga0207013, IMG submission 153501) | Enriched cells from forest soil in Barre Woods Harvard Forest LTER site, Petersham, Massachusetts, United States -... | ecosystem: Environmental > Terrestrial > Soil > Temperate forest >...
GTCGAAAGACGCATCATCCAAATTCGAATTCGAGTCAAACCCTTGATCGTCTCCCGAGCTGGGATCATTTCTCGTGCCATACAACGCATCGCTGTCGCTCTTCGAATCGAGCGACCCGAAATCCCGATCCTCCTGCTGGCCCAGCGCTCGCTCATCGGCTGAGACGGAATGTCCCCCTCCATGCTCGCCGCGATCGTCTCCGTAGTAGTTATTAATCACGTCCGGACGCTGGCCGTCTCCGCCAAATCCTCCAAAGCCCTGACCATACCCGGCCGCATGGCCAAACCCATGCATTAGCGACTCGATGCCCTCAAACGCCAGCGCCCCTGCGGCCACGCCCGCAGCCGTCTGCATCGCTCCCTGCAAGAACCCGCCACCCCCTGGTCCCAGAGGAGCCCCATACTGCGGATACCCGCCTACCGGCGCGTACTGCACTTGAGGAGGAACCTGCGTCCAACCCTGCTGCGGCGGCGGCGGTGGAGGAGGCGGCGTTGCAGGCGCATCATTTCGCCCCAGCAAAGTACCAAGAAAACTCGTCGCATGTTTCGGTTCCGGATGCTGCTGCATGTGCTCCAGCTGCGCCTTCGCCTCTGTCAACTGCGCCTGTGCCTGCTCCAACGCATACTTCTGCACCAGAACCGTCTGCGCCAGAATGTATAGAGCATCGGGATTCCGCCCCAATCCCTGCTGCAGCATCTGCTCCGCGTCCATATCCTTCTCTGCCAACTGCGTCTTCTGCACGCGATCAATCAGATCGCCGATCATTTCCTGTTCCTGAGGAGTCATTTGTCACCCTTTTCCTTTATCTCTAAGTCACTCACCGCTTGATGGACGTGCGACGCCTATCAACGTCGCCATCTCTTCCCCACAAAATCACACGTCACATGGGATGCTCCTCAACCCTTTCAGGTCAACATACGCAAAGAAATCGCCCTTCGTTCAATTCACCGGCCCAAACCCCGCCGGCGGCCGCCGATGCTTCGTAGCCTGCTCATACGCATAGGCATACTTGATCAGCAGCCCCTCGCTGAACGACCTCCCCACAATCGTCATCCCCGCCGGCAACGAATCATGTGTAAACCCCATCGGCACAGTAATCGCCGGAAACCCCGTCTGTGGCGACAACACCTGGCTGTTATCCCCCGCCGGACTCTTCATATCTCCAACCTTTCGCGGTGGATTGCTCCACGTCGGATATACCAGAGCATCGACCTTGTCCTTCTCCATCTCCGCCAGCACAGCATCCCGAAATGCAACCTTCTTCGGATCGTGATAGGTATCCACGCACGGCCCACGTGCCAACTGTGCCTCTGTCTTCGGCGCCACACTCCTCTTCATCTGCGCTTCGATGTACGGCAGATACAACCCCGAATCCACAACTTCCGACAAGCTCTTGTAATAAGCATTCGGCGCATGCTCCGCAATGTAAGTATTCACGTCCTTCTGAAAATCCCCACACCCGATCCTCTCCGTCAGCTTGTCATACTCCGGAATCACAAACGGGTCGACGATCTCCGCCCCCTGCGCCTTCAAATCCGCAATCGCCTTCTCCATCAGAGCCTTGACTTGCGGATCACCTGTTTCGCCATCCACATACCGCCGCACCACCCCAATCCGCGCACCGCGCAGCCCATCCTTCACCAGATACTTCCTGTAATCCGTCTCCGCCTTCCCTTCCGACAGCTTCGTTATCGGGTCCGCCGGATCATACCCCGCCACCACACCCAGCACCGCAGCCGCGTCCGCAACCGACCGCGCCATCGGCCCACCCACATCCGCAAAAAAGTTCAGCGGAATAATCCCATCCCTGCTCGTCAACCCAATCGTCGGCCGAATCCCCACCAGAGCATTGTGCGACGATGGCCCCCTAACCGAATTCCCCGTATCCGTCCCAATCCCCACCTCACCCAGACTCGCCGCCACAGCCGCCGCCGTCCCTCCACTCGACCCCGCAGGCACTCGATCCAGCGCATACGGATTCCGTGTAATACCCGCAATCGAGCTCTCCGTCACATACGGCGAAAACGCCCACTCTGCCATATTCGACTTCCCCAGCACAATTGCCCCGGCCTCCCGCAATCGCTTCACCATAAATGCATCGGTCGTCGGCACAACACCCTTCATCGCCAGCGACCCACCCGTCGTCTGCAACCCCTTAGTGTCATAGTTGTCCTTCACAATCACCACAATCCCATGTAACGGCCGCATGATATGTGTCCGCTTAAGCTCTGCATCTAGCCGATCCGCATCCGCCAACGCCTCAGGATTCAGCAGAATCATCGAGTTCAAATGCGTCGTCTGGTCGTAAGCCTTCACCCTCTTGATATAAGCCTCGACAAGCTCCCGGCAAGTCACCTTCCCCGAGCGAATCGCAACCTGCGTCTCCGCAATCGTCGTTTCCCTCACATCAAACGCGCTCGGCTCCACCGCCGCACCACGCGCAAATCCTGCACCAATCAACCCGGCGAACACAAAAACGAAAGCACGGCGAAGGAAACGTCGTCGATTCATCGTTCCTCTTTCTCTTGTGGGTGAGCGACCAGACTGCAGCCCATCGCTTTCCGAATACTACACAGCCCTCCGCTAAGTTCACACACAAATTCACGCTTCTCTAACAAGCATGGCCTACCCTCCTCCTGTAATTCCAAACAGCACAATCACCTCCTAGGAGTCTCCATGCAATCGATTCGTTTCAAGAATCTCCCCTGCCGCCACCTGCTCACAACAGGACTCGCGATCCTGTCTCTCACTACACTCGCAGCCAACGTCCCCGCCCACGCCGAAGACCACGACAAAGACCGCGACGGCGCTTCCCATATCCACTTCTTCCCCGGCAATCTCATCGTCTCCCGCAGCGTCTACGACAACAATGCGAGCAACATCGCCGTTGGCACGCAGCTTCCTCCAAACTGCGCCAAAACCGTCGGCCCCTGCGCCCCTGCAGTCAACAACGGCACCTATCCCTTCGTCTTCAACAACGACACAGTGGACGGCAGCTTCGGCATTACATCAAAGATATTTCTCGACCAGATCACACCCTTCGGCTTCCTCCTCAACAGTCTCGAAGTTCCTAACAGTTTGCAGAGCAGCGTCCATACCGGCAGCAATCAGCTCGTCACTAGCTTCAGCTCCAAGTCCGAGATAGCGCTGAACCTCTCCACCGATGGCAAGCTGCTCACGTTCATGGGTTACGTCGCTCCCGTCAACGCCATTGACGCCTCCAACTCCAATACGCCGGGCGTCATCGATTCCACCAACCCCGTCGGCATCAACTTCTTCCGCGCCGTCGCCACCGTCAACAGCAACGGTAAGTTCACCTTCACCGAGACCAACGCCTACAGCGGCAACAACGGCCGCGCCGCGATCCTCAACAACACCAACGGAGCCAACTTCTTCTACACAGCTGGTAACGCAGGCAACGGCGCCAACCCCCAGCCCAACGGCGTCATCCTCGGAGCTGGCGCTCAGTTCATCGACCCCTCCACCGCACTTGAGAGCTTCCAGACCCCCACCACACCCACTCCGCTCGGTAGCTTTTCCGTCACCCTCCTCGGCGACAAGGCCGACAAAGTGGGCAAGGACGACAACTTCCGCGGCCTCACCATCTTCAACAACGTCGTCTACTTCACCAAAGGCAGTGGCAGCAACGGCGTCAACACCGTCTACTTCGTCGACACCACCAGCACCGCCTGCCCCAAGGGTGTTGGCATTCCGGCAGCAGGCGCAACGCTTCCCATCGCGCCTCTCAATATCAGTGGCGTCAACCCCCAGAATGGCCTGCCCAGCAACATGTGCATCCTCGCTGGCTTCCCCCACAACACTCGCCAAGAACCTCGCAAACCCCGCAACTCCCTTCGGCCTCTGGTTCGCCAATGACACCACTCTCTACGTAGGCGAAGAGGGCGATGGTTTCGCCGGCGACTCCACCCTCTACACCCACGCCGCTGCCCAGACCGACGCCGGCATTCAGAAGTGGGTCTTCAACTCCTCCACCAAAACATGGAACCTCGCCTATATCCTCCAGACCGGCCTCGAACTCGGCGTTCCCTACACCGTCAATAACTACCCAACCGGCAACAACTCAGTCACCAAACTTCCCTGGGCGCCCGCAACCGACGGCATCCGCAACATCACCGGCTCCGCCGACATCTTCGGTCACATCGTCCTCTACGGCATCACCTCTACCGTCAGCGGCAATGGAGATCAGGGTGCCGATCCCAACCGCCTGGTAGCCATCATCGACGACATCGCCAACACCGACGCCGCCAAGGCAGCCAAAGAAAAGTTCGCCATTGTTCGCAAAGCCGACTTCGCCGAAGTCCTCCGCGGCGTCGCCTTCGCTCCCACCAAGCAGGATGACGACGATCACCACGATGATCACTAAGAGCTCAATCCCACTTCAACGAATCAATAACACCACGTGGCGGGAGCTCTTCCCGCCACGTTCTTTTTTATAGCGAGTCAATCGCCCGCGCCCAAACTGTCATCTTCGCTGCCAATGCAACGCAACAAGCCAAAAAACATTTAAGCTGGAAGTAATGTCCTCTACTTCGACCACCCAGCTCATCCGCCCCGCTCGTAATCTGCACGGCTCCGTCACTCTGCCCGGAGACAAGTCCATCTCCCACCGCTACGCGATGCTAGCCGGCATCGCCGAGGGCACGACCCACCTCTCGAACTTCTCCACCGGCGCCGATCCTCACTCCTCGCTCGCCTGCATGCAGGCCCTCGGCGCCACCGTCACGCACAATCCCGACAAGACCATCTCCATCAGCGGCACCGCCGGCAACTTCATCCAGCCCGCAACACCATTGGACTGCGGCAACTCCGGTTCCACCATGCGCATGCTCGCCGGCCTCATCGCTCCGCACCCTCACACCTTCAACCTCATCGGCGACCACTCCCTAACCCTCCGCCCCATGGAGCGCATTCGCAAACCCCTCATGCAAATGGGTGCAAAGATCGACCTCGTCGACGGCCACGCCCCCATCACCATTCACGGCGGCCCTCTCCACGCCATCGACTTTGACACCCCCATTCCCAGCGCGCAAGTAAAAACCGCAGTCCTCTTCGCCGGTCTGCAAGCCAACGGCACCACTAGCCTCACCGAATCCGTCCGCACTCGCGACCACTCCGAGCACGCCCTGCGCGCCTTCGGAGCCACCCTCAATCGCACAAACGAAAAACTAAGCATCCCCGGCCACCAAAAACTAAAAGCAATCAACGCCATCATCCCCGGCGACCTCTCCTCCGCCGCCTTCTTCCTCTCCGCCGCCCTCCTCTTCCCCGACTCCAACCTCATCCTCGACTCCATTGGCATGAACCCCACCCGAGCCTCGCTCCTCGACGTCATCACCGCCCTCGGCGGCAAAATAAAAATCCTCAACGTCGAAGAGCACAACGGCGAGCTCATCGGCACCATCCAGGTAAACGGTCCCGCAACCGGCCCGCGCGGCATGCACATCGCCGGCGCACTCTCTGCCCAAATCATCGACGAACTCCCTGTCCTCGCCGCCATCGCTCCCTACACCAACGAAGGCATCAGCATCCGCGACGCGCGCGAACTCCGGGTCAAAGAGTCCGATCGCATCGCCCTCGTCGCCAAAAATCTCAAAGCCATGGGAGCCACCTTCACCGAACACAAAGATGGCCTCGATATTCCCGGCAAACAGCAACTTCACGGCGCCCAAATCGACTCCGGCTCCGACCACCGCATCGCGATGGCCTTTGCCATCGCCGCTCTCCGCGCCACCGGTGACACCGAGATTCACGGAGCCGAGGCCGCTGCCATCAGCTTCCCAGAGTTCTTTTCCCACCTCGACGAGCTCTGCCAGCGCTAACATCACAGCGTTGGCGGAAACTCTTCCAGTAGCGCTCGCAACGCTTCAGTCACCTCCTCGACCGAGACCTCATCGATGACGTAATCCGGCGGACAAACGTCCAACTCCGCATTCTTCAGAATGCGATACCGAGGATTGTTCAATGGCAGCCATTCGAGCGGCGGCGACCAAGCCGGAGCAACAATCGTCATCGGCAATCCAACCGTCCGCCCCACATGCATCGTGCCCGTATCCAGTGTCAGTCCCACATCACACAGACTCAAAAGCGCTGCCATCTGCAAAAGATTCGTCTTCCCCGCAAAGCTGCTCGTCGCGTGCGGAATCCGCTTCCGTAGTTCGTCGATCGCCGCCGACTCCGACGCCGTTCCCACAAAAACAATATGCGCTCCATAGCGTTGGATGAGAAACTCCGCCGCCGCTTGAAACCGCTCCGGGCGCCAACCCTTCCGCTGCGTCACACTCGTCTGCGTCACAAACGCTGCGACCACTTGACCGGCCTGCACACCACGCTCCGCAAGCATCCGCTCTGCCCACTCCACATCTTCAGCACCGACGAACATCTGCGGTTCAAAGTGGTGCGTCGAGTGTCCTAACGCAGGCAAGATCGAAAGATTATTCTCAATCTGACTCTTCCCGTAATCAAACTCGAATGCCGCTCGATACAGCGCCGGAACCTGCGTGAACCCCACCCGCGCACCCGCGCCAGAGAACAAAGATTGCAGCACAATCTTTGTCCTGTCATTCCCCACCGGCGTGATAATGACAAACTCGCCCGAGCGAAACGGATTGTTTCCCCGCAGTGCCTCCGCCGCACCTCTCCAGTCGCGCAGCGGACTCGGCGTCTCAATCAACTGCTCAATCCCAGGATTGTTCCGAAGAACCTCCAGCGCAAAACCGCTTGCCGCGACCGCGATCCTGCAATCAGGCATCGCCTCTCGCAACGCAGGAATCAATGGCGTCGCATGGACCACCGTACCCAACGCCGTGGCATGCTGCATTAGTAGAAAATCTCTGAAACTCGACAACTCCCTCTCACCGGAACGCACTGCTCCAAAGCCCCGCTCAACCGCCGCAACCGCAGAAAACCCCGTTCCTTTAACGAACCGCTTGAAACTCAAACTCCGCTCCCATCCGCAATTCGCTAACGCTATTCCAACAGCAACGACCAATCCCGACAGTCCTGAGCAAATCAGGAAATCCCGCAACTCACTCTAGATATACCATCGCCCTTTCACCCGCATGACCTTGTAAACTCAAACGGAACCCGCAACCTGAGGACAAGGATTCAATGCAAATCGCCCTGGCCGTCTTTGGTGTCTATCACCACTTTGAACTGGCACACCAACTGCACCGCAAAGGGCACCTTCAGAATATCTACTCCACGTGGCCCTGGGCACGTCTGAAGCGCGAAGGCCTTCCCCGCTCTCTCGTCAGCACCTTTCCCCTCATTCACACCACAGACTACCTGCTCAACCGCACACGCTTCTACCCATCCACCGTCTCCTCGAAGATGAACTCCTGGAACACCCTCGCCTTCGACCGCTGGACCCGCAGCCGTATCGCCCCCTGTGACGCCTTCATAGCCATCTCCGGTGCCGGCTTGCTCACCGGCCGCAAAGTCCAGGCCAACGGCAGCATCTTCATTTGCGATCGCGGCTCCACCCATCAGCGGTATCAAGAAAACATCGTCGCCGAAGAGTACCGCCGCTGGAACATACCGCAGCCTCTCGGCAAACCCCACATCACCATCCGCGAAGAAGAGATCTACTCGACCGCCGACGCCATCACCGTCCCCTCCTCCGTAGCAAGACGCTCCTTCCTCCAAATGGGACTCCCACCCGAAAAAATCCACGTCATCCCCTATGGCGTCCGCCTCGACCAATTCACCCCCACCGACGCACCGCCACAAAACTCCTTTGAGGCCCTCTTCGCCGGCCAGGTTAGCCTTCGCAAAGGCATTCCCTATCTCCTGCAGGCGTTCGCCGGCCTCCGCCACCCCAACAAACGCCTCACCATCGCCGGCGCAATTCAAGACGACATCCGCACCCTTCTTTCCACCCTGCCCACCGACAACGTAGTCTTCACCGGGCCGCTTCCCCAGCACCAACTCGCAAAGAAAATGAGCGCTAGCCACCTCCTCGTCCTGCCCAGCATCGAAGAAGGCCTTGCCTTAGTCCAGGGACAAGCCATGGCCTGCGGCTGTCCCGTCCTCGCCACCACCGCCACCGGCGCCGAAGATCTCTTCACCGACGGCGAACAAGGCTTCATTGTCCCCGACCGCGACACCGACGCCCTCACCCAAAAAATGCAACAAATCGCGGACGACCCCACCCTACAGCACAACCTCAGTGAAGCCGCTCTCCGGCGCGTAAAAACCCTCGGCGGCTGGGACCACTATGGCGAAACCTGGGATCGCCTCCTCCACCAACTCACCGGCAAGCCACCCGACGCGAGCTAGCCCCCACCTAACTACATCTTGTAGCGCCCCATATCGTCGTCGTTCAGATTTTCCAGCCACCGCCGCATCTCCTCGGCGTTCACATTCTGCGCCCCACTCGCCGCCTGTTTCGAATTCTCCAATACACTGCGATTGACGTAAATCGGGCAATCCCAACGCAATGCAAGCGCTATTGCATCTGATGGTCGAGCATCCATCGTCACCGTCTCCCCCGCATGATCCATCCAGATCACCGCGTAAAACGTGTCATCTCGCAGGTCCGAAACAACCACCTTCCGCACCTCGGCATTCAACCCCCGGGCCATATTCTGCAACAGGTCGTGCGTCATCGGCCGCGGCATCGCCGTCTTCTCCAACTCCAGCGCAATCGCATTCGCCTCAAATATCCCTACCCAGATCGGCAATACCAGGTCGCTCCCTACATCCTTCAGCACAATAATCGGCATATTCGTCACCGGGTCCATCATCAACCCGCGAATCTGCATCTCTACCTCTTCGGTAGCCTTCGTCTCGTGATGGACCGGAGTCGTCGTCATGTCAGTTCAACACCACAAACTGTGGAACCCTCGCCACCGGCACAAACGCCGCACCCTCCGCTGAATCCGCAATCGCCTCGCCAACCAGGCAATTCGGCAGCGTCTGCGTAATCCGAACCGGCACATAGCTTCCCACGGGAGGCCGTGCCTGCGCAATCTGTGCGGTCGTAAAGTTCACCGTCTTATTCTGCGAACTCCTCCCCACTACCTGCCCGCGCGAAGGGTTATAGCTCTCCACCATGCACTCCTGCACCTGTCCCAGATGTCGCGCGTAATGCTCCCGCTGAATCTCCCGCTGCCGATCCATCAAAATCCTTAGCCGCTCCGACTTCACCGCATCCGGAATGCTATCCGCCATCGTCACCGCCGGAGTATTTGGACGCGGCGAAAACTTAAAAGCAAACACCGCGTCGTACTTCACCTCGCCTACTAGCGTAATTGTCTCTTCAAAATCCGCATCCGTTTCACCCGGAAACCCGACGATCATATCGCTCGTAATGGAGAGGTCCCTCTTCGCGGCCTTGATCCAACTCATCCGCTCCAGATACCACTCCCGCGTATACTCCCGAGCCATTGCCTTTAGCACCGCACTCGAGCCCGACTGCACCGGCAGATGCACATGATCACACAGCGTCGGAGTCGCATCAATCGCCTCCACAATATCCCGCGTAAAGTCCCTCGGATGCGACGTAGTAAACCTCACCCGCCGAATCCCCGGCAACTCACCCACCGCCACCAACAACTCAGCAAACGACATCCTTCCCGAAGGATCCCGCCACGAGTTCACATTCTGCCCGAGGAACTGAATCTCGGTGAACCCGACATCCACCATCTTCCGCGCCTCAACCAAAACCGACGCCGACGTACGGCTCCGCTCCTTCCCGCGCGTATACGGCACCACGCAGTAAGCGCAAAACTTATCGCACCCTTCAATAATCGTGATGTACCCGCGATGCGGATTCGACCGTGCCGTGAACTCCGTCTCAAACGTCAGATCCGTTTGCCTATCGTCAAGCCCCGTAATCCTCTGCTCCCCAGCCTCCAGCCGCCGCAGCATCTCCGGCAAATTCCGATAGCTGGCCGACCCCGCGACCATCGACACATACGGAGCTTTCTCAAAAATCCTCTCACCCTCCTGCTGAGCTACACACCCCAAGACGGCGAACTTCTTTCCCTCACCCTGTAGCCGCTTGTACTCATTCAACCGATGGAACACCTTCTGCTCGGCCTTATCGCGAATCGAGCAGGTGTTATACAAAATCAGCCCCGCCTCACTCTCATCCTCAACCCGGGCATACCCCTGCTGCTCCAGCGTCCCAATCACCTTCTCGGAGTCATGGGCATTCATCTGGCAACCAAACGTCTCGATATAAAAAGTCTTACTCACCCCACCAGTATATCGCCCACAATCCTGCGGCAGACACGCATCCGGCGCTCGGTCGATCTTTCGGCTGCCCTGCCCACCCGGCTCTCTGGTGGCGTCACGAATGAATAACTTTGCAGAAGGGGTCCTCAGACAATCCAAGACAGCCTGACCGAAAAAACATGCTACGTTTCGAAATCAACGAGTAAACTGGTTCGCAAGCTCATACCTGGAGGCTGCAATGCTCGACATCACCAGTGCCCTGAAGGTGCTGAAGGAAGGCCACAGTATCCACCGTCCCGACTCAGATCTCAGAAAAACTTCCTACTTCATCAAGAAGGAGAATGGGAAGGAGCAGTTATACGTTCGGCAAACCCGGCTGAACTCATCTGAGATGGTCGAAGAGCCTTCTACCTTTGACTGGGATGACCTCACCGCCACGAACTGGGAAGTCGTAACCCCCGCATCCACTCCGCACTGAACCTTGACGGCCATATCCTCGCGCAACAACCGTCCGACTACCTTGCAGCGGTTCTGTCGTTAATTCTTGGACTTGAGGCTCCGCTTCTTTTTGGACTTCGCCTTTGCCCCCTGAATCGTCACCGGAAATCCTCGCTTCAGCTTGTGTTCCGCGCCGTTCGACATTCTCGGCGGCAGGCCTGCAGCCGAGCCTGGCTTAGGCAAAACGATCTTCCCGTTCAGCGTATCGGAGAAGACAGCCGTCAGAAATCTCCCCATATCCTCTTCATTCCTGATCCCCTCCGCCGCAATTTTCGCCGAC
>Ga0207013_1195_pt1 | contig 10942 bp, 10 predicted proteins | sample Alteio_BWMinCont_55_FD_153501 | JGI IMG/M metagenome (GOLD analysis project Ga0207013, IMG submission 153501) | Enriched cells from forest soil in Barre Woods Harvard Forest LTER site, Petersham, Massachusetts, United States -... | ecosystem: Environmental > Terrestrial > Soil > Temperate forest >...
GATACGCAACATCGCCGTAGAACTCGGCCGTTCATACATCTTCGGCTGGGATCTGCAACACCTCACGCCGCAATACACGCTTGGACTATCGCCATGACGCCGCTTCACGCCCTCATCCTCGCGCTCGCCGACGCGCAACCCGCATCACCCGCGCCGACGGCAAGCCCCGTAGCCGCTCCATCCGCCGTACACGGTCAATTTCTCACCATAACCCCCACCTATCTCGTCTTTACCACCGGCGACGCCGTGCGCATCAACGCCGACGCGCGCATCGCGCCGTCGTTGCGTTTAGGCCAAGCGATTCGCGTGCGATTCGATCCGGTATCACCACACCACGTGCGTTCCGTCGAAGCCGCTCGCGGCGCAAATCCGCCGAACGAAGCGGACGCCGCGCAATTGCCTCGTTCATACGTCGTCGTAAGCCCCGCTTCCGCGCGTTCAAGCGAGAATACGAAAACGGCGGGGCAACCAACCATCATCAACGTCACCTTCATCGTCCGCGTTCCCGACGACACGCCGATCACCGACGATATCTATCTCTCCACCGAACGCAGCAATTTCAGCCCGGCCGAACTGAAGATGAACCGCATAGACGTACGCCGCTGGAGCGCTTCGTTACCGCTCGTGGAGGGAACGACGCTACACTACCAATACACGCGCGGCAATTACGCGACGGTCGAGCGCGACGGCGGAGGCGGAGTCGTCGCCCCGCACGCAATCGAAGTTCACGAGCACGTCCACACCGACGACACGGTGGCCCGTTGGGCCGACACGTCTTAGCGCACGGCTTTTTTTGCCGTTTTACAACAAGAGTCTCGACAACTCTTTCACCCCACATGAGAAAAACGTGGCCGAGGTAGCCGCGTATGAGGTTGATCTCCAACGTCGTCCGGGACGATATCTTCTGACCGGATCGGCAAATGTCATGATGATCCCAAAGCTTTCGGAATCGCTGGCCGGCCGCATAGAACTCCTGCGCATTTGGCCATTGGCTCAGGCGGTACTTCGGAGAGCGTTCAATTCCGTTCGGAGATGATCTTTGGGCGGTTCCCATTTCCGCTTTATGGAATTAATCACGCCGCATGTCGTTCTCGCACTGATCTTTCCATCGTGAACAGGGGTTCCAGGACCTCGGGACACCCCTCGGGTTGCCCGCCTTTCCGGTGGCCGGCGGCATCGGACCCTTGATTTTAGACCACGGAATGGTCTAAAATAGACCACAATGCTCAAGATTTTCCAACGCCGCCTGGAAAAGCGCATAACCGAAGCCCTCCGAACCGCGCGGGTCGTCGCCGTCTTAGGAGCAAGGCAAACAGGCAAAAGTTGGCTCGTTCAGCGTTTTACCGCCCAAGATCGCCCCTATCTCACCCTCGACGATCTCGGACAACTCTCCCAAGCGGAGGGCGACCCCGTCGGCTTTATCGCTTCTCTCCCTCAAAAAGTCGTCATCGATGAAATCCAGCGCGTCCCAAAGCTTCTTCTCCCCATCAAAGTCGCCGTGGATCAAAAGCCGGAGAAAGGGCGCTTCCTCCTAACCGGCTCGGCGAATCTCCTCACGCTGCCCACGCTCGCGGATTCGCTCGCGGGCCGCATGATCGTGCTTGAACTCTTTCCCCTCGCGCAAGCCGAGATCGAACAAACCGAGAGCAACGTCGTCGAGCAGCTTTTCACCGGGACGTTTTCATGGAACCCGCCGCCGATCGAACAAGCCGACCTCGCGGCGCGCATCGTGCGAGGCGGCTATCCGGATGCGGTGCTCGCAAGCGACGATGCAAGCCGCTCCCGCTGGTTCGAGAGCTATCTCCTCACCCTGCTACAACGCGATATCCGCGAGATCGCACATGTCTCCGATATCGTCGCAATGGGGCGCGTTTTACAAACGCTCGCTCCGCGATCCGGATCGCTGCTCAATTACACCTCGTTAGCATCCGCCGCCGAAATTCCCAAGAGCACCATCATCCGTTACATCGGCGCGCTCGAACAAGCATATCTCGTCCACCGTCTTCCGGCTTGGTCGTTCGATCTCTCACGACGCCTCACCAAACTCCCGAAGCTGCATCTCACCGATTCAGGCGTTGCGGCCCATCTCATGCGCGTCGACGCGAAACGCATCATACAAGATCGCAATCTTTTCGGAGGCCTGCTGGAAACGTTCGTCGCGAACGAATTACGCAAGCATGCCTCATGGAGCGATCGACGAGCGCAACTCTATCACTATCGCTCCCATGCGGGCATTGAAGTGGATTTCATCCTCGAGTCCCCCACGGGCGAGCGTATCGCAATCGAAGTCAAGGCCGGCGCAACGCTTTCACCTTCGGACTTCCGCAGCGTAGCGCATCTCATGGACGACCCAAAGATGAAACTCACGCGCGGCGTGGTGCTTTACACCGGATCGACGATCGTGCCGTCGAGAGAAAACGTCCACGGCATACCGATTTCCGTTTTTTGGAGCTGAATCAATGATCCGCTAGATTTTCGCCTCCAACGCCTCCTCAAACGGATTCCAATACCCCGGAGCGCGTGCGAATACACCCTCCACGCCGCGCCCGCCGTCAGGCTTGCGCTTCACGTCGGCGAATACGCCGGCTTCGATGGAAGCCATGAGGCCGCGCTCGGCGATCCGCCCGAGCAATGCGTGCGCTTCTCGCAAGACTTGCGCCGCGCGACGCTCCACCTTGCCGCCCGGTTTGAACGCGATCTCATCACCCAAACTTCGCGCCGTTCCCATGACGTAGCGCGCATTTTCAATCGAAAGCGCGCGATCTCCGAGGAACGGCGTGTGGATCGCTTCGGTGAGCATGCCGCAGAGATGAATCGTTTGCTTGGTCATCACCGAGGTGAGATTGAACATCGCGTCGATAAGATGCCCTTTGAAAATGTCGCCGGTCATGTGCTTGGTGGGCGGCATGTATTTGAGCGGCGAGCGCGGGAAAATTTGACGCGCTAACTGCGCTTGGGCAATCTGGAAGAGAAAAGAATCCTCGATATCCGGATCGATTTCATACGCGTCGCCCAAACCGATCCGCTCGTCGGGTAATCCGGCGCGATGCGCGAACGCTTCGTTGATAAGCTGCGAAGCCAATACCGCCGGAGCCTGTTCGATCGCGTCGGCGGTGGTGAGATAATTATCCTCACCGGTGTTGATGATGATGCCCGCGTGCGCGCACAACATGCGGCTGAAATGTTGATCCACAAACGTGCGCTTCATGTTGATGTCGCGAAAGAGAATGCCGTACATGGAATCGTTGAGCAGCATATCCAAACGCTCCATCGCCGCAAGGGCGGCGATCTCCGGCATGCACAAACCGCTGGCGTAATTCGTGAGCATGACGTAGCGTCCCAAGCGTTTGGAAACCTCGTCGAGCGCCTCGCGCATGATCGCGAAATTCGCCTGCGTGGCGTACGTGCCGCCGAAACCTTCGGTGGTGGCCCCTTCCGGAACGTAATCGAGCAACGATTGCGCGGTGGAGCGAATCACCGCGATGATCTGCGCTCCCGCTTCGGCCGCGGCCACGGCGGCGGTGCGATCTTCATAAATATTCCCGCTCGCGACGATCACGTACAGCAACGGCGGCGGCGATTGAGGCCCTTCGGCGAGAAGGCGCTCTCGCCGCGCGCGGCGCGCGCGCACGCGGACAAGCGCTTCTTCCACATACGGACGCAACGCCGCGCGGGCGGCTGCGTCCGGCGTTTGCGCGAAGCGCGCGAACGAAAGCTCGCCGCTCGTAAACGCCCGGCCGAGAACCTCCGGCGCGAGCCCGGTTTCGGCGATCGCCGCGCCGATCGCGAGCGCGACCCCGCGCGAGAGCTGCCCCGGATTCACGGTTTCAAGAAAACGATTGACGGCGGGCGTTCCGTCGTCTCCGGCGCCGGCTACGCCGAGCAAGCGCAAAACGGCCCGTTCCACCGCAACCGTTGAGTGCGCCGCGATAAACGCGCTCACCGGCTCGATGATGCGCCGCGCCGCCGCGCGCGACTCATCGACCAGCGCTTGATCTATGCGAAGCTGCATGCCTACCTATGTCCCGACAAGGCCACGAGCCGTATAGTAATCTAACTTCGGCGTGTAGTTCGACGTCACCAACCCGTATGAGAAGCTATTAGGCCCGGAAACGCCCGCCGTGCCGTCGCGGAACTCCACCCAGATCATCGTCGGCAATGAAAGTTGCCGGTGAACGTACCACATGCCGGTGAGGTAATCGGGTTCGTCCGCGCCTGTGGGCACGCCGGTTTCCGTGGTTTGCAGCCGAATGCCGCTCGGCAACATCGCCTGTAATTGCAGGTAGTGATCCAACGCCCCGCCCACCGGTTCGTACGTATGCACGCCGCATCCGGTCAACACGGAAAACACGTTGTTTTTCAACATTCCGTTTAGCCATCCGGCGTCCAATCCGCTGGTGCCGCCGCTCCAAACGTCCGTAGCCCCCGCCGAACGCAACGCCCCCCCGACCGCTAAGGCTAAGTGCGAGTAATCGTCCACGTTGGGCGTCGCCCGCCAAGCGGCGGCGAGGTTGGGCTCATTCCAAATTTCCCAGATCGGCGCGTACTGCGCGTACTGTTGCTGAATCGCAACGTTGTACGCGGTATATTGGGCGATATCCACCGGCTGCGGCGGGCTCGCGGTAACGAGCACGATACGAATGCCCAGCGCAGCCGCAACCGGTAAAAGCGCGGCCAAACGCCCCGGATCGTCGCTGTTGCCGGTTAAGGCCATGCGCACCAGCTTCGCCTTGCAGCCGGCGATGAGCGCGAGCGAGGTTTGCACGTCGTCGCCCGGATACATCTGCACACCGAAGGTCGTCGGCTTGCTCGGATCGGGATCGACGTGCGGTACGACCATGGTGTTCGCTTGGCTGCATCCCACAAGCGGCGCCGCCATCCCGGCGGCCAGAATGCGAAGAGCGGAAGAACGCGAGATATTCATGAGGAAACGGCGCTTTCTAAACGTGATTCGGTTACGGGATCGGCCACGCGATACAGCGTAGCGACGAACGCGACGGCATTTCCCACAAGCAACACGCAAACGACGTCGGCGATCGTCCGATGCATATAGCCGACGCCGGCGATCTCCCCCGCCATAACCACGATAAGCGCCGGGATAAAGCCGAATCGGTGCAACCCTATTTTATACGTCGCAACCAGTGTCGTCGCAGCCAAAAGCGCCATCGCGCAAGCGTAGGAAAACACATACGGGGTCACGGCCAAATACGCGTCTCCGCCCATAACCCTCACGAGGAAACTAGGCGCGATAAAGGCGAGCGCGAGCACGCAGAAGCTCAACGCGCACGTCGCCAGCGCCGCCTGCGCGAGAACGCCTCGCGGCGAAAGGCCGCGCGTTACGAGGCTCGTCGCCTTCGGCAACAACACCGCGGGAACGAACGCAACCATGAACATGATGATTTTCCCCGTCATCGACAACACGCCGTATAAACCGGCGGTATGCACGTCGAAATAATGCTTCGTGAGCAACACGTCTAAAAACCCCAAGCCCGTCGTCGCGAACAGCGAGGCGGCGATGCCCGCGCTCGTAACCAGCAACCTGCGCGCGTTGAGGTTCACGCTGCCGCGCACGCGCGGAAAGCGGCGCGCGATCGCCGTCTGCGTGTGCGCCAAAGCGAGAAGCGCTCCCAAGGCGAACCCGGCCGCGGCGCCCCGCACGCCGAAACCGCCGACCGCCAGGCCTATGCCCGCAGCCACCTTCACGACCCCTTCGATGCACAAAGAGATCGAGTAAGCGCCGTACGCATGCACCCCTTGCAAAATGCCGCGCGCGGCCGCGAGAAAAAGCGAGGCGCACACCGCCGCGAGCATGATGCCCAGCATCCACACGTCACCCAAATGCAAGTACGCGGCCGCGCCGCGGCCGCCGACGGCGAACGCGAGGATGAAGAACCCGCCGACGATCCCGCTCAAACGCACGACGGCGCGAGAGAGCGAGGCGAGGCGCTCCGCATCCCCCACCGCGTGCAGTTCGGCCGCGTATTTCGCCGCCGTCATATTCAGCACCATTCCCGAAACGTTCGCGAGCGCGAACACGGCCGAAAGCGTGGCCAACGCGCCGTAGCGCTCGACGCCTAGCACGCGCCCGGCGAGCATGTGGTACACGAAACCCAGCGCGTTCACCAGCATCGTCGCCGCGAAGACGACGGCGCCGTGTCGTAAAAACTCGCTGCGCAGCACGCGCCGCACGGCATCGCTTAATCCAAGGGGGGGAAACAAAGAGCAAGGCATCCCGAAGAGATGTTTGTAAGACGAGGGCTTACGCCCGCCGCCCCCAGGAGTTCTCAATGCCCGTGAATACCGCCTTGCCGCGCGGACGCGCGCGCATCCTCGCGGACCTCGACGAGCAGCTTCCGCACGCCGAAGCGGATCTGCGCACGCTCAAAGGCGCGCGTTTGTTCGTTACCGGGGGAACGGGATTCGTGGGCTCTTGGCTTCTGGAATCGCTCGCGCACGCGAACGAGCGCCTAGCGCTGGGCGTGCGCGTCACCGTTCTCACGCGTTCGCCGGGCACATTCCGGGCGAGCGCGCCGCATCTCGCGGCGCATCCCGAGCTAACGCTCATCGCGGGGGACGTTCGCAAACTCCCGGAAGATCTCGGCGCTTTCGACGGCGTGATTCACGCGGCGACCCCGGCGAGCGCCGCGATCAACCGAGACGAACCCAGGCTCATGCTCGACACCATCGTCGACGGCGGGCGCTCCGTCATTGATGTAGCGACCTGTTGCGGACGGATTCCCTTCCTCTTCACCAGCTCCGGCGCCGTGTACGGCCCGCAACCCGCCGATATGGAACGCACGCCGGAAACCTATCTCGGCGCCCCCGATCCCCTCAACGCCGACGCCGCATACCATGAAGGCAAGCGCGCGGGCGAATTGCAGTGCGCGATCGCCCATAAGCACGCGGGTTTGCAGGCGAAAATCGCGCGCTTGTTCGCGTTCGTCGGCCCTTATTTGCCGCTCGACCGCCATTTCGCAATCGGCAATTTCATCGCCGACGCTCTCGCCGACCATCCGATTATTGTCGGAGGCGACGGCAAGGCGGTTCGCTCGTATCTGTACGCCTCCGACATGATTACATGGCTATGGGCGATCTACGCGCGCGGCGTGCCGATGCGCGCGTATAATCTCGGAAGCGATGCGGCCGTGAACACCGCGACGCTGGCGCGAACCGTTTCCTCCGTACGACCTTCGTCGCCTCCCGTGGAAATTCACGGGAAATCCGAACCGAGCAAGCCTACGGATCGCTACGTTCCCGACACCGCGCGCATTCGCGCGGAATTAGGCGTCGAGCGTTTGGTCGATCTTCCGGAAGCGATCAGGAGAACCATAGCCTTCCACGAATAGGGCGTTGCAATGAAAGTCGTTATTCTGGCCGGAGGTCTGGGCACGCGCTTGGCCGAGGAAACCACGGTGCGTCCCAAGCCGATGGTGGAAATCGGCGGGCGGCCGATCCTGCATCACCTCATGCAGCTCTACGCTTCGGCCGGCTTCGACGAGTTCGTGATCGCGCTCGGCTACAAGCAAGAAGTTATCAAGGATTACTTCCGTTCGCTCTATACGACGGCCAACGATCTCACCGTCGATTTCAGCCGGGGAACGATCGAACACCGCGAACGCACGAAGCTGAATTGGAAAGTGCATCTCGTCGACACCGGGCTTTCGACGATGACCGGCGGGCGCATCAAGCGCCTCGCGCATCTGATCGGCGACGAAACCTTCCTCTGCACGTACGGCGACGGTTTAGCCTCGATCGACATCGCCAAAACAGTCGCCTTTCACCGCGAGCACAGGCGCGCGGGAACGATCACGGCGGTGCGCCCGCCCGCGCGTTTCGGCACATTGGAGATCGAAGGTTCGCGCGCGGCGCGCTTCGTTGAAAAACCGCAAGCCGGCGAAGGCTGGATCAACGGGGGCTTCTTCGTTTTCGAACCGGAGATTCTCAACCGCATCTCCGGCGACGACGTGATGCTCGAGCACGATCCGTTGATGTCGCTCGCGGCCGACGGGCAATTGTCGGTCTACAAACACGAGGGATTCTGGCAACCGATGGACACGTTGCGCGAGAAGAATTTGCTTGAGGAACTGTGGAAATCGGGCAGCCCGCCTTGGGTGCGCTTGCCTTCCGTTGAGGTCGGTTCTTATGCCGATACGGGAGCAGGCCGCCGCGTGGTTACAACGCAACTTTAAACCCCTCCCGCCGAACCCGTAGAATGGATCTTCGTGAGCGTTTTTTTCTCCATAGGGAGCGATCGCAAGAGCGAGCCGCCTCAAAAAGACGGTGGACGAATTATCGGCATCATCGCGCTCTTGATCCTCTCAATCGCGACGGCTGCGGCTTTCATCGTGAGCTTAACGTCGTTCCCGTTCACCGACGGATGGTACGAGACGCTCGTTTTCCTCGAAAAACACGGCTTTGAGCCCTATAAAACGCTCGAAGATCCATTCTACGGGTTCGGCGGGAGGGGTTTAAAGTTGCGTTGTAACCACGCGGCGGCCTGCTCCCGTATCGGCATAAGAACCGACCTCGTCGATTGGCTAACGCATAGCAATTTCGCGGCCGACCGATTCATCGGGGTCTTCATCACGCTCTTGGACACCGCGCTGCTCTTCGTATGGATGCGGCGTTTCACGACGGCGGCGGCCGCCGCTTTCGCCGCAGCCGTGCTTTTCGTGCTCATGACGGCCGAACCGCTGTATATTCCGGGAGACTATCACGACCTCGTTCAGTTCTTTCTGACCTTGGCGATGATCTTGTTGGTTCGGCCGGCGCTCTATGATAATACGAAACCGAACGCGCGTTCCGCGGCGGAAGTGTTCGCGGCGGGCATCGTCGTTCAGCTCCTGTTGTTGGCGAAACAAAACGTGGGGCTCGGAATGTTCGTCGGCTACTTGATGGTGCTGGGGTGCATGGCGCTCATCGCAATCAAACGTCGCGATACAACGCTCACGGCGAAAGTCGCGGCGTACGCCGGAGCATACATCGTTTCGTTCGTCCTCGCCGGGGCGCTCTTCTTGTCGATCGCCCTTCCGGGAATTCCGGCGTGGGCGCTCTACAAATCGTTTTTTCTCGTCGGTTCGAAGGGGAGCCCTTTGTACGCCGGAAGCCGGCTCCTGCACGACACGAATAATTTCATCACGATCTGGCCGGCGTTTTTGATCGCCATGGCCGTGGTGCTCGTTTTATTCGCTCAGAAATATCTCGTTCAGAGGCTCGGGCGAGAAGATCCGCAAGGCGCCTTGTTCGAAGGCCCCGCGTTTAAAAGAAACGCGCGAGTCGCGATCTCCCTTGCGTTAGCCGTTGTGCCGATCGTCGCGACTTGTTTACTCTGCGCCTCGATCGTCGGCGCGGACAACATTTGGCTGTGGGATTTTGCGCCCTGCATCCTGGTCTTCACATGCTACTTTCTCGACCTATTCTCGCTGGCTGCGGGCATGTTTACGGAACCGTCGGAAGCCTCCGCCCACCGCCCGACGCTTTTCGATATGGCGCGCATCGTCCTTTTCGGCATGGTCATGCTCGCGCATAGCATGACGGCGGCTCTGAACATCGTCGGCCTAGCGGTCTTTTTCGGTTATTATGCGGCGGTGCTCGTGGACCGCGCTCTCACGTGGTCCGGAAAAATCGGCGAATCGTGGCAGAGGTACGCCTCGGTCGCCGTCTTGATGCTTTCCTTGCTGTGCGTGGTCAAGCTTGAGCTTGCGAAATTCGATGTACCGTATTCATGGTGGGGCATGCAGGAGCCACCCATTTACGCGAGTTCGGCGAAGGTAAACCTCCCCTATCTTTCGGGGCTGCGCTTGAGCGAGGATCGAGCCCACATCATCACGTCCATCGTATCGACGGTGCAAAGAGAAACGGCTCCGAGCGATCCCATCCTCGTCTATCCCGACACCCCCATGTTCTACATGCTCGCGAACAGGCTTCCGGACACCAAGACGTACGTGCAGTGGTTTGATTTCGCCACGGAACCTTCGCTCGTCCATGATTTCACACACGTTAGCCAAAGCCCACCGAAGGTGATCGTCGAGATGTCGGTGCCGAGCAGCGTGTACACGGGGCACGAGTCGCTGCTCGGGCGCATGGTGCCGCAGCGCCCATTCACGGACTATCTCCAGTGCATGGCGGATACCGGGGCGTTTCAAGAGCTCAATCGCTTCTTCTACAACCGATCGAGCGCTCTGGAAGGCAAATATAGCTTGCGAACGATGCGGGCGATTTCAGCGGAGGAAGTGGATCAACTAGCCGCGCTGGCCCTCCCCTACCGCGCGGCTTCATACGTGGTGACCGGAGCGATGGGGTTGGACGGAAGCGTGGTTTCCCTGCCCGACATTCAAAAATTCGCCGACCAGAAGTCCAGCGGCTTCGGAGGAATCGTCATCATGGGAAACAGTGACGAGTTGCCGCGTTTCCTGCGCTATCTCAAACAAAAGACGCATATCGTGTTGTCCCCAAGAGACGATAATTTCATCTTGCGCGTGCTCAAGCGTACGAACGACTGGAAGACGCTGGGCGGCGGCTGCGGCTCCTCCTTGCGGCAATCATTGCAATCGCTAAAGTCGCTTCAAGTGGAAGGATCCACGAACACAAGCGAGTTGTAAGCCAAGCCGCCGGCAAGGAACAACGACCGGCCGTGAGAAGCTTCTTCAATCCGCCGGTTTCCCACCACGTTAGGATCATTGTTGTACAAGACGATCTCCGTTGTCGTTCCCGCTTACAACGAAGAAGCATGCGTCGACGAGCTCGCGCGGCGCCTCACGGCGATCGCGGAAAGCCTCGCGCCGACCTATCGCTTTGAGTTCATCATCGTCGAAAACGGCTCCGCCGACGCGACGTACGCCAAGCTGCTCGCCATTCACGCGCAAGATGCGCGCTTTAAGATCGTTCGCCTTTCGCGTAATTTCGGCATGGACGGCGCGGTAACCGCCGGTTTGCGGCACGC
>Ga0207013_1255_pt1 | contig 10778 bp, 14 predicted proteins | sample Alteio_BWMinCont_55_FD_153501 | JGI IMG/M metagenome (GOLD analysis project Ga0207013, IMG submission 153501) | Enriched cells from forest soil in Barre Woods Harvard Forest LTER site, Petersham, Massachusetts, United States -... | ecosystem: Environmental > Terrestrial > Soil > Temperate forest >...
GTAAATGAAACTTTTTATTGGAGTCGTTTTTCTCACGATTTTTTTTGGGGTGGCAGGCTACTCCAAAGCTCCAATCCGAGTGATGATTGACCCCGGACACGGGGGCGAAGACCACGGCGCTCAGTTTCAAGGAATCCAAGAAAAGAACATTGCCCTGGCTGTAGCAAAAGACCTCTTCAGCTATTTAGAGAAAGATCGAAGATTTGTCCCCTTACTGACTCGAGAAAAAGATGACTTTGTTCCTCTTGTCAATCGTCCAGAAAAAGCTGTGAACGCCAAGGCCGATATTTTCATAAGCATCCATGCCAATAGTTCGCCTATCATTGAGGCCAAGGGGACTGAATTTTACTTTGAAAATCAGGTCGCCAGTAATGATGAGAGCGAACTTCTTGCCAATCGGGAGAATAACTCAAAACTCAAGAATTCGCTGGAGTCAGACCCGAAATCGGATATCGAAAATATCATTAGTGATCTTCATCACCATGAACATATGATGATGAGCGAAGAACTCTGCCAAGCCCTCCTGGACACTTTTCGAAAACACATTAAAATTAAGACTCGTTCAATTAGGCAAGCCCCGTTTCATGTTTTATCTGCACCTATGCCTTCTACTCTAATTGAGCTCGGATTTATTAGTAACCCTGATGAAGCCCGCTGGCTTTCCGATGGCCAAGTTCAAAAAAAATTGGCCTTTGCAATCTATCTCGGACTGAAGAGATTTAAAGAAAAGTTGGACAAAATACATAAGTAAACCATAGATTGACCTACCTATGAGAACTGACAACCGCGCCGTTGATGTTTTGCGTCCCGTTAAAATCACGCCTAATTACACAGCCTACGCTGAGGGATCCGTCCTCGTTGAGTTTGGAAATACAAAAGTGCTCTGTACTGCGAGTATCGAGTCAGGGGTCCCCCAATTTTTAAAGGGAACCGGTAAGGGTTGGGTCACGGCAGAATACGGAATGCTTCCCCGCTCCACCCACACCAGGGTGAAAAGAGAAAAGGCAGCTGGTTCTGGTCGCACCCAAGAAATCCAACGGCTCATCGGAAGAAGTTTAAGGGCCGTAACGGATATGAAGGTCCTCGGTGAAAGACAAATCGTCGTGGATTGCGATGTTATTCAGGCCGACGGAGGAACCAGAACAGCAAGTATCACCGGCGGTTTTGTCGCCTTGGCTCACGCCTTTAAATTTTTAATGGATCAGAAAATGCTCCTGACCTTTCCGATGACCGATTATGTCGCGGCCGTAAGTTGCGGAATCATACAGAGGGAACCACGGCTTGATCTTTCTTATGACGAGGATTCTCTGGCTGACGTTGATATGAACTTTGTCATGACCGGAAGTGGGAAGTTCGTTGAAGTCCAGGGGACCGCCGAAAACCAAGCCTTCTCCGAAGAAGAAATGACCCAAATGATAGTCTTGGCCCGAAAAGGGCATACTCAACTTTTTGAAATCCAAGAGAGCCTTGTGGGCTCTTTTTTTAAGCGCCAAAAATGATATCTCTTTGGGTTGCGACCACAAACAAAGACAAATTCAAAGAAATCAAAGAACTCCTTAAAGCGCTGCCTATCGAGGTGCATGGAGCCTTTGAACTGCCTCAATATACGGCACCTCAAGAAAATGGATCGACCTTCGCCGATAATGCAAGAATCAAAGCCAAATTTCTTAGAGCGATGAGGCCCGACAGCTGGGTCTTGGCCGACGATTCAGGACTAGAAGCTCAAGGACTTAAGGGTCTCCCCGGTGTTCATTCGGCAAGATACGCTGGTCCACGGGCTCGCGATGTCGAGAACACGACAAAACTTTTGACTCAATTGAGAATTCAAAACGTGGCTGACCGCGCCGCTCAGTTCAAATGCGTTATGGTTCTTTTATCTCCTACTGGAGAAGAAACGATTTCCGAAGGAGTTCTGAGAGGAAGTATTAGTAAAGAAATGCGCGGCAAAACGGGATTCGGGTACGATCCCATTTTTATCCCCGAAAATGAAACCAAGACTCTTGCCGAACTTGGCATGGCCATAAAAAATAAATTAAGTCATCGGGCCCAAGCTTTGAAAACCGTCAGATCCCACTTAGAGAGGATAATGACAGGAGTCTGAGAGAAGGCTTCGATTCCAAGCTTCGTTCTGCCCAATCGCTGAAAGCTGCGAGGCACCTGGCAAATCAGGCAAAATGTTATTTACGAAACCAGCCCAGGCTTCCTTTCCATAAATATTTTCTAAATGATTGCGCAATCGGCAAAACTCAACAACTTGAGAAATTTCAAGCCATCCGTTGCGATAGAGATAGGATTCTGGAGGACGAGCTCCCCAAGCCAATAGAGTAAAAAGTTCCATTCCAGTTGAAATCCAGTTTCGAGTTAACGGTTCAGAAGAAAGATCCTTCTGACATTGACGGGTCACTTCGTTAAATTTAGTTTCGAGTTTATTAAGGGTATCAAAAAAAGCAACACAACCTCCCGGTTCCGGATGTTCTTTGCAAACCGCTAAAGCTTGGCTTGCCGATTTCGCAAGACCTTTTACGCCCTCAGTGTAAAGTTCGATTTGTTCCGTGCAGGCTGTTTTTGGAGGATCAAGAAAGAAAATTATGATTACGCCTATGAGAAGCCCTAACGTGACCTTGATGAAATTATTTTGAAGTAGGGACATCTCATAAGCATAAGGTCAATTCGAGGATTACTCAAGCCCTCCCGTACGGAGGTCGAGATGCATCTTTAATTAAAGGAATAAGGTACAAAATCAAAAATGGAATGCAAATCAAAGCATTTTCCACCGTGGCCTCCCGTTCTAAGTATCGAACTCCATCTCGCCTGTTCAAATAAAAACTTTCTAGTGGTTCCATATTGCAATCGGGCGGCCAAAAGAGATTGCAGTTTTAATTTGAGTAGACGTTACGGGAGGGGCATATTGACTCTCTCCATGCCTAAGAAGTTCGTAAAATTTTAGAATTTACTTGGCTTAGAACCTGCAAACCTAAAATTGTATGACGACAAGCGAACTAAGAAAAAGAATTGAGAGTTTCATGCATCAGTTTCACGGGGAAAATGTTGAGAGGGATGATCTTATCTCTTTATTTTATCGGACGCTGAAAGATGCCGAGCTCTGTAATCAATACATTGCCGACGCTGAACGAGAAGGGCATCAGGATCTAGCTGATTTTTATAAAGAAATTCAGGCCCAAGATCGCCTTCGTGTCAGCAGAGCAGAAGAATTTCTCGCACGCCATTTAGGATAAATTTTACCCATTGAACTGATCCCAGGAAGTGCTATCAACAATAACCGGGCCCAATGCGGCGCGGTGGGGTTAAAGAATGATCAATACTGACGTTTTAGTGGTGGATGATGACACGGACATTCGAGAATCCATAAGTCATTTACTGGAATATGAAGGGTATAAAGTAGTCACAGCCTCCAATGGCGCTGAAGGTTTCCGACAGTTAAAATTTACGCGACCTTCAGTGATTCTTTTGGATCTCATGATGCCCGTTATGGACGGCTGGCAATTTAAATCAGAATTCGACGGCCGCTTAGAACTTGAGGGAATTCCTATCGTCGTCGTTTCAGCGGATGGCAATATTGCTGAAAAAAGTAAGAGTATCGGCATTCAGGAATTTCTTACCAAACCCATCGATATTGACGTTCTTTTAGCTCTGGTTAAGAAATATTGTCTGAAGCCAGCCATAGCCTAACGACTATTGAAGACACCTTCTTAATACTGGCCAGAACTTGTGCACTGGTAATAGGCTGCTACGGCGGGATCGCTGGTCCAACCTAAAGGTGGCAGGAGCGGCATTTTTGCGGTTAATTTAGATGAGGAATAGGAGGACGAGGCCGGGTTTATGCCACTAGGCGCATTCAACAGACAGGATGAGTTCACAGTACTTGAAATAAGAGGGTTCCAAATCGTCGAATTCCTAGAACCATATGTAGTATAGGCAAAGTCATCCTCAGATTTATCTAAAACAACATTGATCGAAGCTTTATCTCCTTTAGGAGCAACACACTGTGGGCCTGAAGTTGAAATAGGACCCAATGAGGAAGCTCCGCTGGGCAAAGTAATATCACATTGATAAGAGAACTCTTGGTTTAAAGCATCAGGCGACGCATTTAAATAGGAGACCCTATTTGAATCAAAGATAGTGCCATTAATTAATTCTGTTGTTTGGTGAGGAAAAAGATTTGGAGTGACTGTCCACACAGTAGCAGCCACAAAACCCCGATTGCCTCCCCCTCCTCCAGGATTGTCGATGATCATATTTGGAAGCAACGATATCACATTGGAGCGCATTTCTATTCCTGTTTCCATGGCACCGCCAATATAGTATTTCGGTGATGGAAAATTGGGATTATAGTATACGTTCGCCACGGCCTGGATAGATGCTGGAAAATAAGGATGCCAGCCCGATGCACCAAATGCAGGGGATTCGCTATCGGTGATTATATTTTCAGAAACCATGGAATCCCAAAGCAGGTTGTAACGGCCCACGAATTGGGGAGTTCCCGTGGGCGTCGCTGGGTAGCTCCAGATCTCTTGGAAGGACCTCAACCATACTTTTCCGTCGTCTTTAAGGTTATTTGCGATCAATTGAACGTTAGTTCCACCACAATAAATAACAAAACCTATGGGACTGTTGCTCAAGGTATTTTCCTTAATGATAGTGTCATGAACTCCGCCAGCAACAACCGAATAGATGCTTTTTCCTGCAATTGGCGTTTCATCCCATGGATGGTCAATTATCAGAGTGTCGGAGCTTTGGTAGCGGACAATTTTTCGGAGTTGTCCAGCGCCGGGGCCGTCGATAATGGCCACGTACCTAGACATTAATCCTCCAACAGCACTAGGCTCCCAGAGCCTCAAGAGGGCGAAGTCCTCAGGAGTCCCTTCCGCAATCTTTGTCCAATCGTCTTCAGGATCTGCGATCCACCAACGGGATCCCTTAAAACTTGCCCCAACAAGTGTAGTTGTACCGGTGCCGCTAGCAACAGTACCCACATCCTGGTTTGGAGCCGTGCAAGTCTGTGTGTTAAAGTTTTCTCCATACCCGTCATGGTTTGCTAGAACTGAACCTAGTCTTTGTGGATTTCCCGAATAGTTAACCCCGTACATAAGAAGGTCGCCTGGAGGCGGGGTTCCAACAACACTACTTTGATTTTTTAGAAACACCATGTTTGTCCCGCCAAATTCTGGACCACCGTTGTTGGCACCATCTATAGAGGAAACACGGTCTCGATGCCTCTCAAAAGTATTGCCCTCAATAATAAAATGGTCTCCGCCCAACTCAGAATTTCTTGAGTAGTAATTATGAATGGTATTGTTTCGGATGTAGAAATATTGTCCATAGGTCTGAAGGGGTGCCCAACTGTGATAGCAATTTCCCCTCAAGATCGTTGAATTTTGAAATAGAACATGGCTCACATTCCCATAGGTTGCTCCAAGCCCATTGCCTATAAGATTGACCACGGATGAAGACCTGGTTTCATCGAATGTCACATTCGAAACAAAAACCTGTGAGACCGTGTTGATTACGGGCTTCACTCCGGATCCAAAGTTTAGCGTATTGATGAAAAGGGAAACAACTCCCCAACTATTAGTTTCGCTAGCTGCGGTCGTGCACTTATCGGGTCCAACACCAGAGGTATTGGCACTCAAATTGGAAAGATTGATTTTGCTTGCTGGCACATAACCGGCCGTTTGGTTCAGGTTGATCAGCTTCAAGTTTTCGACGCCACTATTAAAAGACTGATGAGATGCCGTCAACGAGGTGTTGCTAGAAAAAACAAGACCCATAGCGTGATATTGATTGTACTGGCCCGTTGAGGACGGAGTGATAGGCGCCGGTCCAAATCCATAGTAAAGGGTGGGAATGCTCGTTACTTCTCCCTCTAGGATGACATTTGATGGAATAGAAAGAACACTATTGTTGATAACCTGAGGTTGGCCTTCAGGTCCAGAACAGGCCTTGAAGGTGAGCTGGGAATAACAACCTCCTTGAAGAGAGTTATTCGATTCGAGAACGTAATTTCCAGAGGGAAGATAAAGCACACCTCCGGAAGTGCCATCAGAGTTTTTTTGAGTTGCCACATAGAGGAGAAGAGCCTGAAGGATCGGTTGATCATCAGACTTCCCATCTCCTTTAGCGCCACTGACACAACTTCCATTTTGTAAGTTGGCGGGGCAGAAATTAACACAGTTTATTTTTCCAATGATATTTTGAGTTCCCGAAAGGGTCGAGGGAGTTGTGGTGCAGAACTTTGGAAAAGACTTATAGAATTGATCCGGAGGGGATTTTGCATTAACTAAATTTTTGTAAGAAGGTAAGTCCACTTGCCAAGGAATATTGAGCCCGTAGTTTCGATCAGCGGGAAGAGCGCTTCGAGCCACGATTTCATCTTTTGAAACGACTTGACCGGAAAGCCCTGAGGAGGGAGCGTTAATGACTCGAATTTGATATTTTTCACCTGCTTTGATTTGAGTAGGAGTTTCAACTGTGAGGATTGTTGAATCAGATGAAGATAACACGACTTGTGCTGTAACAGACCCACCTCCTACAATTGGAACAAACTCCACCAAAGGTGAGATGTTTTTAAGTTTGAGATTTGCACCAAAGATCCGAAACAGTTCTCCTGGGTAAAGTTGGTCAAATTCAAGCTGTTGAATATTTGGAGAATTAACTACGAACCGAGAACTTGTTTTAGTTGATGTTTCGATACTTACATAAAAAGGTTCCTCTCCCAAAACGGCGTCATTGGGCAGGGCTACCGAAATAAAGTCATTGGCCTTTTTCAAAATACAATTTGTACTCGCTGAGCTGGCGCACAGTTGACTAATAACATACTGGCAAGATCCGACAGAACAATTCAGGCTCACATAAGGGGAGGTTCCAAAACCATCACCTCGAATACCGATAACGTGAAAGCCGTTGGTTGTGGGGTCTGCACTCGGGCTTACGTGAAAGATAATTGGATTTCCGGGACCCAAAGCCAGAGTGGGGCTTGAGCTCGCCAGAGCCTCTGATTGCACTGGGCCGCCTTCTATACGACCGTTTTGGCATCCAAAAAAAATAAGACTGAGAGTTACGGATAAGCCAATTTCAAATATTTTTTTATTCACTTTACCCCACACCTTGAGTTAAGCTGCACAGCCAATGCCAAGCTCAAGTGGTGGATTTACAACAGGATTTAATTCAGGATGCACTCATAGATTGTCTTAAAGTTAGGCACAGAAAGTCCTAACCCAACATCAGTAATCAAATCCCCATACTTAAAGAGCTGTAGAACAATTTGTCAATGAATGTGAGTTCTAACGATAGCCTTCGAAACAGAATGGACAGAATGACGATCGTGAGTTGGATGAGCAACGATTCGTTCCCAAAGGGGCTTAATTGCTGGATTTTTAGGCCAAACATAAATATAACTTTTTAAAACGGCTCGGTAGCTCAGTTGGATAGAGCAATAGCCTTCTAAGCTATAGGTCATTGGTTCGAGTCCAATCCGAGTCACCACTTCCGACAAATGGAGAACATCCGACCGCCTCTTTGAAGGCAGGAAAGTGGGAGGCGGATTTTGGGAAAGTGAAAGGCAAAACGGTGGCCCCAGACTTGATCTCTGAGGCACCGTTTTTTTGCGAAAGACTTTCCCTTTGATCCTTTTCGGGGGTCATACGATAAGAGATTTCAATTCCTTTAACTGAAACAATAATGGCCATAAAAATCTGGCGCAGGAGTCTTTTTTTGATCGCTGGAGAGGCTTTAAAAAATCCCCGTCTAGCCTCTTCGAGAGCAGCTTGAAACTCTCTCTTTGGATCTTCCATTTCCTTAAAATCTAGAATTTGATACTCTAAATTTTGGATGGCGTTTCTATAGTCCAGTTTTTTCTTTCCTAAACCTTCAAGCTCCTCTTCCAAAGTTTGAGCGGCCAAGGAATTCGGTTTCATTTCTGAGGCCATACGAATTACATTTTTGACGCTCGCATCAACAGCAAGAAGGTTCTCTGAAACCTCTCTCTTTTGGGCCTCTAAATTCTCAATTTTTTCTTTAGATTCTACTTTTGAAGACTCCCATAGCCCTTCCAAATACTTTGGTTGGTTTAACTCAGTCATAAGATGATCAGTAACCATTTCCTCGATCTCGTCGGCCAAATACCTTTTAGCTAAACAAGTAATACTCCTACCCTCTACTTGGCGGTGCCCATAATAACGGTAAGCTTTCTTTGCCCCTGTGGCTGAAGCACCAATTAATCGACCTCCACAGTATCGGCAGGAAATAATTCCTGTCAGCGGATAGGTCCTGGCCTGGACATCTTGAAGCCGACTTCGTTCCATCGTTTGGGTCATATCAAGAAGGTTTTGGGCTCTCTTGAAGGTCAACTCATCTATGATCGGGGGCCAACACGCCTTGACCACTTGGAACCGGTGCCAGGGTTTCAACTCCTCTTGGTTCTTTTTTTTATACTTTTTATTTATCTCTTTTAGCCCAATATAGGCCCGGTTTCGGAGCAAATTTTGTACGGCGTCGCGATTCCATTCTCCGTTATTGGCTCGTTCCTTGGGTCTATTCGGATTCCTTCGCGGTTCGATCCCTAAATCCTTAAGAGCTCTTAGGGTGTTCGCTAATGTCCCAGCCTCAAGGAAAGTACTGAATATAGATTTGACCTTCTGAGCTTCATCTTTATTGACCACCAAGCGGCTTTTATTTTCCGGATCGACCTCATACCCAAGGACCGGCGCACCCCCACTTCGGAGTCCTCGGGTGGCCCTGGAATGAAAATTCATAGTGACTCGCTCAGAGGTCTGCTTTCGTTCAAACTGGGCGAGATTCATAATGTTTAAGATCATCATTTCGCCAGCAGCGGTACTTGTATCGAACTGTTCTTTCATCGAAAGAAATTTTGCGCCACACTTGACGAGGTCATTTTGAAGAACACAAAAATCAAGTAAGTTTCTTGAGAGTCTGGCGAGATCAGTCACCAAGATGAAGTTAATTTTTCCCTTTCGAATATCCGACAGCATCCTTTGAAACGCGGGCCTCCGGGTATCTTTGGCGGAAATCCCCTCATCAATATAAAATTCATTGATCTTTCCCCAGCCTGGTTCTTGGGCATTTTTTATTTCCACAAAGGATGTAAGCCTGTGTCTTTGAGAGTCAAGCGATCCTTCTTGAACCAGGGCTTGCTCTTCTGTGGAGACCCTGAGATACACTCCAATTTTATACCGCATAATTATTCTCCATGACCATTGTTTGAAGGCGGACGGCCCTTGCGTCTCGCAAGTAAGAGCAAGTGGACCAAGATTTTACGGACCTCAGCAATTCGGTCAGAGGAATCCGGACTGTCATCTTCGACCCTACTAATTTTAATCTCATAACCATATTTTGAAGTTGAGTTGGAAACTTCTTTAGAATTTGAAGGCATAGGCCACCCATTCTAAAAACTGTCATTTATGTCTCCATGTACTTTCGTAAGAGGCTCATGAGGGCTTGAGCTTTCTTACTTGGAAGATCATCAAGGGCACGCATAACGGCTGCGGCCAAGTTATTCGGGTTTCTTCCACCTATTTCAATGTTGGAAACCGCTTTGAAACCTGAGAGTCCAAGTACCTTAGCCATCTGTTCCTGTGTTAGCTCTAGTTTGGTTCTTATTTTTTTGAACTCTTGGCCTTTCAATTTCAATCCTCATTTTCAAAGTTACGTACCTTCTTTTCCCAAGACGCGGCTCCCGTGTCAATTCATCTAAAGTATAAAGGGCCACCTTATAAGATTTTAGAGTCTCTATAAGAGACATAACGTGGGTCAGCGTTCGCGAAAACCTTGTATAATCTTTTGTAAGTATCGCATTCACTTTACCTGAGCGGACGTCCTCAAGCATCTTGTTAAGGCCGGGTCGATCCATTCGCGTTCCTGATACTCCATTATCAATATATGTATCTACAACTTCACCCCACTGGGAATTGTCCTTATTTTTCAATGCTACAATGTCCAGGAGTTTCTTTCTTTGGTCTTCAACACTTGCATCGTTTTCTTGGGCCGAACGAATGTACATTCCTATTTTATACTGCATGTTCTGCCTCACCTTCAATATCTACTCCACCATTGGTGGAAGTCTTTGTCAACTTAGATTTTACATTTTTCTTAGTTGGCGTATCTAAGCCAACTTGGGCAAATAGAATTTGCCTTAGCTCTAACGGCACAACACCTGTTTCTTGGGCCTTACGCAGGACGGCTGAGAGCGCATTGACCGCATTGAAATTATCAGTCCTGATAGCCTTTACGTCGCTATCTGATATTTCTTTGCAGGCTTTATCTAATAACCAACTGGCAACAATCTGACGGCTCACCTTACCTCCTTCGTAGCCGTCATTAATCTTATTCACAGTTTCTGCCACTAACTTTTCCACATCCTTATCGATGGTGATTTTAATAGAGTCGTCTGTCTTCTTTTCACCGTCGTCGTTTTCTATGTTTTCGGTATTCATGTAGTCTCCCTCCCTTCTAATTTCTCCGACCGCCCAACTATGTTTTAAATATTTTCTGATGTCCCTGGCCCAGCCTTGCCCAGGCCGTGACCACTTTCCACCAACTCGTTGGGGGGGAGTGGTCACGGGCGGCTCGGGGCAAGTGCAGGGCTAGCGGTGAATCAGAAAATATTTGTGTTTTTTCATAGTTGGGCGGTCGGAGGCTGATCATAATGGGTATCCTTTATTTCCAGACGGAGTGTGGTCATTTTTCTGGTGTTCAAGAGGCTTTGCGGCCAGAATATGAATTCCTTTTTTCTCTTAACGTCT
>Ga0207013_1252_pt1 | contig 10730 bp, 7 predicted proteins | sample Alteio_BWMinCont_55_FD_153501 | JGI IMG/M metagenome (GOLD analysis project Ga0207013, IMG submission 153501) | Enriched cells from forest soil in Barre Woods Harvard Forest LTER site, Petersham, Massachusetts, United States -... | ecosystem: Environmental > Terrestrial > Soil > Temperate forest >...
TAACCGCTTTCGATATGGATGCTTGTCATATATTTTTTCTCGAACAAGCTGTCCTGCAAATTGCATTGGATTATCCCAAAAATCAAGCGAATCAGCCAAAATGCGATCTCTTACTTTTTCTATATAAAATTGATCAAATAATGCAAATCGAACCATTTCTGAAATTAATGATAATCCATGCCGAGTATCTACACTGAGCATGCTCAGGCTTATATGCCCCGGGAAGGTATTAAGTGTCATTCCATAATTTTCAAGCTCATTGGCAAACTGCGTTGAAGTATAATGCTTGGTTCCCTCTTGTAACATATCAAATAAGAAAATAGATAACCCTTGCCGATTGTCAGGATCCCAATAATGTTTTGCCTTAAAATCTACGATCACATCGATTTTAGGGTATGCAGGATTATGATAATACAGAACTTTCAAACCATTTGATAAAGTAAACGTTTGTGCATGGGGAAAAACAAATTTTTTTGGAGGCTCTATCGCGATAGAAGCAGTTAATACTCCCGCTTCAACTTCTGTCTCACGCGTAATACGAGACAATACTAACGCATCTTCTTCATCTGAACGTTTTTGTTGCGCTAACCAATGTGTTTTTTCATGTTCTGGCAACGGCAACACAAATCCCTTATGAATCAAAACAGGACGCAAATAGGTGCGCGCAAAATCTTGAATTAATAATGGCAACTCCTGTTGAGGAATTTGATTATATAAAAATACATACTTTTCATCACCTAACGCGGTGTAATATTTCCCAATTAAATACGCTAATTTTTGATTATTTTCCTTCAGCGAAAGTAAATCCATCTCTGTCTTTTTAATAGCACGAGATAATTCTTCTTCGGTAGTACCCTGCTGCGCTATTTTATCGATCTCTTCTTGAATAGCAGTAATAATTACTTCAGGATCAACACCGGGTTTAGGTTGAAATTGTACAAAGAATAATCCATAATCGAACAGGTCGTATATAAAACTTTCTATATCTGTTGCAAGCTCAAGCTCATCGACTATTTTTCGAAATAATCGAGAGCCCTTCCCGCCACCGAGTATCCATGAAGTCAGATCCAAAACATAATTTTGCTCAGCCTTAATACCAGGAACAACCCAAGCAACTAAAGCAAGTGGTTGCTGTATATCACGATGCACAATCGTGGTCGTTGAAACAAGATCAGGACTATGATAAAACTCTTCCTTGTGATAATGAGGGTCTGCGGGGATTGAACCAAAATAACGCTCACTCAAAGCAAATACATCTTCAGGTTCAACATCGCCCACGACAACAAGTACCGCATTATTAGGAACATAATGTTTATTGTAAAATTCTAATAACTGCTCTCTGTTTAAATTCCATAAATCCCGTTTATAGCCAATAATTGGATAGCAATATGGATGATCCTCAAACATTGCACCGAGCATTTTTTCAATAAGCGTTGATTCATAATCATCGTTGTACATCTTTAATTCTTGAATAACGGCTTTAAGCTCTGAATTAAGAAGATCTTCTTTAAACAAACAATTACGCATGCAATCGGCCATAATTGGCAATGATTCTTGCCAATGCTGAGAGGGAAAATCGAATAAATAACCGGTATAATCATTGGATGTAAATGCATTACAAACACCTGACAATTTATACGTAATAAGATTAATATCAGATTCAGATAATGTCTTAGTTCCCTTAAATATCATATGCTCAATAAGATGCGCTATACCTTTTTGACGAGATCCTTCACTCTTTGCACCTATGTTATACCAAAGCTGAACAGAGACCTTTGGAATTTGATGATTCGGTACGACAAGAACAACCAAACCATTAGGAAGAACCTTTTTATAAATCTTATCGAGTATCATAAGCGGCCATGCAATAAAAACGAATTTTTTAATCAAATGTATAGCTAACCATACCTGGTTTTAACTTTTTTTACTATATTTTGCCAAAGTAATGCATCAACCCCGCATACAGAGTACCTTATTTTAACATTTTCATAATATTATTGAAATCCAAGTATGAATTATTATATTATAATAAAGACTAAATACCTTAAATAGCTAAGGAATTCCATTATGAACAATATAAAAAAACTTCTTTATCTATTTTTTCTCCTGCAAATCATAGAGGGACAACAATCACAACAACTTGCTGCTTCGACGGCAGTATTACTTGATAAAATTAAAAAATGTTACCAACAACGCGTCGATTTAATCAAAGAACATGATAAAAAGGGTTGTCTTGCAACCATACAATCGCTACAAGATCGCTTAGAAATAATCGAAAAAAGCGAGAATATCATACCCTCTCAAGAAGCTCAAACAATGATTATTCGGAACATTGCAACTCGATCAGCATACTTACCCCAAAAATCTCTCTGCAAAATAGATACAAAACTTAAACAATTCCGAGAAAAAAATCATTATGAACTATCTCTTCTTGAGCGACAAATTACTGACCTTGCGCAACAATTACTAGAAAACATGCCCCCTTCAGCCAAGACCAAATTGCAAAATTTACTCAAAGAATATAATGATTTATATAAAAAATTAGCGCAACGAGACCCATATTTTACCCTTCAAAGACAAAGATCGATTTTTGATTTATTATTTATATAATAATCTTTAGTTATATCGTTTTGACTGATATATGCTCCATGAATTGCTCATTAATCAATTATCTTCCCTCTCTCTGCATTTTTGCCATTATGCTTATCAGCGGAATCGCTTGGACGGCAACATGGTCATACAGCATCCCCTGCATAGCAATTTTATTATTGATCAGCATATGCTTGCCTTATAATGAGCAATTTAAACATCGATTATATTCTATTTTACCATGGGCGCTTGTAGCATTTTTTCTTGGAGCAACTCGCTTAAATATACAAACGAATCATTTTATGGAACTAGAAGAGCACCTCTGTCATAAAAATTTATCAATTCGAGGAACTGTTATAGAACAAGAACGAACCGCAAGCAGCAAATTTCCTTACCAGATAACCCTTATCATCGATCACGCAGAAAGCGATAAACCAATTAATGAAAAATCTAGTGGGGCCTTAATTAAAATCCAATGCGCCACGCTACCACCATCTTGTGATACAGGAGATACAATTTTTATTAAAAATCTTTATTTATATAAGCCTAAACCCGACTCCTATCGCAACTTTCTCCATAAACAAAATATTGTTGCTTGTGGAAAAATTGCCAATCAATCGCAGATTACCATAGAGCCACAACAAAATTCATCAACCTATATTTGGCAGATAAAGAAAAATCAGTTGATTAATCAATTTAAAACCGTCCTTTCTCCAACAACATTTAATCTTTTCAGCTCTATATTTTTAGGATATAAAACAACAAAAAGCAGCATAACAACGCAAATCAGAGAACAATTTCAATGGTGGGGCATTAGTCATTACTTAGCTCGCTCTGGACTTCATCTGATTATCTTTGTACTCATCCTTCACACAGGCCTCATGCTCATTCCCATTTCCTTGGCATACAAAAAAATTATTACACTTTTTTGTATTGCGATATATTCACTATTCTCTTGGATAAGCGTCTCATTTATGCGCTCACTATTAATGATTTTTTGCTATTTTGGATGCTCATTATTACACATACAACATCACACCATACACGCTCTTTCATTGGCATGCTGCCTCCTTCTTTTATACAATCCACTCTATCTCTTTGCACTCGATTTCCAACTCAGTTTTTCTCTCACGCTTGCCCTTGCCATATTACATGACTCAACAAGGCTTACGCGCTCATTACAACATTAATCTTGATAATCCATACAAATAATCAATATACTAAAACCCAAGGCTGCAATTAAAAAAAATTGAATTATTTTTTGCGAAGCGGAAAATATTAAAACTATTAACAATAACTAACAAAAAGGAGCGTTATGAATATCATCCATTTTCAATTATGTTTCTCTATATTAACATTAACAGCTCACTATCTTCCTGCCGTTTCTCCAGTAAGCCCGCTACGCCAACAATATGAAACTGTACCAGTAAATACAAAGTTTGAAAAAAAACCTATCACCGTTTTGCTTTATGGCTCAGCGCGCAACGACCTCATGCCGTTTATTGATCGCAATCTCATGCAACTGATGCAAATAGGAAGTAATTCAAATATCACCTTCCTTGTGCACTTAGATATATTCGGTCCAGGAAGAAAACAACTAACGCAACGTTTTATTGTTTATAAAAACAAGTTGGTACAAGTTGGCGAAAATATGCGCATGGATAGCGGCGATCCCGCAACATTTATTGATGCTGGAACATGGGCATTTAAAAACTTTCCCGCAGATATGACAATTATTGATTTATGGAATCATGGAACAGGAGATCTTGAGCCCTCGAGAGGCAGAGCCATTAATTCATCAGAATTGTATACATTTAACCCCACAACTAAACTTATTGAACTCAATCGAAGCATAGGGTTTCTTGACTATTTAGATGAGAATAGCAAAAATCCTGAAAATGAACTTCGCGGCATATGTTTTGACGAATCTACCGGCCATTATTTAAGCAACCGACAAGTTGGGCATGCCCTTGAAACAATTTCAAAAAATTGCCTGGGGGGGAAACCAATCGATATTCTTTGTTGCGACGCATGCCTCATGCAAGGAATTGGATTTGCCTATAGCATCAAATCATATCGCAAACCCGCTTTAGCAAATATTTTAATTGGCTCACAAGAAGTTGTTCTCGCTACCGGCTATCCATATATTCAAATGTTTGCCAAAATGGCACAAAAACCCATGTCAGGCGAACAATTTGCCACACACACCGTTCAAGCATTTGCAGATGCATACAGCCAAATTACCCACGATTATACACAATCGGCGATTAAACTCGAATTACTTGATTCACTGTACGAATCTATTGATGCAATATCACTCACACTTATGACAGCACTTCGCAAACAAAAAAATAGTAGCGTTAAAACATTTATTACAAAAAGTGGCGCCCGCAACGCATGTACCCACTTCGAAGAACCCTCCTACAAAGACATGCACCATCTATTTAGCAATATGCTTGAAAATATTTCGCTCGTTACCCTACATGACCCAAATGAAACAGCACAAATTAAACATGAACTACGCCAAGAATTAACAAAGGCTTGCGGATGCATCAAACAGGCCACCATAGCAAATGCCGCTGGCAGAAACTTAAAAAATGCAACGGGCATCTCGATTTATTTACCCGAACCGAATAAAGCAATTCATCCCTCGTTTCCACATACCGACTTTGCGAAAAACATTAAGTGGCTCGATATGCTTAAAGTATATATCAATAGCTAGCCACAATATTAGATCTCTTGCGAAATTAAGTTAATTTCCGTTCGCCCTGAGTAAGCGCAGCGCATCGAATTTCCGGGTCCCATGCCACTGCATGGGTGGAAATGGGTCCGAACGGCCTAAATCAAGCTCCAGAAGAGGTCTAATGAATTCATGCCGCCCCTACATCTGCCCCCAAGCAAGCGACACAACAAGCCTAAAAACCCAGGCTGAAATATTTAATTTTTTTTTAGTGGTGGATAAGTGGTGGATAAGTGGTGGATAAGTGGTGGATAAGTGGTGGATAAGTTTTTTGAGACAATTTTTTTGCGCACTCAAAGCATAGATCCATAAGGCTAATCCGAAACGACGTGCTTGGAAACATTGATAAATACACGGCGGACTGAGTTATCCACAAGTTATCCACCACTTATCCACCACCCCCCTAAATTCAAAAAACCTGCACGCACGCAGCATTTTTTGCCACTTCAAAATGAGTTATCCACCACTTTGCGCTTCATCTACTACTATATTATATAAAATATATATATATATATAATAATAGGCTCATTTCTATTAGAAAACCGTAGCCGTTAAGTTCTTCCAAAAAATCCACCTTCTTTATTTGGAAGTTTTATGGTAACCTTGTTAACTATATATGCTTTTAAGGAGGCATGACTTTTTTGTATTTAAGGGAAAATCGTGAAAGTTTCACAAGTTATAGAAGAATTAGTAGAAGAGCGATCTCTGGATTATCAGGTTTTAAGTGATATTATTTGCGAAGGGCTTCTTGCTGCATATAAAAAACGATACCCTTATGTAAATTTTAATATTATACATGATAATAAAACAGACGAAATTTCTATTCTTGCGGAAAAAAAAGTAGTTCTTGCCGCACAAGATGAGGATGCTGAAATTGGCATTCGCAAGGCTCGAGCATTTAAAAAAGATGCCGAAGTTGACGAGCTTTTATGGGTTCCCTTTGAGGGGCCAATAGGGCGAATTGAAATTCTTAAGGCAAAGCAAGTTATCGCACAAAAAATTCGCTATATTGAAGCTGTTGCAATTTACAATGAATTTAAACCAAAAGAAGGTTCAATCGTTGTTGGAACAATCCATAAATCTGAGCGTGACGGTGTTGTTGTTAAGGTTGAAGATGCGCTCGCTTTTCTGCCAAAATCGCTCATGATTCCTGGCGACAAGTGTGTTGTTGGATACACCGTGCGAGCTCTTTTAAAAGAAGTTTTATTGGAGCCTCGAAATGATAATCAATTGATTTTGGACAGAAGCGGCTCGGATTTCTTGACGGAGCTTTTTAAGTTAGAAATTCCAGAAATCTTTGAAAAAATTGTAGAGATTAAAAAAATTGCTCGTATCGCTGGATATAAATCAAAAATTCTTGTAATTTCGCATGATAAAAACATTGATCCGGTTGGCACTTGTATCGGTTTTGCTGGCGCAAGAATCAAGCCAATTTTGCGTGAGCTTGGTGTAGAAAAAGTAGATATTATGAGTGAGCAGGGCTCTCGAGAAGAGTTTGTTGCGGAAGCGCTGAAGCCTGCTCAAATTAATCGTATAGCGATCGAAGGTTCTGATGCGAAGGTCTGGTTAGCTCCAGATCAAAGATCTCTTGCAATTGGAAAAATGGGACAAAATATACGACTTGCTTCTGAGTTAACAGGACTTGCTATTCATCTTATGCAAAGTGATAGTAGTGGCGGAGGAGATTTGTTGCAATCAAATGAAGATGAGCAAGCTGTTAATTGGGAGCTTTAAATTTAATGGGGTAGGTGGCGATGAGGGTTTATGAATTTTCTAAAGATCATGGAGTTTCGAGCAAGGAACTGATCCAAATTTTAAAAGAAAATAATTTTGAAGTCACAAGTCATATGGCTGTATTGCCCCATGATGCTGTAAATTTTTTAGAAAAATATTTTAATAAAAAACAGGATGTAAAAAAATCAAAAGCTGCCATATCTCAAGAAGTTTCTCAGCCGAAAAAAGAAAAATCTAAAGAAAAATCTATCGAAAAAGCGTCGCCAGTTGAACCAATAGTAGCTGAGCCAATAGTTTCAATGGCTTCGCCAGCGAAGCTACAAGAAAAAATTGCGAATCAACCATCTTCTGTTCAAAAACCAATTGAACAAAAAAAACAGATTACATCTAAAATCCAATCTCCAGAAAGTACTCAAAAGAAAATGGCCAACATCGTTTCAGAATCCGCCCAACCTCGACCTCCTGTTATAACGGGATTTGTTGTGCAACCCATGACTATTGCTCAATTTATTGATAAGACGGGCAAGCCGTTATCCGAAGTGATTCTTTTTTTGTTAAAAAAGGGCATCGTTGCTGGACGTAATCAGATTATTTCAGACGAGGTGGTCGCTGAGCTTGCGCGCCATTATGAAATTCCAACGACGGAGATTGCTGCAACTACTATAAAAGATCAATCTCGATTTGGTACTATATTAGGAAAGCCTCAAGAGGCTCGGTTGCCGGTTGTTGTCGTGATCGGGCATGTTGATCATGGTAAAACAACCTTGCTCGATTTTATAAGAAATACTCGTGTTGCAGCCCGTGAAAAAGGGGGCATTACGCAACATCTGGGAGCATATGCTGCGACAACCAAGCATGGATCGCTTGTGTTTTTAGATACTCCGGGTCATGAAGCGTTTTCTTTAATTCGAACTCGTGGAGTGCGGGCGGCCGATATAGCCATTCTTGTTGTTGCGGCTGATGATGGTATTATGCCACAAACAATTGAAGCCATAAAAACTGCACAGAGTGCAAATCTTCCTATGATTGTTGCGCTTAACAAAATCGATAAAGCAACGCCGGCTCAAATAGAAAAAGTTAAACAAGGTTTGGCGCAACATGGTCTTGTTCCGGAAGAATGGGGTGGGCAAACGGTAATTGTCCCCATTTCGGCAAAGCTTGGTACCGGTATTGATGAATTATTAGAGATTGTTGTATTGCAAGCGCAATTACTGGAGCTTTCTGCCAATATCGATGTGCCGGCTCAGGGATTTGTTTTAGAATCAAAGATCGAAAAAGGTTTAGGACTTGTTGCAACAGTGATATGCCAACAAGGAATGTTGCGCGTTGGTGATTATTTTGTTGCAGGAGCAACACAAGGCAAGGTGAGCGCGTTAATAGATTCCGCAGGAAATCGCCTCAAGGAAGTTGCTCCATCATTGCCCGTTTTAGTTGCAGGCTTTGAAGCATTACCTCGCGCTGGAGATGCATTTGAAGTTGTTTCCGTTGATGTGTTTAAAAAGCATCGACATGCAATAACAAGCACTGCTGATGTCAATAAATATCGTAATGCAACATCTCTTGTGCACGATAATGTACTATCTCTTATTATAAAAACTGATAATGCATCATCATTAGAAGCGTTATTAGGAGCTATTAGAAAATTACATGGAAAAGCATTTAAAGAGTTTAATATAATACACGGTGCTGTTGGGCCGATTACAGAAAGCGATATTTCATTGGCGATTGATACGAAGGCGCTTATTTATGGCTTGCACGTTAAAGTTGAGTCGAATGCTGTAGTCTTGGCTCAAAAAAAGGGTCTTGTCATTAAATTATTTGATATCATTTACAAGATGCTCGAAGATCTTGAAATTGTCGCTGAGCAAGGCCGGCCAGTTAAAATGGTGACTAAAAAAATTGGAGAAGCGGTAGTGCTCAAGGTTTTTGATATCAAAAATCTTGGGGTTATTGCCGGTGCTCAGGTTAAATCGGGACTATTTTCGCGTAATGGTAAAGTAGTTGTTTTTCGAGGTAAACATAAAGTCGGGGAAGGTTCAATCAAAAGTCTTCAGCGCGATAAGAAGGCCGTTAAAGAAGTTCATGCAGGTTTTGAATGTGCATTTATGATTGATGGATTTTCTGAATGGCAAGTGGATGATCGCGTAGAATGTTCTCTTGAGAGCCCTGAATAATAAAAAACCTATATATTTTCTCTATATTTATAAGCTGAGTGTTTTAAAATGTTCAGCTTATTTTTTTTGATACGCTTGTTTTTATGAGTTTCATAGAAAAAACGCATGATTATAGAATTTTGTTGCTTTGCGCATTTATGATATCAAGACAACAGGTTTTGAAAAAAACTATCTATTTTCCGGCATTTTTTTGTTGCACATTTTTGTTGCGAAAATAATTTATTGTTTTTTTATATATTTGGCTGAAAATGAAAAAGCTTCATGGTGGCTAGCCTCATTAAACATCCGGTTGATGTATTTAAGTGGTATTGGTTGGGAAGCACTGCTTTAACACATCGCTCTGTAGAACAGGGCGATGTTGTTTTTAAAAGAAAATATCCTTATCACTATATAAAAATTTTCTTATTTGCTGGGGTTAATAGATTTTTGAGCGTGGTAAGGTTGCGCATATCATCTTCAAGTTCATTATCTTTCGGCGTTTCTAAAATTTTTGGGATATCAAAAAACTGAGCATCATTGATAAAGAGTTTAAAGGTTTCAAGGCCGAGAGTGCCCTTTCCGATATGCTCATGTCTGTCGACATGAGATCCACAAGCTGTTTTTGAGTCATTTAAATGAATTGCTTTGAGATGATTAAGTCCAATAATATGATCAAATTCTTTCCAGAGCGCTTCATAGGTTTTGGGTGTATTGAATTGATAACCCGCTGAAAATGCGTGGCATGTATCAAAGCAAAAGCCAATTCGGTGGTGATGGGTAATGAGTGAACGAATTTCTGCTAATTGTTCAAATCGGTATCCTATAGCATTTCCTTGCCCAGCCATATTTTCAAGTAAAATCGTAGTATCCCCCGGGACTGCAGCAATCGCTTCATTAAGACCTTTTGTTAAGAGCGTAAGACACTCTTTTTCTGCCCCATTAACAAATGACCCAGGATGAAGGACAAGATACTTAATTCCTAATGCTGAACAATGTTCTAATTCTTTAATAAGCGTAGTACGAGAGTGTTGCCATATTTGTTCTTTGACTGAGGCTAAATTTATAAGATAGCTTGCATGAACTATAACATGGTGAATAGCGGTTTGTTTTTGAGCTCCTTTAAATTTGTCAATTTGCGCCTGAGTCAAGGGAGGCATTTTCCATTGTCTATTGCTGTGAGTAAAAATTTGAATGCATTGGCAGCCCAAGGCTTTTCCTGTGTATAATGCATTTTCTAATCCACCAGCTATAGATACATGTACTCCAAGTAGAAAGGGTTGTGGGGTTGTTGCCATTATATACCTACTTTAATAATTTTATAAAATTGACAAAATTGCAGAAATTGTTAATTTAAAATCTAAAAAAACCTATTCTGATCGCTATTTTTTGCTCCGAAAGAATCAATGTTGATTATGTTACTGTGGACTTTTGTTTTTGTATATTCTTTTTATAGTTTTGCAGAAGATGCTGCTCCTCAACCACCAAAAAAGGGAGCCATTAAAATGGGTTTTTGG
>Ga0207013_1256_pt1 | contig 10697 bp, 11 predicted proteins | sample Alteio_BWMinCont_55_FD_153501 | JGI IMG/M metagenome (GOLD analysis project Ga0207013, IMG submission 153501) | Enriched cells from forest soil in Barre Woods Harvard Forest LTER site, Petersham, Massachusetts, United States -... | ecosystem: Environmental > Terrestrial > Soil > Temperate forest >...
AGGATCATCGGATCGCTATCAAGCGGCGTTCCAAACTTGTGATAAAAGACGCGGTTCCCTTCATGCGGAAACAGCTTGGAGTAGTACACGCCGGCCTTGTCCGGACCAATGTCCACGCCCGAGTAACGCGCGCGCGGCATCACATCGCCGACATCCTGCCGCGTGGCTACGTCGAGAAAATGCACTTCAACCTCGTCCGCGCCTCCAACACGCACGCCGTAGGCCATCATCGATCCGCCTTCGGTGATATTCATCGTATTCACCGAGGTGTTCTGGTCCGCACTCAGCTTGCTTGCGTCGATCAACTTCTCATCCACTCCATGCAGCCCAACGCGCATGTAGATTGAAGCCTGGTTCTCGTCCGCCAGCCGCTTCGCGAAGAAGTAACGATCGCCGCGCCGCGTCGGCACACTGACGAAGTCCGTCTTCAGCAGCTTCCCCATCTCATCGACGACCTTGGGCAGCATCTTCACCTGCGCGAAGTACTGCGCCGTGTACGCGTTCTGCGCTGCAATGTACGCGCGCGTCTCCGTACTGTGCGCATCTTCGAGCCATCGATAGGGGTCCGTGATCTTCGTTGGGATACCCGGAGTCGCGCTCTGGTACTCATCGACGACCGGATCCGTCTTCACCACTGGCGGATTCGGCAATGTAATCCCGTCTCTGCCCTGCACCTGTGCGCCAGCCGCCGCTGCACCCAACAACACTACCGTCGTCATTAAAAAAACACTGCGCATTACGATCCCCCGGTGAATCAGTTGTCCTGATATCTCAAGACTACCGAAGAATGCTACGCTCACACAGAAATTTTCCCGCCACCCGCGGCTGCCTCACTTCGCCTGAAAGATGAGGAAGTAGTCCTCTTTATCCGACTTGGTAAAGTCATACGTTCCCACCAACTTGTACCCGGCCTCGGCCATCTCCTTCACGACGACATCGTGACTTACCCCATGGTCCGCACCGTTCCCATTCCGGTCGATGATCCCCACCGTTGCTCCCGTACGCAGCGCACGTTTCAGCGCCTTCACGAAAGCCACCGGATGCGCGATCTCGTGGTAGACCTTCAGCATTAGGACCGCATCCACGCTTCCTGCAGGCAGCCTTGGATCGTCCGTTCCACCCAGCACTGTCCGGACGTTTGTGAGGTCGTCCTTCGCAACGCGCTTGCCGATGTACTCGATCGCCTGCGGATTGATGTCCTCCGCAAGCACCGCTCCCGTCGGCCCGACCCTGCGCGCCGCCCGCACGGTAAACCACCCGGACCCTGCACCGATGTCCGCTACATTCTTCCCCGTTGTGATCCCCAGCAAGTCCATCACGCGATCGATCTGTAGTTTCTTGTCGCGGTCCGGATACTCGAAGATCGAAAGATCGCCTGAATAAGGTGTACTCGTAGGCCGCTGGGTCTCGGGTGCCTGTTTCGAAGGTGTAGGAGCCTGGCCTGTAGGGGGCGCCTGTCCCCAGGCCGCCACCGTAAGAACAACACCTAACAGTCCTGCTCCGAAGCGACCCAGCATCGTCTCTCCATTACCGCCATTTATCAGATGCTATTTTCGCCGTGCTTGCACAAACATTGCCAGATCGTTCAGATCGCTACCCACTCCATCCGGAACGACCCCAAGGTGTTCTGTCACCGCATGCGCGCGATTCACCCAAAACGTCTGATAGCCAAACCACTTCGCCCCCATCGCGTCCCAACCGCCAAACGCAGCAAAGGCGATCTCTTCTTTCCGCAGACCAAAGGCGTTGATCGCCATGCCATAGGCCCGGGGATCCGGCTTGAACGCCCTTACGCGATCGGTGCTCAAATGATCGTCAAAGATACCCTCAAGGCCCGAGTTCTTCACCGCCTGATCCAGCATTGCCACAGTAAAGTTCGAAAGGAACGCAAGCCGCAGCCCGCTCGCCTTCAATCCCTTCAGCGCCTCCAGCGCATCTGGCCACGCCTTCAGCCCGAGGTAGCTCTGCATCAGACGGTCGCGATCCGCCTTCGTCAGTTCCAGCTTCAGAGATGTGCACGAGAAGGTCAACGCCTCCTCCGTAACCTGCCAGAAGTCGACGTATCGGTGTCCAACCGTCCGCAGCCAAGTGTACTCAAACTGTCGCGTCCGCCACAGAGCGTTCATCTCTTCCCCACGTCCGGGAAAGACTCGCTCTGCAAGCGCAGCAACCGGCCGCGCATCAAAGACCGTGAATCCATCGAATGCAATTGCCTTGATCTTCGCTCCCGCCACTGCCGCCATCACCTGTTCTGCATATAGCGCTGCTGCTCCACCCGCAACCAAACCCACAAAATTTCTTCGATTCAATGTCGGTCGAACTCCTGTTGCTTTGGACGAACGTCATCGATCGAAAGCGAGCCTCCCAAAGGAACAGGGAGCCGCTGTTCCGGCTCCCTGTTCCTTCGATTTGCTTCGACTTACCGCAATCCGCCACCAGCCTTCAGCAACTCTCCCGTTAACCACGCTGAATCATCCGAGGCCAGAAACGTCGCAATCGTCGCGATATCCTGTGGTTGTCCGATACGGCCAAGCGGAGTCTGCGCCACTGTATTCTTTTCGAACTCGCTTCCTATAAAGCCGGCCGCATGGACGCCTTCGGTCTCCACCATGCCCGGATTGATCGAATTCACGCGAATCTTCTTCGGCCCCAGCTCTTTGGCGAGGACATGTGTGATCGCGTCTACCGCACCTTTGGTCGCCGTGTAGACGCTCGACTGCGGAGGAGTCAGCGAGGAGACAACCGACCCAATGTTGATGATGCTTCCGCCCTCCGGGCCAAAATATTTCAGCGCTTCCTTTGACGCCAGAAGCAACCCGAGCACGTTTAAATCGAAGATCCTGTAATACTCCTCTGCAGTCACCTGCTCGAGCGGCGTAAAGCTATACACACCGGCATTGTTCACCAGCGTATCCAGCCGACCAAAGGTCTTCTTCACCTCGCCAAAAACCTTTCCGATATCTTCCTTCTTCGAGAAATCACCCTGCACGGCGACAGCCTTGCCACCCTTGGCCTTGATCTCGGCGACCACCTTGTCTGCGCCATCTTTGCTCGTTGAATAATTCACAACCACTGACGCACCGTCCGCCGCCAGAGCCTTTGCGATGCCAGCGCCAATTCCCTTCGACGCGCCCGTTACCAATGCCACTTTATTCGCAAGCTTTCCCATGTCGTCTCCCTCGGTTCCTATGTCCTATCGTTTGATATTTCGACAAGCGTCTAATTGATGTTGCCAGACGCAGGAAAGATGCGAACATTCCAATGAATTTTCTAAGGTATTTGTGCTCTATAGCTTAGCCAGTTGCTCCGTATATGCCTGCAGCACGTCCCGTCGCAACGTGTAGCTCGCAAACTTCCCATGGCGCGTCACCCGAATCAACCCCGCCGACTCCAACTCCTTCATATGGTGGGACAAGGTCGCCGCGCTTACCGGCTGCCAGCCTTTGAGGTCTGCGCATTGCATCGGTTTCGTGCAACTCCCAATCTGCCGGAGCAGCTCGTATCGCCGTGGATCGGCCAGGGCCTTCGCAATCAGATGGACCTGGCCTTCCGACAAATCCACTCCCGCGTGCTTCACAGCACTCATTACAACTCCTGGCGGATCTGCACCAGCTCCTGCGCCCCGGCCCCATGCCCCGAAGCTCCCGGCGTCACCGAGCTCGTCTGCGGTGCGCGCCAGTGATCGATGTAGCTCACCTGATGCACGCAACTGATCGTGCAGCTTGGCGCACAGCTCTTCTCTGTCAGAAACTCTCGCTTCACGTCGGCAGTCTTGTACTCGGCCAGTGGAACCGCCGGATACCCACGCTGCTGGCTGCAATAGTGCACCAGCCCGTTCTCGCAGATATACAGATACCGTCCACCCGCGCGGCACCGCCAGTCGTTCGTCTTCCCATTGGCTATCGCCTCCTGGAAGTGATTGAACCGCGAGTAGCTCCGACGTGTGAGGTTCCGCACCTTGTTCCAGACCGTACGTTCCGCCTCGCCCAGCGGCTTCAACTGTCCACTGCCGTCATGAATAATCCCGATCGTCGAGCTGAACCCAAGCCCCAGCGCCCGCTCACTCACAGTCAACGCGTCATTGGGGTTCGCAATCCCGCCGCCAACAACCGAATTGATATTCACATGAAAGCCCGCGTGCTCGGCCAGCATCTGGAGCTTCTTGTCCAACACCTTCAGACTCTTCTTCGAGACCTCGTCCGGCATCACGTTATCGATAGAGATCTGCATGTGGTCGAGGCCGGCCTCGTTCAGCCGCTGGATCCGCTCCGGCATCAGCAGATACCCATTCGTGATCATCCCGGCAATCGCGCCCGTCTTTCGAATCCGCGCAATAATCTGATCGAGCTCCGGATGCAACAAAGGCTCCCCACCCGAGATCGTAATCACCGACGTCCCCAGCCGCCCCAGATGATCGATCCGTCGGAGCATCTCATCGACCGGCACAGGATCGGAAAAATCGTCGTACTCATTGCAATAGGTACACGCCAGATTGCATCGCCGCATCGGCACGATGTGCGCCATATACGGGTGCCCGGTCGACAGCACCGCCGACCCGATCGAACCCAGTTCGCGAAGCTTCCGTGTCACTGCCTTCAAGCGGCGTTTGGCAGGCATCGGACGGCTGCCACTCGCGAGGGCAGTAGGAGAAGAAGACATATCACTTTCAAGTATATCGAACCATTGGGCGCTTTCCGGGGGCCGACACCCACTCGTCCCGCTGGTGCAGGCGGTAACCCCTACGACTCCCGATAGTTCAACAGCACCAGCCCAACAAAAATCAGGCAAATCGGCCAGACATACGAGGCAAACCTGGACTCCTTCTTGTCAGGCAGGCGCAGCTCCAGCCAGCGGCTCCAGCCGGCAGTGGCGCCCAGCAACGCGATTGGCGTATGGCTCAACTCGGCCAGCAACTCGTCCTTGACGTTCCCGACGGAATGATTGTGCGTCAGCAGCAGAGCGCCTCCCAAGGCACAGAGCAACGGAAACACCGCCGCGGTCCAGCGGGAGTGCCATCGCCCGGTCTGGATTCCCCACTCAAACACCGCAAACGCGAGAATCAGCAGCGCATAAAAACGATGCTGCATGGTGTCCGGGACAAACATGCTAGCCCAGAAAGGCCGCGGCCCCAGCGGCCAGGACTCCGGGTCGCCCCGCAGCAGGATAAACACCGCCAGTCCCGCGAAGACCAGCGGCCAGCTTCGAGCCCATTGAGCCTTCGGAAGACGGCCCAGCAGCGCGAGCACTCCGGCGGCCAACACAATCAGGCCCGACCAGTGATGGTTATACTCCGACCACGCCTTGCCATTCGCATCGATCGGCGTATTGAACTCGTTGAACTGTGTCTGCTTCACTAACTCGTCCAGAGGCTTTGTTGGCGCCAGGGCCGCGAACGCCGGGCTGGTCATGCGCGGAAGCTCGGGATGAAGCCGTTCAACAATCTCAGGAATGCTTGCTCTGCCGTTCAGCAAGTCGATCGCCGGCGGTTGCGAGGTCATTGAGGCCGCTGCCAACACTGCCATAAATCCCAGTCCGATCTCCGCCTCGCCGAACCGCCGCAGCCGTGTCAATAAACCTACCGGCGCGGAATCGATTCGACGCACCAGGAAAAAGTTCCCCGCGCCCATCGCCGAAACCAGCAGGAACAGGTACACCTTGGAGATCAGCATCACCCCATAAGCCGTCCCATAAACGCTGCTGAGCGACTTGTCGTGGGAGATCCCGAGGTACACCCACGCCATGCCTAGTCCGCCGAGCAGCAACGTTCCAGCACCCGCAAGAGCCAGTGGCGAAAAGCGCTTCACCAGCCGCTTCGCCTCCCCCGGACTCTCCGAATGCCGCAGTGAAACAAGCAGAAACGGCATCGCCCCGATCCACAACGCCGCTCCCAATTGATGCGCGCCGGTTAATGCTGTGAGCAGACCGCGATGGTCCATACGGGAGGCAGAATGGCTGGTCGAAACCACCGCGACCAGCGCTAACCCTCCAAGAGGGGCCAACACATACGCCGCCCTCCGCCCACCGATTCGCGCGCACACAACAATCGCCGAGGCCGCGAGCGCCGCACCCACGCCCGCAATAAAATAACGCGCAGTAACCAGGTCCCCAAGCTTCAGAGAGGAGCTGCCCATCAGAATCGCGCTGTCCACCGCGACGTAACACAGTTCGACGATCGCAAAGGTTGCTGCGGCCCAGCGAATACCTCGCCAGCAACCGCTCATCACGGACTCTCCGGCCTCGGCAGGCATCGCGACGATCAGGAGGTAAGCAATCCCACCCAGCGTCAGGATCTCCAGCCCAAGGGTCAGGGCCCGCAAGACTACCGAAAGGAAATCAAAATCGCCCAAAAGCCAAATCAAGGGTCAATCCTCGGATAGAAACGCAGCAATGAAAGTTACGTCTAACAGCGTCCGCAGGTTCTCTTCGGTCGTTAGCGGCAGCGAGCGGTGTCGAAAAGTTATGGCGGCCATTCCTAGCGCCCCCCGGCGCATTTTGATCTCTGGTGTTTTTACGAATTAACCGAGTCAGTCATGGCCCTGCTGCCCGGGAAAGTTGTACTCGCAATCTGCCAAGTACTAAGTAGAAGTGGGAATGCCCTGACTTCAGGCGCCGTCCACACCCTACAAACCTTGAGCCCTCAATCTACTTCACGTGAAACGGTATTTCCCCGCGGGTAACATGCCCGTCGGTCGCCAACACCTGCCACTGTATCGAGTATTTGCCGGGGTCCAGATGGGTGACCCGTGTGGTCAGGGTGTCCGGCGAGCTTTGGTGTTCAAGCGCCAGCGGCTTGGATTTGCCATCCGACGTGCTCAACAGCACCGTCGAACGCGCTCCGTCTACCCGCGAGCTGAACTTCATCTCGACTGCAACATCCGGCCCCTCAACCGTCGCATTGATCGCCGGCGTGGAGTGTACCAATATTGCGTGCGCCCACGCAGATCGGGGGACTAGCAGAAGCAGTGCCGCGACAACGATCACAAGACCGGCGCGAAACACTTCTCCGACACGGAAGGTGCGGTTAGTCTTTTTCATAACAGTTGGATACACCTCCGCCCCAAAGAGATTCTTCAATAATTCAAATCTCGACCAAATGATCCGGCTTGGAGGTCCGCCCTGCTACTAGGAAAAGTACTAGTCGAAGCCGCAGGTGTGCCCGCTAACGGCGGCTTACTTGCCCACGACCAGGATCGAAAACGAGTCCGGCACCATCTGCCCTCGTCCCGGACGCCCTCCCGGAGGTGGTTGGGGGGCAGGCGTAAACTCCGCCGCAATTAGGTAAATACGGTTCGTCTTGCTATCCAGCGTCAGCGTCTTCGCGCGCGGCATCGTCTGCAAGGTCTGTTCCACAACGAAGCTCGTCGGACTGTTCTCCTTCACAATCGTTAGGGTCCCATCGCCCTGCGAGCTGAACGCCTCCATCGTCTTCGGATTGAAGACCGCGCCGTCGGTTCCACCGCCAATAGGGAGCGTCTCCAGAATCTTTCCGTCACCGGCGTTCAAAATCACCATCGTCTGCGGACTCCGGCACGTGGCGAACAGGATGTTGTTCTTCACATCCATCGCCAACCCGGCACACGTTCCACCCTTGCCTTGCAGATCGAAGGTCGCCGTCACCTTTAGGGCCTTCGCATCGACCACAGCAATGCTGCCCTTGTCTTCCAAATCGATATAGAGATGCCCCTTACCATCTGAAACCGCCTGCTCCGGCGCTCCACCCAAATCAATCGTCCCCACGACCGACCCGTCCTTCGCGTCGATCACCGTGACATTCGGTGCGCTATGGCTGAACACATACACCCGCCCATTCGAGGAATCGCCCAGAATGCCATCCGGCCCGCCCTCTACGTCGATCGTCTTGATCGTCGCCAGCGTCTTCGCATCCCACATCGCGACTGGCTTGCTGCTGCCGAATCCGTGCTGCGATTTGGCATCGATCGCCGCACCGTGAGCGCTCACATTGGCGATCTCACCAGCCGGCTTCAACGTATCAAGATCAAAAACGGTGATCTTCCCCGTTGGCCCCAGCCGTGGCACATACAGTTTGCGCCCGGCGTCATCGGCATAGACGTAGTCGAAGCCACCCTCACCGCCGACCTTCGCCGTCTGCAGGACCTTGTACGGCCCAGCCTGTTGAGCCACACTCGACAACGGCACGGTCGCCACCACGGCAGCCAGCATCAGGGAAATTCGTCGCATGATTATCTCCTCGCCTCAGGGAACCATCTTCAAGGAAAATCGCCTCCCTGCCAACAATAAAAAAGCGGCCAATCAAGGCCGCCTTCTCGCAACATCGTGGATTCTTCCTACAGTTTAGCCAGCAATTCCTTGGTCTGTTGACTCGTCTGCTGGAAAAAATCCTCCAACCCAAACCCCATCCACAAACTCGATCGCTTCTTCCCATCCGGCGTGAGCGTTAGGGTCTTTTCCTGCTTGTCGCGTATGACAACCACCGGAACCGGCTTCCCCTTGTTGTCATGCACCGTCTTGGTCCAGTCCGTTCCATTAGCGACAGGGACAGAATTTATCATCACCACCACATCGCCTGCCTTCATCCCGGCCTCATCAGCCGGACTCTTGCCATCGACACTGCGAACCAGGAGGCCGGCGCCGTCTGTTGCGCCAAAAAACTCCGCCAGTTGCTGCCCCATCACTTCGAGCTTCGCGCCCGTAAATGACGAACTCAGTACGATCGTCTCCGTCCCCAGCAAATCCTTATGTTCCTTCTGTGCCGTCGCCGCGGTCGCTGACTTACCTGAATCGAGAAAGTTGTTACCGCGCACAACTCCCGAAGGTCCCGGTGCTGGTACTGAATAGTGCTGTTCCCACGCCTGCAGCCCCACCGTCCTGCGATCCGCCGTCGTCATTGTCATCGTCTGGGTCTGCCCATCGCGGCTAATCAGGAAACTCACCGAACGCCCCACCGGCACTTCACGCAGGAACTTCCGCAACTGCTCTCCACCTTCAATAGCAATTCCGTTCATCTGCAGAATCACATCGTGCATTCGCATTCCGGCCTTGCACGCCGGTCCGTCGTGGTCCAGATTGGTGATCTCCGCGCCTTTCGCATCCTTCAGCTTCAGCTCACCCACCTGCTCTTCGCTGATGTCCCGCATCTCGATCCCGATATAACCCTGGCCCGCACGTGAATGCGGCTCACTCATCAAGGCCGCAAAATAATTCGGCACCGCTATGGCAGCCATCTCCGTCGGAGGCACCATCTGCCCCACACCCACCACACTCGTCCCTGCCACCAGCGCCACGACTCCAAAAGACCAGCGGTGTTTCATCGGTTCTACCTCATCTCAACTATGGAAAACCACGAGCGGACCTCGCTCACCGCACATTACTGAATATCTGCAGAGCTTTGCAACGCATTGAACGACGCCGTCCGGATAAAAGGATTCGCGTCCTGCGTCGCCACCGTCCGCAACACCTGCCGCACGCTCGAGTCCGACTGCACCGGCTCCAGTACAGCAATCGCCGTCTGCCGCACCTGCGCGTCTGAATCGTGCATCACCGCCTCCAGCACCGCGTCGCGCACATGTTGGTCCTGGCCGACATATTGCTGCAAACCCTCCAACGCTTTCATTCGCACGCCAGCATCCGGGTCGTAGCGCAGCGACACCATCAGCGCATGTCGAATTCCTTTGCCATCCGCCGTCGGCTGGCACTCGTGTCCCGCCTTGCACTCGCTTGTCAGCAGCGACACCGAGTTCATCCGAACCCCATCCGTCGCCGCCGCTCTCGTTCCCACCAGCAACAGGTTCCGAATCTCCGGGCTATCCAACGACCCTTCCATCGACTCAGGAACAAGCCTGTTGTAGTTCACCTGCACCAGCTCCGAGTTCGGTGTCCGCTGAATACTCGTCACGTTCGCAATCACACCATCCGCCGGATGGTTGATCGTGACCACCGCCTGGCTCGAAGGCTTCGGCGCATTCATCACCTGATACCGATGCAGAAAGTTCCCTGACAGAAAACCCACGCCCACTAACAGCGTCGCCAGTGCCGGAGCACTCTGTACGTTGCCGACCCAACGAAAAAAGTTCGTCCTCAGTTGTGTCAGGAATCCATGCGGCGGAATCATGTCCAGCGCATCATCCAGCCGCATTCGCGACTGGGCCAGCAGATTCGGTGAAGGATCCAGCACCGGCAGTGTCGCCAGACGCTCCTCGAACCGCTGGAACGACTCCAGCTCCTCGCGGCAATCCTCGCAACCTGTCAAATGCTGTTCTAATACTCCGGCCAGCTCATCCGGCAGCTCGCCATAATTCAACAACACTATGCAGTCTCTCGCGCTCTGACACTTCATTGTCCTACCTCAACCAGCCTCAAATTTCTTCCCTGTTTAGTGGGCTCTCACGGCGCCCTTATCTAATCATTCCATTCGTAACGAACAACTAACTTCTCAGCTCCGAAAGATTCGCCCGCAGCTTCCGCGTCGCACGGAACAACGTATTCTTGGCCGTCTCCTCCGTCGTGTTCAACATCTCTCCAATCGTCCTCAGCTTCAACCCCTGGTAGTGCTTCAATTCAAAAACCGTTCGTTCTCGCGGAGTCAATTTTGCCAGCGCCTCGTTGATCCGTTCGCTCATCACCTTCCGGTCCAGCTCCCGTGCCGGGTTCGACATCGCCCGTTCGTCGGAGACGTTCGCCATCAGGTCCATCTCATCACCACTGGCATCCAGTACTGT
>Ga0207013_1257_pt1 | contig 10634 bp, 11 predicted proteins | sample Alteio_BWMinCont_55_FD_153501 | JGI IMG/M metagenome (GOLD analysis project Ga0207013, IMG submission 153501) | Enriched cells from forest soil in Barre Woods Harvard Forest LTER site, Petersham, Massachusetts, United States -... | ecosystem: Environmental > Terrestrial > Soil > Temperate forest >...
AATTGCAAGAAATGCGCAGCCCCACTTGACAACTGCGAGGGGCACGTTCGCAACAGTCACATCAATTCAGGCAGTCATAGGCAGGCCAAGAGTCTAACACGCAAAAATATCGGCAACAACCAAGTCTCTGATGGCTGACTTTCCATACACAGAAATATTGCTCCAGTGGACCTCATGCGGCGGGTATGAATTGAGGGGTTTTGGAAAGGGGTGACTGTGTACACCGGGCATCTCTCTGCCCCAACCCTGTATACGAGCGATGACACCATTGCCCGTGCCCTAGACGCAAGTTACTCATTCGAAGGCAAATGTTACCAAGCGAGAATTGGCTGTCTGTTTGCTGAAGCTGATATGTCGCGTCGGCACAAACAGGGATTGATCTGCGCACTTGAGCTAGGAAGACTTTTTTCGCCTATTCATTGATCGGGCGAACTCCGCAGTGCAACATGATCGGTCTCCACTCGACGTTGGAAATGCAAGGAGACTTACATGTTCGCTCGTTGCTCCATTCGAGGACTCTTGCTCCTCTGCCTTGGTTCTACGCTGGTCGGGTGTGCCGTTTCTGGGTTGGACTCCGTTCAGGTGACACCGACATCGCAGGCTCTGACAGTGGGTCAGACTGTGCAACTAACCGCAACCGGGACCTACGGCAATGCGAAGCATCTTTCGACGCAGAACATAACCAGCCTGGTGACGTGGACCTCAAGTGTTCCTGCCGTGGCAACCGTCAGTGCCTCCGGAATCGCAACGGCGGTGGGCGCGGGCACAGCCACGATTACAGCCAATGCAGCGGCATTCAACGGTCCTGTCACCTCCAGCGCGACCCTCACCGTGACAGGCTCAGGCGGAGGAGGTCCGGCAGGTGGGGATCACATACTTTCGCTCACCATTATTCCGAACTCGATTACAGTAGGCAATTTGCAGGATACCGGGCAATTTCTGGCCATCGGAACCTTCTCGACCGCACCGACCGTTAGGGATCTGACAAACTCACCTACGCTAAGCTGGATCTCCTCCGTGCCCAGCGTCTTCCCCGTCAACACCGCCACCGCCGGGACTCTCGGGGCTACCGCTGGGATTGTCACTGCCTACGGAACTGGCAACGCCATCATTGTTGCAAAAGCAACGAGCGCCGACGGGGCGATACAAACAGCCACGGCAACGTTCGCCTGCCCCCTGGTTATCCCAACGCCAACAGTTGCAGGTTCATGTTTCCCGGGTTCGCAGGCACCCGCCCTCCTGGCAACTCTGACCATCTATAACGAAGGTCTGAATGCCACGAATTGGGAAGTGACCGCTCCCTCCGCTACCGGCACGGCGAACGTGATTCATTGTGGCCCTGGTTCCACGACTGGCTCAGTCTGCGTAGCGACCTATCCCTTTGGGACAAGCGTGATGTTGACAGCCACTGGCGGCGCCTTCGGCGGGTGGTCTTACAATTGCGTTCCAACTGATGCGAACGGCGTGCCGCTTGTTCCTCCAGCCGGGCCAACCGCAGCCGGGCCCAACTATTGCAAGATCACCTTCGCGAACCTCAATACCGGCAGCAACGCGAACAATACCAATGTGACCGTGGGAGCCATCTTTAACTAAGAAACAACCGCAACCATGTTAGAGAGGGCCGCGCTTCGGCGCGGTCTTCCTGCGTCAGCGTCGACCTCGCAGCCGCAGCCGATGCCTCACGTTCCCCGCTTCCTCCCCCTCAACCATCTAGGCGAGCGTAGCCATAAAGGTAGAAACAACTGATTTAATTGCCTTTGCTGCTGTCATAAAAATTATTTTTTGCGTTTTTGGGCCAAAATCGCATGTCAAGCCCCCAAATGGCTTAACCCAATACCCATCAACAACATCCAAGTGGCATTTTAGTTACCCTCAAACCGCTATACTTAAAAGAAGGGATAGAAAAATGTGCAACATCCAATCCATGCAAAGCTAACTCCTTTGTTTGGAATATTTTAGCCGTAACCCCTTTGTTATGACTATTTTGCAGGCTAGGCAACCTATGCAAAACCATGAAAATAAAAGAGTTACACCAAAGTAACGGGGGGGGGGTACCCCTCCCTGAAAAAAACCGGGAAGGGAATCGAATGGACTACATCAACCCCTCGGCGCAGCTGTACTTGTTTTCTTGTTGTCATTCCCGAAGTGAATCTGCTGTAGAAGTCTCAATAGGAAGAAACGAAGAAGGAAACAAGAACGAATGCTAATCCCATCCATCGATCTCATGAATGGCCGCATCGTCCAGCTAGTCCAGGGCGAAAAGCTAAAGCTGGCCTTCGACGACTTTGAATACTGGATCGAGCGTTTCTCCAAGTACCCCATCGTTCAGCTCATCGACCTCGACGCCGCGATGCGCCAGGGCGAAAACCGTAGCCTCATCGAGATGATCTGCAAACGACTTCCATGTCAGGTCGGAGGAGGCCTCAAGACCGCCGCAGACGGCAAAGCACTCCTCGAAGCCGGCGCAAAACGAGTCATCTACGGCTCCAGCCTCTTCGGCCCCGCCGAGCCCAACGAATCCCGCCGCCACAAACTCATCCGCCTGGAATTCGCCGAAGACCTCAAGAAGTCGCTTGGCGAAGAAACCCTCGTATTCAGCGTAGACACGAAGGCCGGCAAGGTCGCGGTCAAAGGTTGGAAGGACACCGTCGACCTCGCGCCTGAAGAAGCCATCACGTGGCTCGAAGACTCCTGCGCCGCTTTCCTCTACACCCACGTCGACACCGAAGGCACCATGCAGGGCTTCCCCATCGACGTAGCCGCCATCCTTCGCGCCTGCACCGCCAAGCAACTCATCGTAGCCGGCGGCATCAAGCAGCAAAGCGAGATCGAAGCCCTCGACGCAATGGGAGTCGATGCAGTAGCCGGAATGGCCGTCTACAGTGGAGCAATGGAAGCCTAGCAATCTTTGAGCCCGACCAACGGGAGGAACCAAGACTTTCGGCAGCCCAAAACAAGGTACGCCCGCCACGAAGTGGCCGCCCTCCGCGCAGGAGGCCCGTCCGGCAGGACATCAGCAGGGAAGCCGCACCGGTACTCCGGCCCGCTGCAACTCCCCCTTCAACTCCCGCGAATCCGTAACCCCAAAATGAAAAATACTCGCCGCAAGCGCCGCATCCGCTTTGCCCTCGCGAAACACATCCACAAAATGCCGAGCAGTTCCCGCGCCTCCTGAAGCAATCACTGGAATCTGTACCGCCGAACTCACCATCGCAGTCAACTCGCAATCGAACCCCGATCGCATTCCGTCAGTATCCATCGAAGTCAGCAGAATCTCGCCTGCGCCGCGCTCTTCCGCCTCGCGAGCCCAATCCAAAACCCGCAATCCCGTCGGTTTCCTTCCCCCACTGACGAAAACCTCGGCATCCTCAACTCCAGCATCGCCGCGACGAGCGTCGATCGCAACAATCACCGCTTGCGCTCCAAAGCTCCCGCCAATCTCCCCAATCAGCTCCGGCCGAGCGATCGCGGACGAGTTGATACTCACCTTATCCGCTCCCGCATCGAACACCGCCGCAGCATCCTCCGCACTACGAATCCCGCCCCCAACCGTAAACGGCACAAACAGCTCCGTCGCAGTCCGCCTCACCGTATCGAGCAGCGTTCCGCGCCCCTCATGCGTCGCCGTAATATCCAGCAGCACAATCTCATCCGCTCCCGCCGCCGCATGGCGATGCGCCAGCTCCGCCGGATCCCCCGCATCGACGATATCGACAAACTGCACACCCTTCACAACGCGCCCACCGCGAACATCCAGACAGGCAATAATCCGTTTCGTCAGCATCTATCCCAGCCTCATCGGCACAGCCGCCGGAACCGCGACCTCCGCCCCCTCACACACTATCCGAGCCACCGAGTCCCCATTCTCGATCACCGCCCCATGCTCCACAAACCACTCCACGAGCAACCCCTGCCTTGGCGCCGGCAGATGGAACTCCATCGCTCCATCCGTAAGCGTACAAACCGCCTGCCCCGTTCCCACAAGTGATCCAGCCGGAATCAGCTGCTGGACAAACGTGTACGAAGGTTCCTCAGCCGCAATCTTCAGTTCATACATAAATGGCATAGCTACAACTCCACAAAGTTCCTCAACACCTGTAAACCCACCGCGCTCGACTTCTCCGGATGAAACTGCACACCCATCACATTCTCCCGCTCTACCACCGCAGTAAACCCACCACCATAATTAGTAACCGCAGCAGTCGCCTCCACAACTGGAGCTCGCCACGAGTGCGTGTAGTACACAAACCCGCCATCCTTCACTCCACACAACAAGCGCGAATCCGTCTTCACTCCCTCCACCGAATTCCATCCGACATGCGGAGACTTCAACTCTACCCCTTCGAACAGGGCAGGGAAGCGCTCACACATCCCCGCAAAGTGTCCCAACCCCGCAATCCCCGGAGCCTCAGTCGACCCCTCAAACAGCCACTGCAGTCCAACGCAAATCCCCAGAAACCAGGCACCCTTCGCGATGCTCTCGCGCACAGCCTCTGTCAGTCCAAGATCGGCGAGCAGCTGCGTAGCTTGAAAATGCCCCACGCCCGGCAGCACCACTTTAGAAGCTGACCGCACCACTCCCTGATCCTGCGTCACCACGATCTTACGAGCGCCAAGAAAATTCAGCGCCTTCACGACGCTGGTCAGATTCCCAGCCTTGTAGTCAACAACTGCGATCACAACAGGCCCTTTGTGCTGGGCAGCATCTCCCGCATCCTCTCATCCCGCGAGCAGGCGCCGCGTAGCGCCCGTGCAAAAGCCTTGAAGATCGCCTCTATTTTGTGATGATTGCTGCGCCCATACATCGTCTTTACGTGCACATTCGCTTTGGCTCCCCGAGCAAACCCATCAAAGAAGTCCGCCAACAACTCACTCTGAAAGTCCCCAACCAGCCGCACCTTCACCTTGTCGTCAACGATATAGGCGACCCGTCCGCTCAAATCCACTGCAGCGACGGCCAGCGTCTCATCCATCGGCATCACAAAATATCCGGCGCGCATTATGCCTTTTTTGTCGCCCAGCGCCTTTCCGAAGGCCTCACCCAGAGCAATCCCCACATCCTCAACCGTATGGTGCTGATCGACATCCAGATCGCCAGTGCAGTTCAAAGTCAAATCGAACCCACCATGACGCGTGAACAACTCCAGCATGTGATCGAAGAACCGAATCCCAGTCGAAACCTGATAAACGCCCTGCCCATCGATCACCAGCTTCAACGCAATCTGAGTCTCAGTGGTATCCCGCTTGATCGTCGCCGCTCGCACACCCTTAGCCATTACTCGAACTCCCTTACGCCATCGTCGCCATGCTGCCCCAGTGCTTCACCGGCTCCCGGCCTCTGCCAACCAATCTCATCGAGCGAAACCTTAAGTGCTGCCAACCCCCGCGTCACATGCTCTTCCACCCCGATCGTGATGCGCACAAATCCATCGCACCCAGGATCAGTCGACCGATCCCGCAACAGCACGCCATGGGACCGCATCGCTGTCACCAGCTCCCTGTGCTTCGGGCCAATATTCATCAAGACAAAGTTCGCATGGCTTGGAAAGAAGGGAACTCCCAGCTCGCACAAGCCGTTCATCATCCGCTCGCGCCCCATCCGCACCTGCTCCGAATACCACGCCACGTACTCCTCATCCGCAAGCGCCACTGGCAGGCAATCAAGGGCCACGCCGTTTACGTTGTATGGCGAACTCACCTTCCGCACATACTTCAATAACTCCGCATTCCCCGCGAGCATGCCGATCCGTAAATTCGCCAGCCCGTAGGCCTTCGAAAACGTCCGCGCCACAATCAGGTTTGGCACGGTTGCTAGGTTGCTCATCACGGTCGCCCCATCAAAGTGGTAATAAGCCTCATCCACCATCAACACCGCCTGCGGGGCAGCTGCTGCAATTGCTAAGAGATGTTCTTTGCTCACCACCGCGCCCGTAGGATTATTCGGCGAAGCCACAATAATCAGCTTCGTCCGGTCCGAAATCGTCGCCATAAATCGCTCGAACGGAAACTCCAGCGTTGCATCCGACTGTACCTTCCGCAGATGGGGCGTCATCATTTGTATGTTCACGTCATACATAAAGAACGAAGGCGTCGCGATCAGGGCCTCGTCCGCAGCTTCGAGAAACGTACAGCACATCAGATGGATCGCTTCATCCACGCCGTTGGTCAGCACCACCTGTTCAGGTTGCAGGTTGAAATGCTTCGCGACAGTTCGTTCGACTGGCTCCCGCTCCGGATACTTCGTCAGCGCCTCCGAAGTCACCATACGCAGTCTTTCCATCACCCTGGGTGAGGACCCGAACGTGTTTTCGTTGAAGTCCAACCGCAACGCTGTGCGTCCCGCAAGAGGAGGATGATACTCCGGCATCTCCTGCACGGCCTTACGCGGCCTTATCGCCCCAACATTTGTAGCAGTATCGGTCACAATCATCGTATCCTCACACGCACGCTCTCGGCGTGTCCCATCAAGCCCTCAGCTTCAGCCAGCGCGATCGCATGCGGGCCCATCTCCTTCAACCCTTTATGCGTGTACTCCTGCACTGTAATCACCTTCATGAAATCCGTGACGCTCAAACCGCCACGAATACGGCCAACTCGACCGGTAGGCAACACATGGTTAGGCCCAGAGACATAGTCTCCCATCGACTGAGGCGAACGATCACCAACAAACACAGACCCCGCATTTCGGACCCACTTCAAATCCTGCGCCGAGTCCACTGTTAGATGCTCCGGGGCCAGTCGGTTTGTCAGCTCTTGTGCTTCACGAATCGTAGCAGTTAGAAATATGCAGCCTTGTGCTACCAGCGACTGCTTAGCAATAATATTGCGCCTCGCCTGCCGCTTTACTTCGACCGAAACCTCTCGCGCAAGCTCCTCATTGCTCGTTATCAACACAGCAAGCGCCTCCGGGTCATGTTCAGCCTGCGCGACCAGATCTGCCGCGATCCCTGCAGCACGTCCGCTCTCGCTTGTTACCACAATCTCCGTGGGCCCAGCGGGCATGTCGACCCCACACTCGCTCGAAACCAGCAGCTTGGCTGCGGTCACATATAGATTTCCAGGCCCCACAATCTTATTGACTCGACAAACTGAGGCTGTCCCGTACGCCATTGCCGCGATCGCCTGCGCTCCGCCTACTCGGTAAAACTCAGTCACACCGGCCAGCCAGGCCGCAGCCATTGTCTCCCTGGCGGGCTTTGGCGAACAAACTACAATCCGTTCCACTCTCGCCACCTGTGCCGGAGTGACTGTCATTAACAATGTCGAAGGAAGGGGATACCGTCCTCCCGGTACATAGCAACCCACGCTGTCCAGCGGGCGAACAATCTGTCCCGTCTTCACTCCCGTGACTGGAGAGATCATCCACTCCTTCGGTAACTGCGCCTCGGCGAATCCGAGAATATTTCCGCGCGCCACCATCATCGCCGCCTGCAACTTCGGGGTAGTACCCTCCCACGCGGCTTTCATCTCCTCACGAGAGACCAAAAGCTCCTGCCCTTCCGCCAGCCCATCGAACTTGACCGCATACCGCGACAGAGCAGCATCTCCACCCTTGCGAACTTCCGCAAGAATTCGTCGTACCACGGGCCCCACGCGGGCAGTATTCACGGCCCCACGCTGCTCTAGTGTCTCAATCAACGCATCTGCGGCCGCCTTGCTCCGACCATAGGTCTTCACGAACTTCATCACAAAACTCCAAAGATCAACTCATGGCCTTTGCCATGGGCTCCCAATCGAAACCTACAGCACGACTTTGCTCAGCGGATATTCCACAATTCCCGTGGCCCCCGAAGACTTTAGCTTCGGAATAACATCACGCACCAAAGCCTCATCGAGAATCGTGTTCAGCGCCACCCAATCCGCATCGCTCAACTGCGACACCGTGGGCGAGTTCAACGCCGGGAGGACTCCCACTACCTTCTGAAGATCGGCCTTCCGCACATTCAACATCAGGCCGACTCGCCCCTGCGCGGCGATCGCCGCATTCAGCATCAACGAAATGTTATCGATCTTTTTCCGTTTCCATTCATCTTTATAAGCGGTCTTATTTGCAATTAACTGCGTCTCGCTCTCCATCAGCGTCTCGATAATCCGCAGCCGATTTGCCCGCAGCGAAGAACCCGTCTCCGTGACCTCAACAATCGCATCAGCCAGCGTAGGCGGTTTCACCTCGGTCGCGCCCCAGCTGAACTCCACAGTCACAGGAATGTTCTTGCCAGCAAAATACCGCTTCGTAAACTCGACCAGCTCGGTTGCGATAATCTTTCCCGCCAAATCCTCCGGCTTCTGGAACGGCGAATCCTCAGGCACCGCCAACACCCACTTCACTTTCTGCCGGCTCTGCTTGGAATAGGTGAGACTCGTGACATACTGCACGTCCGTCTCGTTCTCCATCACCCAGTCGTTCCCGGTTAATCCGGCATCGAGCGCACCATGCTCCACATACCGCGCCATTTCCTGCGCCCGCACTAGCATGCACTCAATCTCCGCATCGTCGATGGAAGGGAAGTAGCTCCGGCCATTCGCAAAGATCCGCCAGCCTGCTCGTTCAAACAACGCAATCGTGGCGTCCTGCAAGCTACCTTTCGGAATTCCCAACTTCAGTGTCTTCGTCTCGCTCACTTTGCCTCCGCCTCTGCCAGCTCGATATTTTTCGTAAAGCAACTCACCGTACCCTCATGGCAAACGAGGCCATCGCCCTCTACTTCGACCTTGAACAGCAACGCATCGTTATCGCAATCGGTCGAAGCCGTGATTACCCGCAGCCGGTTGCCGCTGGTCTCGCCCTTCATCCAGAGCTTCTGTCGCGTCCTGCTCCAGAACGTCACGAACCCCGTCTCGAGCGTCTTCGCGTAACTCACTTCATTCAAGAATCCGAGCATTAACATCTCACCCGTCTTCGCATCCTGGACGATGCCCGGAACCAGGCCGTCCATCTTTGCAAAATCAATCTTTACGGTCTCAACCATTGTCATCTCTCCGGGTTTATTTTCACGAAAGAAAAAGGCCCGCTCGCGGTATGCGCGTTAGCGGGCCTTTCGAAATCCTGAGTAAGCGTTTGTTACTTCGCCACACCGGACACAGCCGCCAACACGCTCTTCGCATGATGATGGTGACGATGTCCGTGATGGAGGTGCAGCATGCTCATCTCTGTTTCAGAGTAACTTTCAAGGTTTGAGAAGTCAACTTGGCCAGGCCCAGTAGCCGATTCGCAAGATGAACACCGAACAATCTGGCTCATTGACGCGCCTTGCACTCTCTCGTACTCTTCCGCAGTAACGCATTTATCCCAGCGAGGAGCCTTTCCTATGTTCAATCTGCGCCATAAGTTACTGTCCGCCGCCTTCTTGATCGCCGTTGTTCCCATGTTCGGCATTGCCCAGACAAAGCCAACAGCTGCCGCGGCAGCCGCTACCGCACCGCTCGATATCAACACAGCAACCGCAGACCAGCTCAAAGCCTTCCCGGGTATTGGTGACGCCTACTCCAAACGCATCATCGATGGCCGCCCCTACACCGCTAAGAACCAACTCGTCACCCGCGGCATCCTCCCTCAGGCCACCTACGACAAGATTAAGGACAAAATCATCGCAAGTCATCCCAAGAAGTAACAGCCAACAAAGTCGCCTGGAAACTTAGGGCGGGCTGCTAAGATGCAGCCAGTCTTCCTATGTTGCAGCGATCGGCTCGCCTCCAATACGCTCTTCTAGCGCTCGTGGTCTTCTTTGCGCTCACTCACTTCTACTTGGGTGCAGTTCGCAGCTTTGACAATCTTGCGTACGGTCAGCAGCGCGCTCGGATCCCGTTCTTTCTGGGGAGCCTCGGACATGCAGTTCGCCTGACCACGCCGGAGGCCCTGGAGGCAGGTCGTCGTCCTGGCGATACAGCAGTGACCATTACCCTCGCTATGCCCGAGGCGCAGGCGGCCGGTCTCCGCGTCGGCGATGCCGTGGTCGACGTTAACCATCGACCCTTCACTGGCTGGATAGTTCTGCTAGAAGAGCTCCGGAACAGCAGGCCCGGTCAGCCCATGTCGCTCACCATCCTGCGACCCGACGGCTCCGAGACTAAGGTCAGTTTCCCGCTCGCTCCGGAGCGTCCATCCGTGGCCCCCGTATGGGCCTGGGTCATTCAGTGTACTTTGCTTTGTCTGCCTTTCTGCTGTCTGCTCTTGGGCCTCTATACCGTCTTCGCTCGCCCCCGCAACTTCTTCGCTTGGCTTATTCTCGGAATTCTTGCCTTCTTGCCAGCGATTTTCATTCCGCAGACCCAGTTCCAAGGACCGCTCGCTCCGATCGCGCTGATTTGGAACATCGTTGCTCAGACCGCAATGCCGATCTGTCTTATGCTGTTCGGCATTTACTTCCCGGAACGGTCTACTTTGGATATTCGTGCGCCTTGGATCAAGTGGCTTCTTATCGTCCCGATCCTGGCGCTCGTTCCTGCCGATTTCTTGACCAGTTTCGGACACACCTACAACTTCAACTTTGATGCCTTCCTTGATCCTTGGGATCTAAGGATCAACATGGTTGAAAACGTCTTCAGCATCCTTGCCATCTTCTACTTCTTTGCAGCCATCGGTAGCAAGACGAGGACGACCACAGGGGATGCTCGACGCCGGTTGAAAATTCTAT
>Ga0207013_1259_pt1 | contig 10578 bp, 8 predicted proteins | sample Alteio_BWMinCont_55_FD_153501 | JGI IMG/M metagenome (GOLD analysis project Ga0207013, IMG submission 153501) | Enriched cells from forest soil in Barre Woods Harvard Forest LTER site, Petersham, Massachusetts, United States -... | ecosystem: Environmental > Terrestrial > Soil > Temperate forest >...
TGAGATATAGCAAGCTTCACTAAGTTGTGCATTTTTCCTATCCCTCCCAGCCTTCGCATAAAGCTACGGCGGGCAGGCAACTCGCCCACAATAAGTCGGGACGATGGGCCCCATGTTCTAGCGTAGCGAAACATGGGTAAAACGGAAAAATATGTGCAGAGCTTAAAGAAGGTCGCTATAGATTCATTCAAAATCAAGTTTTGAACCTGGCCCGACAATTCTAAGATCCAATCTTAAATCCGTCAAAAGGTATGATTTTTCTGTTTATTTTTAGATTATTTTACTCCCCGCAATAATGCGGGGATGATTTTAAAGTTAAAGCGCCAGCTTTAACTTTGATCAAAAGGCTCGTCCATCACAAAAAAATATTGCTCTTAAAGCTACCGTCACGCCGGGGGTCCAGGGGGTATAATACCCCTTGGCTTTTTATTTCCCAATTTTTTATACCAAGCCTTGAATTGATCGCCAGCTTACAATTGAACCGAACTGCGTTGGTTGATCAAGATCGCCACCGTAAATAAGTACATTATTTTTGGGATCGGTTTCGGTGATTTCATTCCATTTGGTTAAATGGGTCAATGCTGCGGTATTATAAGCCTGACTCACTTTAATTTCGATAGGACGCAATAAATTTGGTTGTTCTACGATACAATCGATCTCATAACCATTTTGATCTCGCCAAAAATAGCAATTTGGATTCAAGCCTTGATTAAAACGCTGTTTATAAAAATCTGCAATAATCATCGATTCAAAAAGACCTCCTCGTAAATAATGAGGGAACAACTGCGAAGTATCGGTAATGGATAATAATGAACATACTATCCCTGGATCAACAAAATATAATTTTGGTGCTTTAATTAACCGTTTACTAAAATTTTTATAATAGGGCTGCATCAGAATAATAATATAGCTTGCTTCAAGCACCGAGAGCCATTGGCTAATGGTAGGAACGCTTACCCCCACATCATTACTCAAAGCGGTCATATTCAATTCTTGTCCAACCCTGCCTGCGCATAGTTTCACAAAATTCTGGAAATCAGCCAGGGAGGTAATATTTTTAATTTGTCGCACATCCCGTTCAATATACGTATTCAAATAGCTTCGATACCATAATAATGGATCCATAGTTGTAGAATTTGGCCCTGGATAAAAACCTTTAAATAAAACTGAATCAATCTCCAATGGCGTTACTGCCGCACTCTGTAATTCTTGTAATGATAAGGGCAATAATGTGAGAATCGCAATGCGTCCCGCTAAACTTTGCGAGATAGACTCATTCAAAAGCAAGTTATGAGAACCGGTGATAATAAAATGACCAATTTTTTTATACTTATCGATATACGTTTGCATATAGGATAACAAATCTGGAACGTGCTGAATTTCATCAAGAATGACCCCTTTTGCATCTTTGTATGCATTCAAAAAACCCCGCGGGTCAGCACGTACTAATGCTCGAGTATCTGGATCTTCAAAAGAAAAATAGGTGTAATCTGGAAATGATTGCTGCGCTAATGTAGTTTTGCCCGATTGCCGCGGTCCTAAAACTGCTACCGCAGGAAATTGCTGCGCTGCTTTTTCTAATGTTGGTTGTAACGTACGCCTAATTATCATAAAAATCCTTAATTTTCTCTACATCTGAACCTGATAAAACAATTATAAGATTCAATTTTAAATCCGTCAATCGCTCTTTTCCCCGCATTATTGCGGGGATGATTTTAAAGTTAAAGCGCCGGCTTTAACTTTGATCAAAAGGCTCGTCCATCACAAAAAAATATTGATCTTAAAGCTACCGTCACCACCGGGGGTCCAGGGGGTATAATACCCCTTGGCTTTTTCTCTTTCTTTTTTCTCTTTTTTCTTTTTCGTTCAAGTTTACGGTTAAACCAAAATATTTTATAATGAAAATCGCATAAATATGATTAAAAATAACGCTACAGGTACTCTATGATTCCCTACATTCGAGTTTTTGCAATAAGCTTACTGTTACTTTGCAGTTATGTTGGTTGGTCTGCATATGGATATTTTTTTGATACTAGTTCCCCGGTTATAACGGTTTCGGGCATCGAAACTGATGGATGCTATGCTGGTGATATACCCTGTACTGTAAATATGAGTGATGAATATAGCGTAGCTGATATTTCTGTTACCTTAGACAACAAAGCATTAGTTTCTCACTTTAAAATTAATCGCAAACAGGATGAGCACAGCTTTGTTGTTCCTACTAAAACCATGAGCAATGGTCCTCATGCTCTCAAAATAGAAGTACGAGATGGTTCTTATCGTAAAAATAATACTACAGAAACGATACCATTCATTATCGATAATCGACCACTTCAAGCGGCTTTTGTCAAATCAGATACCGATTTAAAGGTATTTCAAGGGAGAACATTACATTTGCAATTTCAAGTGAATAAACCGATTTATAGCGCTGTTATAAAAATTCTCTCTAAGGAATTTGCCTGCACTCCCGAATCGGAAAACTCATTAATTTATGAATGTTTTATCCCAATTTCAACTGAAGAAGCGCCAAATGAATATCCATTTTCAATTGAAATTACCGACATGGTCGGCAATACTGCTACGCTCGATTCAAAGCTCCAGGTCATCATGTTCCCCTTTAAAAAGCAGGTTATTGCTATAAAATCAGAAAAGCTCAAAGAAGAACATGAGGCGGGCATTCCAGAAAAAGAGTTAGAGGATAAACTTGAAAAGGCGAGTAAAGAATCTCCTGAGCATAAATTATGGCGTGGAAATTTTTATGCACCAATTGACATCAAAAGCATATCAACAGAATTTGGAACCGTTCGCACCACGCAGCATCGTGGCAAATATGCGCACAATGCGGTTGATTTGATAGGTACTCCTAAAACGGTTGTTTGGGCGCCTCAAGATGGGATAGTCGTTATTAAAGATCGCTTTGTCCATAGTGGCAATACCGTTGTCATCGATCATGGTTGTGGTGTTTTATCGATGTTCTACCATCTCGATTCATTTGCCAATATTAATGTCGGCGATACCATCCGTAAAGGGAAACCAGTTGGAACCTTGGGCAAAACTGGCTATGCCACTGGATTTCATTTACATTGGGAAATGCGTATTCATAATATCGCCATCGATCCGATGCAATGGATTAAGAATGACTTTTAAAGACCAGATATTCTTACGTGCTGCAACATTGCCGTGGTGGCAACGATATAGTATAACGATATTATTACTCATAATTTTAGTAGGTCTTTGGTGGAAATTTAATTATCAGAAGCTATACGCACAATTACGAGCAAGAAGTGTCCAAACAGCGGTGTCGCAACAATCAAATCTTGCAACAAACAACATCAAGCAGGTGCTCCAACAAAAAAGTGACGCCTTTTTTACCTGCACGTCACCTCATCAAGTAATACACACTCTTATTGAAACTGCGCATAATAATAAATTAATCGTTGAGGCATGCAGCGCACAAGAAAGTACTACCAACACCTTTACCCATGAAAGTATACCGAACAAACCGTGGTATACAAAAAGAAAAATAACCTGCTCGGTCTCTGGTAGTTTTTTTGATCTTGTCACTTTTTTTGAACATGTACAGAAAAGCTGCTCAAACTTACTCTGGCAGCGCTGTGAAATTATCACAAACAGCCCAGAACAAACCGTTACCTGTCATTGTTCATTTGTGTTGTATAGTAAATTATAAAATTCAGGAATAAATAATGATGACATACAAAGGTTATTACGGAAAAGCAATATACGACAATGACGCTCGCATATTTCATGGCGATGTATGTAATACGAGAGCAGTTATAACATTTCAAGGTAAAACTACTCAAGAACTTGAACAAGCATTTAAAGATTCTGTAGACGTCTATATTGATTGGCGTAGAAAACGAAACGTTAACGAATCTTCTTTAAAATAAACGCCTCTTTTGCCCGCATGCGGCGATAATCATGGTCCTCAATATGATCATAACCCAAAAGATGGCATATACCATGCACGAGTAAAATTACCATGCGTTCTTCAAAAGAAACTCCATACTTTTGCGCTTCTTTCACAACATATTGTGCAGAGATCAACAAATCACCGAGATTCTTATCATCTTCGCTGACAACCTTAATTCGTTTGCCAGCAACTAATGTTGGATGATGAGGGAATGACAAAATATCTGTAGCCTTATCTTTATGACGATATTCTCGATTAAATGTTCTTATCGTTGTATTCGTTGTTATCAAAATACCTACATCATAATCACGATAGTGCAAACAGGTTAATATCCGCTCTACACACTGCTCTAACCAGATAGTATCGATAGGGACTTTTTTTTGTCGATTTTTAATCAAAATCATACCATGGTCACCCAGGCGTACCAGAGCCCATCACGCTCTTCAAGAGCAGTTGTACGTTCTGCATCATTACCATATTCTATAACTTTTGCTCGCGCAACGCCCTTTACAATAAGCTCTTGCGATTGTGCCGCTGCAATTATTGCTTCTGATCCATTAATAACTAATTTTTCTATATCAGTTTTTAATGATAATTTATGATCCGATTTTAGTTTACGAATCTGCGCGACAAGCGGTAATAGATGATTTATTATTGCACAACTTTCTGAAAACATATACCCCGGTAGCTGAATATCAGCAAAGGTTGTTATATGTAATGATGGTACTTGCTTTCCATATGCACTATATAAATCACGATATATCGTATCAGTTATATGTGGCATAAATGGTGCATATAGCTGCAATAACCGCAATCCAACTTCTTGCAACGTACCGCGCGTAGCATTGATTTGATCATCGCTATACTGTTGTGGATTAAAAAATTGATCTTTAATCAGTTCTAAATAGTTATCACAAAAATCATGCCAAAAGAATTTTTCTACCACATCAAGTGCTAAGCCGAATTCATAATCCTCAAAATGAACCTTATATCGCACAAAACAGGCGGAAATATTCGATAAAATCCATTCATTAATCGCCCCTCTGTTACTTTGTGCAGTAACGGTATATTGCAATGGGATCGCATGTTCAGCGATAAATAAAAATGCATTCCACAATTTAACTAACAAACGATTACCAACTTTGAGTTGATTTTCAGAAAATGCTACATCTTGTCCCAAGGTTCCCGAAGCTGTCCAATACCGAATAACATCGGCCGGATACTGCTTTAAAAGATTTTCAGGACGCAAGGGACTATTTTCTCGAGATTTTGAAATTTTTTCTTTTTCGGTACTTAAAACATGTCCAGAAATAACAATATTTTGCCAAGGAATAGTACCATGATGCATCCATGTTTTTACAATCGTATAAAATGCCCAGGTACGAATAATATCATGCGCCTGCGGACGCATATTCATTACTTCATATTCACGATCAAATACCGCTTTTACATCACCTTTGAGTAACGCAGAACAGATGTAAGGCGTCAATGATGACGTATTCCACGTATCCATCACATCCATATCGGCAATGATATTACTGCTCCCACAGCCTGGGCATGCTCCCTGATAAGTAACTTCTTGTGGATCAAGCGGCAACTGATCTTCGCGAGCACATATGACATAATTACAATCGACACAATGCCATGCTGGGAATGGGATACCATAAAAACGCTGGCGCGATAGACACCAGTCCCAATTAATATTTTCAACCCAATTGGTATATCGAGTTTTCATATACGCTGGATACCAATTAATTTGATCAGCACAATCGAGCAGTTCGCGCTTATATGGCAATAGCTTCAAAAACCACTGTTTTAAAATCAAAAATTCTATAGGTTGCTTACATCGCTCATGCACACCAACTGCATGCATAATAGCTTTTTGCCCCATTACATAGCCAGCCTCTTTCAATGCTGTTATTACCGTTTCGCGTGCAACACGGGCTTTAAGACCAGCTAATATTCCCGTCGAAGGCAACCAACGACCATCTCGTCCAATCGAAGGGCGATATGGTAATTGAAACTTTTTGTACCATGCAATATCCGTTTTATCCCCAAAGGTACAACACATCACAAGACCAGTACCCTTTTCCATCACAACCTGCTCATCCGCCAAAATGGGCACCTGATTGCCAAACAATGGCACCGTTGCATGTTTGCCCGCTAAATGTTGATAACGACTATCCTGCGGATTATAAAACAATGCAACACATGAAGACAGCAATTCTGGCCGTGTGGTTGCAATAACCAAAGGGGTTCTATCTTGAGCGGCAAATTGTATATCGTAAAATGTAGACTGCTCTTCGCTATCATCCAATTCAGCTTGGGCTACCGATGTTTGACACGAGGTACAATATAATGCTGGTTCATCTTTACGGTATACAAAACCTTTTTCATATAAACGAATAAATGAAAGTTGAGAAATATGGCGTGATTGCATATCAATAGTCGAATAACATTTTGACCAATCAACAGATAATCCTATGCGCTGCCATAATTCTTTAAACTGCTGCTCAATTGCATGAGTTTCTTCTAGACATACCTCGATAAATTCACTTCGCGACATATGATGCGCAGAGATATTTCTTTTTTTTTCAACAAATCGCTCTGTGGGCAACCCATTATCATCAAAACCAAATGGATAATACACAGAATATCCGCACAAACGATTATATCGAGCGATAATATCAGTTTGTGTGTAAGAAAAAATATGACCTATATGGAGCGAACCAGAAACAGTCGGCGGCGGTGTATCAACGCTATACACAGGATACACCGGCTTGTTATTTGGCCACATCACATATACTTGTTTTTGCTCCCACCATTGCTGAATCTGCTGCTCAGCCTGCAGGTGATCATATTTTTTTTCCATACTCTCTTAACATAGGTAAAGTAAATAAGGGATTTTTTATAGTTTACCAAAATCAAAAATGTTTTGTATAACGCAACCATCCATAAAGCAAATTTTGCAATGGTTTTTAAATATTATATCAATAAATTTACATATTGACTATTTTGGCGAGCGGAGTATAATTATAAAACAGTGCAAATTCTCACGCTGGATATAACTACAATTATTTCAAATAGAAAGAAAAAATGAAGAATATATTTAAACTCATAACATTAAACCTTATCATCGCGAACTTATTCACTTCAATCACACAACCTGCCTGTGCGCCGGCCTCAAAAGCTTCCGCTGCTGCTGAAGAGAAGAACAAGGAAAGCAAAGAAAAACAAGAAGACGCCACTCAGGTTCAAGCTCCAAGCAACGCCCAAGGCAATCCATTACCCCGAAATCTTGCCAGAGCACAACAAAGATTAACCCCAGCTCTCATGATGCAAAATATTGCTAGATACAAAGCTGCTGAAGAACTAAAAAAAGAACGAGCAGTTATCGCAAAACAAGAAATTGCAGAAAAATCAGAAATTGAGCATAAAGTTGCCGCCTACAATCGTACTCAAACACCGCTCGATCGCGCTTCAACTAATTCTGCTGAAACCGAGATCCCATTTGACCCACTGTTGCCTTATTTTCCGGTAGAATTACAAGAGCTCATTAGACAATATCTTATAGATCTTTTTGATTTTCTCCCCATCTATTTACAAGGGCAAGTCTTGCTTACGCCAAAAGAACACACCCTCCCTTTTAGTATTGCGATGAACGACAATGGAACAATCATTGCCTATGGTAAGCATACGCCACTTATAAAAATATGGGATCAAAACGGCAAATTAATACAAGAAGGCAATGGCGCAAGCAACCCAGACAGAGTAGAAGCCATCACACTTGACAACAATAACAATATCATCCTTCGTTATAATAAAAGAAATCCTGATTATACATGCGAATATAATACTAAAATTTTAAAACAAGATGGCTCTTTATTGAAGACATTGCCAGTGAATGCAACAGACGACGATTATCCAGTGACTTGTCATAATGATACCGTCATCACTGGATCACATGACGGAACTATAAAAATATGGAATTATGAAGGAGAATGTACTGATACATTACAATCACCGTACAACCACCCTATTTCATCAATAACCATAAGTCCGGATGGCAAAACAATTGTTGCAGGCAGCCAACATCGTTATAGTATCCCTCCCATACACATATGGAAAGAGAAACAATATGTTAAATCATTAAATTATGAAGCAGGGCTTGATGATTGTAATTATGTTGCAATATCACGCGATGGGCAAACAATTGCAGCAAGTGATTATTACCGTATTCGCATTTATGACATTGATGGCAACAAAAAATCCCAGCTTGAAATACCAAGCGCTTGTCTGAATAACCTTGATGTACGCTCCTTAGGATATCTACAAAATACCCTGCTTGCTGCTGGTTATTCCAACCATATAATACGATTCTGGCGATTAAATGGTACGGTTGCAGCAACCCTCAAACTACGCAATTATCGTAGCCGCCGTCCTATTAAACCAAACTCTTATGTTATAATAGGAAAAGACAATACCATGGTTACCACAACTACAGAAGGGGAAGTCAAACTGTGGAAACCAAATGAAAAGCTCATGTACGATCTAACTCTCCAACAATTAGATTGTATTAAACAACTTATCGAATATATTGAAAAAAATGCATATTCAGCAGAACTTGCAATACAACCCATTAATTTTTCTTCCGAACAAATTGCACAATTCAAGCAACTACCTCCAGCAGCACAAGCATGCCTTCAAGATTTTTATCAAATAAAGATTGAACAATCGAGCATTGAACAAAAAAGCCCGGCACGACAATAATCTCTAAAAGGAACTCAAAATGAATCGTCTATTATTTATGAAACACACGCTATTAACTCTCATCATCACCTGTTTATTCTTCTCAACCAACAAGGCAGCTTGTGCCGAGAAAACAGAAAACCAAGAAAAAGAAAATAAAGCAACCGCTCATGCTCGATCTCGAGTACACCTTGATCCATTTTTACCTCAACTTCCTTTAGAGCTACAAGATATCATTAAAAAGTATCTTATAGATCCTTTTGATTTTCTCCCCATATATTTACAAGGCAAGGACCTATCTTTCCAAGATAAAAACATTTCTGATATCGCAATAAACGACAATGGAATAATTGTTGCAAGTCATTTTCATTCACCATTCATCGAAACATGGGACAAACATGGGAAACAAACACAAATAATCGATAGTGGTAGTCTGGATACAAGGGCCATAGCATTGGATAATGATAACAATATCATACTTGGTTATTGTAGCCGCAACGATGGCGGTATCTATGAATATGGCATTAAAATTCTTAAACAGGATGGCACGTTACTCAATACATTGCCGGGAGGGCACAAAAGGAAAATCAATGCAATAGCTTGTTGCAATGATACCATTGTTACTGGAGCAGATGAACGTATCATAAAGATCTGGAATCATAAAAAATGCACTCTTATGTTTGAATCTCCTAACCGGGGAAACTTTTCAGTCGCCATCAGCCGAGATGGTCGAACAATTATTTTCGGCGGACAACCCCCTCGCAATAATAATTTTGTTGCGCATATCTTCAAAGATCAACAACCTTCTGCGTCATTAGACCATACGGGATCCTCTCCAACCTGTGCAGATATTGCAATATCATCTGATGGACAAACAGTTGCAACCATTGACACTTATAAAATTCAAATTTGGGATGTTAATACTGGTGATAAAAAAACTACATTCGAGATACAAGAATCATACCTCTATAATCTGCTTGTAGAAGGTGTATCATATCTATCAAATACCATGCTTGCCGCCAGTTATTCCAGCGGAGCAATACGATTCTGGCGACCAGATGGCACCATTGCAGCAACTTTGCAGTTTGGTGGCAATGAAGCACCATGCCATATAATAACCGGAAAAGATAATACACTTGTTGCTGCTTGTTTAGGTAATACGAGTGATGGGAAAATCAAACTTTGGAAACCGAATGAAGAGTTACTATATACCCTATCGCTTCAACAATTAGATTTTATTAGCCAACTTATTGCTTATATTCAAAAGGATACGCACACAGCAGAGCTTGAAAAACAAACTATCAATTTCTCTGCCGAACAAGTGGCACAATTCAAACAACTACCCGGTGCAGTAAAAACGCGTTTTCAAGATTTTTATCAAATAAAAATTGAACCTCAACAGATCGAACAAAAACATTTTGCTATACAATAATCTCTCATTAAGAAAGGAACTCAAATGAAATACCTATTATTAACTCTCATCATCGCAAGTTTGTTGAGCTCAATCAACAAGGCTGCTTGTATGTCTGTCGCAAAGTCATGTAGCGAAACAGAAGAAAACCGACATAACAAGGAAGAAAAAGAGAGTAAAGCTGTCGCCACCCACATGCGCAATCAAATATCTTTCGATCAATTTTTACCCGATCTTCCTTTAGAATTACAAGCACTCATTAGACAATATTTTATAGAAAATCCCTTTGATTTTCTCCCCATCTATTTGCAAGGGAAAAATTTAGCGCTTCAAGATATATATATTTCTGATATCGCAATAGACAGCAACGGAACAATTGTTGCATGTCGCAACTCTTCACCACTCATCGAGACATGGAATAAGCATGGCGCACAAACACGAACAATCGATAGCGGCAGCCAGGATACAAGGGCGATAGCGTGTGATA
>Ga0207013_1260_pt1 | contig 10566 bp, 9 predicted proteins | sample Alteio_BWMinCont_55_FD_153501 | JGI IMG/M metagenome (GOLD analysis project Ga0207013, IMG submission 153501) | Enriched cells from forest soil in Barre Woods Harvard Forest LTER site, Petersham, Massachusetts, United States -... | ecosystem: Environmental > Terrestrial > Soil > Temperate forest >...
ATTATATTTTGGATGCCAGCAACAAATACAATCTTTATAGCGAAACACCTGACGATTTGCTAAACTCCTTTGGCTTAATTGTCGATAAAGAGCATCAGGTTTTCAAAACAATATTTATAGACAACGAGGAACCCGCGAGAGAGGTTGTTTTTGTTAATGCCGAAATGAAACCTGACGGTAGCCTTGAAGGGCTTGCACAAAAAAGCAGTTATAGTTACTTGAAAAAAATGATTGCTGAAAGATATTACAAAGATGGAGATGGACAATATAAAGAATATTTAACAGGAGGCGACAACAACTTAAAGATACTTGATCTTAAATTAGAAAATTTAGCTATTGACAGTTTGCCTTTAAAGCAAAATATAAAATTTAAAATTGAGCCGGCCGAAGCGAACGGCGATTACCTATACTTAAAGCCAAGTCTTTTTTCGGGCTTCATAAAAAACCCTTTTTTAGCTGAGCAGCGCTTAACAGATGTTGATTTCAGTTTCTTAAGCAGCTACTCAATTATAGGAATATTTAAAATACCTGTTGGTTATAAAATTGATGCACTGCCCAAAAGCGTCAGCATGGTAATGCCGGATAAAAGCATCAGCTTTACACGGCTCGTTTCCGAGCAGGATGGCATGTTATCAGTTCGGTATATGATTGATTATCGAAAGTCAATCTTTTTAAAAGAGAACTACTTGGATTTCAGGGAATTCTATAAGAAAATGTATGAAATGCTGGAGGAACAAATTGTCTTGAAAAAATCATGACTTGTCATGTGATTGTTTATCAGGGCCATAAATTTTATCAATGCACTTTAATTAAGTTAAACATTATATTCGAACTATAAACCTCATTACAATGAACAAAATTTTTACTGTCATCATTCTTGGCGTGCTTACTTTATCAGTAAAGGCACAAACTTCATCAGGCCCAACTACACAACCCTTTGGCAAAATTGACAAAGCTGACCTTGAAATGAAGAACTGTGATTTTGAAAAGGACGCGAATGCCGAGGTGCTTTTTGATAAAGGATCTGTTTATTTTTCGCCACAGTACGACCTGGTTCTTGACCGGCATATCCGCATTAAGATATTTAATGAAAAAGGTAACGATGAAGCAAATATCCGTATCGAGTTTTTCGGAGGTAACAGGTCAGAATACATAACAAATTTGCAGGCCGAAACTATTAACCTAAATAACGGCAATATTGAAATTACAAAGGTGGATAAAAAGTTAGTTTATACACAGAACGTAAATAAAATACGTACGGCTATGGTTTTCTCGTTCCCAAATGTAAAACCCGGTTCTGTAGTTGAGTTTAAATATACGTTGACAGCTGAATCTATTGCGGATTTTCCGGATTGGTTTTTCCAGGACAACATCCCAACCCGTTACAGTGAGCTAACTACTTCAATACCTAATATTTTATATTATAAAAAGCTGGTGATGGTTAGCCACCCGTTTATTAAAAACGACGACGACTTTAAATCAATGGCTAACATACCTTCATTTCATGATGAACCATTTATGAGTTCAAGAAGGGATAATTTAGAAAGAATACTATATGAATTAAGCAGTGTTAATGCGAGCGGGGTTACACTTGCATTTGCGGATACCTGGAAAAAAGTGGGCGAAAACGAAGTTGGATATGATGATTTCGGTGGACAATTCAAAAGAAAACTGGAAGGGGAAGAAACCATAATTAATAAAGCCAAAACCCTTAAAACAGATGATGATAAAATAGCCTATATTTTTAATGAGGTAAAGAATAGCATGAAATGGAACGAAGAGGACGAGGACTATACCAACGACGGTACCAAAGAAGCCTGGGTAAAAAAGATAGGAAATTGCACCGAAATTAATTTGATTTTATATCATTTACTTCAAAAGGCAGGGTTAAATGTACATCCAATGTTGGTAAGTACGAAGAAGCATGGAAAAGTTAATCCGGCTTTTTCGAGCAATTACCAGTTTAACAAAACCGTAGCCTATATCCCGGTTGACAGCAATAAGAATTATGTTTTGGATGCCACCGGCAAATACAATATATACAATGAAATCCCAAGTTCGTTATTAAATGGGTTTGGATTAAGCATCGATAAAGAAAATGAAAACTATGAACTTGTTTTTTTGCAAAAAACAACTCCGGTAAGGCAGGTTGCATTAATAACTGCTGAAATTAAACCAGACGGAAAAGTGAGCGGAACCGTTCAGTTAAATAGTTTTGACTATTATAGGGTAGATGCAATAAAAAAATATAAAACCGATGGTGAAAAAAAATACATTGATTACCTCGAAAACGGGGATAATAATTTAAAAATATCGGCAGTTAAATTTGACAATATGGAAGTTGATACCCTGCCATTAACCCAAAACATCGATTTTAAACTTGACCTGGCCGGAACGGATGAAACCTATATTTATTTTAACCCGAATTTATTTATTTCACAGCAGGACAATCCATTTTTAAGTGAGCATCGTTACACAGATATTGATTTTGGATACCGCGGAAATTATGCATCAAACGGGATCTATAAGGAACCTGCCGGGTATAAGGTGGATGCATTGCCGAAAAGTGTAAGCATGACCATGCCCGATAAAAGCATCACTTTTAAACGCTTGGTTTTTGAACAGGATGGGACGATAGTGATAAGATTTTTAGTGGACTATAAAAAATCGGTGTATTTTAAGGAAGATTACCCATATCTCCATGAATTTTTTAAAAAGATGAACGAAATAATGAACGAACAGGTTGTGTTTAAAAAATCATAATGGAAAAAACATTAAATAGATATTTAAAATACCTGCTGTTAACTACAGCAGCAATATGGTTAACGGTTAACAAAGCCTATTGCCAGCCCAAGGATATACCCAAGGAATTATACAAAGCCTCTACAATACCCGATTCTTTGAAGGAAGATGCTAACTCTGTTATTAGGTTTTCAAGTGATATAATAACAGTTAAAGGGCCTGGGCGATTCATCAAAAAGCACCACAGTATAGTCACAGTTTTAAATGAAAAAGGCGACGATCAGGCGGTTTTAGGAATGGGGTATAATAAATATGATAGCTATAGCAGTATTGAAATGCTGATATATGATGAAAACGGCATTTTAATAAAAAAATATCATAAGGGTGACATGTACGACGGTTCGGCAACGTCCGGGTCTGACCTAGTGACGGATGAAAGGTTTTTGGCTGTACAACATACAATAGCGAAATATCCGGTAACGATTGAAAAGGAATACGAAGAGGACGAGAGCAGTCTGTTGGATTTTGGCGCATGGCAAATTCAGCGTGATGAACAATCAGTTCAAAATGAATATTATAATATATCAATAAGTAACGACGCTGGCTTCCGTTACCTTAATAAAAATATAGTCATAAAACCTGAAAAAACATCTGATGGTAGTATAGATAACTATACCTGGAAGGTATCTACCTTAAAAGCCGTTAAAATGGAGGAAAGGGCCGAAACCTGGCGTGTATTGCCGAGAATCTATTTTGCCGCAAATAATTTTGTTTGCTATGGAATTCCAGGGGATTTCAGTTCATGGAAAAGTTTTGGAAATTGGTTAAAGACGCTAAGTGCCGATGTGCAGTCGTTAAGTCCTGAACGTGAGCTGGAAATTAGAAAGATGACTGATACCATCAAGACGGATAAAGCGAAAGCCAAATTTTTATATAACTATTTACAGCAAAGTATGCGTTATGTAAGCGTGCAATTAGGTATTGGCGGCTATAAACCGTTTGCTGCAAGTTTCGTAGATCAAAAAAAATATGGCGATTGCAAAGCACTCTCAAACTACATGTGCGCATTGCTTAAAGCTGTTAACATTACTTCATACCCTGCGATAATTAACGCGGAGGCAAATAAGGAACCGGCCGACCCTTTATTCCCTTTCAATTCTTTCAATCACGAAATATTGTGTATCCCTTTTAAAGGAGACACCACATGGCTTGAATGCACCAGCAGTATTGCTCCATTTGGGAAGTTGGGCCCTTTTACCGAAAACAGGAACGCATTAATAATTACGGAAGATGGGGGTAAGCTGATAAGGACGCCGCGAAGTACAATGCAGGATAATCAATTTAATAGCGATGTGCGCATAACACTTGATGCCGACGGAGGCGCACAAGCAAAGGTTAAAATTTTATGCACCGGAGAGTACCGCGACGATATTATTAATTATACAGCATTAAAAGTGGATGAGCAAAAACAGCGGATCATGGGTCAGTTGAACATAAAGCAGCCATCAGTTTTTGATTACAATCCGGCTGACGATAAAGACGGTGTAAAAGAGGTGGATATGAATTTAGAATACGATAAATTTTGCGATATAAAAGCCGGTGATAAGCAATTTTATCGCCCTCACGTATTTGATTTGTGTGCAATTACAGTGCCGATCGAAGAAAAGAGAAAATCCGATTTTTATTTCGATGCCCCCATTGAAAAAACTTGCACCACAACTATCGATTTGCCGGCAGGCTTTGAAGTTGAGACGCTCCCGCTAAATCAAAGCTTAAAATTTACCTATGGCAATTATGAAGTAAAATACATTTATAATCCCGCCAAAAACGAGGTTATAAGTACTGCAAAATTTAATTTAACAAACCAGGTAATACCGGCAGCCAAATACAACGAGTTGCAGCAATATCTCGATGCCGTGGCAAAGGCGCAAAATAAAAAGCTGGTAATACGTAAGAAGGCATAAATTTATCCTGATGATATTCAGGCTCGACAAACGCATGATTTTTCCCGAAGCCCGCCTGGCAGAATCAGACGGGCTTTTGGCTGTGGGCGGCGATTTGTCGACCGGGCGCCTGCTGCTTGCCTATAAGAACGGCATATTCCCCTGGTACAATGAACATGGCCCGATACTTTGGTATTCACCGCATGAAAGGTTTGTTCTTTTTCCACCTGAATTAAGGCTAACGAAATCCATGAAACACGTTTTGAACTCAAAAAAATTCAGTATTACAACTGATCAATGTTTCGATAAGGTAATAGCAGCCTGCTCCGCGATTGAGCGCAGCGGTCAGAATGGAACATGGATAACATCTGCCATGAAAACCGCCTATATACAACTTCACAATAAAGGGTATGCACATTCTGTTGAGGTTTGGCAGCAAAATAATTTGGTTGGTGGTTTATATGGGGTACAGATTGGCTCGGTATTTTGCGGTGAAAGCATGTTCAGCCTGGTGAGTAACGCATCAAAAACCGCCCTTATACATTTATGCAACAGCGGGTTATACCAACTGATAGACTGCCAGGTGCATACCGATCATTTGGAATCAATGGGTGCCCGGCATATCAGCCGGCAAGAATACATGGAGGTGCTGCGCGGTGAGTAGTGAGTAGTGAGCAAAAGGTGGGCTGAAATTAGTACTTTGGTGTAAAATTTGAAACTGTTCATAATGACTGACCACTCACCTCTGACCCCTCACTATTCACCACTCACTGCTCACCACAAAGAGCGAATAATACTGGGGATTGATCCCGGAACTGCTGTTATGGGCTATGGGCTAATAAAAGAGATTGGGTCAAAAATCGAGCTGATTAGCCTTGGTGTAGTTAAAATGAACGGCATTGACGATCATATGCTTAAGCTCCAGCGCATTTTTGAAAAAACGGTGGCTTTAATTGACAATTACAAACCTGATTGTATGGCTATTGAGGCCCCGTTCTATGGTAAAAACATACAGGTTATGCTAAAACTGGGCCGCGCCCAGGGAGTGGCAATGGCAGCCGCGTTATCACGTAACGTGGTAATTACCGAATATGCCCCAAGAAAGATAAAACAATCCATTACAGGCAACGGGAACGCCACTAAGGAGCAAGTTGCGGCAATGCTACAGAACTTATTGCAATTTAAAGAGACGCCAGACTTCCTGGACGCCACCGACGGCCTCGCTGTAGCCGTTTGCCATTCCTTTCAACGGATGCCAACAGGGAAAAGCGGCAGCAAGAAATCCTATTCGGGATGGGATACTTTTGTTAAGGATAATACAAGTCGCGTTGCAGGGGTACCGAAAATAAAAAAGAGTTGAGAACCCCGAAAAAACAGGGGAAATTTCCGGTTTTTCCAGGTTGTCTCATACTGTTTCACAGACGGGTGTTAACCAGCTGATTATCAATCGCCGCTGTTTCATTTGTTTTGCTTGTTTCTTTTGTATCATGTATTTGTGAAACAAGGTGAAGGCGGCAGGAGGCAAAAAAGCAAAGGCAGCCTTCGTTGGAAACCTGCCGGGCGAAAATTTACGTCATTACACTCACAAAATCCCTCATCGCCAGACCCGGGTCTTCCTGCTTCATAAAATTTTCGCCAATTAAAAAACCGTTGAAACCTGCCAGCTTTAATTGTTTGATGGTTTCAGGATTGCTGATAGCACTTTCAGATATCTTCAAAAAATCAGCCGGTATATGCGGGGCCAGTTTAAAGGAAGTTTCAACAGAAACCGAAAAGTCGGCCAAATTACGGTTGTTTACACCTATAGCGTCAAGGTTAGGGTTCAGACTTCGTTCCAGTTCTGCCAGGTTGTGTACTTCTAATAGTACATTTAACCCGAGGCTTTTTGCAAGGGATGCCAGTTTTTGTATCTCAGCAGGATCCAGTATAGCAGCAATCAATAATATAATGTCGGCACCTAAAGCTTTGGCCTCGATAACCTGGTATTCATCAATCATAAAATCCTTACGCAAAACAGGGATGATATTGGCCTGGCGGGCACTAACAAGGTCGGCTTTGCGGCCCATAAAAAAATTGCGGTCGGTTAAAACCGATAATGCCGATGCGCCGGCAGCAGCGTAAGCATTGGTAACTTCCTTAACACTTACCTTATCATTAATGATGCCCTTAGAGGGCGATTTACGTTTAAATTCCGCAATGATCCCTGTTCGTTCCGGGTCAAGCAAAAATTCTTTAAAAGAATAACAATCCCTATGAAAGAAATCATATTCTTCCAATTGGGAATACGAAGTACGGTTTTTGGCGTGCTCTACTTCCTTCTGCTTATTAGCAACTATTTTATCTAAGATATTCATTGGCCCCCCAACCTCCGCCTAACGGCGGAGGAGTTTTTGATTGTTTTATTTTAATGTTTCAGACTGTACTTCCCCTGTTTAGTAGCTCCCCCTTCAGGGGGCTGGGGGGTGAACCAGTTTTGCATCAACTCCTTGCCATATTCGGTCAGTATCGATTCCGGGTGAAACTGCACACCACATACGTCAAACTGTTTGTGCCTTAATGCCATTACTGAGTTATCCTCTTCGTCAATTGCCGTTACCGTTAATGAATCGGGGATCGCTTTTTCGTCAACCACCCACGAGTGATACCTGCCCACTTTAAAGCTTTGAGGCAAGCCTGTAAAAAGCTTTTCATGTGGGTCGGTCACTTTTATGGGAGTTGCTATACCATGCATTGGCTGACTTAAATTGTATAATTTACCGCCAAAAACCTCGGCAATGGCTTGCTGACCAAGGCAAACGCCAAAAATACTTTTTACAGGGGCATATTTTTCAATTACCTCTAAAAGCAGTCCCGCTTCAGACGGAATTCCAGGCCCTGGGGAAAGGATGATCCTGTCAAAGGCGTCGATATCGTCAATATTAAATTTATCATTCCTCCAAACCTCGCACTGTAGGCCAATCTCGTTCACCAAATGCACCAGGTTGTAGGTGAATGAATCGTAATTGTCTATTATTAAAATCTTGTTGTCCATTATCTCTCCTTTTTTCTACCAATATTAGGCTCCGATGGAGCCTTCCCTAAGTCCTCTCCTTTGGAGAGGGTTGGGTGAGGCCCCTATAACTCCTCTGCCAGCTCAATCGCTTTCCTCAACGCGGCTATTTTATTATCAACTTCTTTTAATTCACTCTCGGCTATTGAACCTGCAACAATACCGGCCCCGGCCTGGTAATGCAACGTATTGTTCTTGCTTAAAAACGACCGGATCATAATGGCATGATTAAAATCGCCGTTAAAACCAAAGAAGCCAATGGCGCCGCTGTAGAAACTGCGTTTTGTTTTTTCGTTTTCATCAATAATTTCCATTGCCCGGTATTTAGGGGCGCCGCTTAACGTGCCCGCAGGATAGGTGTCGGCAACTATTTTAAACGATGACGCTCCCGGTTGCAATTTTCCGCTTACATGCGAAACCAAATGGATAAGGTGCGAGTAATATTGCACTTCTTTAAGGGCTTTAACTTCTACCTGGGCGCAATGACGGCTTAGGTCGTTGCGGGCAAGATCAACCAGCATTACATGTTCAGAAGATTCCTTTGGATCATTTTCGAGGTTGCGGGCCAGCTCGGCATCTTTTTCATCGTCTCCGCTACGTTTAAACGTGCCGGCAATAGGAAATATGCTGGCTACATTATTTTTTATGGTGATTTGAGCCTCTGGCGATGAGCCGAATATTCTGAAATCGCCATAATCGAAATAGAATAAATATGGAGATGGGTTTATAGAGCGCAGAGCCCGGTAAACATTAAATTCATCACCCAAAAAGCTTCTCGAAAACGCTCTTGACGGAACAATCTGGAAAACATCGCCACGGTAAATATGCAGCTTCATTTTTTCAACCACCGCCATAAATTCTTCATTGGTAAGGTTTGACTTTTCCTCACTTTTGCTTTCGAAATGGTATTCAGGGAAGTTTTTGTTCCTGATCAGGTCAGCCAGCTTTTCGAGCCCGTTATTGCCCGTTTCGTCGCCAGTTTGGTTGTAAAAAATATAAAGCTCGTTTTTAAAATGGTCTATAGCTACGATGTACCTGTAAATATGGTATTGCATAACCGGGATCTTCCTGGTATCGTCATCGCTCTCTTTTAATTTGATCGTTTCAAAGTGCTCAACCGCTTCGTGTGTAAAGTAGCCGAACAAACCATTTGATATTATTTTTGAAGGATTTAAGTCTGTTTCGAAACATTCCAGAAAATCGTTGATTTGGCTGATCAAATCAAAATCGCCTTTTTGATGGTTTTCTACGCTTCCGTCGGGATATGTCTTTTTTAAAGCACCATCGTTTAGCACTATGCCGGCAATTGATTCGCAGCAAACATAGCTTACACTGTTTTCGCGGCTATGGTAATCCGAGCTTTCCAATAATAGGGCATTCGGGAAAACATCCCTTAGCCTCAGGTATGTGCTTACAGGGGTAGTAGTATCTGCAAGCAACTTTTTATGTGTAGTTATAATTTTATATTTCTTCATCTCTTTAATAGCCTTAAAACAAAAAACCCAACGAATGAGGTTCGCCGGGTTTCCTATTTAGGTTTATAATTGATTGTTCGTTCTGATCAAAAACTCATCCGGCTGCCAAAATTAATTGGTGCCACCAGTTGTTTTTATAGTTTTTGTTGATCATTGCGGTCACAAATTTATAAAGAAAATTGAATTGACAAATTTTTTCTGCACTTTTTTGCATTTATGAGCCTAAAATAGGCAAATGCCCAGCCATTATAGCGCCAACGATCACTAATAAAGCTATGATGTAGTAGGTGACAATAATTTTATGTTTGCTCTCGGGCATTGCCACTTTTTTAGATTTACTGTGCCCTACGGTGATTAAAGCGATGGCGATCAGCATCATTACCCAATGTTCAACTGTAAAATACCGCGTAGTTTCAATTTTCATAGTGCTGCTGTTAAATTGAACATAAGGACTCAAGAAATATAATACGATGCCGATCAGTAGCTGCGTATGGGCCGATATTAACGCAAATAAATTAATCTTGCGGTTAACTTCAGTATAGGGCTTTTTGCCAATCCAACCCAGCAATGACTGAATGATAGCAATTAGTAAAAGTAAAAAAACCACATACCTAAAGCCGGAATGCAGATCCTTGAAAATTTCATATGGGTTCATATTTCAAAAGTTTCTTCGAATATACAACCGAAACGGGTAAAAGCAGAAAGGTAAATGGCGAAAGGTAAAATTGAGAAATGTTTTAATAAGTTTCACTAAAAGCAGGGACGCCCTTGTGCTCAGGGGTTTCCTGTTCCTCTTTACGATGAAAGAGCGTTTTTATTTTATCCCAAATAGCTACAACAGAATCTTCATTTATAAAATGAGACGCTTTTTGTGAAACGAGGCCTACTAACGTCTTAACTAAAAAATTAGAATTCCTGAACAGTGTTTTATTTAATGTGATTGGTAAAATAAACCGGGACAATAAACCTACTATGTCCTGGTCAAAAAAGCTGCTTTTTGTTCCATCGGCCCTTGGGGGGCCTGAAAACAAGGAAAATATCGTTGAAAATAACGCAGAAGGACTATTAAAACGCTGCCCAAGGGCAACGCTTTGCTCCTGTTCTAATTCACGTAACCGGCCAATCTCCAACCTCAGATCATGTATATTTTTTATAGGTAAATCCATTCGTTTAACTTTTGAATATTTTCTGTACGAAAGTGTTGGCTATTGGCCTTTCGAGGCTTTTCTTATTAAGTTTTAATGCAACCGAAATTATTAGGTAAATAATGGCGACACATCCAAACCCTTTCCAATTTCCGCCAAGTACATCGCCAAGATAAAATGCCAGCGTAAAACTGGCGAATATAAATGCCAGT
>Ga0207013_1261_pt1 | contig 10565 bp, 7 predicted proteins | sample Alteio_BWMinCont_55_FD_153501 | JGI IMG/M metagenome (GOLD analysis project Ga0207013, IMG submission 153501) | Enriched cells from forest soil in Barre Woods Harvard Forest LTER site, Petersham, Massachusetts, United States -... | ecosystem: Environmental > Terrestrial > Soil > Temperate forest >...
TAATTGATGCTGGCTTCGTTGATGGCGCCGATCGCCGCGTTGGTATCGGCATATGCGGTGAGTAGCGCCCGCTTGGCCTCAGGGAAGATGTGCATTGCTTCCTGTAGAAACGCTACGCCGTCCATGTGCGGCATTCGTTGGTCGGCAAGCAGCAACGCCACGCTGTCATTACGCAGTTTCAACTGCTTCAATAGCGCAAGCGCCGCCTCGGGAGAATCGCTGCCGATCACGCGGAATTCGGCGCCATATTTCGTGCGCAAGTCGCGCTCGATGGCGCGCAGCACATCGGGGTCGTCGTCAACACTGAGCAAAATTGGTTTCGCCATGTTCGGTCCCTAGTTTCGATGCGGAAAGAATGTTGGAGTATTCGTCATTTCGAAAAGCAGGATGTGACAAATCGCTGTTCCACGGCTCTGAGGGTCGGCTCGCGAAACTGCCGATGAACCACGCGTGAGCCGGCCTGCCTAATATAGAGGCTGGACGGTAACCAGCGTCCAATATACCCGACCGAGCACGCTCACGCTAGAGCGTCGCCCCGAGCCTGCCGCAAGGGCGAAAAACACGACAAAAACGAGCGATTGATTTGGGTCGCTGCTGATTGTTTTCAATGAGTTGCGATGGCTTTCAATTTTGTTTCGCTAGTGATTGATTTGGGGTGCGAAGGAGGCGCGCGGATGTTTTCGGGTTGTTCGCAGACCGGACAATAGATTGTTATTCCAGCGACTCCGAGATACGCGCGCTCCGACACGGAAAGTGCTTGAGAAGCAGTCGAAGTATTCTTTTGGGCTGCTTCGGCAATTTGCTTGGTCAGTGCGCTAGCTTGGTCCGTTCTTTTTATCTGTTCCGCAAGTGCGCTCGCTGCGTCCTCGCGCGTGGTCTTAAGGTTTGCGTCGTCGAGTCGCCGGAGGTCAGCTTGATGGTTCGCCTCCTTGCGAGCTTGGTCGGCGACGTCGACCGCTCTATCAGATGATTTCCAGTGTTGATGCGTAAAAAATGCTGCCGCGAGTGCGACGACCGTTGCGAAGATTGCCACTCGAAGGGTCCATCGTTCGCGCGAAGCTCCCGTCCCAAACACACTCTAGTCCGATTCTGGCATCACTGGCTTGCGTCGTGACTTCGTGGTATACCAAGTCCGCAGTGCATCGAGCTGACGTGTTGCTTGAGAGGAAGGTGTCGCGTGTCCGTCGAAGAAAATGTTGTTCTGATGCGGCGTTGGTTCAAAGAAGTTTGGAACGAAGGGCGCGTTCAAACGATTTACGATTTGATGGATGAAAACGCGATTGGAGTGGGACAAGACGAGCCAGGTAGGGTGATTCACGGCCCTCGCGACTTCGTGGCCCTGTTTCATCGCCTTCACGGCGCGTTTCCAGACATCAAGATCACAGTGGAAGACACATTCGGAGCGGACGACAAGGTTGTAGTGCGCTGGTCTGCGGATATGACCCACACGGGTGACGGGCTCGGATTACCGGCGACGAATAAGCGAGTCAGGATTACCGGCATTACAATCGCGCAGATCGACAGCGGTAAGATCGTGCGAGGCTGGGACAATTGGGATCAGCTGGCGATGCAGCAGCAACTCGCGATGGCCGCCGCCGCTCGCTCCTGAAAGTTCTTTATCGAATTCATGGGCGGGCGCGTAGCTCACTCTCGGCACGCGACCAATCTTCCTCCGGCGATCCGTACGGACAACCTCTGGCTTGCCAGAGTTCGTAGGCGAGGGTCGCGATTTCGTCGTGTGCGAAGGTCGTAACGCCATATCCGGACGCCATCGCTTTAGTGAGTTCGTTAGCCGCTTGTGAGTGATACAGCGCCTGGTGTGAATGTTTTTGACCCGTTATCTCATCACCTTTTTCGCGTTTTTGCGCAACGCGATGGGCATCTGCGGCACGGTCATGTAATTCGGCGGCGCGGTTGTGGTTCTGCTTTCGGTTCTGGTAAACAGGTTCAGTGTCATGAAGGGCGGGCGTCGGCTCAAGCGACCCCATCTGGCCCGTTTTAGAGTGGGCGTCTTTTGCGAGTTTGTAGGCGTGATCGGAATACTCCATCGCCCGTTGCAAATGCCAGTTTACCAACTCGTTGCTCTCATTTTCATTGTGTTCGGCGGCTGTGCGATGAGCGTGCGCCGCTAGCTCGTGCTGATCGGCTGACTGCCGGTGTGTGTCGGACACGGTATTTGTCCCTCGATGGCTAGGCGTCGATGCGGCGCGATTTTAGCATAGCTGGCTGGCGTCGTAACTTCGTGGTAGGAGCGCAAGGCCGGAGGCTACGTGCCCGGAATTGAGAGCCCAATCGACGACGCACTTTTCGGCGGGTGGCGGACCCATCCACGCTGCCAAACGAACGCAGTTGATTTTACGGCTACCGGACTCTTCGGTTTTTGAAGGGTCCGGGTTTAGAGGCGGCGTCACTACAGCCGTCCCATCGAAGTCTTACTTCGGCTGGCGATTCACGCAGGCGGGTGACCAAGCCTTCCACACCACCCAAGTAAACGCTTCGGCTATGCGGGTGACGCGGGTGGCCCACCCGCCAGGTGGAGATCCGCTGCGTTCTCCGTGGCTCGACTCAGGAAGCGGACGGCGCGCTCAACGGTCGATAGCGCGCGTCGCGGTATTTCAAGCTGAATACGATTGCCACGATGGCCAAGACGATGGGGCAAAAGATGCTGGCCTCAGGCCCGACCGTTCCGCCGGTCAGCCAGCGCGGCCCACTCAACGAGGCGTTGAGAAGATTCCGGGAGGGTAGTAAGCCGCTATTGGGAACACCGTACAAGAACGTCTGGCCCCAGTCATATCCCAGGTGAAAGCCGACCGCACACCATAAATCTCCAGTCCGGCGGAGAAACAGGCACAACAACAAACCGAACGAAACCACCGACAGATCTCCCAAAACGGTCTCTCCGCCATTGGTGCCGTGAACCAGCCCGAACAAACCCGAGAGCAAAAATGCGGACGGCCAGAATCCCATGCCAGTCGTCAGTGTGAACTGCGTGTATCCGCGAAACAAAAATTCTTCGGCCAAGCCGGAAAGTAAAAATGCCAGCCCCCAGGCGGCCGCTGCCGTCAAAATCGCCGTGCCATGGATCGCCGCACTTGTGAACCGTACGCCATGCAGGGCGAAAATTGCCAGCACCGTACTGCTGGTAGCAAGCAGGCCTATCAATAGTCCCACCCAAAAGTTTTTCCTCAGCGCTTCGCTCCTGGGAAGGCCATATTGGCCCAGCTTGCGGCCTTCCATCGTGCTCATGATCCAGGCCGCAACCGCCAAGATGCAGCAGACAATTAGATCCGGCGCGATGATTCTCATGGGTGTCAATTGCGTCGGATCCAGCGCGGCCGGGAAGAAGCGCCTGATGATCATTCGCGCTACGGCCGACATTGCCATTACGATCGCTATGAAGATTAGCAGGCGCCATCCCGCGCGCAAGCCATTCGGACCAATGAAAATTCGCTTGGTTGTCGAGTCCGCTGGCGGTGTCTGAGGGTCATGTCGTACGGTCGTTTCTTGGGCTGTCATGGATGTGCCCCCCAACATGGAAGTTTCTTCAGGATGTTGAGCTTTCCAGTGGGACCGGGCTTCGAATAGTGGTCGCAGCGGATGCAGCACAATTTGAATTCGTCGCTCTCTAAATCGGTTTTCAACGTATCGGCGTCAGCCTGCAGATGAGCCAGCAGGTTGCACTTCGGGCCACGTGAATCGAAGCTGAATTGTCCCGCCACTTCCTTCACTCCTAGAACCCGCCTGGGATTGAATACACAAGCTAAAATCGCTTGCTAAGGTCAGGCCAGCCGGCACGCTGCCCTGGCTAGGTTTTGACCGAGCACAGCCAAGCAGATGGTTCTGCCGCGCAAGCATTGTCGAATCGACGCACGGGATGGTGTTGCACCGACCGATCGAGCTGGCACGCGCAGTCGGAAACTGGTCCGCCGTCAAATTTTACCTGCATTGCGGTTGCTTGACACTTCCCGTGAACCCCGCCAACAAGCTGCGCGGGACCCGGCTGCAGCGTCGCGCGAGGGTTGGGCTTTGCGGGAACCGTTTGGCAATGGGCTTGAATACGTTCGTCTCGTTAGAGCGAACGCAGGAAATCGATGACTTCCTGCTGTTCCTGAGTAGTAAGCGCATTGAAATGCTCAATTACTTTGTTTGCCTCGCTGCCCTCGCTCCGGTGATCTCGGATAGCCTCCACGAGATTCGTCGTTCGTCCGTCGTGGAGGAAGAAGACGCGTTGTCCGACGCCCCAGAGAGGAGCGGTTCGGAACTCGTCAGGGCCGGCGCCACCTTGCGTGATGCCGTCGGCGAGTCCTTTCCCCATGTGGTGGACGATAAGGTCAGAGTAAAGATTCGCTGTCTGATTCGAGAGCGCAACGCTCGGACTGGTCGAAGAGCCACTGGCAATCTTTGCTCCCGTGGTCAACGAGGGCGTATGACAATGGATACAACCTATCTTCGCAAAGGAGGCGCGTCCTTTTTCGCTGGACGGTGCGGCGGGCGCGGGAGTCGGTGGGGCCAGCATGCGCATGAAGTCGGCAAAGGCTTCGATGTCTGAGAGTACGGCCGTGTTCGAATTACCGGAGGTCGAGGGAGCAGGCGTGAAGTTGACCGTGTCCTCAGGAGTGGCGTTGAAGAGGCAGCCCGGCGTTTCGTCGCGCTCCTGCGGGAAAAGCTGGTTCGAGATTCCCATCTCGACGTTGTATGCCTCGGCGGCGAACATAAGCAAGGATTTGTTCTGCGCCTTCCACCCGAAACGCGTGATGGTTCCATCGTTTGCACTGAGGTTCACATTTCCACTTAGGTGAGCGTTCGCGTGGCCGGAAATACCCAACGCCGACTTCTCCGATGCATTGGAGCGCATGTTCGCAAGGATGGCCGAGTCTGGAATCGCTTCGATGAGTCCCGCGCCAAACAGGGGAGTCGGGATTCGGAAAATAATGTTCGCATTCCCACTTTGGCCAGTGAGCGGATTTCCTGCGGGCAGGAAGTCGAATTGAGAGATGTTGCAACCGGCGGCGTCAGTTCGCCCCGTGATCACGAAGAGGTTATGAACTTCGCCATCGGCGTTGCCGCTGCTCTTTTTAAACCGCGCTTCGCGCACCGGACCATCTTGCGTGATGAACCATGGCACGGTGTTCTTCGCCCCATTCAAGGTAGCCACTGCGATCAAGGGATTTTGCGTTGGGCTCGTTCCGCCTATGCTCGGCTGCGCGTGACAAGACAAACATTGGTTGGAGTTGAAGCGGGGACCGAGACCATTGTTCGCGCCGCCGGTCACGACCTCGATATCAGCGAACCTCGCCTGCCCATCCCGGAAGAACGCAGTTTCGTCCGCAGTAAGACCCTTCAGCGCAGTGCCGGCACCCGCCGGGCCACCGCGCACGCCCGGATCGACTGGAACTGATCTGCTTTGACCAAAAGTGCAGACCCCGGAGGTCAAGACCATAGCCACGATACCGCCAAAACCTTTGCGTACAATTCCCCGGAGTGTCATCACGATTCGTCTCCTTGAGCTGGGGAATGTCGGCATTGTACACCCGGACAAGCTGCCTGCGACTTGGGAAGGCGGCTGATCGCAGCTACCGGACCTGCTAAAGATTCTCTCGACCAAGTCGAGGAAGTTGCGGCGGGCCAGAGCATGTCCGCTTGGGATCTCCAGCAGGATTGCCTGATATCCGCCGGCTCGAAGTCAGCGCTGCCGGAAAGATCGGATTTGCAAAAATACAGAATCTCGCAGTGGAAGGCGGTGCCGCCGAGTCCCGCCGACTCAAATCTCGGCAATTTGCCTTGCGCCCAGGTAATAGTGGATCGCAGGAGTAAATACCAGTGACAGCACCATCGAGCTTGCCACTCCTCCTACCACTGCGATGGCCAATGGCTTCAGCATCTGGGAACCCGCGCCAATCGCCAGGGCCAGCGGCAACATTCCGGCAATCGTCGCGAGCGCCGTCATGCAGATCGGACGCAAGCGCCGCCGCCCCGCCTGAATCATCGCTTCGCGCGCGGACAATCCTAAGCCGCGAAACCGCTGCTCGGCGTCCAGCAGCAGGATGCCGTTTTTCGTGACGATGCCTACCACCATGATCATCCCCATGAACGAAGCCACATTGAAGGTAGTCCCGGTGACCAGCAGGGCGAGCAGGCCCCCAAATGAGGAAAGTAACGCCGACGCAAGAATCGCGACCGGAGCCGAGAAAGTGCGAAATTCGAAAAGCAAGACCACGAACAGCAAAAGCAGCGCCAGAAACAGAACCAGCGACAGATCATGGAACGATTTTTGTTGTTCCTGGTACGCGCCGCCGTATTCGATGCGGATCGTCGAAGGCAGCTGCAGATCGCTGACCGCCTTCTGCACGGCGGCAACCCCCCGCCCCAGGTCCACTCCCTCCAGGCGCGCCGTCACTTCGATGAGCCGCTGCAAATTTTCGCGACGGATTTCCGTTTGGCCCGGATCGGTCGAGATGGTCGCAAGCGAACCCAGTGTGGCGGTTCGTCCGCTGGAGCTGGCCAGCAGCGTGTTGGTCATGCGCTCGAGGGACGAGCGGCTTTCCGCGGGAAAACGCACGCGAATCGGATAGACCCGATCATTCAGCACCACAGGCGTCGCGGCGGGCTCGCCTTCCAGGATCGCAGAAGCATCGATGGCGATTTCCTCCGGCGTAAAGCCGGCGCGCGATGCCACCGCCGAATCCACCTGAAACGTCACGGCAGGCCCGCTGATGGTGTTCTCGATTCCGTCGAGCACGTCTACGACTCCCGGAACTTTGCCGATGGCGTCGGCGACGCGTGGCGCCGACTTCAGCAGCAATTGCGGGTCCTGCGCGAACATTTTGATAACCACAGGCTCGGGCGCGCTGGTGAGATCTCCGATCATGTCTTGCAGTACCTGGACGAACTCTACGTCGGCCGCTGGTTCCGTCTGTTTGATTTTCGTGCGAACTTCCTCAATGATTTCATCAATCCCGCGATCCCGTTTCTGCTTCAGTCGCACCGTAAAATCCCCTCGATTCGCTTCGGTAACGGCCGCCAGGCCCAGCTGCAGTCCGGTACGCCGCGAAGTATTCTCGACTTCCGGAGTTTCGCGGAGAATTTGTTCGATGTGCTGAAGAATGCGATTGGACTCCGCCAGCGAACTTCCCGGCGGCGTGTAGTAATCGAGAATGAAACCGCCTTCGTCCATTTCAGGAAGCAAATCGCTGCCCAGAAAGTGGTAGCACACCACGGAAAGTACTACAATCAGGAGCGAGCTGGCCACAAGCATGATCGGACGCCGCAGTACAGCCTGCATAATCCGCTCGTAAAAACGCACCAGTCGTCCGAACAAACCGGCGCTGGGCGCTTTTTCTTCGACCCTATCAGCAGCCCCGTTCACCTGCAGTGCGGATTCCGATCCAGCCTGAGAAGACCTCGCCTCGCCCGCTTTGTTGCGAATCAGGAATTGACTCAGCGTGGGCGTCCACAGCAGCGCCAACACCAGCGAGCTGAACAGCGCAACGGTCATGGTGATCGCCAGAGCGCGAAAGAAGCTGCCGGTCACTCCGGTCACCGCAATCAGCGGCAAGAACACCACGATGGGCGTGATGGTGGAACCCACCAGCGGAATGGTCATCTCGCGCAGAGCGTGCCGAATGGATTGCAGGCGGTGCTCGCCGGCATCGCGATGCAGCACAATGTTTTCCAGAATCACGATGGCGTCGTCAATCACCAGACCCACTGCCGCCGCCAGTCCTCCCAAGGTCATGAGATTGAAACTCTGGCCGGTAATTTTCAGAACGATGCAGGTGAGCAGCAGGGTCGCGGGAATCACCAGACCAGCGACCAGAGACGTGCCCCAATCGCGAAGAAAGAGCACCAATATCGCGGACGAAAGCAACAAGCCGAGCAGCACAGCATCGCGCACGCTGGAGATGGAATCATGAACGATGATGGACTGGTCGTAGAACGGCTCCAGATGCACGTCCGGCGGCAAGGTGGATTGCAGCTCGGCAATCTTGGCGTGCACTTCGTCAGCAACCGAGAGCGTATTGCTGTCCGGCTGGCGATTGATGCTCAAAAGGACAGCGGGCTTTCCGTTGGCGGTGACGACGGTGTAAACGGGAGCGACGGACGGAGCCACAACGGAAATATCCCCGACGCGAATGGGGACTCCGGCCGCCGACGTTTTCACTACGATTTTCCCGATTTGCTCGGGCGTGTGCACCTGGCCGCTAATCAAGCCCAACACGAGCTGGTGATCATGATCCAACAGACCCGGCGAATCGATCAGGTTGCTGCGACGAATGGCCTCGAGGATATCGGTGACCGTGATATTGCTGGCCAGCAAACGCGCGGGGTCCGGCGTTACCTGAAATTCCGGAACGCGACCGCCCTGAATCAATACGGAAGCCACGCCGTCCAGACGATTGATGCGCGGCTTGATGTCATAGGTGGCGATTTCCCACAGCTTGTCTTGTGGAAGCTGATCGGACGTCAAGCTGTATCCGAGGATTGGAAAGGTTGCGAAGGTCAGGCGATGCGTTTCAACGCGCGCGGATGGCGGCAGCTCTGCCTGCAGCCGTGCGACCACGGCGTCAACGCGCTGCAACGTCAACACCATGTCGCTATTCCAATCGAAAAAAAGATCCACATCAGCAGAGCCGCGGCTCGTCGTGGAGACGACGCGTTGCAGCCCGGGCACTGCGTTCACCGCTTCTTCGATCGGGCGCGTGACCGTTACCAGCATCTGATCGATCGGCGTTACGCCATTATCAATGCCGATCACGATCCGCGGAAAATCCGTCTGCGGAAACACCGAGACGGGAACGGTGAATGCCAGGTACGCGCCGACCAACGCAAGACTGGCTACCAAGAACAGAATGGGCCGCGATAACCGCTGGAACCACGGCCCTCCTGCGGCCGCCGCTTCCTCGCTGGAACCCCCCGGACGAAGAGTAGCGGGCATCCCGGCTAATCCTGCTCCGTGCTGGCTTCGGGCGCTTTGGCGACGGCGGTCTTGATGGCTGTGCCGTCCGGCAGGCCATATCCGCCGGAAGTGATCACGGCATCGCCGAAACTCACGCCGGAGAGGATCTGGACCGCATCGGCGGCGCGTATGCCTACCTCCACCGTGTGGGCATGCGCGATGCCATCCGATCCGGCGACGAGCACGTAGGGTACATCTTCCGCGTTCTTCAGCAAGGCCCCAGCGGGCACTACGATCGCGTCGTTCACTGTTTGCGCGGTCATGGCGATCGTCACAGTCATACCCGGCCGGATGCGGGGATCCGGTTTCGCCGCTTCCACCCAAACTTCGATGGTGGTGCTGCCCGGATCGAGCGCGGGACTGACGAGCGCAACCTGCGCTGCGATAGAATTTTCGTCGCCCGGCAATTGAATTTGTGCCGGGTCGCCCGCTTTCAGTCGCGACGCCTCAGCAGCCGCGATATGCGCTTTGGCAATCAGCTTCGAAGTATCCATCACTGTGAGAAGCGGCTGATTCGCTGTCGCCAGCTCGCCGGGAAATAACGGGCGGTCCGTGACCACGCCGTCAATCGGGCTGCGGATTTCGGAGTAGCTCAGTTGCGCCTGCGCGCCGAGATATTTGCCCTTCGCGGCCGAAAGCTGGCCGGTGGCGGATTTCAGCGCCTGCTCCTGTCCGATTTTTTGCAGATCATCTAACTGTTTTGCCGCCTGCTGATATTGGCTGCGTGCTTGCGCCAGCCCCACTTCCGCGGAGTCCAAGTCGCGCCGCGGCAATGCGCCCTGGTCAAACAATGCCTTGCGGCTGTCATACACCGTCTGTTGTGCGTTGAAGGCGGCCTTCGCCGCTGCGGCGTCCAGCTCCGCTTTCTGTATTTGTTCGGGAAGGCTCGCTCCAGTCGTCGCGATGTAGCCCGCCTGGGCCTGCTCGAATTCGCCTTTGCTCTGCTCGGACGCGGCGGAAAGATCGGCATTTTCCAGCACCGCCAGCAATTGCCCTTTGCGCACGCGGGAGCCGCGCTGTACTTCGAATGTCTTGATCGTCGAAGTGATTTTCGGGGTGATGATCGCCTGCTGCAAGGGGAACACCAGCGCCTCCGCCGAAATTATTTCCGAAATCGGAGCGCGGCGCGCGGGTGTTGCTTCCACGTTGACGACCGGCGCTTTCTCTTTGCCGGACGAACCACAACCGGCCACGCACAGAATCGCCACCAACCCTGCGCCGAGAAGCAAATGGCGCTGATACGCAGCGCCTGTATGTCTTGTATGGAATGTCATCGAGTGGACATGACTCCCGTAAGGGTCTGAAGGTTTGCCAGCGCCACGCGGTAGCGCACCGCCCCATCCTCATAGCTGTTGGCAGCCTGCGCGGACGTGGTCTGCGCGTCAACGACCTCGAGCACCGTGGCTTCACCGCCCTTGTAGCGCAGCGTAGTGAGCCGCAAACTTTCCGCGGCGAGTTCCGCGGACCGGTTCAGCCCGGATAATTCGTTGAGCGCGGTGTCCGCTTCATTGTAGAGCGATTGAATTTCGGCCAGCAGCTTGCGCTGCGCAAAGGACAGCTCCCGTGCCGACTGCGCCTGGCGGATTTGCGCCTGCTTCACGCGGCTCTG
>Ga0207013_1265_pt1 | contig 10492 bp, 7 predicted proteins | sample Alteio_BWMinCont_55_FD_153501 | JGI IMG/M metagenome (GOLD analysis project Ga0207013, IMG submission 153501) | Enriched cells from forest soil in Barre Woods Harvard Forest LTER site, Petersham, Massachusetts, United States -... | ecosystem: Environmental > Terrestrial > Soil > Temperate forest >...
CCAGAGCGACTCGCGCGTCGTAACTTAGTGCGCTTCGGCCGGAAACCTGCCAAAGACCGGTCAGCCCCGGCTTCACCCTGCAGTAGCATTCGAAACAGTCGCTGTACTTTTCTACTTCCGCCGCCACGATTGGTCGAGGCCCAACCAGACTCATCTGGCCTACCAACACATTCCAAAGCTGGGGCAGTTCATCAAGACTGTAGCGACGCAGAAACCCGCCGAGGGGCGTAATGCGGGGATCCCTTCGTAATTTATGGGTTTCGTTCCACTCGGCGTGTGCCTCGGGATGTCGAGCGAGATAGTCTTCCAGCACCTCAGCCGAATTCACGCACATAGTGCGGAACTTCCACATGGAGAAGAAAGCGCCGCTTTTCCGGATTCGCCGATGCGAATAAAAGATCGGGCCGGGCGAACTTAACATCACAACTGCCGATACCAATCCCAATATCGGCAACATGACCGGCATCGAAATCAGGACCAAAAAAACATCACAGCAACGTTTAACTACTCTGTAACGAAAGAACTCTGACGGAGCGCTCTTTGCCCGTTGGGACTTACCAAGTGAGCGGCCGGCCGACTCCGTGTACGAATAAGAACCTTCAATAGCCGCTGTCCGCGACTCGGGAGATTGATATTCAGCCTGCATTCGAATCCTGTATCTGTGCGGCTCCTACGCGTGTGCTCTTGGCATCACGTCGGCCGCACTGGTTACTCACACATACGCTTATGTCACGGTCAACAAACTCAAATTCGTCCCGCAGCGCGATCAAGCCGCAAAGACGACCGTGCGTCGTCGAATTTCCTTTTCTACTTGTCTTGGACCTTACATCAGTCTCTTTTTCTTCGTGGCCGGAGTCTTGCCGGGGTCGACAACTGGGATATTGTCAGCGCATATAACCAACTCCATCATTCTACGCGTCCGCGTCCGGGAGATTTGAAATCCATCAACAATTCGCCGTTTATTCGTCCACTTTTGGAACATGGCCCGAAAGCTGCTTTGAAGTACAATCTTTGGCCGCTAGACTAGGGCCATGCAGGTTCTGAATACATCTCTATCAGACGTTAAGCTCATTCAACCCCAACGATTCGGCGATAGTCGCGGTTGGTTTGCAGAAGTATTCAATCAGTCAACCTTTTCTGCCGCGGGTCTTCCTACAGAATTCATTCAGGATAACCAGTCATTCTCTGTCAAAGGTGTGCTCCGTGGCCTGCATTACCAACTCGGGAAGCCTCAAGGCAAGCTCGTCCGGGTTCTTTCCGGTCATATCTGGGACGTCGCCGTTGATCTCCGCCGCAACTCTCCGGACTTCGGCAAGTGGGCCGGCTTTCATCTCAAAGCCGAGTCCGCTGACGACAATCTCGAGCTCCTATGGATCCCAGAAGGCTTCGCTCATGGCTTCTTGGTACTATCCGAAACCGCCGAGGTTCTCTATAAGACTACGAACCTTTACTACCCCGCAGGAGAGCGGTCCATTCTGTGGAACGATCCTGTACTCAACATTGCGTGGCCAGTTGAAGCTCTCGATGGGACCCTACCATCGGTCAGCTCTAAGGACGCGCGCGGCTCTCTCTTCGCCGAAGCAGACCTTCCAACGGCCAACTAGCTATTCATTTCGCAAGGGAAGGGTGTTTATCCCCGCTCAACCAGCCACCGTTCCACCTCAGGCAGTGATCCGACCCTCAAGTATTCGCCACCACACTCCGCAATCTCGGTTCCATTGATCAAGAACGCCTGCTTCAACCCAGCTGCGTTTGCTGCAGCAACATCCGAACACCTATCACCCACCAAGATGCTCTCGCTCAACTCTATGCCAAACTCCCGCGCCCCACGCCTCAGCATGCCCGTACCAGGTTTCCTATCCTCATGCTCACGCTTGTATTTGCCCACGCCATGCTCGGGATGAAAAGGACAGTGGTAAACCGCATCCAGCTCAACCCCTTCCTTTCTTAGTACCCCACGCATGAAATCCATCAGCATCTCAAAGTCCGCTTCCGAGTAATATCCCCGCGCGATTCCAGCCTGATTCGTCACCACGATCAACCGGTAACCGAGCGCCGCCGCCGTCTTGCAAAGCGAGAATATCCCCTCGACGAATCGAACATCTTCGGCACGATGCAGGTACCCCACCTCCTCATTCACCACACCGTCCCGATCGAGAAACAACGCGCGTTCCGTCATATCTCCGCCGAGACTCTCCTGAGGGATTCGTGCCAGTCCATCATCTTCCATCCAAACCTCGCAAAGAGCTTGTCGCAATTCATTCGGGAGTTCAAAGGCCGTCGAACCGGTGTTGGATATTCCGCTGTCGTGATCGGCTCAATTTCCGCAAATCGCACCTTGGGGTGAAGCTCTCGCTGCAACCGCACGGCTTCCGCTGCAAACCCATACCACGTCGTCTCCCCCGCTCCAGCCGCGTGATAAACGCCACCCACGTCAGCCAACACAGCCGCAAGCTCCCCGCTTTCAGCAACCGCTTCGCAGTGCTTGATCGACTCAGCGGTCATTTTTGCGAGGTCTCTGCTCCACGTTGGCACACCAAACTGATCCGCCACTATGCGCAACGTGTCTCGCTCTCGCGCCAGCTTTAAGATAGTCCGGAGAAAGTTCTTGCCCTTGGCCCCGTACACCCAACTCGTCCGAAAAATCATGTGACTTGCGCCGCTATCGGCCAACGCCATCTCGCCCGCGAGCTTGCTGGCTCCGTATGCACTCACTGGCGAAGGAGCGTCGGTCTCTCTATACGGCTCGGCTCCGGTTCCATCAAAAACATAGTCTGTCGAAAAATGAATGACGCCCGCGCCAAGCAATTTCGCTTCCTGGCCGATTACCTTCACGGCTTCGGCATTGATCGCGTACGCTAACTCCGGCTCACTCTCGGCCTTGTCCACAGCCGTGTAGGCCCCGGGGTTCACGATCCATCGCGGACGTACCGCGCGAATCATCTCCCGCACAGAAGCCGGATTCGCCAGATCCAGCTGAGTTCTCGCCGGTGCGATCACCTCACCCAGGAGTTTCAGCGTCTCCAGAAGTTCGGACCCCACCTGCCCCGTAGCACCAGTCAGCAGAATCTGTCCGCCCTGCGGCAGAGCACTTCGCTCCATTAGTACACCGTCTCTTCCAATATCCTCAACAGATACTCTCCGTATGTGCTCTTCGCAATCTTTGCTGCGAGCGTACGCAGCTGAATTGCATCGATATAACCCAACCGATAAACAATCTCTTCAGGACAAGCCACCTTTAGTCCCTGCCGCTTCTCCAACGTCTGAATAAACATCGAAGCTTCCAGCAACGAATCGTGCGTCCCGGTATCGAGCCAGGCAGTCCCTCGACCCAACAATTGGGTCCGCAGTTGACCCCGTTCGAGGTACCACCGATTCACGTCCGTTATCTCCAATTCACCTCGTGGCGATGGCTTCAATCCTTCCGCCACGCTCACGACCTGCGGGTCGTAAAAATAAATTCCGGTAACCGCATAGCGCGACTTTGGCTTCGTCGGCTTCTCTTCGATCGAAATCGCCCGGCGTTCGGTATCGAACTCCACCACACCATATCGCTCGGGGTCAAGTACGGGATAGGCGAACACGGTCGCTCCCGGCCCTTCTGCAACAGCTTTCCGGAGCGTCTTCGCGAAGTCTTGCCCATAAAAGATGTTGTCGCCCAGCACCAGGCAGCAGCCCTCTCCTGCCAGAAATGTCTTTCCGATTAGAAATGCTTGTGCCAATCCATCCGGCGATGGTTGCACGGCATACTGCAGCTTGATACCCCACTGCTCGCCATCACCAAGCAGTTGCTGAAATCGAGGTGTGTCTTCTGGCGTCGAGATGACCAGAATCTCGCGCACCCCCGCCAACAGAAGCGCCGAAAGGGGATAGTAGATCATCGGCTTGTCATACACCGGCAGCAACTGCTTGGACACCACTTGTGTCACCGGATGGAGCCTGGTTCCGGAGCCTCCTGCGAGAATAATCCCCTTCACCGCGAGACCTCCGTCGCTGCTACGGCGCCGCGCTCTCCGTCTGAGGCAACATCCGTATCATGTCCAGCTTCGCGGCCAGCATAGTTCTGCTTCATCCACTGCTGGTATGCTCCGCTTGTTACTCTCTGGACCCAGACAGCGTTCGCTAGATACCACTCCACCGTCTTCCTCAATCCGGTCTCGAAGCTTTCCTGTGCACTCCAGTTGAGTTCACCTTCAAGTTTGCGAGCATCGATCGCGTACCGCCGGTCGTGTCCTGGGCGGTCCGTCACATACTTAACCAATTGCAGGTGGGGCTTGAACCTCGAATCAGGCACCAATTCGTCCAACAACGCACAAACCGTTGTCACCACTTCGAGATTGCTGCGTTGATTCCCGCCACCTACGTTATATGTCTCGCCGACACGGCCACGCTCCAATACTGTACGGAGTGCTCTGCAGTGATCCAAAACGTACAGCCAGTCTCTGACCTGCTGGCCATCTCCATACACCGGCAGCGCCTTGCCCTGAAGCGCATTCGAAATCATCAATGGAATCAGCTTCTCTGGAAACTGATACGGCCCATAGTTATTTGAGCAATTCGTAATGATCGCCGGGAGTCCGTACGTATGAACCCAGGCCCGTACCAGGTGATCTGACGACGCCTTCGATGCAGCATAGGGACTGTTCGGCGCATATGGTGTCTCTTCGTGAAACGCAGGTGCCTCCGGCGTCAGCGTGCCGTAAACCTCGTCGGTCGAGACGTGCAAGAAGCGAAAATTTTCGCGCTCTCCTACGTCTAGCGAATCGTAGTATTCGCGGGCCGCTCGAAGCAGAGTGAACGTCCCATCGATATTGGTTCGCAGAAACGCTTCTGGCCCTAGAATCGAGCGGTCGACGTGGCTCTCCGCCGCAAAGTGAACGATCGCCCGAGGCCGGTGTTTCAGCAATAACCGCGCAACCAGTTGAGCATCGCAGATATCACCATGGACAAACGTATACGCCGCATTCGTGGCCACGGACGCCAGATTTTCGGGGTTTCCCGCATAGGTCAATTTATCCAAATTGACCACAGGCCCACTCGCCGTGCCCAGTCAGTCCAGGACAAAGTTCGAGCCAATAAATCCGGCGCCGCCGGTTACGAGAATGGAATCCGTGGCATGGTTCCCGATCTTGCTCGTCGTCTGATTTAGTCCCATTTGTTATCTCATCCCTCATGAGCTTGGTACAGACAAAAATCGGACCCGCCTGCTCCGTCGTTGTTTGAACCTCACAATAGTCTACAGAGATGCGGTTAATGTCAGGCTCGAAGCAGTTAGACAACTGCAGGCCGTTTCTCCGGTTCCGATGGAAGTCGAAAAAAAGTGGCCCTATGTTGTTCAAAAATAATATGCAAATCAAGCTATCCACTCTGCAATGAACTCTGAACATGCGGTAGAGCGTTCAGGACCGAAGGGCGACAATCCAGCCACCGCCGGATCTGCCCCAACAAGAGTTCAGCACAACACTCATGAAAACGGCTCTGGCGAATCAAACTTTCGCACCGGGAAATGCCTACGTAACTCGGGGAACCGCAGGCGAGAAATAGATGGCAATACATTCTCTTGATGCAAGAACGTCCAGTCGCGCTAGTGGAAGCGATAGGCCGCGCCGATGCTGAAAACCTGGGGAGTGAGGCCGTTGGGGGGGAAGCTTAGCCATTGCTGATATTCGTACTCGGCTCGTACGTTGAGGGCTGGCACAACATGATAGTCGACACCTACTCCAATCGCGACAATGTTGTAGGCAAGGTTGGCTATGGGCCCGACCTTGGGATCTCCGAACACAGGCGGGTAGTTAAAAACTCCTCGTCCATACATGATCTTGGCGTACGGCGCGAAACGGTCGTGGTGCAGCACGTATCGAGGACCAACTTCGTACGTGCGTTCATAAATGCCCTCCGTGGCATTCGGATCGTTGACCTGGTGAAACTCCCCTTCAATTCCGACGTTGTACAGGAAATCGTAAGTTGTGTAGAAACCGTATCCTTTGAAGGTGTTTGGCCTGTAATCGGGATATGCGATGTTGAACATGGCGCCGATCTGCAGATCTCCCGCACGCGACGCGGTGGGAGTGGCCTGCCCGTGGAGTCGGGAGACCATGAGACCGATAAGGCAGATCAGCGTAACAATTTTTAGTCGCACTGGAACTCTCCTAAAACTCTTGCAGGCCTTCGAAAATTCAATCCAGCAAGCATCACGTACGGCACCGCGCTCTCCGCGACACAGCTGAATGCTTCCGCTTCTGTGCCTGGCACGCTGGTCTACACCCCGGCTACGGGCAGCATCCCCGCGGCTGGCACGGATACGCTCTCGGTCACGTTTACTCCGACCGACACCGCCAACTATTCCACCGTGACCAAGACGGTGCAGATTACTGTCACGCAGGCGGCTCCGGTCATTACGTGGAGTAATCCAACAAGCATCACGTACGGCACGGCGCTCTCCGCGACTCAGTTGAACGCCACGGCATCGGTCCCCGGATCGTTCGCCTACACTCCGGCCGCAGGTAACATTTCTGCCGCGGGCACGGATACACTGTCGGTCACGTTTACTCCGACTGACACCACTGACTACTCAGTTGTGACCAAGATCGTACAGATCACCGTTACGCAGGCGGCTCCGGTCATCACCTGGAATAATCCGGCGAGCATCACTTATGGCACGGCGCTTTCGGCGACACAGCTGAACGCCACTGCTTCGGTCCCGGGATCGTTCGCCTACACTCCGGCCGCAGGCAACATTCCAGCCGCTGGCACGGACACGCTCTCGGTCACGTTTACTCCAACCGACACCACTGACTACTCTGTTGTGACCAAGACCGTGCAGATCGTCGTCACGCAGGCCGCTCCGGTCATCACATGGGCGAATCCGGCGAGTGTCACGTACGGAACGACGCTGTCCGCGACTCAACTCAACGCCACCGCCTCGGTTCCGGGTTCGTTCGTCTATAGTCCCGCCGCAGGAAGCATTCCTGGTGCCGGTACCGATACTCTCTCGGTCACTTTCACCCCCACGGACACAACGAACTACTCCTCCGCCACAACGACCGTGCAGATCATCGTCACGCAGGCCGCTCCGGTCATCACCTGGGCTCCTCCTGCAAGCATCATCTACGGCACTGCTCTCTCGGCGACTCAGCTGAATGCTTCTGCCTCTGTGCCCGGCACCCTGGTCTATACCCCTGCAGTAGGCGCTGTTCCGGCCGCTGGCACGGATACCCTCTCGGTGACCTTTACTCCTACCGATACCATCAATTATTCAAGCGTCACCAAGACTGTACAAATTTCCGTCACCCAGGCGGCTCCGGTCATCACCTGGAACAATCCGGCAAGTATTACTTACGGCACAGCGCTCTCTGCTACCCAGTTGAATGCCTCTGCATCCGTCCCTGGCGCGTCGGTCTACACTCCTGCTGCGGGTAGCATCCCGGCCGCTGGCACAGATACGCTCTCAGTGACCTTTACTCCGACCGACACCGCCGACTACACCACCGTGACCAAGACCGTGCAGATCACGGTCAATCAGGCCGCTCCCGTGATCACATGGGCTAACCCGGCTGGTATTACGTATGGCACGGCACTCTCCAGCACTCAGCTCAACGCCACTGCGTCGGTCCCGGGCACCTTTGCCTATACCCCGGCTACGGGCAGCATTCCCGCCGCTGGGACGGACACGCTCTCAGTTACGTTTACTCCAACTGATACCACTAATTACTCGACCGTCACCACAACTGTTCAAATTGCTGTGGGTCAATCAACTCCGGTCATCACTTGGAACAATCCCGCCAGCATCACCTACGGCACCGCGCTCTCCGCGACACAGCTGAATGCTTCAGCGTCTGTGGCCGGAACCTTGGTCTATACGCCGGCGGCTGGCGTTGTCCCTGCTGCCGGTACCGACACCCTCTCAGTGACCTTCACTCCAACCGATACCACCGACTACTCCACCGTCACCAAGACGGTACAGATTACCGTCACGCAAGCCGCCCCAGTCATCACCTGGACCAATCCGGCCAACATCACCTACGGCACTGCGCTCTCCGCGACCCAGTTGAATGCTTCAGCTTCTGTGCCTGGCACGCTGGTCTATAGTCCTGCCGCGGGTAGCATCCCTGCAGCTGGCACGGATACGCTCTCGGTCACCTTCACTCCGACTGACGCCACCGACTACTCCACCGTCACCAAGACGGTACAACTCATCGTCACGCAGGTGACCCCCACCATTACTTGGGCCACACCGTCTCCCATAACCTACGGAACGGCACTTACGGCGGTTCAACTAAACGCAACCGCGTCTGTTCCCGGTACGCTGGCATACTCGCCGGCTGCTGGCACCGTTCTGGCTGCTGGCACTGACAGTCTTACGGTCACTTTCACTCCGACCGACACCACCGGCTACACAACGGCGACGAAGACAGTTCAACTCACAGTCAATCAGGCTACGCCAGGCATCACCTGGAATACGCCTGCCGTTATTACGTATGGAACTGCTCTCTCCGCCATTCAGCTGAATGCTACGACTTCCGACCTCGGTACACTGGCCTATACGCCCGCCGCGGGTACCATCCTTCCGGTCGGAACAAACACCCTCACCGTTAACTTCACGCCAACGGATACCACAAACAACTCAAGCGCGACCAAGTCTGTGCAGCTTGTTGTCAATCAGGCTACTCCGACGATCACTTGGGCCACTCCGGCCGGCATTCCTTACGGAACGGCGCTTTCGGCGACTCAACTCAATGCTTCCGCCTCAGTACCAGGTTCGTTCGTCTATAGCCCCGCCGCGGGCAGCATTCCCGCTGCTGGCACAGATACGCTTTCGGTCACGTTCACTCCGACCGATACCACGAACTACTCCACCGTCAGTGCAACCGTGCAACTTGCCGTCAGCCAGGCTGCGCCGACGATTACGTGGAACAATCCGGCCAGCATCACCTACGGGACGGCGCTCTCGGCCACTCAGTTGAATGCATCGGCGTCCGTGCCGGGCACGTTGGTCTATACCCCCGCCGTCGGCGCCGTTCTCGCCGCCGGTACCCACACTCTGTCGGTCACGTTCACTCCGACCGACACGGCCAACTATTCCACGATCACCAAGACGGTGCAGATTACGGTCACGCAGGCGGCTCCCGTGATCACGTGGAGCAATCCGGCTAACATCACTTACGGAACGGCGCTCTCGACGACGCAACTCAACGCGACTGCTTCGGTCCCCGGATCCTTCGCCTACACTCCCGCCACTGGCAACATCCCCGCTGCGGGCACGGACACGCTGTCGGTCACGTTCACTCCGACTGACACCACCGACTACTCTGCTGTGACCAAAACGGTGCAGATTACCGTTACGCAGGCGGCTCCGGTCATCACCTGGAATAATCCGGCTAGTATCGCCTATGGAACGGCGCTATCCTCCACGCAACTCAACGCGACTGCTTCGGTTCCGGGCACATTTGTCTATACTCCGGCTGCGGGCAGCATCCCCGCCGCTGGCACCGATACGCTCTCAGTCACCTTTACCCCAACCGACACAACGGACTATTCAACTGTTAGCGCAGCCGTCCAGATTTCGGTCGGTCAAGTGGCTCCCATCATTACTTGGAACAATCCGGCAAGCATTACTTACGGCACAGCGCTCTCTGCTACCCAGTTGAATGCCTCTGCCTCGGTGCCGGGAACTTTGGTCTACACTCCGGCTGTCGGCAGCATCCCCACGGCCGGCACGGATACGCTTTCGGTAACTTTCACTCCGACCGATACCACCGACTACTCCACCGTCACCAAGACAGTGCAGATTATTGTCACGCAGGCGGCTCCAGTCATCACCTGGAACAATCCGGCGAACATCACTTACGGCACGGCGCTCTCCGCGACTCAGTTGAACGCCACGGCATCGGTCCCCGGATCCTTCGCTTACACCCCGATCGCCGGCAGCATCCCGGCGGCTGGTACGGATACGCTGTCGGTCACGTTCACTCCGACCGACACGGCCAACTATTCCATAGTCACCAAGACCGTGCAGATTACGGTCACGCAGGCGGCTCCGGTCATAACTTGGTCGAATCCAGCAAACATCACTTATGGCACGGCACTATCGGCGACTCAGTTGAACGCTACGTCCTCCGTTCCTGGCACGTTGGTTTACAGTCCTGCTGCCGGCAGCATTCCCCCCGCTGGTACGGATACGCTCTCGGTCACGTTTACTCCGACTGATATTACTGACTACTCTGCGGTGACCAAGACGGTTCAGATTACGGTCACGCAGGCGGCTCCCATCATCACGTGGTCTCCTCCTGCGAGCATCGCCTACGGGACGGCGCTTTCGGCGACGCAGCTCAACGCTACGGCTTCGGTTCCGGGGACGTTCGTCTACACGCCAGCAGCTGGCAGCATACCGGCGGCTGGCACCGATACGCTTTCGGTCACCTTCACCCCAACGGATACAGCCGACTACTCCACGGTCGGTGCAACTGTTCAGATCACTGTTGGTCAAGTCGCT
>Ga0207013_1266_pt1 | contig 10486 bp, 9 predicted proteins | sample Alteio_BWMinCont_55_FD_153501 | JGI IMG/M metagenome (GOLD analysis project Ga0207013, IMG submission 153501) | Enriched cells from forest soil in Barre Woods Harvard Forest LTER site, Petersham, Massachusetts, United States -... | ecosystem: Environmental > Terrestrial > Soil > Temperate forest >...
AGTACGAGAAAGTAGGCTGGCAGAATGCGCAGGGCGCGTCGAATGTAGAAGCGTGAATAGAAGTTCGGCTTTCCATCGGAGTCGATGAGATTTCCCGTGATGAGGAACCCGGAGAGGGTGAAAAACAAGTTGACGCCGGTCCAGCCGTAGGAGGTGAGATTGAACAAAGCGGCGGCGAGCCGGTTGTGCCATGGAAACAGGGGAACGCTATAAGCAAACCCATGAAAGAAGACCACTACGAGAATCGCAGTTCCGCGAAGTAAGTCGACACCCGGCATATGCCGGGTGAGAACATCTCTTGCCAGAGCGCGGTCAGTTGATGAATCGATAGGTAGAACTGAGAACGATTCCAGCAGTGCCTCCTCATGGCATCTTGAACAAAGTACACAGCTAACGAAACCCAGCCACGTGCCGCTCCTATGGCTAGCCAAAGACAAGGATAGCAATTTGTTTCGATCGAAGTGGATAAGGCAATGGATCGTCTCGCCGCCTAATGCGTGAAATCCCCGTTAGGGAACGAATATAGGCGGCCGGGTGCAGAACTTTGCGGGGGTTCGGGATGGACAGGTAAAATGGAGGGGTTGGACGCTGTTCAGGCTAAGTGTCTGGGCAGGTACTCTGTGGAGGAGTTGTTTTGGCTAAACGCGACCGTTTTTTGTTTACGAGTGAGTCTGTCACCGAAGGGCATCCGGATAAGATTGCCGACCAGATCTCCGATGCGATTCTTGATGCGTGCCTGGCGCAGGACCCCTACAGCCGCGTGGCGTGCGAAACGCTGACCTGCACAGGTCTGGTGGTGATCGCTGGGGAAATTACAACGAAGGCCTATGTGGACTTCCAGAGCCTGGTGCGCGGAACGGTCGCGGCGATCGGGTATGACAATGCACTCTATGGGTTCGACTCGAATACGTGCGCGGTGATCTCGACGATCAACAAGCAGTCGGGCGATATTGCGATGGGCGTGGATACGGGCGGCGCGGGCGACCAGGGAATGATGTTCGGGTATGCGACGAACGAGACGCCTGAGCTGATGCCGACACCGATCTCGCTGGCGCACAAACTGGCCCAGAAGCTGAGCGAGGTTCGCAAGAATGGCTTGATGTCCTATCTGCGGCCGGATGGTAAGAGCCAGGTGACGGTGGAGTATGACTCAAACCATAAGCCGGTGCGGGTGGATGCCGTCGTAATCTCGACGCAGCATGCGGAGAACATCGGCAACGAGGAGCTGCGCGCGGACATTCTGAAGAACGTGATTCAGGCTGTGATTCCGGCGAAGCTGCTGGATGAGGATACGAAGTACCACATCAATCCGACAGGGCGGTTCGTCGTCGGCGGGCCAATGGGCGATACGGGTTTGACGGGACGGAAGATTATCGTCGACACGTATGGCGGCATGGGGCGGCATGGCGGTGGAGCATTCAGTGGTAAGGACGCGACGAAGGTCGATCGTTCGGCAGCGTATATGGCGCGGTATGTGGCGAAGAATATTGTTGCCGCTGGGTTGGCTGACCGTTGCGAGGTGCAGCTTGCTTATGCAATTGGCGTGGCTGAGCCGGTGAGCGTACTGGTGGATACGTTCGGCACGGGCAAGGTCGATGAGACCAAGCTGGAAGAGCTGGTGCGGAAGAACTTCTCGCTGACTCCGAAGGGGATCATCGAAGGGCTCGATCTGCGGAAGCCAATCTTCAAGGCAACTGCGGCGTACGGCCACTTCGGCCGCAAGGGCGAGACATTCACGTGGGAAAAGACGGATAAGGCTGCTGCTTTGGCCGAGCAGGCCGGGGTTAAGCAGGCTGCTGTTAAGTAGTTCGTCAGATGCAGGTTAGAGAAATGGGCGGGCCTTCGGGCCAGCCCTTTCTTTTTTGTTGGTGGGATTTGAGGAACATCGAGGTAGACTGCTGGCTATCGCTTAATTGCATCTCATGTAAGTACCAACCCCTGTAACGAAGAGGGTTTTTGATGCTCATTAAGTCTGAATACGACATCCAATTTCATCTTCAAATGCCGACGCCGATGGTGGCGATGCTGCATCTGCATCCTTCATTGGAGCCGAGGGTGCGGTCGGGTAACGAGTTGAAAGTGGAACATATCGACCGCGACACGAAGACCGACGTTCCCACTTCGGAGTATCACGATGTGTTCGGGAATCGTTGCACGCGATTTGTGACGCCGGCCGGTGCAATACGGCTTAGCGGGATGAACGTCGTTGAGAGGGATGAACTGGCCGATCCGATTAATGCATATGCGCAGCAGGCGGTCGTAGAAGATTTACCGTCTGAGGTGCTACAGTTTTTGCTTCCGAGCCGGTATTGCGAAGTCGATCAGTTTGGGCCAATTGCGCAGGACCTGTTTGGCTGGATGACACCGGGATGGACCCGGGCTTCGGCGATTCGCGATTGGGTGCATGAGAAGGTGATATTCAATTACAAGGCGGCACGGCCTACGAAGACGGCGATGGATGTTTTTGTGGAGCGGATCGGAGTGTGCCGGGATTATCAGCACCTGGCGATTGCGTTGTCGCGGTGTCAGAATATTCCGGCGCGGTATGTGACGGGGTGTCTGGGGGATATTCGCGCGCCGTACAGTGGAGCCGGAGATTTCAGCGCGTGGTACGAGGTGTTTCTCGATGGGCGCTGGATGACAATGGACGCTCGGCATAATAAACCACGCATGGGGCGGGTGTTAATGGCTACAGGACGAGATGCGGCCGACGTGGCGATCACGACCTCGTTTGGGAATGCGATTCTGACGAACTTTTATGTCGATAGCTATGAGGTGCTGGAAGACGGAACGACGGTGCCGAGTCTGCCGGGGACGATCGCGCAGGAAGCGGTTGTGACTTCGGCAAACAGGGGTTCGGCTGGTGCGATTCAGGGCTTTGCGGAGTAGAAGGTGTACAAGGCGGTGTATGAAACGCGGGCTGCGGCGTTGAGATGCTGGGCGTCGCAGCCGGTGGTGGGGGCGATGCCGCCATGGGTGTCGGAGCGGCGGATGAATTCCACTTTGGCCAGGATGCCGGAGCCATCATCGTTGGCCGATTTGAGAAGAAGCCAGGGAATGGCAGTGGGTTCGGGGGCCGCGGCCTTTGCGACTACTTCGCCTCTGACGGAGCTGCCGTCGTAATATCTCCAGCTGGGGCCGGAGCCGTGGACCCCTACTTTGGCGCCGGATGCGTCGAAGAGTGAGGCGTCGGGAGCCTGAAAGACCCACTGCGGGGCCTTTGAAACCATCTGACACTCGTAGATCTGAACACCTTTGCCGGTGACGGTGAGGATTGCGTGTTGGCCTGGCGGTGGGTCGGTGGGACTCTGAGCCTTAGCCGCGGCGGCTAGGCAAAGAGTTGCTGCGAAAAACAGGCGGAGGCAGTGGGCTCGCTTCATCGAGTGTGAGTTTACTCCTCTTATGTTGCAACGGCTGCAACAGGAGGTGAGGCGGATCGTGGTTCGGGTGGTGTCCCGACGGCTGGGGCGAAGAAACGGGCATGCGAGTTTGCGTGAACGAAACGGAGTGTGGCGGTGTCCGGTGTCGTGGGAGGATACTGGAATGACTATGACTAGCGCAGTAAAAGCGAATGCGGGTGCGATTGTCCCGAGTTATTTTCCTGGGAAACAGTGGCAACAGGTGCTCGAACGGGACGCAAAGGCGGATGGGCAGTTTGTGTATGCGGTGAAGTCGACAAAGATTTACTGCAAACCGAGTTGCGCCAGCCGCCGACCTACGCGGAAACAGGTGAGCTTCTTTCCTTCCCCTGCACAGGCGGAAGCTGCCGGTTATCGCGCATGCAAGCGATGCGAACCTGATCAGACGGCGGCGAAGGCTGATCCGCAGGCGGGTGCGATTGCAGCAGTGACTGAGTACTTGAAGGAGCATGCGGAGGAGCCGACTCGGTTGGCTGATGTGGCGAAGGCGACGGGTGTGGGTCGGTTGACGATTCTGCGTGGGTTCAAGCGAGTGCTGGGGGTGAGTCCGGGGCAGTATGCGAAGGAAGCTCGGCTGGAGAGATTCAAGAACAAGGTGCGAGAGCCGAAGCAGGGGAAGGCTCCGATTACTGATGCTATCTATGAAGCGGGGTATGGGTCGAGCAGCAGGCTGTATGAGAAGAGTTCGGCTGCCCTAGGGATGACCCCGCGTGTGATGCGCGAGGGTGGGGCAGGGCTGCTGATTCGTTATACGACGGCGGCTAGTCCGCTAGGACGGATGCTGGTGGCGACCACGGATGTGGGGGTTTGTTCGATTGCGTTTGGACGCGACGATAAGGAGTTGGCGGCTGGGCTGCGTGAGAAGTTTTCCAAAGCGCAGTTGGTCGCCGCGAAGGGAAATACCGGATGGCTCGCTGATGCTGTGGCGTTTGTCGCGAGTCAGCTTGGGGAACATCCCCTGGCGGCAACGTTTCCGCTGGATGTGAGGGCGACGGCGTTTCAGCGGAGGGTGTGGACGGCGCTGCAGGAGATTCCGCGGGGAGAGACTAGGAGTTACTCGGCGCTGGCGTTGCAGCTGGGTGTTCCGAAGGCTTCGCGGGCTGTTGGCGCGGCGATTGGCGCTAATCCGGTGGCGGTGGTGGTGCCTTGCCATCGCGTGGTGGGGAAGGATGGGTCGCTGACGGGGTATCGGTGGGGCGTGGAGCGTAAGCGAAGGCTGCTGGAATCGGAGAAGACGTAGACAGGTCATGCTATCGAACGGGTAGAGTAGAGCGATGGCAGAGGTTCAGAGAGAAACAACCGTCGATGCACGAGCACTGTATTCGAAGATCTCGTGGCGGCTGATTCCTTATATGTTTCTGCTGTATATCGTGGCGTATCTGGATCGCGTAAACGTGGGGTTTGCAGCGGCGGATATTCAGCGGGACCTGCACTTCAGCAATACGGTGTATGGGACCGGTGCGGGAATATTTTTTCTTGGTTATGCGCTGTGCGATCTGCCCAGCAGCCTGATATTGCGATGGGTGGGGACGCGGGTGTGGATTGCTCGGATCATGATTTCGTGGGGGGTCGTTTCGGCCTGCATGGTTTGGGTGAAGACACCAACGTCGTTTTATCTGCTAAGGTTTCTGCTTGGGGTGGCGGAGGCCGGGTTTGTTCCTGGGATGCTGCTCTATCTAACGTTCTGGTTCCCTTCTCATGAACGGGCGCGAGCGGTTGCCAAATTTATGACGGCGACTTCGCTGGCTGGTGTGGTCGGGGGGCCGCTCTCGAGTGCGCTGCTGCGGCTGAATGGTGTGGCCGGACTAAGCGGATGGCAGTGGCTGTTTTTGCTCGAGGGCTTGCCGACGGTGTTGCTGGGATTCTCTGTGCTGTTTGTGCTGAAGAATGGACCTGAGTCGGCGGAGTGGTTGTCGCCGAATGAGAGGAGGTGGCTGAAGAATGAGCTGCAGCGGGATCAGGGTCTGTATGGCGCGGCGCAACACCATCATTTGCTCGATGCTTTCAGGTTGCCGGTGATGTGGCTGCTGGCTGGGGTTTACATCGTCATCCAGATTGGGGTGTATATCGTCAATTTGTGGATGCCACTAATTTTGAGCGAACTTGCGCATGGTGGGAGAGACGATTCGAGTTTGATCGCGCGATATGCCACGGTGCCCTACGTTTTGGCGGCGCTGTTCACTGTGCTGGTGGGCTGGAGCTCGGATCGATCGAATGAGCGGCGAGGACATCTTGCGGGGTGCATGGCGTTGGCGGCTGCGGGTTTTGCATGGGCGGCGACTGCGCAGAGCATTCCGGTGGCATTGTGCGCCATGTCGGTCGTGGCGATTGGGCTGTGGAGCACCATGGGGCCGTTCTGGGCGTTGACGACTCGCATGATTGGAGGTGCAGCGGCGGCCGGTGGTGTTGCGACGATTACTATGCTGGGCGCGTTTGGAGGTTTTTTGGGTCCGTATATGACAGGACGGCTGCGGGACGCGACGCATAGCTTTGCGGGCGGGCTGTATTTGATGAGCGGATTAGCGCTGGGTGCGACGCTGCTCGCTCTCGCGGCGCGAATGGCGCAACCGAAGGTGAACGATTCGGAGCTGTTGCCAACTGCTGCTAATGAGCAGTGACCCGAGTTATAGCGCGGCGCGACGGCCTATAACTCGGAGTTCCTCGCCTTCGGTGGAGAGGGCGCTTTTTTGATCGATTCTGTTTCGCACGGTAGCCGAGTTTTCGGTGTCGGAGAACGCCCAGACGTCGAAGCCGAAGGGCGCCATGTTTTTCTCGAAGAATTTGCCCTCGAGAGCAAGCGTGTGTTTTTCGTTGATCATTGCCTGCCAACGAATGCCCATATCTCTCGCCTTTTGGCCGCCTGAGTTCGGGACCATGATGAAGACGACGCCGCCGGGCTTCAAGACGCGGGCGAAGAATTCGAAGATCTCTTTGAGAATCCGATCATGGGCCTCAAGAAGAAGATTCCAGCGGCACAATAGTCTCACCGGAGGTGTTACTCTTCGTGTGTTCTTGTATTGATCGTGTCCGAAAGTGCCGTGCTACCATCTCGCTATGACCTCGCAGCCCGGCACAGAGCGGCGTGAGATCGAACTTGATTTCATTCGCGGAATCGCCATACTTCTGGTTCTGGTGTTTCACTACCATCCCCACAATTTGCTCATCACCTCCGAAGCCCTCAACCGGATTCAAGGCGCAGGATGGGTAGGCGTGGATGTCTTCTTCGTCCTCAGCGGCTTTCTCGTCGGTGGCCTGATGATGAAGGAATGGAGCCGTACCGGCCGCGTTGACTCCATACGCTTCTTGCAGCGCAGGGCCTTCAAAATCTGGCCCGCATACTACGTTTTTCTACTTTGCGCGGCGATCGTTCACATCCGGCCTCTCAAAAGTTTTCTTTGGCAAAATCTTCTGAGCGTCCAAAATTACTTTTCCACCTCGCTTGCCCACACTTGGAGTCTCGCTGTAGAGGAGCACTTCTATCTGGCCTTGGCGGCAATTGTAGCGTTGTGGACCTCGCGACGTTGGCAGCCTGCAACCTTGCTGACCGCATGCTTGCTCCTGGCAGTTCTAGTCGAGGTTCTTCGGGCCGCATTGCTCGTACACGGCAAGCCAGTCTATTTCTATACGCACACTAGGATCGACGCGCTTTTGCTCGGCGTCGCACTCGCCGCCACACGGAGCTTTTGGCCGAACGCCTTCAAAGCGCTACAGCGACAGCGCGTTTTGTTGCTCCTCGTTCTAGCGCTCGGCCTCTGGCGTCTTTACGTTGATCACGACGCTTATCCCGAACCCGACGCGCTCACTTCACCCTTTCTCATTACGTTCGTCGATTACGCAAGTGTGGCCCTGCTCCTGTTGCTCTACCGTCCAGCTAAAGCTCGCGGACCTCTGTACAGGCTCATCGCAAGAATCGGCGTTTTCTCTTACGGCATTTACCTCTGGCATGTCAGCGTGGAACGTCCAGCGAATTGGGCCATCGCCCATGTGCCGCACGCTCTCGTGGCGGTAACCTCAACATTTCTGCCCTATATCCTGGCTATTCCCTTGGGAATACTCACAACCAGGCTGGTGGAGTGGCCTTTCCTCCGTCTACGCGAACGTTTAACGCCGGCGAGAACACCAGAGGCGCAAATCCCTGTCGCCTGAACGTAGCGCTGTGCTCTAAGGGATCAAACGTCCGTGCAGCGCGAATCGCCACACGCTCCAACCCAACGCAGCCAGCGAACCCACCATCATCGCCACACCCATCCATCGCAGATTGGTTTTGGATTCAACCCCTACCCTGTTTCTTCGGACATTCTCGGCAAATTCAGTCCAATCGTTGCCCACGGCGATCGATGTGCCGCTTTCTCGCAGGCTGGCCTCAAATCGCTCAATCCACGGGGCTTCTTCCAATCCCAGTGCGGTCAGGTAGCTCCGGACAATACCCTTCCGGAACACCCCACCCGGCAGGGAGTCGTAATCTCCCGCTTCTAGTGCCTGCAGATGACGCAACGATACCTTGGTCTCCTGGCAGATCGTCTCGATCGAGACCTTTCGCTGCTCGCGCTCCCATCGTAGTTCGTCGCAGAATCGTTCCATTTGCATCGTCAACCCATGCTGCTCGGTCCAGCGTCCACCTGTCGCACGCCTTTATCCCAGACGTCCGACAGTCCATCGCAGAATAGACCGTAATATTTGCTCAAGTCAAAGCTACTTTTGTGGGATGCCTCCATCTCACGACGCTGGAACCAGACTAGTTAGGCGGTGCCGGCAAAACTCCCCCCAAGCTATAATCAGCCTCAAGGAGCCGATTCATGTCTGTAGAGACTGCCCGCGCGGTCGCGGCATCGCACCGCATCCCAAGTCTCGATGGTCTCCGGGCACTCTCGATCTTTCTCGTTCTTGCTCTCCACAGCCTGCAGCGCGTCGACTTCACGCACCATGTCCCATGGATTTGGTTCGGCATCTTCAACGGCGGGACCGGCGTCTTCATCTTCTTTGTCATTAGCGGCTATCTAATAACCAGCCTTCTACTCCGCGAGCACGAAAAAAGCGGTTCCATCAGCCTGCGCGGATTTTACTTTCGCAGAGCCATGCGCATTCTGCCGCCCCTGTATCTCTATGTCGGAGTGCTGTTGCTCCTGGGCTGGGCAGGCAAGCTGGCAATCTACAAGCTCGACATCATCAGTGCGCTCTTCTTCTTTCACGACTACGCACTCAGCATGATGTGGTCTCTGGAACATTTCTGGACCCTCAGTATTGAAGAGCAGTTTTACCTGATCTGGCCTCTCCTTCTCCTGTTTTGTCTACGAATCCCAAGTCCCGCGGGCAGATGGAAGGCATGCAAGATAGCCATCGCTATCATCCTGCTTGAGCCTCTCGTTCGAGTCTTCAGCTTCACCATCGCCCGCCACACCGTTCTCCACAACAGCTATAGCTTTCACTTTCACGCAGACTCGCTCATGTTCGGTTGCCTTCTCGCTCTGGTCCAAGGCGCCCCCGCTTTTGAGCGCATATACGCGTTTGCGACGAAAAGGTGGTGGATTCCACCAGCAGTCATCCTCGTATCCGATTGCCTCAGTGCGCGATACCAGAATTATTGGGACTTCCCGTTCGGCTTTAGCATTTGCGGGATCGCGATCTCATTCTTCCTGCTCTGGTGCGTCCGTAACCCGTCTTCCAATGTGGGTCGCATCCTCAACTCTCGCGCCGTATCTCACATAGGGGTGCTGTCTTACAGCATCTATATATGGCAGACGCTTTTCCTTAACAAAGACAACGTCACCGTCTTCGGACCATCTCTCAGTCTCCTCTATACCTTTCCCTTCAGCTGGCTCGCCATCCTGGCCGCTGCGGAGCTCTCTTTTAACCTCGTTGAGCAGCCCTCGCTGCGTCTTCGAAAACATCTTGCCAGGAGATTTGGCGACAATTCCGAAGAACGCCGAAATCAACCGGCTCTGGTGTCCAACACCAACAGCCGGTCCGCCTGAAGCTTCTCCCAAACTTCCAGTATCCTTAGCAGAGAGATAAATGCGCCTCCCTTTTCCGGAACGAGTACCGTTTGTACCCACCTTCGCCTTCGCTGCAGTGCTTTGCGCGATTCAGTTGTATCAGGGTACGAGTTCCGTGTTCGCTCTCTTCAGCTTCTTTTACATTCTTGTCGCGGCCCAGGCCTTTAACGTTGCCGGCGGATTCACCCACACCTCCGGAGCATTCGTCTTCTTCAATGCCACGCTCGGAGTCATCGTCGGCCTTTGCTTAAAGGCGTATCTTGGCGAACCGGCAGACTCCAACCTCTTGGCTCCGCTCTTAACAATTGAGGTTTATTTCGTCGGCATGTGCATGATGTTGTTAGCCGTATTTCTCAGCAAGAAGGTCTCGACAAAGCATTCCATCCTGGGAAAGATGATTACTGACGACAAACTTCAGACCGCCACGGTCGGCTGTCTCATCGCCGGAATTCTAGTTAACGCAGCTGGTTTTGTTCTTCCCGGCGGCAACGGATCGGTCCTCAGCGCGCTCAATCAGATCAACCGCTTTTTCCCACTCGCGGCAATCCTCGGAGTCATCAATACCATCCGTCGCAGCGGCGGCACTCGCAGCGTTAACCTGCCAGTCTTACTCGCCGTTTCCTTCATGTTCGCTATCGGAGCGCTTGGCTTTTCCAAGGAAGGAATGTTTGCACCCTTTGCGTGCTGGCTTTTGGCTGCCGCCTCACAGCGCTATTGGCTCTCCCGTCGGCAAATCGTCGTCATTCTCCTAGTAATCATCTTCATCTTTCGATACCTCGTCCCATACTCCCAGTATGGAAGAAACCTTCGAGACGAAAATGGAGGGATGAACTTTTCACTCTCGTTGAACCTTCTCCTCAATCTCGGCTATGTCCGCCAGCAATATCTCGAGAGTGCGGCAGATGCATACGATGAACGAATTTACGGGTACTTCAATACTTCTCAGGGGTTCTTTGATCGTCTTGAAATGTTCGCCATCGACGATGCTCTTATCAATGAGACGGAGCAATTTGGAACGTTCGGCTTTTCCCCGATCATCATGGGTCTCGAAAATATGGTTCCCCATTTCATCTG